>Ga0209166_10002345_pt1 | contig 14560 bp, 21 predicted proteins | sample Coa_R1_3_FD_187151 | JGI IMG/M metagenome (GOLD analysis project Ga0209166, IMG submission 187151) | Surface soil microbial communities from Centralia Pennsylvania, which are recovering from an underground coalmine fire - Coalmine... | ecosystem: Environmental > Terrestrial > Soil >... | reverse complement strand
CCGCCGGTGTCTATTGCGGCTTCCTCGGTCTCGGGATCTTCGCGACCGGTGGCCGTCGCGCCGATCACCGCGCAGCCCGGGTGCTCCCGTTCCGTTCGCCCCGCGTCGTGTCTCCCACGCATCCCCGGAGGAGCGCATGAGTCCCGCGGACATCCTCGGGCTCGTTGGGGTCGTCCTCCTCGTGGCCTTCATCGTCTGGGCGATGACCTGGCCCGACTATCAGGACGACCAAGAGGACGCGGAGGACTTCGCCTCGGCCGCGGATCGCGAGGCCGCCGAAGCGCAGGTCGAGCAGCACATCCAGGAGTTCCACGCGCGCCGCACCCCGGCGCACCACTAGGAGGACGTTGTGGTTACCGGCACCCTGCAGAAGCGACTGACGAAGGACGAAGCGCAGGAGGCGGGGCTGATTCCGCCCCATCAGACCTGGGACGAAGAGGGCCAGCGGCCAGTCCCGATCGGGAGTGCCATCCTCGCCGACGCCCTGGCGCGGCCGCTCGATCTGGAGCAGCAGCTGCAGCAGTTCAAGAAGAACCGCGACACGATTCTGCGGTTCATCAAGGATTACCTGGTCGAGGCCGAATACGACAAGAAGGGCAATCCCATCCCGGGCAAGGTCGGCGACTACTACAAGGTCCCGGGCTCCGAGAACAAAGCCCTCACCAAACGCGGGTCCTCCAAGGTCAACCAGCTCTTTCGCTGGTCCCGCGGCGCCGCGCGCCAGGTGGCGGCGACAGAGGCGAAGGACTTCTGCTCGGCGACGATTGAGGTCCCCCTGGTGGATCAGTACGGACGCGTCGTGGGAGCCGGCGTGGCCTCCTGCAATACGGCCGAGGCGGGGTTTCGGGGACCGGCCATCAAGAAGTACGGCGGCTGGGGCGAGTGGGAGAACAAGCAGTTCAAGGTCACGCGCGAGCCCGACTACCGGGCGGCGCAGAACGACATCGTGGCACGCGCTTCGAAGCGCGCCTCCGTCCAGGCGACCATCGTCGCGGCGGCCATCGAGGAAGTGTTCACGGCCGCCATGGAGGATGAGCCGGGCGAGGCGCCCGCGGCGTCCGAGGCGCTCCGGCTCCCTCAGGGCTGCGGCTCGCTCTCCGGCCAGCTCCTGTCCGAATGTCCGTCCGACAAACTCGCCGAGCTCGCGAAGTGGCTCCGGAGCAAGGGCAAAGCGACGTACGACGCCGTGGCCGACGCGATCGCGCAGGAGCTCGATCTGCGCCGCGACCAGCCGAGCGGCGAGGAGTTCCCCGGGTAGGGCGGCTTCACGCGAAGGGTCAACGTGGCCGCCGTCGGGCCCTGGTGCGTGGTGACGGTCCAGGGATGGAGCGCAGATGGCCGAATGGGTATGGCACGGCGGCTCGCAGTTTCCCGCCGGTTCGAGGTTCGAATCCTCGTCTGCGAATGGTCGGTGCGAAACGGTTCCGGTGACGTGTGGCCGCCTAGGTCCGCGGGGAGTTTTGTCATTCGCCCCGAGGTCAGCGACAAGGGCCATCGCTCCCGTGGGCCACATCCAGCGGGAGGCACCGACCTTCAACCCTCAGTCCGGAGATCAGCGCGTGTCCGTGACCACCATGCAACTGCTCCTCCCCCACTCCCTCCAGGGCGCTAAGGCGAATCTCGAGAAGGCCCTGGCCGTGCCCGTCGAAGCCACGTGGGATCCGAATGACCGGTTCCGCCAGGCCGACCAACCGGCAGCGATCGGCCGTGCGCTCGTCGGGCACCTGCATCAGGAGCTCGCGAACGCGCGGATCAGCTACCTCTTTCGCGAAGACATGACAAAGGTCTGGGCGAAGGCGGGGCGCGCGAGCGCCAAGGTCGCCTTCCTCGCCGACATCGACTTCACCATCGAGTTCAGCTGGGTGACCTGGCTGCACCTGACGGCCGAGCAGCGGATCGCCCTGGTCGACCATGAGCTCTGCCATTGCAGCCGCGGGGATGAAGGCGGCTGGGTGCTGATTGAGCACGACGTGGAAGAGTTCGCCGGCATCGTCCATCGCTGGGGCCTCTGGCGGCCGAGCCTCCGGAACTTCAAGGGCGCGCTGGATCTGGCGCAGATCGAGCTGCCGCTCGACCGGCCCGAGGCGGCGTGAAGCTCGCCCACCTGGCCGACGTGCACCTGGGGTTTAGGCAGTATGAACGCCTGAGCCCTGCTGGCGCGAACCTGCGGGAGAACGACGTCGCCCTGGCATTCCATCGCGCGGTGGATGGCGTGATCGCGGAGCGAGTGGATCTCGTGCTCATCGCCGGGGACTTCTTCAACCAGGTGCGGCCGACGAACGCCGCGATCATCGCGGCGTACCGGGAGCTCGCCCGGCTCCGGCAGGCGCTCCCGAAGGCGGCGGTCGTCCTGATCTCGGGCGATCACGACACGCCGCGGTCGAGTGAGACCGTGCCGATCGTCGGGCTCTTCCATGACACGCTGGGCATCGATGTGATTCACCGGGGCGTCCAGGTGCTCGATCGCGCCGGCGCGACGGTGACCTGTGTGCCCCAGGGCTCGCTGGCCGAGCTCGCCGGCGCGCGCCCGGTCCCTGGTCGTCTGAATATCCTCTTGGCGCACGGTGAGGCCCGGGATCTCCCACATCAGGCGCGGACAATCAGCGCCGAGGTCCTGCGCGAGCAGTGGGAGTACATCGGCCTGGGACACTATCACGTCCACCAACAGGTGGCGCCCCGCGCATGGTATGCGGGGTCCTTGGACTACGTCTCGACCGACAGCTGGAAGGATCTCCGGGAGGAGGCGGCGGCCGGCCTGCCCGGGAAGGGCTGGCTCTCCTGCGAGCTCCCCGGCGGCACGCCGGTCTTCCATCCGATCGTGCCGCCCCGAATCTTCGTGGACCTGCCGCTGCTCAATGGCGCGAGTCACTCGCCCGCGCAACTGTCCGCCGCCATCGCCGAGCAGCTCGCCACCGTGCCGGACGGCGCCGTCGCCCGGCTCAAAGTCTTCGACGTCCCCCGCGCGGTCTCGAAGGAGCTCGACCAGGAGATGATCCGCGCCCACAAGGGGCGGCTCACATTCCTCCACCTGGACATCCGGCGTCCCGAGGTCGAGGTCGGTCCGGAACGCCGGGCCCGCATGTTCGTGAATCTCGACCAGACGGTCGACGCCCACCTGGGCGCATGGCAGCTGCCGCCGGATCTCGAGCCCCATCGCGCGGATTTCATCAAAGAAGGCATGACCTACTTCCGGGACGCCGGCCAGCGTCAGACGTCCCAAGTCCACAATTCGGAGGCTGCATGACCGAGGGCCTCATCGTGGACCTGTTCGCGGGAGGCGGTGGCGCCAGCCTCGGCCTCGCCGCGGCGCTCGGCCGCAAGGTCGATATCGCCATCAACCACGACAAGGTCGCCCTGGACGTCCATCGGGCGAACCATCCGGAGACGCTGCACCTCGAGTCGGACATCTGGGAAGTGAAGCCGCTGGACGCCACGAAGGGGCGCCCCGTCGACGTCCTCTGGGCGTCGCCCGATTGCACGCATTTCTCAGTAGCCAAGGGCGCCGTCCCCAGGAAACAGAACATCCGGTCACTCGCCTGGGTGGTCGTCCGCTGGGCCCGCGAGGTCAAGCCGCGGCTGATCTTCCTTGAGAACGTGGGAGAGTTCCGCAGCTGGGGTCCGCTCGGCAAAGACGGCCGTCCCATCAAGGCCCGTGCTGGCGAGACCTTCCGGAAGTGGACGCGCCATCTTCGGGCTGAGGGCTACGAGGTCGACTATCGCGTGCTCGACGCCTCGGAGTACGGAGCCCCGACCAGGCGCCGGCGCCTCTTCCTCGTAGCGCGCTGCGATGGGCAGCCGATCACCTGGCCCGAGCCGACGCATGGGCCTGGTCGCCTCCCGTTCCACACAGCCGCCGAGTGCGTCGATTGGTCACTCGCCTGCCCATCGATCTTCGAGCGGAAGAAGGCGCTGGCCGACAAGACGCTCTGGCGCATCGCCGAGGGCATCCGGCGGTTCGTCCTAGAGTCGCCGGCGCCGTTCATCGTGAAGTTTCAGCAGAATAGCGTCGGCCAGGAGCTGGGGCGGCCGCTGGATACCGTCATGGCCGGGGCGCAGCGATTCGGCATAGTGGCACCTGCGCTCGTCGGTGTCGGTGGTCGCGCGGGTCAGTCCGCGCCGACCGGCGGAGGGGATCCCGTTGGGACGATCACCGCGAAGAACGATCGCGCCATCGTCGCGCCATCGCTGATCAAGGTGAACCATGGGACGGACGGCAAGACCGGCCATCGGGAATATTCCCTCGAAGTCCCTCTGACGGCCGTGACAGCGCAGCGGAGAGGTCACGCCCTGGTCGCCCCGACCCTCATTCAGACGGGGTACGGAGAGCGCGAAGGGCAGGCGGCGCGGGTCCCGGGGCTCGACAAGCCGCTCGGCACCGTCGTCGCCGGAGGCCGGAAGCATGCGCTCATCGCGCCGATCCTTGAACGACAGTTCAGCCAGAGCTCCGGGGCTGCAATCGAGGAGCCTATACCGACGATCATGCCGGGCGGCGGCGGGAAGACGGCCCTGGTCTCGGCCTTCCTCGCCAAACACTTCGGCGACCGCGGCCAGCGCCCGGGGCTGCATCCGGAAGAGCCGCTCGCGACCATCACCGCGTCCGATCATCACAGCTTGGTCGCTGGGAGCCTGGTCAAGCTCCGGGGCGCCTGCAATGGCGCTGCCATGGACGAGCCAGCGCCGACCATCACCGCGAGCGGCACGCATATCGGCGAGGTCCGAGCGTTTCTGACCGCCTACTACAGCACCGACGGCACGAAGGGGAAGGGGCAGTCGCTGCGCCGTCCGATGCGAGCGGTTACCTCGAAGGCTCGCCTGGGACTCGTCACCGTCGCGGGCGTTGACTACCAGATCGCCGACATCGGCATGCGGATGTTGGAGCCCCATGAACTCCTGCGGGCACAATTCGGGACATTCGCCGATCGATACGACCTGAGCCGCGCGCGCACCAAGGCGGCGAAGGTGCGCCTGATCGGTAATTCCGTCGCGCCCGAGCAGGCCCTGGCCGTCGTCTCCGCGAATCGACCTCTGGCGATGGCGACATGATTGATGCCTCTCTCTCTCTCTCTCTCTCTCGTCCACCGCTCCGGTACCATGGGAGCAAATGGCGCATTGCGCCCTGGATCGCCTCCCACTTTCCGCACCATCACGTCTACGTCGAAGCCTTCGGCGGCGGCGGTGGGGTGCTCCTCCGCAAGCCGCGGTCACCGATCGAGGTCTACAATGACCTGGACGGCGATGTGGTGAACTTCTTCCGCGTCCTCCGCGACCGGTCCCAATGCACCCGACTGGCCCGCACCCTGGCGCTGACGCCCTATGCCCGGACCGAGTACGACCGTTCCCACTCCCGGACCGGCGGCGGCTCGGTGGAGCGCGCGCGTCGCTTGGCCATCCGGGCCTTCATGGGCTACGGCTCGAACGCCGGCACACGGCGGTCGAAGTGCGGCTTCCGGGGTGCCGACTGGTCGTCTCGACAGGCCAACAACCTCTCCTGGATGAGGCTCCCGGACACCCTCGTTGCCGCCCATCGGCGCCTGCAGGGCGTGGTGATCGAGCGTCTCGAGGCCCGGCAGCTGCTGCCGAAGCAGGACTCCCCCCGCACGCTGTTCTACCTCGATCCGCCATACCTCGCGAGCACCCGGACCAATCGGGCGAAGGATCACTCCTATCGCCACGAGATGACTGATCGCGACCATGTCGAGTTGCTGGAAATGGCCCAGGGGCTCGCAGGGTTCGTGCTGATCTCGGCCTATCACAGCCCGCTCTACGACCGGCTGCTGCGCGGCTGGCCGCATGTCGAGAAGGCGGCGCTAACACAGGGCAATGCCCGATCGCTGCATCGGACCGAAGTCCTCTGGCTCTCACCTCGGACCGCCGAGGCCCTCCAGGGATCACTCTTCGCCGTGGGAGAGCACAATGCCGCGCGGAGTTCCTAGACAGACAGACAGACAGACAGACAGACAGACAGACAGACAGACATATGTCGCGGGTAACGGTCGACTGGTCCGCGATGCTCACTGAGCTCGAGGCCGATCGCGCGTCGATCGACGAGAAGATCGCGGCGGTCCGGATCCTGGCCGGCCAGAACGGTCACGCGCCAGCTCCGGAAACTCGCGCGAAAAGAGGTGCCACGCGGCCTGCGGCACCGTCGGCGCGCGCCGCCGCGGATTGGGTTGAAAAGGCCCGCCTCATGTACGAGCGCGGCGATGCCGTGCCCGCGATCGCGAAGGCCTGTGGCAAGACGGACGCGGGGGTCTACTACCAGGCCAAGGCCAAAGGTTGGAAACGTCCCAAGGCGCCGGCGGCGCCGACCGGCACCGAGCTCGCCGGCAACGTCCGGTGCCCCAGCTGCGAGAGCATGACGAAGTGGGATCCGTGCGAACATTGCCACAAGAAAGTGAGACGCTGATGACCGCGAAGCTCGACCTCGATTCCCTGGTACTCGCCAAGGGCGGCCACCCCGACCACAAGCAGATGTGCGTCATGGAGGCAGTCGCCTTCATCAACGGCGAGCCGTGGTCGGACCACCCGAAGTGCGCCTCGCCGGTCCTGACGTCCTTCTGTACGTCGTTCAACGACGGCATGAGCGACGAGGACCGACAGAAACTGAAGCCCTTCATCCCGCGGCTGGTCGGCACCAACACGGGCGCTGCGGATGACGAGATCCGCGCCTGGATGGCCACCGACTGGCTGGTGCGTGTGAACACGCCGGCGTGGCTCGAGCTGGCCGGCCGGAAGGAGATGGCGGCAAAGCTCCGCGCCCTGCCGCCGCTGACGTCGAGCGAGATCGCCGCCGGCGTGCAGTCGGTGCTGGAAGAGGCGCGAGCCGAAGCGGCCGCGGCGAGGGACGCGGCGAGGGACGCGGCGAGGGACGCGGCGTGGGCCGCGGCGTGGGCCGCGGCGAGGGACGCGGCGTGGGCCGCGGCGTGGGCCGCGGCGTGGGCCGCGGCGAGGGACGCGGCGAGGGCCGCGGCGAGGGACGCGGCGTGGGCCGCGGCGAGGGCCGCGGCGAGGGACGCGGCGAGGGACGCGGCGAGGGACGCGGCGAGGGACGCGGCGAGGGACGCGGCGAGGGACGCGGGATACGAGGCAGCTCGCTCGGTCTTGCGACCGACCGAGCAGCTCCTCCAGGCCAGCGCCTTCGAGCTCCTTGACCGGATGATTCAGGTCGGCCAGGGGGAGGCGAAGGCGGCGTGAGCTCCCATCGCCGGCGCTGGCGTCGGTCCACGCCGCGGTCGCACGACCTGGTCTACGTGGCCATCAAGCCGGGCTGCCAGTGTGTCGTCGATGCCGTCGCGATCGGATTCACGACCAGGTTCAGGATGCATACCCTGGTGGGTCAGTGGCTCACGCGCGGCTGGTATGTCGGTCGGCGCCGCGCCCGAGAGGCGGCGCTGCAGCTGCAGCAGTGCGCCCATGACACGCCAGCACCCGATGTCGCGCAGCTGGAGCTCGTGTGAACGACGAGCAACTGGGCCTCGAGCTCCCTGCGCGGCCGTGGCCGCAGGCGCCCCAGGCGCCGGCCGACGAGCAGCGGGAGATCCCGCTCGAACGGACGATCCAGGCCGAGTATGACGCGTGGCGCGGGACCCACGACGGAATTGAGGCGTGGCGGTTCATCCGGGAGCGGGCGAAGCAGCTGAGCGCGGCGGTCCCCCCCGGGAAGCGGAAGAAGGGCGCGCTCTCGATCGATTGGCTGGTGCAGCTGGCGCGCAAGGATCTCCATTTGTCGATCAACAACGACTTCCGGGCGCAGCTCGCCCGAGACCTGATCGAAGTGCACCCGGAGCTGAGCGACCTCATCGAACGCAGGCGGAGAACGGCAGCGTGAGTCTGTGGATCAAACGTGACGTGCTGCTCCCGAAGAACCGGAAGACCTACCGGCTGGCCGAGCTCCTCGCCCAGGGCGGCTGCGACCTCTTCGGCGGCCGGGACGAGGTCGCCTGGCAGGCGATCGCCGTGGTGGCCCTGGAGCAGTTCTGGGCGCACGTGGCCGAGCACTATCCCTCGGGCGACGTCACGACGGCCCCGGAACCGGAACTCCGAGACGCCCTGCGGCCGTGGCTCGATGGCACGTCCTGGGCGCGTCAGGACGTGCGAACGCTGCTCGAAAAAAGTGGCCACATCACCGTGACGCGGCGTGGACGCAGGCTTGTCCGCGACTGGCTGGAGTGGACTGGCTCCGACATGGAGCGATTGGCCAAAGACCGCAAGCGCAAGCGGTTGGCCCGTGCCTCACGTCCGTCACGCGTCCGCAGACGGTCCGTGGGACAGTCCAAGGAGAAAAGTACGTTAGCTGAGACTAGCAGAGCAGAGCAGAGAAGAGAAGAGAAACAACTAGCTGCTGCTGCTCCGGCGGACGCCCCCGACTACGCGACGCGGTGCGTCATCGCGGTCAACCTGGCCCTCGAGCAGAAGCTCGGGACGTTCAAGTCGCTCGTCGCCACAGTCGAGCAGGACACCGCCCAAGGCTGGGAAACACTTGGCATCCCCGTGGAGCTGGCCGAGCGCGTCCTCGCGGAGGTGACCAGGCGGTTTCGATCGACCGGGCTCAACAGGCAACCGAGTACGCTGAAATACTTCGATGCCGCAGTGCGGGAGGCCTTCGAGGCGGATCGCGCGCATGGATCCGGGCGGCCCGAGGTGTCCTACGACGAGGCGGTGCGCGCCTTCCGAGAGGCTGGCCTCGAGACGTATCTGGTCCCCGGGCCAGGGTTCAAGACGCGCAAGGCCTTCGAGCGCGAGCTCGAGCGCGCGAAGCGAAACGCCGCATGAGGGCCACCTTCGCGCGAATCCCCGAGGGGCTCTATGCGTTCGGCGATAGCCCCTTCCGGGTCCGCTGGGCCCTCGGCGGACCGTTCCAGACGCAGGAGGATGCGTTCCTCTGGCTGATCGATCGGAACGAAGCCGCCCTGACGCCGACGCAGAAGGCGCAGTGGGCGCTCCTGCATGATGGGTACGTCGCCTGGCTGCGGGTGCATCAGGCTGCCGCGTCCTCGTTGGACCGGCTGGCCGGGCTGCTGGGGCTGGTCGACGGGCTCGAGACCGGCAAGATGTTTGGTGCCGGCAACGTGACGCTCGCGACACTGGCCAAGTATGCCGCGGGCGACGGATGGCGTCCGGTGTTCGAGAAGCTCGAGGCGGCAGCGATCGCCGAGAAGGCGGCCGCATGACCGACCTTCGCGAGGCCCTCGCCCGGCTCCTCCAAGCAGCCGAGCGGCAAGCCATCGATGAAGCGATTCTCCTCCCGTTCTGCTCTTGCCCGCAATGGCCGAACCATCGCCTTGAGTGCCCCCATTCGCGGGAGAGCATCGCCCAGCGGGTCCGGGAGCGCCAAGCTGAGAAGGTGGCCGAAGCGTTGCCCACTACCATCGAATGGAGCGCCATCCTCGACGCGCTCTTGTTTACCGAGGAAAACGCCGGACTCCTCAGCGACGCCCACATTCGCGTAAAGCCCAAAGTGGCAGCCCTCGCGGCGGGGCAGGCCCACCTCCAGGAGAGTCCGAAATGACGTGGGAAGAAAAGTTCGCCGCGCTCAACGCGCTGTCGGAGTGCTCGCTCAAAATGCGCCGCCCTGGTGATTGGTACGTTAGCCAGCACGTTGAGACGAAGCAGGAGGGCTCCCCGATCTTGGAAGGCGCCTACGGCAATGGTGCGACTCCCGAGGCGGCGATTATCGCGCACTGGGAAAGCGTAGCGATGCTGCCGCCGATGAAGTATGTCGTCTTGAACGCGATGGATTCTGCCAAGCGGCGCCACGTTCGCTGGAACGGCTATATGTGGGAAGATTCCCCGTGGGCGCCAAAAACAGCGACTGACGGGGCCGCGCTGCCGGAGGACCGGACGTGAGTGAGGCGCGGCACCTCGACGATCGTCGGCTCGTCTTGACGCGGGCGGAAGTCGCGGAGCTATTGCATTGCTCGCCGAGGACCGTCAGCCGGCTCCCGATCCCGAGCGTCCAGCTAGGCCCGGGCCCGCGGCTCCGGCGGTGGCGGCTGGAAGACGTGAAGCAGTATCTCGACAACCAGAGGGCCGCATGAGCGCCTGGCAACCGAAGTCCGGATCCCGCGAGATCGATCGCATCATTCCGCCGCTCGGCCGGATTCGACTGCGGACGGGGACGCGCGACGCGCGCCGCGCCGCCGCCTACGACCGGATGCTCGACGTCCTCCCTCTCGATGTGGTCCAGCTGCTCCGCGATCGGACGCTGGCGCTCCGCGAGGTCTACGATCGCTGGAGCACGGGGCAGCCGTTGCCCTCGGCCCAGGACCTGCGGCCGCTCGCTACGACGTTGGAGCACTGGCTCGAGCATCCGCTGAAGACGGTCGGTCCGGACGAGCAGGGCTCCCGGGAGCGCGTGGCGCGGATGCTCCGCGAGCTTGCTCCCCCCGGTGCGACAGTCGGCATGCTGCCGCGTCTCGGCCGGAAGTTGTATGAGCAGCACCGCGACGCCGGCATCGCGTCGTCCTGGAACAAGCGCAAGGCGGCGATGCTCGCCTTCGCGCGGGATGAGTTCGGGAAGCGGTCCACGCTCTACCAGGACCTCAAGGCACTCCCCCGGCTGATCGAAGTCCCGCAGTATCCGCACCATCCCTGCACGGTCGACGAGGCGCGCGCCATCCAGGAGCTGCTCGGGCCGAAGTGGGGCGGGATCTGGTGGGCGATGTGCTGCACGGGCCTAGGCCCGAAGGAGTTCTGGTCGGACGGCTGGAAGATCACGAGCGTCGGGCTCGAGATTCAGGGACAGAAGCGCCGCGCCCGTGAGCGGTACGTCCCCCTAGTCGTGCGCATGCCGCCAGCCGTCGGCCGGCCGGCGGGGTTCGCCGAGGCACTTGAGCGCGCCGAGGTGGGCGTCACCCCCTACGACGCGCGCCGGACGTTCGCGCGGTGGATCGACGAAATCGGGATCCCGGGCTATCGGCAGGACGCCTACCAAGGGCACGGGCCAAAGTCGATGCGGGAGCTCTACAAGTGGGGCGAGATTCGGGCGTGGCTGGCGGAGGATGGCGCGAAGCTGCGGCGGCATGTCGGGGCCGAGACCCTGCGGCTCGAGGACCGCGCATGACGATCCCGACATTCTCCCGCACCCTGCATGCGCCGACTCGGAATCGAACCGAGAACCTAAGGATTAAGAGTCCTTTGCTCTGCCAGTTGAGCTATCGGCGCGGGGGCGTAAACATCATCAGGCACAAAGTCTTGCGCAAGCGGGACCCCTCCGAACGTAACAACTCCCGCGCCCCATCGCCCAACTCCAATTCCCCGGGGTAGTTCCTACTGAGCAACCGCATCTCGCGGCTCCTGCCTGGCGGCGCCATGCGCACCGGGACGCCTCCAGGACCACACGACCGGTGCGTGGAGTACACCCCATGGACCTTGCTCGTTCGATCGCATCACCTCGCCGGCCGGAGTCCGATCGCCTCCTCGTCGTCAAGCGGTTCGACACGCCCGAGACCGTCCTGCGCTTCGAGCAGGGCCGCCTCGACCTCGTCACGCTCGACGGCCGATTGGTCGGCAAGGGCAGCTACCGCCCCGGATGGCGGTGGTCGCAGGTCACCGGTCCCGGACGCCGGGGAGATCGCCCCCTCGTCCACACCGGCGTCCTGCTCTCCGGCCGGGCCAAGATCCAGATCCCGGACCGGGACGAAGTGGACCTCACCCCGGGTGACTTCTTTCACGTCGCGGCGGAGTACGAGAGCTGGGTGGTGGGATACCGTCCCTGCGAGATCCTGTACTTCGGCGGCATGGAGAGTCTTGTCGAAAGACTGCATCGGGAAGGATCGGCGCACCTGTAAGGGAATCGGGAAACGGTGAAACGGGAAACGTGACCGGTGCCGACACGTTTCCCGTTTCCCCCTTCACGTTTCCCGCTTCCGGTTAGTGCCCGCCCTCACCGCCGCCTGAGGTCCCACCGTCCTCACTGCCGTCGTCCAGACCGTTCTCGTTCTGATCATGGAATCCGCGGAACGACGCCCGAATGTTGTTCTCGACCAGCCCCTCGTTCGCACCACCCACCAGGGCAGTGCCCGGATCCACCAGCGCCGTCCCGTTGACGAACCACTTCGAGACGTCGGTGCGGATGGTCAGCGCCACCGCCCCGGTATCCGCCACCGTCAGCGGAGGAGACAGCTCGAGCTCCTGCTCCGCGGTCAGGTCGGTCGTGTACACGAAGGCCTTGCCGTTGAAGGTGCCCACCACCCGGACGCTGGTCCCGGCGAAGAGTGGATTGGCCGCCAGGAACGCCTGGTCACGCGGATCGGACGTCGGAGCGTGCACCTGGAAATCGATCTTCTCGTAGCTCCCCACCGGGATCGACACGGAGAACGTCTGTGCCGCGGTGTCTCCCAGGGGCAGATTCACGAGCACCGGACCCGCTTCGACTTCCTCGCAGCCATCATCCCCTTCATGACTCATGACCGTATCGCAGACGGAACCGTCCACCCGCTCCAGCTCGACCTTCCTCAGCACGATCTGGACGGAGTCGATCACGAGCGTATCGCTCGTGCTCACCAGGGTGTCGGTGCCCATCACGATGGAGCTGCGGACCCCGGCGGTGGGCGCCGCGGGCGTCGGACGGGTGCTGAAAGCCATCTTGAGTTGGCCCTGCGTGGCCGGCGCGGTGGCCTGTTGGCAGGCCGCCGTCAAGCCGATCGCCACGATGCCGGCATAAACGAATTGCGAGCGCATTGCTGAGTCTCCTTAGGGTTGAAGTCACGCCTCGGCCCTTCCCTAAGGCAGGCTCCATGCCGTCACCCGCCTGCACCTAACTCATTGCGTACGTTCGACCTGACATGAACGGGACTGCGCTGTGGCGGGACATCTGGCTCAAAACGGTCCAGTCAGACCTTCTCGAACACCAGCCTCCAATGGTCGAGCAGCTCCCGCTGGAAGCAGACGCTGTTGGCGCTCACCCCTGAAGCGAAGGCGTCGCGGAATTTGCGGCTCAGGAAGTACCGCGGCGCCAGCGTGAGCTTCACCAACGCCTTCCGGAAGGAGAACGCCGCGAACCGCTGCCGCCACCGCTTGATCGTCTCGATGTAATCGAGCCGGCCATTCTCCGCGGCGACCAGGCGAAACACGGGCGCCGCGGCCCGCTCGATCTGGTCCCGCCCCATCGGCAGCCACGACCCCGGAAACTGCGCCCGCAAGAGCCCCAGGATCCACTCGTCCGAGTCCCTCGGCGCGTTGAGGTCGATCCGCTCGGGCGCGATCATGTTGCGGCCGAACACCATGGTCTGGAGAAACAGGCGGCCCCGGTCGGGCACCAAATCGGCCACCGACCGGAAGAATCGGCCGTAGACCTCCCCCTGTTTCCCCGCCCCGAACTCGTCGGGCGAACAGAAGTGCTCGAACGCTCCGAGGCTGACGGCGGCGTCGAACCCTCCGAACGCCGACCGCGGCACCGCCCGGCAGTCCATGAGGTGGACGTCGAGCCCGTTCCGCAGACACGCCTCGTACTGCCCGCGGGAAAGGGTGAGGCCGAGGCCTTTGGCGCCCCGGCTCCTGGCATAGTTAAGGAAAGGCCCCCACCCGCACCCGAGGTCGATGACCCGCGACTCCGCCTTGAGGCCGATACTCCTGGCCACGAAGTCATGCTTGGCGCGCTGCGCCTCCTCCAGGGTCAGCGCGAAGTTCCCGTCGAACTTCGCTCCGGAGAAATCGGCCATTTCGCCCATGCTGAGGCGAAAGAGCCGGTCGATGAGCGAGTAGGTGAAGTTGAGATCAGCTACCTGGGCCATGGATACCTACTTCTTGTGAACTTCCTTTTCCCTGAGCACAAACTTCGAGAGATAGAACACGATCAGCGCGACGATCCCAAAGTCGATCAACGCCCCCGCGACCGGCCCGATCAGGAAATGGATGGAGCCGACGTCGAGCGTCGCGGTCCGCCACGCGCCTCCCGGCACGAAGAAGGTCACGATCGGCATCAAGATGCCGTTGACGATGGCGGTGACCAGATCGTTGAGCTTGCCGCCGATGATGACGGCGATCGCGAGCCCGACCACACCGTATTCCTTGAGAAACGTGATGAATTCCTTGGTCATGTTGCCCCCGCTATATAAGAGGAAGGGATGGGGCCCCGAGCGCTTGCGGCCCCCGCTCCGTCCTGGCGATATTGACCGCCCCCGGCGGTATCGTCTAGGGGACTAGGACGGAGCCCTCTCAAGGCTCAAACACGGGTTCGAATCCCGTTACCGCTATACCCGCCCCCATCGTCTAACGGTTAGGACACCACTCTTTCAAGGTGGGAACAGGGGTTCGATTCCCCTTGGGGGCACTTTCCTGACGAGGCGGCCCTGCTTCCCCCGCAGCGTCCGCGCTCCGCTGTTGCAGACTCCCGTCCCTCGGCCCGGTTGTTGCTTCCTCACTGGGCATGACTCAAACACCCGCACTCCCTCACCCCGCCCGCCCCATTTTGTGGCGCTGGGCCTGGAACCTCCGCCACCTTCCCGATCGCCTCCTGCATTCGTTGCGGCGCCAGCACGCCATCCGCTGGCTCTCCGACACCCCCGCGCCCGCGAACGTGCTCGTCGTGTGTCACGGGAACATCTGCCGCAGCCCCTAC
>Ga0209166_10002344_pt1 | contig 14564 bp, 9 predicted proteins | sample Coa_R1_3_FD_187151 | JGI IMG/M metagenome (GOLD analysis project Ga0209166, IMG submission 187151) | Surface soil microbial communities from Centralia Pennsylvania, which are recovering from an underground coalmine fire - Coalmine... | ecosystem: Environmental > Terrestrial > Soil > Unclassified... | reverse complement strand
AGTCCTTCGCCTTCTTTTGTCGGCGTCGCCATTATCTGGTTGAAGCTTCAACTGCTGCTCCTGCGTTTGCAGCCGGCGAATCAAATCTGTTCGAGTCTGCTCCTCAAGCCCTTTGATTTCCGTTCGCGTCAGCACCGCGGCATAAGGATAAGCATTCCCGGTAAAACCTCCGGCCCTGCGAATGACTGAGCTAAGGCGCTCTCCAGGCTGGAATCCGTATGTGCCCGGATGCAGAACCTCTCCATCAAGGGTGACGGAAGCGCCGATATCGTTCCAGCCAAGTACTCTGCGAATCGTAAGCACATCGCCGTCCCGCAGCGGCTTGTCTTCATTGGCGCTGTGGTCCAGCACGGCATTCAGATGGATCGTATCCCGCTGTCCAGATGTCTTTCCCTCATTTCCCGGAAAATAATGAACGAGGTCTGCGCTGGAGCTATCGGCGCTCCGCTTGAGACCACCGGCAATCCTCACAAGATCGCTCACACGCAATGCGGCGCTCAGCGGATAACGGCCTGGACTGGCGATCTCTCCCTGAATCGTAACCGTCGCCGGATCGGACTTATTCAAGTCTTCATGCACGAGAACACGGTCCCCGGACGCCAAAAGGAAATTATCTTCAGGGCTTCCAGCTTCCGCTCTTTTGAGATTCACGCTCATGACCCGAATCGTGCCATCGGGCTGATGATGAACGACCTGCGCATCCTCGGCCTGGGCATTTATGGTGAGGCTACCCCCAAGATGGACCGCATCCATTACATGTATCCGGCCCGCGGTTCGATAGGTGCCTGGTTTCCGCACCGCTCCCGTGACTGTAATCGTGGGCGCGTCTTCAAATTCGTAACGCCCAAACACTCGGACCGTATCGAGCGGCTGAAGTACTGGCGAGGCAGCAGGCTTTTCCAGTACGTCCGCCAGATCGAAGCTGAACACCTCCGGAGCATAAGTGGGCGGCGTGAGACGGATGATCTCTCCATAGGCAGTGGCGGGCTCGGGCAGCATATCCGACCAGGATGAAATCAGATCGGCGAGCTTCATGTCGCGATGCCAGGAATACTTGCCTGGCCGCAATACATGGCCCTGCAGATACACTGAGTCCGGATTGAAGGGCGCAATCGGGAAAATCTGTACTATGTCGCCAGGCTCAATATGGAATTCCGCCAGGCGGAGTGCCAGCGATTGCGCGTCATCCTTATCAGAGACATTGAGACTCAGCATCGTCCTCGTCTCATGCGCGATCAGGCGCTGCACCTGAATATTTCTGAGCGAAGCAGTGGGGAGAATGCCACCCGCCAGATCCAAAACATCTGACAGATTTTTTTCGCCGCGCAATTCATAGACAGCAGGCCGGCGCACGGCTCCATTCACCGTAACCTGCGGGCCGAGTGGCGGAACAAGAATCGTGTCGCCATTTTCAAGAGGCCAGGGCCGGGAGTGGACACCTCGGAGAATCAAATCATAAACATCCACATCTTCCAGAAGCTTGCCGCCGCGATAATGCCTGACTACCCGCAAAGAGCCGTTGGTGCCTGGTCCGCCTGCCACAAAAAGTGCATTCAAAGCGGTTGAGAGCGCGCTTACGTCATAGGCGCCCGGCCGCACAACATCTCCCACCACGTAAACTCGTACATTGCGCAGCCGGGAAAGCGAAATGTCCGCCGAAATGTCGCGAAATTCCGAGCGTAAAGCCTCCTGCACCGCGCGCTGCGCTTCGCTCAGCGTCTTTCCCGCCACCATCACGGTGCCAATCTCCGGCACAGCCAGTCTTCCTTCACGGTCCACTTCGTGCACAAATCTGCGAGAAACACTGCCCCAAAGATTGATGGTCAGTGTGTCTCCGGGACCGACGACATAGTCAGGGCCAGCGGGCAGATCCATGGGAACCCGGCGCGATGCTCCCGTGCCTCGCCGGAAGATGTCGGCCCCGAATTGCACCGGCTCCGCACTGGGATTGGGGTCGGGGGCTTTTGCATACATGTCATAGAGTGAAGGAATATTACTGTAAGGGTTTCGTACCCGGACGGTTACCGGGGTTGGCGCTCGCTCTGCGACTCGGGAAGGACTTGAACCTGCGTAAGACCGTGGGGAGGAGAATCCGGAAACCACCGGCTGCGATTCCTCGCGGGGCACGGCTCCGGCGTCCAATTCTTCTCTGCCCAAAAGCTGATGCAGTCCTTCGGCTTGCCCTCCATCTGCGAACAATGCACTGTCGGGAACATTGGAAGTCAGTCCCGCGCCAGCATCGCCAAATCCCTGAGCATCGCTCATTCTTGCTGGTATTTGCCGGGCATCCGTTTCCTGATCCGCCGCGTCTCTGCGCGGATTAAGACCAGTTCTCTGGATATCCGGGAACACCGGTGTATTTCGAGGAGTGGCCGGAACCAGCAGATCGTTGCTGTTTCCCTCCGTTGCTGGAGCCGGGATGAGTGGTTCGGCGGCAAGATCGCAATCAGGATCGCCATCGGCACAAACAACCTGCTTTCGCGCCTGTGTATCAGGTTAAGGTTGCCGCGGCGGGAACTGTTCATCGCGGGCCAGTTGCATCTTCACCCGCTCTTTGATCAGGTAATCCTGCTGCTTGCCCGAAGGGGAATCCGGGTTGAGTTCGGGCGATAAGTAGCCATATCTTTGCAAAAGACGAGTGGCCACCGCCCGAAAACCTGAATCGCTCCTGAGACGCTCGAAGATGGCGGCATCGGCCAGATCTGTGTCCGTCAAAAGTCGTCCCTGATTGGCGGCTTCCTGCGCGACCCAGCGCTTCAGCTCCAGCAGAATTCCCGGGTTGCTGCGAAGAATGGGTTCGACCTGTGCGGGGGCAGCGGCAACATGCTCCAGGTTCTTTCGGGCAAGGTCTGACAGTACCGGAGCGTCTGACGATGGATATATTTGGTCTCAGACTCTATTGCAAGTGCAGTTGATGTTTATTTGACGAGCAGGAGCAGGTGCTGTCGGCATTTGCAATTGTGTGGGCTTGGTACTTCGGCATTGCGCTATAAACCGCGAGAGCGTTATACATTCTCTACTCACGGGCGAGCCGGGCATTCTGATTATTGATTATGCTTAATTCGTACTTTTGTTATTCCTCACAGGAAAATCTGGTTCGTTTATTGAAGTGATGCGATATCAGGGAACGTGGCATAACGCTCCCTGATATGTGAACTTAAGGAAAACAGGCTAGCGCGAGACAAAATAAGTTGGAGTACCGACTGTAACGTCGTGAATTATGTTGGTGCTACTAGTCGCTGTCGAGGCACCAGTAGAAAATGCTACGACAGTTCCGCTTCCGGATACGTTATATGCCGTTCCGGTGTTATATGCTATTGTGGTGTAGGAAACGTTTGCGAAGCATCCACCTGTGGCGGTTGCACCATTATTGCCATTGACAATCTCGCCACGGTCAATTGCCATGTTGCCACATGGACTTCCACCAACAAGGATTCCACTATTGCCCGAGGCCGATATTATGCTGCGGTCAATGGTCACACGGCTACTACTTCCAGACTCAACTCCATTGTTTGTCGATCCGATAACCTCAGAGTTGACAATATTCACTAAAACAAGGTTTCCGCTGGAAGTTGTAGCAAATACTCCATCACCTGTGCCACTAGTACAGCCAGCCCCTGAACAGTTACCATTGTTCTTGATGAGGCTGTTAACAATATGCGCCGTTCCCGATGCATTCAGACTGATGTTGATTCCATTGGTCAAGAAGTCGAAGATGACACAGTTCTCAATGCTTAGCTCCTTGCCGGAAATAAACGAGATGCCATTCAGGCCGCTGCGAATGCCATTGATTCTTAGGTTCCGAATGGTAACCACATCGTTAGCGCCGGCGGCGACAACGATGCCGTTGGTGCCACTCACCAGCGTCGAGGCTACCTGGCCTCCTCCACCATCAAGCGTGATGGACTTGGTAATGGTAAGCGCGCCAAACCCGCCTGGATCCAAGGCATCGATCTCACCACTCGCGGCCGTCTTCGAGATGGCTCCGGCCCATGTTTTACAGGGGGCGGTGCGGCTGCAAGGGTTCGCATCGTCTCCCACGCCGGACACCCACGTACGGGTAGCCTGTGCCTGCAACATAGTCGTCCCTAGTACGGCGACCGCCAAGAAAGTTAGTACATTGATTTTTTTCATCGTAACTTTTCCTCTCCCAATCTGAGTGATAGTTTGATTCATAGAGTCACCGCGTGAAAAGCCCCAGTCTTGCGGTTTCACTCAATGTCTTCAATATCGGCCAACCACGCCTATTATTTAATCCACCCGCAATGCGACTGCCAATAGTTGCGTGAGAATTCTATAATGAAACAGCGCTGCTGAAATCATATTTCCTTTTTCTCATTGATAATTTAATTTCACGAGTCGTGGTGTACGCTATGTGAACCATAGTTCGCACCAAAATCAAAGGATACATACATGCTCATGGGATGGCAACAAATATTTGCATCCCTCTGGGCAAGCGCATTTGCGCTCTCCGCAAGAAACACGGATGGATGCAAGTTGATTTGGCTGCTCACGCAGTGGTAACGCGGGAGACAGTCTGCAACATAGAATTGGGGGTAAGCAGCTAGTCGTCATGTCACTTCATTCCATCGCGCAATCGTTTTCGGTAACTCTATCTTAATTATTGCGTGGACTGGACAAGTAGACATGAAATTGGTGCCCAGTTTTGTGCCGAGTGACGATTTGTATCTACATGTCGGACGAATTGGAGCAGACGCGGCAAGCAGCATAAATACAAGCTCGAAGTAATTCTTGCAAATTCCTTTAAGTTATTAATCCTGTGTTTGCCAAGTACTCATCATTATTGCGGCGGGAATACTGGCTTTCAATCTGCGACTGTACCTGCCGGGCTCGCTCTATATGGATGTCCACCAGCTTCCTCATCTTCGCCTGATGGGGTTTTTGGCGTGTTATTCATTCCTGACAGTGCTTTGTAACAGCTCGGCCAACCTCTATTCCGAGAACCAGCTGCAGAAAGCCAGGGTGCATAAAGTAAGGGTAATCAAGAGCTTTCTTATCGCCTCCCTTCTCACCATAACCGTGGTTTTTCTGGCCGACGAAAAATCCGCGCCCAGGTTCATGTTTATCTGCACCATGCTGTTCGGCCTGGCTGGTCTTCTAATGGTACGTTTCGCCATACAGAGATATAACCGCAGGCAGTTTGAGCGTGGCATTGGCACCCGGCACGTTCTGATCGTTGGCGCTGGACACGTTGGACAGGCTTTTCAGCGCTGTCTGGAAAGTGACAACTATCTGGGAAAGATGTTTTGCGGGTTTGTGGATGACAAGAGACGTTCGGTTGCCGGCTGGCTGGGGACCTCCCACGACCTGCCGCGCATTCTGAAGGAATATTTTATCGATGAGGTATATTTCACCCCTGACGCCAGCAGGGACCTGATTCTGCATGTCGCCCTGCAGGCGCGGCAGGAGCGAATCAGCATCAAAGTTGTCCCCGATCTTTACGATGGACTGGCGCTGGGTGCCGGCGTAACTCACATTGGCAATGTCCCGGTACTGGAACTGAATCACCAGCCGATTCCGGCATTTGAATTTCTTATCAAACGGCTGATCGATCTTATGGTTGCGTCATTGCTTTTTCTTCCAAGCCTGCCCGTGCTTCTGCTGGCAGCGCTGGCAATTCGACTCGATTCGCCTGGACCTGTCTTCTACACATCCTGGAGAGTCGGAAGAAAAGGGCGCAGATTCCGCTTTTACAAGCTGCGCACCATGATTTCGGATGCCGACGCCGGCAAAGACAAACTGCGCTCCAGGAATCTGCGCAAAGGGGCCACTTTTAAGGTGGTGCAGGACCCAAGAATTACTCGCGTGGGGAAATTTCTGCGGCGGTTCAGCATTGACGAAATTCCCCAGCTTTTGAATGTGCTCAAGGGAGACATGAGCATGGTGGGGCCGAGGCCCCATCCCCTGGACGATTTCAGGCAATACGAACTGGGTGATCTCCGCCGTTTGGATGTCCTGCCTGGAATCACCGGACTTTGGCAAATCCGCGCCCGCCATGATCCTTCCTTCGCCACCAATGTTCTGCTCGATCTGGAATACATAGAAAACTGGAACATCCTGCTGGACATAAAAATCCTTCTCAGCACGATTCCCGAAATACTCAAAGGTTCGGGATACTGAACAAAAATGCTGTCCAATTCCGAAGGCGGGCGCTGACGACGTGCGACAAGACAATCGAATGCGAATCCTTTGCGTCGGCGGTGCGCGGCCGAACTTCATGAAACTTGCTCCTTTGTTCCGGGCATTTTCCTCGGCCCCGGATTTCGAGTTGCTTCTGATTCACACCGGCCAGCACTATGACGAACAGATGTCAGGACAGTTTTTCCGCGACCTGGAACTTCCCAGCCCGACGCATAACCTGGCTGCCGGTTCGGGTTCTCACGCGCAGCAGACCGCGGAAATCATGAAGCGCTTTGAGCCAGTCGTTCTGCAACACAAGCCTGACGCGGTTCTGGTAGTTGGCGATGTCAACTCCACCACTGCCTGCAGTCTCGTGGCCAAAAAGCTTGGCATTTTTGTAATTCATGCCGAGGCTGGATTACGCAGCTTTGATCGCTCCATGCCGGAAGAAATCAATCGTCTGGTCACTGACGCAATTTCCGACCTGCTGCTGGTGACGGAACAAAGCGGATTGAAAAATCTGGAGCGTGAAGGTGTGCCCTCGGAAAAAGTCTGCTATGTGGGCAATTTGATGATTGATTCCCTTTACTTCCATTTGGAACGGTCCAGGAATTCCCGCATTCTGGACAGTCTGGAATTGCGCAACCAGCGATTTGGACTGGTCACGCTGCACCGGCCAGCCAATGTGGACGATACCGCCCAGCTACAGGAATTGCTGGATGCCCTGCAGACAATTGCCAGTGACCTTCCGTTGTACTTTCCTGCTCATCCTCGCACTCTGGCGCGCATGAATGGGCAAGGCCGATCCGCGCATCTGCATATACTTCAGCCGTTAAGCTATATCGATTTTGTCTGTCTGATGTCACACAGTGCAGTCGTGTTTACCGACTCAGGTGGGGTGCAGGAAGAGACTACAGCCCTGCAAATTCCGTGCCTTACTCTGCGCAATAACACAGAACGTCCCGTAACGATTGAGCAAGGAAGCAACCGGCTGGCTGGAACTACCCGAGAGAGCATTCTCACGGCATGGCGCGATCTGAATGCCCAACCTCAATCTGGACGAATTCCCGAGCTTTGGGACGGAAAAGCAGCCGAACGCTGCGTGAAAGCGATTCGCACAGCACTCCAACCTGTCATCAACAGGAACGGGAACACCCAAACAGTGCTGGCGCGCTAACTGAACATCAGCCGATGCTTCCCGGCTCTTCCCGCTGTTCGGGAAAAATAATTGACGCCACAACTGCTACCGCCAGCACTACGGCGATTACCGCCAGCGTGATCCACGTGGGAATCTCAAATTTGGCGGAAGCCAGCATTCTGGCGCCGATGAACATCAGCACCACGGCTAAACCGTAATTGAGGAAGTGAAAAAGCTTCATCATGCTGGAGAGGGCAAAGAACAGAGAGCGCAGCCCCAAAATGGCAAACACGTTCGAGGTATAAACCACGAACGGGTCGCGTGAGATGGCCAGCACCGCCGGTATAGAATCGGTGGCAAACATTACGTCCGTTGTCTCGACCACGAGCAGCACGATCAGCAGTGGCGTTGCCATGCGCACTCCATCGCGAAGAACAAAAAACTTGTTTCCTTCGTAGTTCTCGCTGAGCGGCAAAAACCTGCGGCTTAACCTGAGTACCCAATTGCGGGACGGGTCTACTGGATCGTCGTCTCCCTGGCGCATCAGTTGAAAGCCGGTATAGATCAGAAAAGCGCCCAACCCATACAGAATCCAGTGAAAACGGCTGACCAGCGCTACCCCACCCCAGACGAAAAGGCCACGCATTACCAGCGCACCCAGGATTCCCCAAAAAAGCACCGTGCGCTCCTGTTCAGGAGGAACTTTAAAGTACGCAAATAGAACGATGAAAACAAATAGATTGTCTACGCTGAGAGCTTCTTCCACCAGATAACCGGTCACGAATTCCAGCGATCTTGCCGGGCCCATCCACCAGCGGACGAGCAGGGCGAAAGACAGCGCCAAAACAATCCAGAATCCGCTGCTTACCAGCGCCTGACGAATGCTTAAGGTGCGGCCCTTACGGTTCCAAACCGCCAGATCCAGCAATACCAGTATGAGAATGACTGCGTTGAAAATAATCCAAAAGCCAATGGGCATAATTGTGATTGAGCCTGCCTTGTCTGTTGCAACCGCAATGTAAAGTTACCACTGTTGCGCTGATGATGACACTCTGGCCGCGCAGCTTTAAGTCGAGGTATTGGTATTTAATTTTCACTGACATTTAATACTGCACAGATTACCGAAGTTATCTTCTTCTCTGTCGGGAGCATGTTACGCTTTGCGCGGAGGGCAATCATGTTCGCTCGATTTTCCCGTTCCTGGCAACTTACGAAGCAGAGTTTCACCGTGCTTTTAAAAAACCCCGTGCTCATGCTCTTTCCCTGCCTGAGCGCACTGGCGACTCTCGCGGTATTTGCCAGTTTTTTACTTCCTTTGTTCCGAAGTGGAGCGATGCTGACCATGGCTCAGCATTGGCAGACTGACCCTGTGGCATGGTTGACGCTGTTTGGATTTTATTACTGCTGCTATTTTGTGCAGATTTTCTTTAATTGCGCGCTTATGGCCTCGGCCAACATGGTTCTCTGCGGGGGCAAGACATCTCTGCGGGATGGACTCGGTTTGGCCACAAGCCGTTTTGCCCGCATTGCTCTATGGGCGCTGGTCGCTGCCACCGTGGGCTGGGTGCTGCGTATGCTGGAGGAGCGGGCCGGGCTGGTCGGCAAAATAATCATCTCTCTGCTGGGAATGGCCTGGAGCATACTGACCTATTTCATCGTGCCTGTAGTGATGTTTGAAGACAACGATGTTTTTGATGGGGTCAGGCGTTCCGGAGATCTGATGAAAAAAACCTGGGGCGTGGCCGTGGGCAAGGGCATCACCTTCACGGCGCTGAATTTGCTGGCCGCCCTCATCTGGCTCGTCAGCTCTATTGCGGTACTCGTTCTCATCCATCCTCTGGTTGGGCTGCTGTGGATGGTTGGTTATCTCGCCCTATGGATGATTGTGGTTTCCACGATTGATGGAATCTTCCGGGTTGCACTCTACCGTTATGCGTGGATCGGCGCCAAAACTGAATATTTTGATCCCCAGTTAATCGAGAGCGCTTTTATCCCGAAGAAAAGACGTAAACTTTTTTTCTAAGTAAATCAAAAGTTGTGAATACGCCGCCGGGCTGTTTGCCGGTTTCAACAGCAAAGGTCCGGCGGCTATTCATTTTCCGTGGTTTCCGCGTGCCGTACTGCGCCTGATTAGTCTGTCAAATAGCTCTGACTTCCACCCGGCGAATCCGGCCAGCAGGCAAACACGAGAATCACTGCGCTTAATAGCAGCAGTCCGGGAATGGCGGGCCAGGGAGAGACTAGCTCGGCAACCACGGTAAAGAGCGCCAGTGAATCGTCCGGCGGAAGCGAGACCAGACACAGTTGCTTCAGATAGAACATCACGCTGGGAATTCATCTGCGTCAGCCTGTGGCGCAGCCACTGCCGCGTGTCGTTCGATCCAGGACCTGCATCCCGGGCAAAGCGAACTCGCTTTCTTCTTCAAGGACGACGGTCTGCGATTCCTTCTTCATTCGAAGCAGGTCCAGTGTTGCATTGACGGCAGCCCGGTGCAGATAAGCGCGGATGTTCTTTATTCCGGACAAACATTCCTGCCAAGCCAGCCGCAGAAAAACGGTCTGCAGAATGTCTTCCGCGTCACTTCGAGTTGCCGGTAACGCGGTAGGCGGCCCGGAATACCAGGTCTTTATGATCGAGAAATACCTGTTCCAGGTCCGAACCACTCTGGAAGACGTTCTCGCTTTCGGCAGTTCCGGACATATTCGCCTGCGCTATGTGCATGGTAGCCTGCATTGTGCGGCGCTCCTCTGACTATATTGACGGGGTGAAGACGCCTTTATTAACGCGGAGCTAAAATAATTACCGCTCTAAGCAATTTACGTTTTTGACCACCCGGAAGTTCCCCCTTTGCACCCTGCCGTACCGGGTATTGGAAAAACGCAAAGAAAGACGCAAAATCTGTGCTCGGAACTGATCTGCTTCCAGACATGAAAACTATCAACCTGCCTTCGACCTTCAATGCGGCCACATGGCTGGTGGACCGCCACATTCCCGAAGACCGTGGCGACAAAGTGGCTTTTGAATGCGGCGAGGAGCGCGTTACTTATCTGCAGCTTGCCGAACGCGTCAACCGGGTGGGCAATGCGCTGAAAAAACTGGGCGTGCGCCCGGAAGAGCGCGTGGCTCTGCTGCTGCCGGATACGCCGGAGTTTGCCTACTGCTTTCTGGGCGGCATGAAGATGGGCGCGGTGCCCGTACCGGTCAACACCATGCTGAAGCCGGCGGAATATCAGTACATCCTCAATGATTCGCGAGCGCGCGTGGTCGTAATCAGCGAATCCCTGCTGCCGCAGCTCCAGGCCATACCCACGGCAGATTTGGGCTTTCTGGAGACTGTCATTGTCTTTGGCAATGCGCCGCAAGGGACATTGTCGCTGTTGAAATTAATGGAAGCAGCCTCCCCTGCGCTGGAAGCCGCGCCCACCAACAAAGATGACGCCGCGTTTTGGCTGTATTCCTCCGGCAGCACCGGCGCTCCCAAAGGCTGTGTGCATCTGCAGCACGATATGGTGGTGAGCGCGGAGCTGTGTGCCAAACCGATGCTCGGCATTCGCGAAGACGACCGCTTCTTCAGCGTGGCCAAACTCTTCTTTGCCTACGGACTGGGCAATGGCTTGTACTTCCCGCTCTCCGTGGGCGGCACAAGCATTCTCTGGCCCGGCTCACCGGCGCCGCCAAACATCTATTCGGTAATCGAGCGGCACAGGCCGACGCTGTTTTTCTCGGTACCCTCGAATTATGCGTCGCTGCTTGCATACCAGCGGGAAGGTGGTCCGGACTTTGATCTTTCCGGCGTTCGGCACGCGGTTTCCGCCGGCGAGTCCCTGCCTGCGCCGCTTTTTCACCGCTTCAAAGAGCGGTTCGGCGTGGAAATTCTGGACGGCATCGGCTCTACCGAGGCCCTGCACATCTTCATCGCCAACCGTCCTGGCGCGCTGCGTCCCGGCTCCAGCGGACAGGTCCTTCCTGCTTATGAAGCACGCATCCTCGATGAAAAGGATCATCCCGTACCCGATGGAGAGATCGGCAATCTTTGGATCAAGAGCGATGCGGTCTGCGCCTGCTACTGGAACCAGCACGAAATCACGAAAGAAACGCTGCGCGGACACTGGCTGCGTACCGGGGACAAATACTCCCGCGATGCCGATGGCTATTACTGGTACGCCGGACGCTCCGACGACATGCTCAAAGTCAAAGGCATGTGGGTAAGCCCGGTTGAGATTGAAAGCACGCTGCTCGAACATCCCGCCGTGCAGGAAGCTGCGGTCATCGGCGTGACGGATGGAAATCAGCTGGTAAAGCCAGCGGCCTACATTGTGCTCCGGGATGGACAAAATTCCCAACTGCAAATCGGTGAAGAAATCCGGCAGCACCTGGCTGCCAGACTGGCCCCGCATAAATGCCCGCAATGGCTGGAGTTCGTGCAGGACCTGCCCAAAACAGCGACAGGGAAAATTCAGCGGTACAAGCTGCGGCAATCAAGAACCTGATCTTAAACTGAAATATATCGGGAACTTTTAGGATGAGAACATGAAAAAGTCAGGCGAAAGCCAGGGCCAGTCGGCATCGGAGCTCATCTCGAAAAGAATCGCCGAACTCGGGGACTGGCGCGGGGAAGCCCTCGGCAGAATGCGCAGACTCATCAAGGAAGCAGTCCCGGACGTCGTCGAGGAGTGGAAGTGGAGGGGCACTCCGGTTTGGTCGCACGACGGCATCATCTGCACTGGCGAATCCTACAAAAATATCGTAAAGCTTACCTTTGCCAGGGGCGCGTCTCTGAAGGATCCGGCCCGTCTCTTCAACTCGAGTCTCGACGGAAACACACGCCGCGCGATCGACATCCACGAAGAAGAAAAAATTGACGAGTCTGCCTTCAAGGCGCTCGTTCGCCAGGCTGCTGAACTCAACAGTTCTGGCAGGTCGAAACCTTCGAAGAAAGCGAAGTCTTAACAGTTCCGAGTGGGCCGTTTAGTGATGGTACGTACCATTCAGTTTGACGTAGTTTCTATCCTGCCTGTTGAGAGCCATTAAACGGCAAGTTTTGCTGCGTCGGCGATCTCCGCCAAAATTCGATTTATCCCCGTGGCAAATTCATCTTGCGGTGTGATCAGGCTTACAACGATGTATCCCTCACCGGGAAAATCATAAAAGTGGCCCGGATGCACATATACATCGTGTTTCTTGAGCAGCCTGAGGGCCAGGTCTTCGTCAGATCGGATTGCCGGTACACGCAGCACGGCATACCAGCCGCCTTCCACGTCAAGACGGTTTCCATATTTCTGCCCAGCCAGCTGGCGGTCCAGTTCAGCCAGGTTGGCGCGCACCCGCATCATCAGTTGCTTTTGAAATAAATGCCGCTGTTGCAGCAACACCGGAGCGGCATGCTGTATGGGCGCGTTGGGCGAAAGATAGGTATCGGCAATCACTTCCAGCCGGGCCAGCGCTTCCCTTTTTAATTCTTCGGTACCACTGGTAATCAGCCATGCCAGCTTCATCTGCGGCAGACCGGATATTTTGGAGATGCCGCTCATGGTAAAAGTGAGCGCATTGGTATTGCATGCGAAGCCCGGCGCTGCCGCCGCAAGCGAGAAGTCCAGAAAAACCTCATCGGCAATGATCGCCATTCCGCGCGCCGAGCAGATGTCGTTGAGCTTTTCCATCTCCGCCGCTTTGGTGAAGTGGCCCGTAGGATTGTTAGGATGAACCACGATCACGGCGCGCGTTCGCGGCGTGACCAGCCGCTCCAGAGTGTGAAAGTCGATGAGCCATCCGTGATCGTAAATCAGCGGATAGTGGACCAGCTTTACATCCTGAATGTCAGCCAGAAATTCGAACAGCGGATAACTCGGCGTGGGAACCAGCACTTCGTCTCCAGGATTGCAGAGCAGGCGAAAGACGAACGAATAGGCCTCACTGGTGCTAACGGTAAGAATAATATCTTCCGCCGAGACTTTTTGACTGCGCTCGGCATAATATGCGGCCACGGCCCGCCGCGTGCCTTCGAGACCGCGAGATTCCGGATGATATTCCAGAGAGGCCGGACTGCACAGCGCGCGCATGATCGCGCGCGAGTCATACTCAAAGCCGCACGCAGCAGGATTTGAAGCTGAAAGATCCAGCAGTTTGCGTCCGCGGGTGCGATGCATGTCCAGAGCTTCGCTCAGACGGTTGGTACTGCGATTCCAGTTGGTGCGGAGTGAAAACATGTGTCTCGAAAGTCTTTCCACTTCCATCTCCGCAAAAGCGGAGATGGAACACTATGGCAATCTAACATTTTTCGATGAAGAAAGATGAGCGTATCGCCAACCTTGAGAGCTCGATGGCAATAGTGATCCCTTGCCCACACTACGAGCTCGGGATTTCAGAACGAAAAGTTTAAACTTTCTGCACTGCCTGGGTCAGGGCCGTAAGACTGCTTTTTGCATCGCCATAGAGCATTCCGGTGACCGGCTTGAAGAACAGCGGATTTTCCAGTCCGGAAAAGCCTTTGCCCTTGCCGCGCTTTAACACCACCACCGACTTTGCTTTGTCCACTTCGATAATCGGCATACCGGCGATCAGGCTCTTCGGATTGTCGCGTGCATCGGGATTCACTACGTCATTCGCGCCAATCACCACGGCAACGTCGGTCGAGGGCATCTCCGGATTGATCTGATCCATTTCATAAAGCTGCGAGTAGGGCACGTTGGCTTCGGCGAGCAGGACATTCATATGGCCAGGCATTCTGCCGGCGACGGGATGAATGCCATATTTAACCGAGATGCCGCGCTCTTCGAGCACATTCCCGAGTTCACGCACGGCGTGCTGCGCCTGCGCGGTGGCCATGCCGTATCCCGGTACAAAAACCACCTGATTGGCGTATGCCAGTTGCACCGCCACGTCATCCATACTGACCTCGCGCATGGCGCCAGATACCGCCGTTTCCGCCGTAACCGGCGTGCCAAAACCTCCAAACAGAACATTGGTGATGGAGCGGTTCATGGCTTTGCACATCAGGATGGAGAGAATGAAGCCGGAAAATCCGTCCAGTGTACCGGCAATAATCAGAACATTGTTACCGAGCACGAATCCGGTAGCGGCTGAAGAGAGGCCGGCGTACGAGTTCAGCAGCGACATCACCACAGGCATGTCCGCCGCGCCGATGGGAATCACCAGCAGCACACCGAAAATGAAGGCACAGCCAGCCATAACGTAGAAATAGTGCGCATCGGCGGGATGTGTGAGCCAGAGCACAAAAGATGTGATCATGGTCAGGAACAATCCCAGATTCACGAACTGCTGCCC
>Ga0209166_10002343_pt1 | contig 14570 bp, 12 predicted proteins | sample Coa_R1_3_FD_187151 | JGI IMG/M metagenome (GOLD analysis project Ga0209166, IMG submission 187151) | Surface soil microbial communities from Centralia Pennsylvania, which are recovering from an underground coalmine fire - Coalmine... | ecosystem: Environmental > Terrestrial > Soil >... | reverse complement strand
GAAGGAGCCAAGGGCACCATCTCTTTTCTCATCGCCTACTTAATCGTTTCTCTCGCGGTCATCCCCCTCGAACGTTTCCTCCGCAAACGCGCCTGGCATTTGCCCATCGCCTGCGATCTGCTCGCACTGGGCATTTTCATGTACATCAGCCCGCTTTCCGTCCCCGTCTGGTTTCCCTATCTTTTTGTCTGTTGGGTCGCTGGAATGCGCTGGGGACTCCGCGCCGCCATCCCGCTGGCCGGTGCGCTGGCCCTCATTCTGGTTCTGCTCACCGCCGTCAAAGGCGAAATCGGCTGGATGCGCGTGGTCGCCTGGATGGGTCTCGTTGGCGGCACCTTTGCCGGAGGCGCTGCCCTGGCATTCCTGGCCGACCGGAGCCGCCACTTCGCCTCGCAAAACGATTTCTTCTCCCGCATCACCGCAACGCTTCAGGTCGATCAGGGCCTTGCCGAATCCCTCCGCCTCATGTTGGACGAGCTGGCCCGCGCCTTCGAAGTCGAGGCCGCGCTGCTCGCCTACCGCGACACGGATCTCGAACGCATCTACATCTGGCGCCTTAAAGCTGGCGAGAGCGAGCGACTAGTCCCCGAGAGCTACTCCCTTGCCCGCGCCGACGGCTTCCTGCTCGACGACATGGACGCCAGCGTCTGCTGGAACAGCCTTGAAAGTGCCGGCGGCGGCTTTGGATGGGACCGCCGCGATGGCCGCAGGCTCCATACTCTTCCGCGTCTTCCCGGCCCCACACAGCAGGAGCTCAATATGCGCTCCATGCTGTCCGTGGCCTTCGACCAGCTTGGTCAGCCCGCTGGCCGCCTGTTCCTAATCAACGGCCGCAAGCCCTTCGAGCGCCCCGACCTCGCCTGGCTCGAGCGCATCTCCCGCCACATCGGTCCCTCGCTTGAAAACGTCTTCCTCCTGCGCCATCTCCGCGCCCGTGCCATCGAAGGCGAGCGCAGCCGCATCTCCCGCGACCTACACGACGGCATTCTCCAGACCCTCCTCAGCATCGAAATCCAGCTCGACGTGCTCCGCCGCCGGGTCGCCGCCGCTCCCGACCACGCCGTCGCCAGCCTCGGCAACCTCCAGCAAACCGTCAAAAACGAGTCCGCCGAGCTGCGCCGCATGGTCACCGACCTCCGCCCCCTGCGCGTTCAGAGCGCCGACCTCGTTGACCTCATGCACGGTTTCGCGGAACGCTATCGCAACGAATCCACTCTGGCCCTGGACGTCATGATCCAATCCGCCGACCTCCATGCTCCCGACCGCGTCTGCCGCGAGATTTTCCAGATTTACCGTGAAGCACTCAACAACATAAAAAAGCATGCGAAGGCTTCCCATGTCGTGGTAAAACTGACGCAGGATGACAGTCGCATCGTCCTCGTGGTGGACGACAACGGCGAGGGTTTTAGCTTTGCGGGCCGGTTTACCGGGGATGAGCTCGACCGCCTGCGATTGGGTCCGATTTCCATCAAGGAGCGTACGCGTACTGTGGGGGGCGTTTTGACCGTTGAGTCGAACCCTGGCCATGGAGCGCGACTGACCATCGAAGTCCCGCTCGGTTAACATGGCCAAAACTAAACAGCAAATTCGTGTCCTGCTAGCGGACGACCACGCGATCTTTCGCGACGGCCTCCGCAAACTCCTCGATGCCGACGAGGACATCACTATCGTCGGCGAAGCGCAGAATGGCGCGGAGTGCATTAAACTTCTCGCCAAACTCAAGCCGGAAATCCTTTTGCTCGATCTCCGCATGCCCGATAAAGACGGCCTCGCGGTTCTCGAAGAAGTTAATTTCGACACGCTGCCTACGCGCGTTATCGTGTTGACGGCTGCTGAGGACGACCGCGACGTTGTCCGCGCCATGCGCCTCGGCGCTCGCGGCGTGGTTCTCAAGCAGTCCGCCACGGACCTGCTGGTAAAAAGCATTCACCGCGTTCACGCCGGCGAAATTTGGCTCGATAACCGCATGACCGCCGAGGTCATGAAAGCCTTCTCGAAATCTTCTGAATCCGGTCCGCGCCGCGAAAAGCCGCTCCTCAGCGACCGCGAAAAAGAAATCGTCCAGCTCGTCGCCCAGGGCTTCCGCAACAAGGAAATCGGCGAAAAACTTTTCATCAGCGAGCAGACCGTGAAGAACCATCTGCACAACATCTTCGATAAGCTGGGCGTTTCCGACCGCCTCGAACTCGCCCTCTACGCGATTCACCACCGCTTAATCGACCAATCCTAATCGTTTCCCCCGATCCATCTGCCTTCGCCGAAGTTCCGAGTGACGAAGACCCTTGCGAGGGAGTCATGAGCGACACACAACAACCAAGCCGCGTTCTTCGAAGCATTGCGGCTGTGCTCGCAGGCATGATCGTGGGAATCGCTCTCACCCTCGGTACGGACGAGCTGCTCCATCTTACGCACGTCTTCCCGCCGTGGGGCGCCTCCATGGCCGGCTTTGATGGCGCGCTCCTGCTTGCTACGGTTTATCGTACGATCTACGGCATCGCCGCCAGCTACATCACGGCAGGGCTCGCCCCAGGCCGCCCCATGCTCCACGCTATGGTGGGCGGAACTCTGGGCCTTCTCGCCAGCATCGTTGGCGCAGTGGCGACCTGGAATAAAGGGCCCGCCTTCGGCCCACATTGGTATCCGCTTGCGCTCGTCGTACTTGCGTTGCCATCCGCCTGGGCCGGCGGCAAACTCCGCCTTGTACAAATGAGCACTGCCCAGCCGCACTGAGAAATCTCTCGCGCCCGGGCTTCCGCCATCACCGCAAGTCCGAAAGTGTGGCCCGTGATTGACCCGCCACACCTTTCTCTGCTATCAACGGAAGCCGCAAACCCGAACAGCGAGGAACCTATGCCTATTACACGAAGAAACTTTTTTCGCAATGTTGCCGCCGGAGCGGCTGCCACCGCGAGTCTTCCCGCGCTCGCAGATCTGGCATTCAGTGAACTCGTTCCCGCATCCCGTGCCAGCGAGACTGGCGGCCCGATTATTCTCAGCCGCAATGAAAATGCCTACGGCCCGTCGCAAAAGGTAATCGCCTCGATGCAGAACTCCCTGCAATTTGCGAATCGCTATCCCGATCCCGCGGTGAAAGCTCTTCACGAAAGAATCGCTCAATCCCATTCCATCAAGCCAGAGCAATTGGTTCTCGGCTGTGGTTCTGGAGAAATTCTCAGCATTTGTGCGACGGCGTTTGTCGGTCCCGGCAAAAAACTCATGACCGGTTTGCCTACTTTCGAAGCCATCGGCCGCTCCGCGAAAATTTTCGGCGCGGAAGTCGTCGAGGTTCCTCTCGCCAAGAATTACTCCCACGATTTGGCGGCCATGCTTGCAAAAGCCGGCCCCTCCACGGGTTTGATCTACATTTGCAACCCGAACAATCCCACCGGCAGTCTGACCCCTCGCAAGGACCTCGAGGCATTCATCCGCAAGCTTCCCGCCACGACAACCGTTCTCATCGACGAGGCCTACCATCATTTTGTGGAACGCGGAGCGGACTACTCCTCCTTCATCGACAATCCCATGAACGATCCCCGCGTCATCGTCGCACGCACCTTCTCCAAGGTCTACGGCCTGGCGGGAATTCGCGCGGGCTACGCCGTTGGCGCTCCACAAAAAATGCACGCCCTCGCTGACCTCCGCTTAAAAGAAGGCATTAACGCCGTCGCCGCCCACTGCGCCCTCGTTGCCTACGACGATCTCGACTATGTCCAAATGAGCGCGAAGCGCAACGCCGCCGATCGCCAGGAATTCTTCAACCAGGCCAATGTCCGAAAAGTTCAGGGAATCGCCTCGTATGCGAATTTCGCCATGCTGCAAACCGGCCGGAAAGCCACCGACGTCATCGCCCACTTCAAGAAAAACAACATCGAAATCGCCCGCCTTTTTCCCTCCATGAACACCTTCGTCCGCGTCTCCTTCGGTACGCCTCCGGAAATGAAGGAATTCTGGCGCGTCTGGGATCTAATGCCCGCCGCATAGATGGAAGTGTGGGAAGTTCATCCTTGGCACAGGATGCGTTCACTCCTGCTCGCTGCCGGCCCAACTATCCGCCATGGTGACCACGGAAGCTGCTCTCTCGGCTAGCAGCCATAGGAACGGTTCCTCTCAACTTTCAAACATTGGACCCTTCAAACATGCCAGCGCCCCTTTGTCGCAAATCACCGGTCACCAATCGCTAAGTCATGTAGAATCAGCACTTACGAGAAAACCTGGAGCAGGGAAATTTTTAACTAGAGATGCTACGAGGGATTTCTATCCCAAGCGACCAACGGAAATGAGGGCCCTCCCGCTGGCACAGCCATTCCTGGCTGTGCTCTTGCACCGGTCACCAGTCACGATTCACCGCTCACGCGTCGCAAGCCACCACGTACGCCCCATGTATCGCAGATCACAGCGGCCGAAGCCTGTTTTCAAAAACGTCCTAGTACAGCCGTACCTTCCAAAATTGAACCGATTTTGTACCCGCAGTCCTATTGTTACCTGGGCCACTCCCAGATACACTCTCTCATCAATCAGGAGGTATGCCTTGACCGGTTCCGAACGCCGCACTACCCAGCGTTTCCAAATGCGGCTTCCGCTCACCGTCCGTTGGACGACGGGTGCCGCGGTTGGCGAGACCAGCACCGAATCCCGCGACGTCAGCTCTCGCGGTGTCTACTTCTTTCTTTCCAAAGACGTTCACGAAGGCTCGCCCGTCGAAATTCTTTTGACCCTGCCGAACGAAATCACCTTGGCGGGTCCCGTGCGCGTGCGCTGCCTCGGCCGCGTCCAGCGGACCGAGCCGCGCGACGAAGGCGCCATTGGTGTCGTCGCCGCGATCGAACGTTACGAATTCCTCCGCGGCGCGGAAGATGCGAGCTAGCGGCGTTTCGCTGCAGCTGGAGCGCATTCCGGCTGGAGCTTGCAGCAACTGCATCGCGGAATAGCAGGAATTCTTTCAAATTTGTCGAAGCAACGGCATCGCTGCAGAATCCGCGCATGCGGCCTGCGGCGCGCCCGGAACGCTAAAATTTCTCACAGGTTTCTTGCTCGCTCACTGCGGAGGCGGGCAGGATAAGCCGGGGTCCCTCGGCCCCTCAGCGGAGTGCCCCGGCTGTTTTTTTCTCGGCTTCATTTTTCACACTCGTTTTTTTGGCTTGGTTTGCCGTTTTTCGAGTTTCGCGTTTCCGCATTTTTCCCCCGGCCCCTTATCCCCAGCTTTCTCGCTCTGGCCAAGCTGCCTCTCCTTCTGCAATTTTTCTGGTCCGCACGCCGCGCACTTCCTCGGGCAAGCGCGCCTCAATCCCGTGTCCCCGTTTGCTTCTTTCCGCAGACCGCGGGTTTTTTTCCCGGTTTCAGCTGCACATGACGCATGAATTTGCCAGCGCCTTGCAACAAACGGTCCGGATCCGCCAGCGTTCTACCAAAGAAAGTCCGAAACTTTCGTGTCCAGGTCCGCGTATAGGTTTCAGGAAAAAGCACGCTTTATTCCCCCTGGATAGCCCTGTTGAAGTTTGGCCCTGCTGTCGCTAAGGAGGTTGTCCTCCTCACCGAAGAGCAGACACGCACTTTCGAGGAGAACATCAAATGAAACAGAACCTCATGCTGCCCATCGCCTCTCTGCTCTTGATCCTGTTGATGACGCTGCACCTGACCAGCGATACGATCCACGCCAGGGCCGGCACGCCCGAGGCGGGAGGCTCAACCCTCGTTGCTGTGCCCATCCTGGCGCTCTGGCTGTATGGAACGCTGGTGCTCCCGGAACGCCGCTCGGGCCAAATCATCATGCTCGTTGGATCGCTCCTTGCGATTGGCATGCCGGTCATCCACGTGATGGCACCGGCAGGCATCTTTCGCGGCGCAATCGCCAGGTCCAGCCCAGCCTTCTTGTTCGTTTGGACGTTTCACGCGCTGGGCGTGCTTGGACTGTTCTGCTTTGTCCTCGCGGTACGCGGTTTATGGAGCCTGCGCCGGGGCCAGCCCCGCTAGTCGAAAACCCGAACTATTCGGATAGACTTGGAAGAAGTAGTCTTCATTTGAGGATACATCGCTTATGACAGACTGGTTCGCGCGCCCCGTCCTACACGTGACCGACGTGGAGGCCTCGCTCCACTTTTACGTGAACCGGCTCGGCTTCACGAGCCCCTGGCGCCACGACGAGGACGGCAGAGCGCACGTCGCACAGGTCGATCGGCAGGGCTGCGCGCTTATCCTGGCCGACACGTGGCCGGAGAAGATTGGCAAGGGGCTGATGTTCATTTCCCTGAACGTCGAGCCAGAGACGCGCGAGGCCGCGGTCGCCGCGTTGGACGCGCTGCGCGCGGAACTCGAGGCCAAGGGTGTTCCGGTCAAGGAGGGTTCGTGGGGCTACCGGCTTTTGGTGGTCCATGATCCCGACGGCAATCAGCTCTTCTTCAACTATCCGAGCGAGACGGCATCCGGCAAGATTGCTAGAGAGGAAGCGTAATCATCCAGCCGGTTGCCGCATCCTGCGGTGTAGGGTCATCCGTCTGCGGATGACCGCTCACCTTCCAACCTCCAAATTCTAACTTCTAATAAACCGCGGACAGACGGAACGTTCTCCTAACCTCCGATGACCGCTCGCTTTAACTCCAGCAAGAACCCAGCCGCCTTGAGGCCTTTCGCTTTTTCCGAAATCGCCCGGAATCGGACTACATGCGTGCAGCGCGCGTTCGCCCCAAAAACAAAGCCCCGACCACAGGCCGGGGCGCATGTTTCTCCATCCCTTACCTACCGCACCCTCCATCCCGGCACCTTTCTCTTCTGCCCTATCCGTCAACACCAACCCTAAAACCGCGCCCCGTCGGAAGACAACCCTAGACAATACATGCCATCTATGGCATATTCCATCCATGGCATCGGAAGTCGGAGAGATAATGTGGCGCGAAATTTCAGAGAACTGCAAGAAAAAATGTCTCCCGAAAGCCGGGCGCGAAGCGAGGCGCGCGCTCAGGCCATGCTCAAGGAATTGCCGCTTTCGGAATTGCGCGAAGCGCAACATCTCACGCAGGCCGAATTGGCCAAGCGCTTGAAGATCGGGCAAGACGCCGTTTCGAAACTGGAACATCGCGCTGATATGTATCTCAGCACTCTGTCCGATTTCATTCGCGCGGCTGGCGGAAGCCTGGAGTTGACGGCCCGCTTTCCGAGCGGTGACGTTCATCTGATTTGCCTCCAGGGCGCATCATCGCAACCCGCGAAAACCACCAAGTCAGGCCGCACGGAGGAAGGGTCAGCTAACGCGTTGATCGCGAATCTGCCTCAAAGCATTGCGCCGAAAAGGCGAGCAACTCATGCGACTTCGCGCCGGGGCCCTGCAAGTAAGCGTGCGCGCGCTTCGTAATGTGATCTACTTCAAAATCCACGCCTGGAGGCCGGAAAACCGGGACCGAAAGCCGGGAAACCGGGGGAAAACCGGGGACAGACGGGACGTTCTCCTAACGTCGGATGACCGGTCCTCGAACTCAGCCACAGTTTCAGGCAAAATGATTCGGAAACGTCCCGTCTGTCCCTGTGTTTCCAGTTGAATAACGCACTGCTTTGTAGGGTACGTAGGTTCCAAAATTCGCTAAATGTATTTGGAACCCGTTAGTTACTCATAGTGTAACGCCACCATGGGGTCAACGCGCACGGCACGGCGGGCAGGAATGTAGAAAGCAATGGAACCTACGGCGCCGAACAAGATGACGGCGCCAAGCAGTGAAATCGGGTCGCTGGGATGCACTCCATACAGCAGGCTGGCGAGACCTCTGCCGAAAAGGTAAGCCACGACCAAACCTAGCGCGGCGCCAGCGCTGATCAAAGCCATACCTTCTTGTAGGATTAGCTTTAGGACGCCACCCGGTGTTGCTCCCAGCGCCATTCGAATTCCGATTTCGCGGGTGCGCTGCGCGGTGTAATAAGAGATCAGACCATAGATGCCAATCAGCGCCAACAGCAGCGCGACACCCGAAAAGACGGAGACAAGCATCATAGTAAAACGTAAACGAGCCATGGATTCCGAAATCAAGTCATCGCCCGTTTTTACGAGACTCAAAGAAGCGCCTGCTGGGAAACCTTTGGACGTGGCCTCGCGCACCATGCCGGTGACGCCACGAGGATCGCCGTGTGTACGAACGAGCAAGGAGACATTGAGGAACGGCTTTTGAAGCAGCGAGATGTAGACCGTCGGTTTGGCCCTGTCGCCGGAAGGGAATCGCGGCGGTTCTTTTACTATCCCTGCGATTGTGAAGGTATCTGCGGACGCGCCGCCGTGCTTCCAAGCCAGCTGAAGGCCGATGGGATTGGCGTCAGGCCAGTAGGTGTTAGCCATTTCCTGATTAATGACTACGATAGGCGGAGAATTCAGAATATAGCTGTCGTCGAACCAGCGCCCTCGCTGCAACTCATACCCGAGCATCTGGAAGAAGGCGCCGGTCACAAATTGCGCTTCCGCCGGCTGCTTCGATTCCGCGATGCGTCCACCACCCGTCAGCGCCTGGAATTGAAATTGATATGGATGGTTTGAAGAGGGGAACGGGGATGCAAGGGCCGATGATCCTACGCCGGGAAGCGCCGCTATTGTGCCGATCAATTGTATGTATTTTGCTCCCCGCGACTTTTCGTCACCAACGGAAGAATCGGGATTGACGAAGAAATCCATTGTGAGAAGGTGTTGAGGTTGAAAGCGCGCATTGGTGCTTACAAGCTTTCTGAAGCTCTGCGTCAGTAAGGCCGTTCCCGAAAGGAGCACCAACGCTAAGGCAATTTCGCTCACGAGGAAGAGGCTGCCCGGACGACGCAGCACGGAACCGCCGGCCCGGCTTGTTACGACACCGGACCTGAGTGTCTTGGTGAGATTGATACAGGAGAAACGCATCGTTGGGAATATCCCGAAGAGAAGAGCGGCCACCATGGAGATTGCAGCTGTGGCTGCGAGAACGCGGGGATCGATGGCTGCTTCCTGGAAGCGCGGTACGTACAAAGTGGGCGGCAGAAGCACCAAGAAGCCGCGCAATCCCCAATAGGCGAGGAAAAATCCGAGAAATCCTCCGGATACAGCGAGCAGCAGAGCTTCGATTGATAGTTGGCGAATCAGGGTAGTCCTTCCAGCGCCCAACGCGGTGCGCAGAGCGAACTCCTTTTGGCGAACAAAGCCACGCACAAGCAGAAGATTGCCGACGTTTGCACAACCGATGAGCAACACAAACCCGAGCGCGGCGGCTAAGATCCAGAGCATGGACTTAACATCACGAATAAGTTCAGAGCGCAAAGGAACGACTTGAATCCGGTCGCCGTCGTTGATTCCTTTGGTTCCCGAAGGAAAACCCTGCAAAATTGTGTTGATTTCGGTCTCGGCCGCTCGAATATTGACCCCGCTATGTAAGCGAGCTATGGCGTTCGTATACGTCACGTCATCTCCGACGGGTGCGTTGACCCAGAAATCTGTTTGACGAGGGGAAAGTGGATACGGGAATTCGACGTACTCCGGCATCACACCGATAACCGTGAAATCTCGGCGCACGCCGAGCATCTTGACAGAGAGAGTTTTTCCGATTACGTCACTCCTGGCACCGTAGTGCTGCCGCCAGAACCGGGTGGTCAAGATAGCAACGTTTGGCGCATTTGCAGCATCGTCGTCGGGTTGAAAGGTTCGACCCAAGAAGGGCGTGGCTTTGAGTACGCGGAAGAAATCGGCGGAGCAAGGTACTTGCTGGACGGATTCCTGAGTGCCCCAAAATTTCGTGCTTTCAAACCACCTTGGGTCGTCGCTGAGGAAGAATGTGGCGATCCCGTCAAAGCTTTTTGTTTGGTTCTTCGTGAAATTTCGCGACCACCACAGTCTGGAGTGTTGCAGTCCTGTTCTTCGATTCGACCTCCACAACATCACGAGTCGATCGGGATTTTTATAGGGAAGGTGGCGGAAGACGAGGCCGTAGAAGGCGCTGAAGATGGCGGTGTTGGCGCCGATCGTGAGCGCCAGCGTGGCAATCGCGACGCAACTGAATCCCGGATTCTTTCGCAGCGCACGCGCGCTGTAGCGGATGTCTCGGAGAAGGGAGTCGAACCATGCACCGAGAAGGTGGCCCGGACTCGGATTTTTGACACGTGTGGTCATGACGATCGCGGAGAGAATATCACTACGGCCCTTCTCGTGAAAGTATCGAGAGGCGGCGGGTGGCCGACCTTCAATCCGCAAAGACGTCTTTGGATGGCCCATCCTTGCTGTTTTGTTTTTCGCAAGGGTGGGATGCTTTTGGCTGGCCTCTTTCCATTTATTGTCTGAACCGAAGGGCACGTCCCCATATTCTAGCGGTAAGACATTCGCAGAATGGATTCAGGAAGGCGCTTGCCTTGAATTGCGATCTTGGAAGCTGCCGTATTGATCTCACCAAGATCCTCCGACGTCAGCTTGAGCGAAGCGGCGCCGACGTTCTCCTCCAGCCGGTGTACCTTCGTCGTTCCTGGAATCGGAACGATCCAAGGTTTCTGCGCAAGCAGCCAGGCCAATGCGATTTGTGCAGGAGTAGCACGCTTTCGTCGGGCGATCTGATTTAGAAGGTCTACCAGCGCCAGGTTTGTCTTACGCGCTTCCTCGGTGAATCGAGGAAATACCGCTCGGAAATCCGTGCTTTCGAATTTCGTCGAGGCATCAATCTTCCCCGTCAAAAATCCTTGTCCAAGCGGGCTCCAGGGAACAAAACCGATTCCCAATTCCTCGCAAGTTGGCAGCACCTCTGGTTCCGGATCTCTCGTCCATATCGAATACTCGCTCTGAACTGCGGTGACTGGCTGGACCGCGTGTGCGCGACGAATGGTGTTTGCTCCGGCTTCAGAAAGGCCGAAGTGCTTGACCTTGCCGGCCTGAATCAATTCCTTCACTGTGCCCGCGACATCCTCGATCGGCACGTTTGGATCGACGCGGTGCTGGTAAAAGAGATCAATCACGCCGGTCTTGAGGCGTTTGAGCGACGCTTCCGCAACCTGCTTAATGTGCTCCGGCCGGCTGTTGAGCCCACCCCGCCGCTGCCCGTCGGGAGCGATGTCGAAACCGAACTTCGTGGCAATCACCACCCGTTCGCGATGCGGGCCGAGTGCCTCGCCCACGAGTTCTTCGTTCGTGAACGGGCCGTAAGCTTCCGCCGTATCGAAGAATGTCACGCCCCGCTCGACTGCTGTTCGGATCACTACTATTGCTTGCTGCTTTTCGATTGCCGGACCGTAGCCATAGCTCAGTCCCATGCAACCGAAGCCGAGAGCGGATACCTCGAGATTGCCAAGCTTGCGCTTCTCCATGCGAATCTCCTTTCAACGGTTCCATCTGCCTTGAACTTAGGATCAAATCACCGAGGCGCGGGGGTGGCGGACCCTCAATCCGCCGCGTGCCCCAGGTAGCGCTTTTCTTCCTGGGTGTCGGCCTTATGGCCGCGGAATTTCCAGTTGTTTGCAGATGGCCCGAACCGTCCCCTCTTTGATTTCGCGATGCCGCGGGACGCTGGCGATCTTGTGCAAGGTGGGGTCGAACCAAATGCTATGGGCGCCGCCTTCGCGATACAAAATGCACCCTTGGTGGCGCCGACGGCGTTCCAATTCCGCGAGTTTCATGCTTCCGCTATTTCGAAAACCTCGCGCACAGCGTGTGGGGAAAGGCCTTTTTCCGCAAGCTCGCGCTGGCATTGCAGCGCCAGTTTGAACGCGTCCGCAAGATTCGCTTTGGCCTCTTCGATGGTGTCGCCTTGCGAAATCGCGGCGGGAAACTCTTCCACAAAACAAGTATAGCCGCCTTCTTTGGCGGGTTCAAAAACGGCTGTCAATTTCATGCCCGTAGATTATCACACCTGCGAATGGCTTGCGGCCGGGGCGCGGAGGGCGGCTGGGCGGGGCTTAAACTGACCCCAGCTCCCTCCTCGTCCTACCGCTCACAAGTTTTTTTGTTAGATCACTTTATTTTGGCAGGAAGCGAACGAGCAGGCCCGTGATCGCGTCTTGCCATGCGTGCGTCATCATCCCAGGACGCAAATTTTGCCGCACTTCCGCCAGGATTCCGAACATCAAGCCGAACACGGCGATGACGATCGTGGCTTTCACGCCCTGATAAATGTGGCCGGCGCCAAACAAGACCGCGGAAAGAAGTACGCCGATGGGAGCGCTGCGTGTCCAGGCGACAAATTGGCGCTGCAAGTAACCGCGGAAAATGGTCTCTTCGCAAATGCCGGCGGTGACGGAAAGCGCGATCCACAGGATCGATTCGAAATAGCCGCGAGGAGCAAGGGTGCGCGCGGCCTCGGCCATTCCGTTGGCGCCAAGAGCGTGAGACACCAAACTAAGGACGATGATTGCGGCGATCCAAAAACCGAAAGCGATGGCGATATCCTGAAAGAAATTTTTTGCTCCCTTCCATCGGTCGCCGGCGATGTTGCGAAAGGATTTTCCGCGGCGGCGCAGACCCCAGTAAACGTACGCGACGAGAATCCATTCCCAGGCCATGGTCGTGGAGTAGAAGAACAATCGATTTGGATTGCGCGCCGCGCTCTGGCGATGGATGGAGAAGTATCCGATGGCCGCAACGGCGGCAAGGATGAAAAGTAGAAAGAGCGTGTGCACGGCACCGGCAACCGGTTCGAACCGCCGGATGGATGCTTCGGGACTCGTTTCGCTGGGAGCGTCCGCCATAGGCCACCTCACTGTGGATTTCTTGGCGCGGATTCTCTCACATTTCACAAAATTCCTTCGCGGGCATTTGTGGAGTGCGGCAGCTCTGCTGCCGCTTTCGCGATTGCGCCATGCCGCGGTCGAAAAAGCGGAAGACAGACTATGCGGAGAAATCCACAGGGAGCACAGTTACCTCTGCGCGTCCTGTACTTTCGGGCAGGCGATTTTCGTCTGCTTTGTAGGCGATGATGGAGTTCGCCCAGTGCGGAACCGGAACAAGCAAACCGGCGATCGAGACCGGCACATTCGGCAAGTGTGCGCCGCAGTGTGAGCGCCAGGAACAGACAATTGACGGCCATCCTTTGAGTGGGAGAAAGTTTTAAGATGCTCGCGGAAATACAAGAGTCGCAGAATCACGTTTCTGCTGAAGAAGCCACTGGGTCGATTTCCATGCTTGACTTGGCGGAAATTCTCGATCAACACAAAATCTGGGTGGAATCGGGCGGAGAATCCGGAGTCAAAGCGGATCTTTGCGGAGTCAATCTTTCCCACTCTGACCTTACGGGAGTCAACCTGGAGGGCGCGTTTCTCCAACGCGCGAATCTGATCGGCGCTGATTTGTCCATGGCGAATTTACGAGGCGCGAGCCTGGTGCAAGCGGACTTGCGCGAAGCCAATCTTTTGGGGACTGAACTCCGAGGAGCCAATTTGATGGGCGCCAATCTTTACGGCGCGGAAGGCGTGTGGGTGGGCCGGCTTGGAGGAACGAATCTTTTCGACGCCATCCTGCCAGAAACCATCGCGGCATTCGACAGCACCAAAGCAATCGCGGATGCGACCAAGGTCGCGCGCTGGTTCTATTTTCTGATTTTGGCTGTGAGCCTTGCGTGCATCGCTCTGATCGGAGTGACGACGGATGTACGGCTGGTCGTGGACGCTTCGGCCATTCCCGTGGCGCGATTCCCCAAAATATTATCGATGGTGAGTTTTTATATGGGCGCGCCGCTTCTGCTATTCATTTTGTACTTGCGATTTCATTTTTTGCTGCTGCGCTTGTGGGGAAGCATGTCCGGGCTGCCCGCGGTTTTCAAGGACGGACAGACGCTGGAAAAAGACGGGCCGTGGTATTTGATGGGGCTGGTGCGGCGTCATTTCCGGTGGATGCGCGAAGGACGCTCGCCATTCTGGGTGCTGGAGACAGTGGTGGCGACGGCGCTGGCGTATTGGGTGGTGCCCGCGACGCTGTTTCTGTTTTGGCTTCGCTACCTGGTTCGGCAGGATTTCCGCGGGACGCTGCTGCACGCTTTTCTCTTGACGCTTTCCGTGGCGGCAGCAACGTGCGTTCCGACGATCGTGGCGCGAGTGCTGCAACCGGGAGATTTGTTGCGGCAGAAATCGAAGAACTTGTTGCGGCTGAGCTTCGCGACCGCGCGGGTTGCGCTCCTGACCGGCTGTGCAATGTTGATTTTCTCGCTGGGTGTGAATCACGGATTGCCTTCGGACAAGAATATCGCGCCCCAACATTCGCCGGCGAGCCTGCTGAGGTGGGTTTCGGAAGGGATGCAATCAATTGGATACAGGCCTTATGCGGAGCTGACGGAAGCGACGCTTTCCGGGCCGCCGCCGCACGGGAACTGGAGCGAAGAAGCGCTCGCGTCGGTTCCGGGAGCAAAACTGAACGAAATGAATTTGCGGTTTGCGAGAGCCTACAAGGCCTATCTGGTGAACGCAAAATTGTGGCGCGCGAATTTGGAGGGCGCGTACCTTTCCGAAGCGGATATGCGCGGAGCCAATTTGCGCGAAGCCGTGTTGCGGGACGCGGTTCTGGACCGCGTGCTGGCGTCAAAGACGGTGATGGTGTCCGCGGACGCGAGCCGGGTGAACTTCACGGGCGCGGATTTGCGCGGCTCTGATCTTTCGTTCGCAACGCTCGAGAA
>Ga0209166_10002341_pt1 | contig 14578 bp, 15 predicted proteins | sample Coa_R1_3_FD_187151 | JGI IMG/M metagenome (GOLD analysis project Ga0209166, IMG submission 187151) | Surface soil microbial communities from Centralia Pennsylvania, which are recovering from an underground coalmine fire - Coalmine... | ecosystem: Environmental > Terrestrial > Soil >... | reverse complement strand
AGCCCCGCAGCATTTCTTGTCCTAAGGTTAGATGATACATTCGTTTCAACAGAAAATTCCTGACAATCGGCACAAACATCCCGATCGGTTCGACGACGTAGGGGATGGCTCTGCGCCGGCAAGCGGACGCCACCGCGGGCCCCAAAAAATCGTAAAGCCCAAAAATGTGCGCTACGTCGAAATTCCACAGGCGCGCTCGGCAAAATGTCGCAATCCCCGGATTCCAGCTGAGCGCCCGATAGCGCAGCCAACTGGGCATATAAACCGCTTCAATTCCGTTTTCCTCGAGACGCCAACCCAGCGTCGAACGCTGCGCTACGTTTCCCGCGCCGTCCGACGATCGCCGCGACCCTAGGCCCCAATCCGCCGTCAGCACCGTTACGTGATGTCCCAGCTTGGCCAGTTGCTGCGACAGCGAGCGCACCTTTACCGGCGGGCCGCCAAATTCCAGAAAGGGGTAATAAGTCTGTGTGACGTTCAGGATTCGCATAGGTCGCGCAAAATCTTTTTCAGCGATTTCGCGAAAACGTTGAATCGGAAATCCTGTTCCACTCGCTCGCGCCCTCGCGCGCCCATGTCCCGCCCCAGTTGCGGATCGACCAGCAGCGCTTCCAGGGAAGTGGCCAACTGCTCGGTGTCGCCATGTTGCACCAAGTAGCCGGTCTTGCCGTCATCGATAACTTCTGGCGCGCCGCCATGCGCTCCGCCGATCACCGGCTTGCCGCAGGCCATAGCCTCCAGGTACACCAGGCCAAAGCCTTCGCCACGGCTGGGTAGAGCGAAAATCTCGCAGGCCTGGTAACACGCGGCAATCTGCGCATAGCTCAATCCGCTCAGGAAATGCACATGCCGCAAAACTCCCCGCCCATCCGCAATCTGCTCCAGCCAGCCCTGATCGTCGCCTTCCCCCACCGCGACCAGTTGCACGTCCGGCCACTCGGTCAGCAAGCGCGGCAAGGCCGTAATCAATGTGTCCATTCCTTTGTAGCGCTCGTCCGCGAACCAGCGCCCGACGGTCAGAATGATCCGGCCGGAGGGAAAATTTGCGGGCAAAGCCGGCGCCGGTTTAGCGGCTACCAGGGCCTCGAATTGCGGATCCAACGCCCACGGTAGAACGCGAATCCGCTCGCGCGCCACGCCTTGCTGGTTCGCCACATAGTTCGCGGTGTCCTTGGTCGGGGCGATGACCAGAGCGGCGCTGCGCAATGCCCGGCGCCGCAAAATCGAAAGCGGTTCCCACACTTCCAGCCCATGGGTCCAGATAATGGTTTTTGCCTGGCGGGCGAAAAACCTGGCGCCTTGCGCGACAGGCGCGAGAAACGGATGTCCCGCGACAATGACCTTCGCGCGCCGCTTTGCCGCTCTTGCCGCCGTCGCGCTAAATCGCGCTTTGCCCCGCGCGCTTCCGGTGAATACGAATTCCCGCGTTCCCACCGCCATGCGATGCAATTCGGGTGAATCGTTCAGGCTCAACAGGCGGCAGTCCATTCCATGAGCCGCCGCGAACTCACTCATCACCGCGGCGACCTGTCGCCCGGCCCGTTGCACTCCACCGGGCGTGTCCAGCTCAGAGAAGAGTCCAAGAAGCACGCGTCGAGTCTGCCAAGCGCCGCGGCAGAACACAAGATGGCGCCGGCCCTCCGTTTCTGTCCGTTATGCCGCAGTTGGCCTGGGCACAATGTCCGTGAGTTCGGTGAAGCGTTCAAGATAAATGTCGGCCGGATGTGCGGCACGGTCGTGCACCCCAAAACCGTAATTCACCGCCGCGGCTTGGGTTCCGGCGTTGCGGGCGGTTTGCACGTCGACCTCGGAATCGCCGACCAGCAGGGTTTCGCGCGCGGAAACATTGAACTCCTTCAGGATGGTGTGAGCGCCGAAAGGATCGGGCTTTTTCGATTCAAAACTGTTGCCGCCATAAACCGCCCGAAAATATTTGGCCAAGCCTAGCGAGTTTAAAATACGCACGCTAATGCGCACCGGTTTGTTCGTAAGCACCGCCATGGGCATTTGGCTCAATTGCGCGAGGGTGTCGGTCACGCCGGGATACGCACAGGTATTGTCCATTTTGTGATCCTCGTAATATTGGAGAAAGAATTGCAGCGCGTGCTTCCGCTGCTCCTCGGTGGCCGACGGGCCGAGCGCGCGCGAAACCAACTGCGGAGCGCCATGCCCGATGTATCCGGAAATGGTTTCCGCCGAGAGGTGCGGAAGTTTCATTTCGCGCAGCATGGCGTTTACGGAATGGATGAGATCCAGTTTCGAGTCGATCAGCGTGCCGTCCAAATCGAAAATCAGCGCGCGAACGGGAGCCAATGTACCCTCGGGCATACCTCCATTCTACGGGTTGCTGAGGTGGAATCGCAGCGGTTAATCGAGGTTCACGAACGGGTTACGACCCGCGCGCACGGCTCGAGAGAAGGGCGCGCATTTTATGAAATGCGCGGGCTTCGCGTAAAATGAGTGGCTCGGGATGCTGCTCACATTGTCACCGGAGACTCCATGGCCCAGGTTCATCCTTTTCGCGCCTTGCGCTACAATCCGGCGCGGGCCGCTTTTGATCGCGTGCTCACGCAACCGTACGACAAGATATCGCCGGCCATGCAGGAGAAGTATTATGCCGCCGACCCCCACAACCTGATCGCCGTCGAGAGGGGCCGCGTTTTCCCGGAGGATTCGCCGCAAAACAATGTGTACACGCGCGCGGCCGGATCGCTGGAAGGATGGATCCGCGACAACGTGGTGGTGCAAGACTCCGCTCCCGCATTTTACGGTTACACGCAGGAGTACGCCGTCCCCGGCAGCGAGGAGCGGCGAACGCGGCGCGGCTTCATCGGGGCGGGCAAGCTCGAGGAGTATGCCGCGGGTGTTGTGTTTCGCCACGAGCAAACACTTTCCGGCCCGAAAGCGGACCGGCTGGAGCTGCTGCGGCGCACTCGCACGCATACCGGACAACTCTTCATGCTGTACACGGACGCGGAGCGGCGCGTCGATGCGATTCTATCCGATGCGGAAGCTAACGCGGCTCCGGCTACGGAGCTGCGCGACGAATATGGCGTAGTGCATCGGCTATGGGTGATCGCGGACGCGGAGCGCGTGGCGGCGATCGCACAATCCATGGCGGACGAAAAGTTGGTGATTGCCGACGGGCATCATCGTTACGAAACCGCTCTTACTTACCGCAACGAGCGCCGCGGCCAAACGGGCCACGCAGATCCCAACGCGCCGTACGAATTTGCGATGATGACCTTCGTGAACACGCGCAGCGAAGGGCTGACCATTCTGCCGACGCACCGCGTGGCGGCCAACCTGCACGATTTTTCCTGGCCCAGCGTGCGGCGCCACCTGGAACCGTGGTTTACCGCGGAAGCGTTCTCCTTTCGCAATGAAAGCGAACGAGCGGAAGCTCGCAGGAAATTCCTGAATCGCCTGGCCGAAACGCGCTCTCATCGCTCCATCGGGCTGTACCCGGCGGCGCATGGTGCAAAACGCGCTTTCTACGTGCTGGCGTTGCGTCCCGGGGCGGACCTGGCGCAGTTGCTACCCAACGTTTCGCCGCGGCAGAGAGAGTTGGATGTGGTGCTGCTGCATGAGGGAATTCTGGAGCCGGCGCTGGGGATTACGCCGCAAGCGGTCACCTCAGAGAAGAACCTTACGTATGAGCGGGAAGCCTCAGCAGCATTGGAGGCTGTGGACAGCGGAGCGGCGCAGATCGCTTTTCTGCTGAACCCTTGCGAGGTGGAACAAGTAATGCGCATCGCCACGGCGGGCGAGGTGATGCCGCAGAAGTCCACCGATTTTTACCCCAAGCTGCTGAGTGGAATCACCATGTACCGAGTAAACCTTGAATGAAAAAGTTAGAATGGCCTAATCCACCCCTCAGTTTTTTGTAACTGCGTTCTAAAGGACTTAGTGACTGGCTGTCTGTAACTGCAAAAGCACGCGCGATTCCGGCGCTGCGGGCCACGCGCGTGGATCCTATCGTGGCACTTCGCGACGAATAGGAGGCGGCATGTGCTGGCGTGCAGTCGTGCGGCGCGCTTGGCGTTAGGGGAACAAGCACGGGTGCCCGTCCCCTACGCGATGAGTTCAGATGGCTGGATGCTGTATTGGTGCGGCTGCTTGACTAGAGCGTTGCGTGGCCACCTTCCAGGTCCTGGCCTGCGCGATGCAAATTACGTGAAAAATCAGGAATAGCGGGACCAGGAACGTCGGAACCAGGCTCAAGGGGAGCATGGTCATGGGAGCCATGGAGACGCTTCGCGGATCAATAAGGCTGGCGGTGGTGCCCAGGGCGACGGCATTGACCAGGTCCAGGATCCCCAGGAGTTGCCAGAGAATGTAGCTGTTGCGGCGAGTGGGATTGGCAAGCTTCCAGGCCACGAAACCGGCGGTCACCCCGATGGCCATGTCGCCATATCCCGCGGGCCAGGCGAAAATCGCGGGGAGGATGTTGCGAACTTGCAAGAGGACGAAGATGAATCCGATGATTCGCGACGCCTGCAGGGCGGTTAAGGTACTCGAAGGCAAAGATAGCGCGAACTGGCGAAATGCCGGTGAGGCCGCGAACCATAGCGAGAAAACGATCAGGGGCACGAGTGCGGCTATAGCTACGGAGATTCCGATACGATTGGCATCGTTCTTGAAGAGCTGCAGGGCCGATGCGGACAATGCGAATAGGAACCAGACGACGATGATCCCCGTGGTGACCTTTTTGTAGTTCATAGCGAGTCTCCTTGTGCCTTGACTGATTTTGTTACTTGATACGTAAGTTGCAGAAGATTTTCCCAGGGCGAGGCACCGAGCTGATGGCGTAGGCGCGATTGAACCTCTTCCCACAGCGGCAAGGCGCGCTGGAGTTGTGTTTTGCCGCCGCTGGCGAGCTGCAGGCGGCGTTCCCGCCGGTCTTTGCCAGGGCGGGCGGTGATCCAGCGTTGGCGGAGCATGATGGCGAGGGTGCGCGTTAGGCTGGTGCTGTCCATAGCGAGGATTTCGCCGAGTTCTCCCTGGGTTACCCCAGCCGCGAGAGAAAGGGCTTGCAGGATAGTGAACTGCGTGGCGCGTAGGCCGAGTGGGCGAAAAGCCTGCTCGTAGCGTTGGGTCAGGGCCCGCGAGACGCGGCGGAAGCTGGCGCACATACAGGGTAGCGCCGGCAGTGTTGGCTGGCTTATGGTCATGGCAGATAGATGCATATACATCTATTTTGGTTATGGAGCAAGTTCTCTTTGGGGGTGGCCCGCTCGCTTCGGACTAGGGTTTGGTATGGACGACCCGAACTACTCTACCTTTGTTGAGTTTCGTATTTACCACTAGAATCTTGGCCTTACTGGCGCAGCATGCTGCGCCGCTACAAACAGGGTCGACGGGATCGTCGGGACCCAGACGGACGCTCATGGACCATCACACACTTGCGGCGATCAGTATTGCGGGCACATGCCTCGATGTACTGGGCAGCTTGTACCTTGCTTATGATTTGCTGGGCGGGCAGCATGGGCCGCTGCGGGTGCTTACGCGGGCGGTTACGTATTCGGTGGTGTTTGGGGTTGGTTACGGAGTTGGGCTGGGTCTCTTTTTTGGTTTGGCTTCGGGGATTGCGACCGGGATTACGCTGGCGATTGAGTTGAACCGGGCGGCGCGGGGGTTGGAGCACTACTCGTTGGCGTGGGAAGGATTCTTCGCGGCGATTCGCGGGTTTGCTTTTGGGGCTGGCTTATACCGCATTCTTGGTCTGCGATTCGCGGTGGCGTTTGCGATTCTCATTACGCTGGGACAGATTGCGGCGTATTCGCGTGGGATGTGCCCGGGCATGGAGTATACCGCGGCGCGGCGGCCGCGGATTACGCGGCGGCAATTTTGGGGGACGGTGGCGCGAACGTTTGGTTACCTCGCGACGGCGCTGATTTGCGGGACGCTGGTTCGGCACATTGATCACGTGTGGGCGTTCGCGCTGCGCGTGGGCATCGTGACCGGGATTGTTACCGGCGTGGGACTGACCATCAATCCTTACATCGAGTATTACGCGGACCATCTTCCGGAGCGGCGGATGGGGGTGTTCGGGATTGGCCTGATTTTGTGCGGGTTTGCGCTGCAATCGGTGCAGTATTGGGCGGCGCTGTTTGATCTGCGGTTGAGTTAGCGGGTCGCGGAACGCCTGTCCATGGTGACAGGTAGAGAGAGAACACAGGGCCGTTGGCGTGTCGCGATGTAGGAAGAGCGCAGGTCTACACTGGCTGGAGATGAGGTCGTGCCGATGAGACGAGCTTTGCTTGCCATGATGGTGGTTATGGTGGCGCTGATGGTGGCGCTGATGGTGGCGCTGGTGGCGGCGCAGGGTGTGACGGCGCAGACGAAAGGCGGGGTGCTGACTGGAGTTGTGGTGGGGCCGGACGACAAGCCCGTGCCGCACGCCAGCGTGACCTATCAATCGTCGGCGGGAATCGCACCGCACGCGGTGCGCGCGGACTCGCACGGACATTTTACGATCACCAAATTGCACACCGACAATTATGATTTGCGCGCGTCGGGCCGGGGCGTGTTCAGCGAGTGGGAGAAAAATGTGGCGGTGCGCTCGGGGAAGACCAAGTCCGTGACCCTGCGGCTGATTTACGCGAAGGAGATTCCGAAGGCTTATACCAAGAGCAAAGCGAAGGAGTAGCGGCGGAGACCCGCTATTGGACTAAGAGGTGGTGGAGATTGGCTAGGTCGTCTGGGCTTACGTCGGAGACAGCGCAAAGCTCCATGCCGGATTTGCGCCAGTCGACCCAATGGTAGCCGAGCTGCGAGCCGGAGACGGGCTCGGAATCGGGCTCGCTGGTGGGCCAGACGAAAACGTTGATCAGGTGCTTGCGGCGGGCGTAGACCAGCACGGCTACAGTGCGACCGTGGACTACGTCGAGGCGGCCACCTTGCAGCGGAAATCCTTCGTCCACAAAATCGTGCACCGGGGGCGCGAAATCGAGCTTGCCATCGAACCACGGCTTTACGGTGTGCTGGTCGGTGGACTGCACGTCTTCCAGATGGCCGGGCTGCAAGGAGCGAAGATGGGCGTCGACGATGGCGGAAGCCAGGGTGGTTTCGCCATGATTGCCGCGGACGAGCGGGAGCAGGCGCCAGCCGAGGAGGACAGCCAGGAGAAAAGTGGCGGCCATGGCCAGCCAGCGCCAGGTGGGCAGATTTCTGATCGGCGTGACGGAAGAACGAGCGGGAGCGCCGAGCTGGGCTTGCACGGCTTGGCGCAGAGCGAGCGGCGCGCGCTCGTATAACGCGGCGCGCTGCAGCAAAGAGCGCAATTTTTCCTGGGTTTCGAGAGCAGTGACGCACTCCGAGCAGGAAATCAGGTGGCGCTCGAAATCAGCGGCGCGCGCGGCGTCCAGCTCACCATCGAGATAGCCGTGGAGGACGGTGGGAGTGAGCTCACAACTCATGGGCGGCCTCCTGTTGGTGTGGCGCGGTAGAGCGGGTAAGAACAAGGTGCAGGCGCTGGCGGGCGCGGGCTAAAGCGGACATCACAGTGCCAATGGGAACAGAAGTGATGGCGGCGATTTCTTTGTAGGAGCAGCCTTCGAGCTCGCGAAGGATCAATACTTCGCGAAAGCGCACGGGGAGCTCTTCGAGGGCGCGGGTCAGGCGCTCGCGGTTGTCTCCGGCGATAGCCAGTGTTTCCGGGCTCACGCTGGGTTGCGGGTGCAGCTCTTCGTCGAATTCGGTGCTCAGGTCCAGGGAACCATTTTTCTCCAGCCACGTGTAGCAGGTGTTGCGCACGATCTGCAAAAGCCAGGCGCGGGCGTCTCCGCCGTGAAAACCGCGGAAAAAACGCAGCGCACGGAGCAGCGCTTCCTGCGCGACATCCTCAGCATCCGCGCGGCCACGCATCAGCCAGCGCGATAAGTTAAATGCGGCGTCGAGGTGCGGCAGTATGAGCTGCTCGAAGCGCGCGCGGTCCTGCGAATCCAACACGTCCACGTCTTTTCCTTCGACACCTGCACTCATAGAGGGGACTACCCGGTAGCCGATTTTATTCCCTATCGACGCCGTTGACATAACCAATTAAACATTCCGCAATCTGGAATAAGCGCACTGCCCGGCTGGTCTGCATACACGAAACACGTCCCCGGGCGGCGCGAGAAAAAACCTGCAGCAAACACTCAGCTCGCGCCGCTCTGTAAATACCAGCGGATGAATTTCCGGCACGGGACCTGTTCGGGAGAGCGGAATGACAAAGACGGGGAAAGACGAAATTTTGCACGACCACAACAACGATGGCATCGACCGGCGTGGATTTCTGAAATGCATGGCCTGGGCCGGAACCGGCGCATTGTGCGTGATGCAGGGCGGAGTGCTGAAATCGTACAGCTTGAGCCGGCTTTCGGATTTGGGAGCGGGCGCGGCGGCAGCGGGCGAGTTGAGCCTTGTGCAGGTCAGCGACAGCCACATGGGATTCAACAAACCGGCCAATCCCGACGTGGCCGGAACGCTGAAGGCCGCGGTGGACAAGATCAATGGCCTGTCGAAAACGCCTGAATTTTTGCTGCACACCGGAGACATCAGCCATTTGTCCAAGCCGGAAGAATTCGACACCGTGGACCAGATCTTGAAGGGCACCGGCAAGGAAGTATTTTTTGTGCCCGGCGAGCACGATGTTTTGAACGACGACGGCGCGCAATTCCGCGAGCGCTACGGAAAAGCGGCGAAGGGACTGGGCTGGTACAGCTTCGACAAGAAAGGCGTGCATTTTGTCGGTCTGGTCAACGTGATGAATTTGAAGGCCGGCGGGCTGGGATCGCTGGGACCGGAGCAGCTCGAGTGGCTTGAAGACGACGTGAAGCACTTGAAGCACAGCACGCCGATTGTGGTGTTCGCGCACATTCCGCTGTGGACGGTGTATCCGGACTGGGGCTGGGGCACGGACGACAGCGCGCAGGCGCTGGCCTATCTGAAGAAATTCGGGTCAGTGACGGTGCTGAACGGACACATTCACCAAATCATGCAGAAAGTGGAAGGCAATGTGACCTTTCACACCGCGGCGTCGACGGCCTTTCCGCAGCCGCAGCCGGGGAAGGCCGATTCGCCAGGGCCAATGAAAGTGCCGGCGGACCAGTTGCGCAGCGTCCTGGGAATCACCGACGTGAATTATGTTCGCGTGCAGCACGCTTTGGCGGTAGTTGATTCTTCGTTGGCGTAATGCGCCGCGAAAGCGTCGTGAAGAGATCCCATTAGTAAGAGCTGGAAAGGAAAAGAATCATGAGGATAGGTGTGTGGTTTTTGGTGTGGATGGCATTGGCGGTTGCGCTGGCAACGATTTTGGTGAACGGTTCACAAGGTGTCTCGGCAAGCCCCGGACAAGGCCAGGCCCAGTCATCGAGCGTTGAAGTTAAGATCGACAACTTCAGTTTTGGACCCACATCGATCACGGTGGCAGTGGGGACCACCGTGACCTGGACCAATCGGGACGATATCCCGCACACGGTGGTCAGCGACGAGAAAGTGTTCAAATCGAAGGTGCTGGATACCGACGAGAAATTTTCGTACACGTTCACCAAGCCGGGGACCTACGCGTACTTTTGCTCGATACACCCGAAGATGACCGGCAAGGTGGTGGTGCAATGACCGGAGTGGCGCGGGCGTTTGACCCCGGAACGGTGCTGCTGGCTAAGCATGCGCAACATGTGGTGCTGGTGCACTTCCCGATCGCGTTGTTCATCACGGGAGTGGCTTTTGACCTCGCCGGGCGATGGACCCGGCGAAAAGCATTGGCAGAGGCGGCCTACTACAACCTGCTGATCGCGGCTGTTTCGGCGTTGCCCGTCGTGCTGACTGGATTACTGGCGTGGCATTTTCAGTTGGAAGGGCAGCGACTGAAGGGACTTCTTCTGCTGCACTTGGTTCTGGGGTGGACTTCGGCGGTGCTCATTTGTGCGGTGTGGTGGGGACATTTTCGGGCGCGTCGGCGAGGTCTGCCGTTGCCCGGATACCTATGGGTGATTGAGTGTGCCGGGGTGCTCGCGGTCGGGCTGACCGGGCATTTGGGCGGATTTTTGAGCGGGGTCAGCGGCGTTTGAAGAATTCACATAACACCATAAATTTCAATAGTTTACCGGGCACTGGCCTTAGGGACTAGTAGAGCCTTAGTACCACGACCGGCGTACCCCGCAGGTGGCTCCGGTGGCCCATTGAGCAGTGCAGAGCCGACCCGTAATGTGCGAAGAACGGGTTGGGGGCCGCGCGGGGACAGCGGCCCCGCAAGGGGTCGTGTGCGAGCTACCCAACCCGCCAAGTTCTTCCCTTCCAAAACGTCACGCCAACCACCGGGCTGGCGTGGCCAGCAAGAATCACCAATCCATGGAAAAATGGGAAGGCAGCGTGCGCAGCAATGCGCGGGGGCCGTGGGGACCGCCATCTATGCATCTTAATTTCAAGCACTTACGGGATATGCGTGTGGCCCGAGGTGCGCGGTTGGGCCGACACCTGGCGCCGCCAGCCTGCATTCTGCGAGTCACCATGCTCCTCGCCGCGGCGTTAACACTAGCCGCAGCCGGCACGGAAGCCGACGGACGCACGCCGGCAGCCGTAGATCTAAAGCCGGGCACCTTGGCAGCATTCCGGCGCTATGTCGGCTTGACGGAGGCACGGAACGCTAGCGAACTGCAGCGCGGGACCAACCTGCTGTGGATCAACGGCTTGCCGGAGACGGAGCGCGTGCAGGCCTACGAGGCGTTAAAGAGCGGCCAAGTCAAGATGCAGAAGCTGGAGACGCTGGATGGTGGCGAGAAAATCCGCTGCCCCGGCGGCATGATCCACCATTGGGTGGGCGCTGCGTATGTGCCGGGAGCGAAGCTGCCGGACGTGCTGCGGGTGCTGCAGGATTATGACCATCACGCACAGTATTACGCGCCGGACGTGGAGCGCTCGAAAATCGAGTCCCACGAGGGCGACCATTTTCTCGTGTTCCTGCGCTTTCGGCGCCACAAAGTGATTACGGTGGTGCTGAATACGGAGCATGAAGTGTGCTATTTCCGCGATTCAGCCACGCGCGCGCACAGCCGCAGCTCCGCCGTGCGCATCGCGGAAGTGGAGAACGCCGGCAAAAACAACGAGCGCGAGAAGCCGCCCGGTGAGGACGGCGGGTATTTGTGGGGCATGGAGACCTGGTGGCGGATGGACGAACGCGACGGCGGAGTATACGTGCAGAGCGAAGTGGTCTCATTGACGCGCGACATACCGGCCGGGCTGGGCTGGCTGATCGGCCCGTTTGTGACCAGCATCCCCAAGGAGACCCTGACCTTCACGTTGGAAGCAACGCGCAAAGCAGCGCTGGAACGCCGATGACAACTTTGTTCCGCCAATAAGACCTAAGCTACTCGATCGGCACTCCACCTTTGCGCGCGTGTGCCGCTCGCAGGAATTCCCACGTACTGGCGGCGTTGCGATCCCAGGTTTCCAGCGCCGCGGTCTGTGCGGCTTCCCTGCCAAGTTCCTCGCGCAGCGCGACATTCGAATAGAGTTTGCAAAGCAGGGCCGCAAGCTCGCGTGCATCCTCCGGATCGCGAAGCAGCAAACCGTTCTCCGCGTCGCGCAGAATTTCGCTGGCGCCCGCACGGACGCTGGCGATCACCGGCAAGCCACAAGCCATAGCCTCCAGGATCGGCAAGCTGTAAGCGTCTTCGAGCGAGGGAGCCACGTAGGCATCCGCCGCGGCATAAAACTGCACGACATCCGCCGAGGGACTGAGAAAGCGAATCTTGGAGTCGATGCCGAGAGCCCGAATGCGTTCAATAAATCCTCCTGGTTGATCAGAACCGACGACCAGCAATTGCGCGGGAATCTCCGAACAGTCAGCAAGCGTTCGCAAAAGTGTGTCCAGGCCTTTGTTTCTCCAATCATTGCCAATTAGGAGCAAACAGAAATCCGACGGTAAGAGTCGAAATAAATTTCGCGAGGCCACACGCCTTGCCGCGCAGACACTGGGTTGAAAAGCGCTTGTGTCCACTCCATAGCGGATGACCCCCACATCCTTGCGCTGAAAGAACTTCGCGGCACAAGCCGCAGTGTGCTGAGAGATGGCTGTTAACGCGGTGCTTTCGCGCGGATAGAGGCGTCGCTCCAGCCAGCAGATCAGGCGGTAATAGAGGCGGCGGTGGAGAATCACAGGCCAGCGCAGTATGGATTCGTGGAGCGTGAGAGCCGGACGAACTCTTCGGTAAAATTCCGAAAACAGTACATGGATCGAAATCGCGTCGGCATCGATGGCGTTGATTCCCGCGGAATAAGTCAGGTCAAACTGCAATCCGCGAGTCTTGCCATCCCACCAGCGTTGTAAGTAATTGGCGCCAAACCACCACAGGTAAGCCAGGATGTGCGGTCCCGGCAAACGGGGAACATGATGCCAGACGATGCGTCCAGCGCCGGAAGCCGGGTAGCGAATCACGTCGCGAAGATCCTCGACGCGTTGCGCATAGAGGTGGATCTCCGCGCCGGGTTGCCCGGCAAAACGTTCAAGCTGCTCGGCAAGACAACGTTCCGTGCCATGCCGGCGATCGACAAAGGGAGAAATAACGGCGAGTCGCAAATCAGCGAATCCCGCCGACACTCGCACTGGCCTCCACTGGCGTCCTGACGGTGGCAGCCTCGGCAAGCTGGGGCAGACGGAACAAGATGCCTAGCAGCAGCCAAAGATAGGCATTTAGCACAAAGTCCTGATAAGGCTGAATGCCCGCGAAAGTCATAGGAATTAGCAGCATAAAAGCGTACAACGTCACCATAAAGCTTAATGGAAAGAACGGTGTGCCCTTGAGTCGCTGCGCCACCTTCAGTCCCGCGAGAACAACCGCGACGCTCATTATGATCCACAGGGCCAAGCCGACGATTCCGAGTTCCAGCACCAAGCTGCCGTAGCCGCTTTCGACCGGGGTTTCCGGAGGACGCGCTTTGAAAAACCGGGCTACGTACTGTCCACCCAAGGACGCGGTGCCTAGCCCGTAGCCATAAGGCCAACGCTCGGAGTCCAAGGCCCCGATAAAATTCCGCAAAGGATAGGATTCTGTGCGATGGACGAGTTCGCTCTGTGGACTTCTAGGGTCCAGCGTTTCGGAGTAAACCGCGATGCGGTTAAGAAAGGCTTCGGGGTATGCAAAAGTCAACGCGGTTACGGCGAGCGCCACTCCGATGGCGGCACGCTGTAGAGTTCGAATAATTCTCAACGCTTCGCCTTGCCGCCACGGCGCTCCCCACAAGAAAGCAACCCCACCAACGACCGCGCTGCCAAGGGTCCACATAAAGGCGCCGCGGGAAGCGCACATAAGACAACCGGCGGCAGTAACCCCCAGGGTTAAAAAGCTAAACGCTCTGCCCCGCCGATGCCGCAGTAATAAATATCCGCTGAATCCAAACGCCATAATCCAATTGACGATCAGCATATTCGCGAATCGACCGGTGCTCACGAAGACCGACGTCGGCCGGTAGACGCGCACCCCGGAAATGGGCGCTACCCGGTAAGTCTCACTCAACGTCCGGATATCATCGGCAATAACCGCAGGATTCAGAAATCGGGGCCCGATAATGGATTGCGCAATGCCCAAAGCGGCGATGACTAACATCAGCGCCAGATTGACATAAAAGAATCGGCGTAGCGTTGCCTCCGAATCAACCAAGGCATAGCCCACGGCCACAAGCGGCACATAGTAGAAGTAGAGCTTCATGCCCATCAGGCCAAAAAAAATGCTGGTCGAGGCTGGGTTAAAAATCTGTACAATGCTGAACCATATCAGCGCGCCCAACGCCAGGAAGAAAGGCGGCCGGAACCCCTGAGCATCCTTTCTTCTGCAAGCAGCCGCAAAGGACAGGTAGATAACGGCCAGAAAGAAATCCTTGGCAAAATAAATAGCCATGTTGTTGCCGAGGAACTTACGAATGAAATCCTCGAATAAAAGCCATGCAAAGAAGAAGTAAAGCCCCTTGCGCCAATCGTGCAGAATAGCAACGACACCGGCAGCGCCAACAAAGAACACGCCCAGATAGGCCAATCCGCTGAAATCGTCCGCGGTTATGTCGGCCGCGACCTTGTAGGCAGCGAGAAACGCCAGCAGGAAGAAGGCCCCGGTAAGCAAGCGTTTGCGCGACACTTGTTCGGAAACGACAGTGGAGATCGAATTCATCTGGATCGCTCGACTACCAGCACGTGATTGTCCCCAATCAGACTATCGCCTGCCAATAACATTGACAATAAACGCATGACCAAGGCAATCGGCGGGCGCGTCAACTGATAGCCGTTAGGTGGAAAAACGAAGTGTTCGCGTAATTGAACGCGGGCGCGCGGAAGGAATTGCCGGCCGAACAGATCCCAGAAAACCGGAGAAATGTGGGTCGGTTCGCTGTGCTCATCCATCGTGCGAAGCTTACCGGTCAGGAAAAATTTGCAGCGCGCCGGCAGGGAATCCACGTTAGGTGTGGTGAGAACGGCGACCCCGCCGGGGGCCAACAACCGCCCCACGTTTCGCAAGAAGCCGATGGGGCTCTCCACATGCTCAATCACTTCAATCGCCGTGACCAATTGAAACCGGGAAACGCCCAGCTCTCTTGAGAAATC
>Ga0209166_10002339_pt1 | contig 14587 bp, 10 predicted proteins | sample Coa_R1_3_FD_187151 | JGI IMG/M metagenome (GOLD analysis project Ga0209166, IMG submission 187151) | Surface soil microbial communities from Centralia Pennsylvania, which are recovering from an underground coalmine fire - Coalmine... | ecosystem: Environmental > Terrestrial > Soil >... | reverse complement strand
TCCTGGAGCGCCTCACCGAGGACGAGTGGCGGCGCACCGGTACGCACTCGGAGAGCGGGCCGTACTCGGTGGAGCGCTGGCTCGAGCTCTACGCGGCCCACGCGCACGACCACGCGGCGCAGATCCGCCGCTCGCGGGGCATGGCGTGAGCAAGCGCGCCGACGCGGCGATCGCGCGCGCGCGATCGAGCCGCGACTCCGACCTCGCCGACCTCATGGAAGAGTTGCGCATGGCCACGATCAGCACCCTGCCCGAAAGCCGCGCCGACTGCCTCCGCAACGCAGAGTGGCTCCGGCAGCGGTTCGAGATGATGGGATTCGAAGCCCGCCTGGTCGATGTGGTCGAGGGTGGAAACCCCGTGGTGGCGGCGGAGTGGAACGGCGCGCCCGGCAGGCCGCACCTGACGATCTACGGCCACTACGACGTGCAGCCTCCCGACCCGCTCGAGCTCTGGGACTCGCCGCCTTTCGAGCCGCAGGTCCGCGACGGCAACCTCTACGCCCGCGGCGCGGCCGACAACAAGGGCAACCACATGAGCGCGATCAAAGCCGTGCAGCACCTCGTCGGGTCGGGCGGGCTGCCGATCAACGTGCGGTTTCTGCTCGAGGGCGAAGAGGAGATCTCGGGCCGCTCGCTGCCGGAGTACGTGCGCAGCAGCGCCAGGGACCTGCCCACCGACGCCGTGCTGATCTGGGACGTCGGCTTCGACGAGGCCGGGCGTCCAAGCCTCGCGACTGCGCTGCGCGGGCTGCTCTACGTCGAGCTGCACGCTCGAGGCCCGGCGGTGGACGTCCACTCGGGCACGTTCGGCGGCGTCGCGCCCAACCCGATCAACACCCTCGCCCGCATCATCGGCGAGCTCAAGACATCTGACGGTCGAGTCACCATCCCCGGCTTCTACGACGACGTGCTCGATCCCACGCCGGAAGAGCTCGATGCCTGGCGCAAGGACGACGCCACTTTCACGAAGGAAGCCATGCGGATGATGGGCACGCGGGTGCTCGAGGGCGAGGCCGAGTACCTGGCGGTCGAGCGCGCCGGCAGCCGGCCGACGCTCGACTCCAACGGCTTTCTCGGCGGGTTCGTCGGCGAGGGCCAGAAGACCGTCATCCCCGCGACCGCTTTCGCGAAGGTCAGCATGCGGCTGGTGCCCGACCAGGACTGGAAGCGGATCCTGGAATCGCTGCAGAGCTACGTGCAGAAGCTCACGACGCCCGGCGTCGACGTGCAGGTGAAGCTCCTGAGCGCCGGGCCTCCGGTGAGCGCCGGCGCGGATCATCCGGCCGCGTCAGCGCTGAGGGCCGCGTTCAGGGAATCCTTCGGCAAGGAGGCGGCGCTCGTGCGCATCGGCGGCTCGATCCCGGTCGCGGTCGACTTCCAGGAAGCGCTCGGCGCTCCGCTCCTGATCAGCGGCATCGAGCAGGCCGACTGCGCCATCCATTCGCCGAACGAGCACCTGCTGATCTCGCAGTACCACACCGGCATCGAAGCGCTCATCCGCTTCATGTGCGCCCTGGGAGATTGACGTGCTCGGACCCGTGGAGGGGAAGCGCCAGGCCTCCCCTCCAGGTGTCTGACTACATCAGGCCGACGACGTGGCCCTCCGGGTCGGCGAACAGGGCGATGGTGGTCTCGGGCGCGACCTCGGTCAGCGGCATGAGCACGCGGCCGCCGAGCTTCTCGATCTTGGCGAGGGTGCCCTTGGGGTCGTCGGTGTGGACGTAGAAGGTCACGCCGCCCGGCATCCCCTGCGGCGCCGCGCCGATGCCGCCGGTGAGGCCTTTGTCGCCGTCGCGCACCATGCCGTAGCCGCCGGGGTTGTTGGTGTCGACCTTCCACCCGAAGATGTCGCTGTAGAACTTCTGCAGCTTCGCGCCGTCCTTGCCTGTCACTTCGTAATGCACCACGTGGCTTCCCATTTCCGTCCTCCAGATTCGATTCCGCCTGCTCTATCCAGACGACGAACGGCGGACGGCTAAATCGACACCCCGAGCTCTTCGTACAGGCGAAGGGTGGCCGGGTCGAAAGCGACCAGGCGCACGTCCTCGACCTTGGTCCTGGCTTCGCGCACGGTCGTGACGGCGATCCTGGCCGCCCGCTCCTTGGGAAAGCCGTACACGCCGGTCGAGATGGCTGGAAAGGCGATCGACCGCGCGCCGAGCTCGTCGGCCACCTCGAGCGAGCGCCGGTAGGCCGAGGCCAGGAGCTTTTCCTCGTCGTGGCCGCCGCCGTGCCAGACCGGCCCGACCGCGTGAATGATCCATTTCGCCGGCAGCCGAAAGCCCGGCGTGGCCTTGGCGTCGCCGGTGTCACAGCCGCCGAGCGCCCGGCAGGCGGCGTGCAGCTCGGCGGTGCCGGCGGCGCGGTGGATCGCGCCGTCCACCCCACCTCCGCCGGCGAGCGCGGAGTTGGCCGCGTTGACGATGGCGTCGACCTGCAGGCGGGTGATGTCGCCCATCACGGCGGTGATGCGCATCTGCTCATAGCTCATCAGGTTCGCCGGGAGCCTACTGGCGGAGCAGCGCGCCCAGGGTGAAGGCGCCGGAAGGCAGCGATTGGGGGCCGGTTCCGACCCGGTTCGTCGCGCTCACGTAGAACGTGTAGGAGGCGCCGTTCACCAGGCCGTCGACGATGACCGACTCCGCGGCCGGCCACCCGCCGACGGTGGCCACGTGGGGAACGGTCGCAGCCGAATAGGCGGTCACGGTGTAGCCGGTGATCCCGGCGCCACCGTCCCACGCCGGGGCCTGCCAGCTGACAGTGGCCACATTGGGCCCAGGCAGCACGGTGACCGCCGTGGGCGGGTCGGGGACCTCGGCCGCTGTGGGTCCCGTGACGCCGATGACGCTCAGGTATGGCGCCGGCTGGCCTGTCGCATTTCGCAGCGCGTTCCAGCTCGCGAGGCTGGTCAGGCTGCCGCCCGCGCCATCCTGGGAGAGCACGCCAAGGAACTGCATGGCCCCGAGCCCAGCGCTCGCGGCGTAGCCGTTGAGGCTCTGCCACTCGTTGGCGTTCACGGCCTGATAGATCTCGGGCAGCGGGCACGCGGGGGCGGACTGCCAGGAGACGTGGTACACGGCGCCCTCCGACCAGCCCGGTTCGTTGGGCACGTAGTCGCCGTAGTTGACCATCAGGGCCGGCCGCGCGGCCGTGCAAGGCTTGGACGCGCCGGAGGCGGCGGCGTAGCCGTCCACCCACGCCCCGGTGGTCGGGCCGTCGTACCAGTCGCCGCTGCTCGACTGCTCGATGTCGTTGCCGGCCCAGACCACGACCGGGGTCGAGAGGGCTCGGGCCGCTGACGCGATCGGGTCGACGACGGCGGTGAACCAGGCCCGGCCGTGCAGCGCCATCTGCGCGGGGCTCAGGGCGTAGCCGGGCACCGCGGCCGTGAGGCTGTTGCTGGTGCCCGCGGCCAGGATGTAGCTGGTCGAAGCGGAACGATCGGGATTGGAGACGAAGCCGCGCAGCCATGCCTGCGCCAGCATCACCAGCGTGCCGTCGGGCGTGCAGCTCTGGCTGTTGAACATCTGCGTGCCCCAGGCCAGCGTGGCGGGCTCGAAGCAGGGCGCGCCGAAGTCGAGGATCGTCATGCCGCCGGTCGGGGGCACCACCTGGCTTGCGCCGTCGTCGTACAGCGGACATTCGGTCGTCGCGCTCAGGCCGCAGACGTCGATGTACGAGGCGTAGACGTAGAAAGAGGATGTGGCCGGTGGAGCGCCGGCTTGAGCGCTTGCGAGCTTCGGCTTGGTCGCCGCCACGACCATCGAGGTTGGCGAAGGCAGCACGGCCAGTGCGGTGACCACGGCGATCAGCGCCAGGCGTCGAGTCAGGGTTCTTCCTGCGTTTGTGTACAAACGCGCGGAATTTTGCCCGAATAGCGCGCGGAAGTGCACAAACGGGCGGAATTCAGCCGGCCAGCGGGCTGGCGGAGAGGGAGAGATTCGAACTCTCGATGGGCCAGTGACCCATAACGGTTTTCGAGCCCGAGCCTCTGGTCGACCCTTGGTCTTGAATTCAGAAACGGCCGTCGAGCCATTTCCCATAACGGTTTGCGCCGTTAGCCCAACGGTTCATTGCAGCCGCGAGGCACACCAGAGGTTATCAGACCACTCGTCGTTTGACTATCGCCGACCGACGGAGTCCTGGTCGCCAGATCCTGCAAAGATGCTCGATAGCAGCTCGAGGTCAGAGGAGTGCCACACCCGCTGCGCGGCGTGGCGATTCGATTTATTTGTCAGTGCCCCTGGGCTGGGCAGGTGAACGCTGCGATTTGCGACGTCCGCCCAACGAAGTGGATCTGAAAGCACGCTACTCACGGACTCATTGGCGATTAAGTACGGGGATCGCAGACGATTCGCCCAATCGACGTGAGGATCCCAATACGAATGGACGTACCAGCCGGTGGCCGTTTGAACCGCGAGGTCTGTTTCAGCCCATTGCCCAGATTCCAGGCGTGATAGATCTGGCCGACCATCGTTCCACTGGAGTTCGTGCCGATGGTGGCCGACATAGTTGGCGATACCCGATCGCACGTCTCGACCGGCAGGCAGCTCGTCGATGATGACGTTCTGTCTCGGTCCGAGGCGCGTCCGAGCCTCCACATGATCAATCCTTTGAAAGACGCGAAAGCGACCTCGAAGGAAATAGCGGTCGTCGACGGACTCCGCTGGCCGCTTCGCGATGAAGAAGAGATCATCGCCAGGTTGCGCCCAGCCCCGGACATTTGTGCGGCATATGCCCCATGTGAATGGCGACTGACGAAAGTCCGGGTCATTGCCAATATCGGCCCACCGGTCCTCCTGGTTGCCCACCGCCAGGTAGACGAGCAGGTAGGCCACGCCGGTTCGCATCCCGGTCCACGTTAGGGAGCGCGCGGTCGTGTGTCCAGAAGTTAGGCCAGCGCTCTCTTGTCCTTGTTGCGGGGTTGGAGGCTACTTCAGAATGTGGCGATCGAAGAACGCTTGGTCCCCTATCGCCTTTCGCTCATCGTTGTGTTCCTTACAAAGCGAGACGGTGTTGACCCGTGACGCGTCCCTCGCAAGCTCGGCACCAGGATTCAACCTATAGACGAAATCCGCGACCGCAGGTTCGCCACAAATGCCGCACGTGTCGCTGACTGTCTGGTTCACCGTCAGATTTTCCCCTCGGACTGACCGCCCATGGGTTCTTGGCCATCGATGTTGTCATCACTGATGCCGAGCTTCTCAAGCACCGTTGCGCGCGTCAGGCTGTGCGTGAGCTTGGTTGCGGAGTTTTGGTTCCCATATCGGCCCTTGAATCCAATCGCTTCTTGGGCCGGCAGGGTCTTAATCCAAGAAACCGGAACAAACCACTCGGTCTCGTCGTCCTCAAGTGCGGCCATGGCAGCCAGGTTGGGTGCGTTAAGCGGGGCCTCAGCTATCGGAACCTGTTGACCATCGACCATGACTTTGAAGTCACGAGCAGACGACGGGGTACCTGTGACAATGCCCACTCCGACGTAGCCGCGCCCGGGTAGGTTGACAAAGACGCGGCCTCCCAGAGGCAGAATCCTGAGCGTACGCGTGTACCACGGTCCGCCGCCCGCCGAGACAAAGCCATAGCGGCGGGCATCCTCCCAATTCCGAGTCTCTCCCTCGCCAAAGCTGACGTACCAGTCTTTGCCATTCCATGGCTCTTGTTGTTTCTTGAGGTGGCTCGACTTGCGAACCGGCACTTCCTCGGTCGGGTCTATGAGCCAGGTGCGGGTTAAGTACTGACTCCCATCCTGCTGAAACGTCTGGAAGAAGACCACGTTCAGGGGCAGCCCAAAGCCTTGCGCGTAAAGCACGATGCGCTCGCTGGCTGGATCAAGAGCGCTCGCCACGATGACAAGCTGGTGTTCGACATCGATTACTTCTGGCGGCTCCAACTTGAACGTGCTCCGGAAGGCCTCATCGAAATCGCCCTGATCGTGATTGCGAGACCAAATGTCGCGAACGTCCTGATAGGTCAGATCGCGCACCCAATAGCCGTAATCCATCGCCTGGGCTACGACCTCTCGCGGTGTACGCTCCTTCTTTATCTCGACCACGTAGAGCTTGCCTTCTTGGTCGATGCACAGCAGGTCGACTCGGCCGGCGAAGTCAGTCTGGACCTGACGACCGAGCACCAATAGGGCTTTCGGCAATCCGAGGAGGGCGATATCGGCTTCCAGAATGTCCTCGAGTAGCTTCTCGTTCGCGAGAGGCGCCCGTTCGACAGGGATCGCTTTGCCCTGCTGTAACCGCCATACGGAGACGCCAATCGGCATTGGCTTAGGCTACGCTCCCGTTGCGCCGCGGTCCTACGTTTCGGACTTAGTAGAGCTCACAGTTTCAGTCATGTCCAAGCTGCTGGCTGGCGATAGGGTGCGTGCGATCTCGGCGAATTCCGCGAGTGCGGTTTCTAGCTTGTCGACGATTTCAGCGGCCAGGATGTCAGGGGACGGTAGGTTGTCAGCGTCCTCTAGTGAGTCGTCGCGCAACCAGACGATGTCCAGGCTTACTTTGTCGCGCTCCATCAGCTGGTCGTAGCTGAAGCTCTTGAAACGCTCCGCCTCCACACGCTCGTGGCGGGCACCTGGCCTATAGGCTTCGACAAACTCGGCCAGGTCCTCGTAATCCAACGGATTCTGCTTGAGCGTGAAGTGTCTGTTGGTGCGCAGGTCGTAAATCCAAAGGCGCTGGGTCCAAGGGCGCTCAGAGGCAGGCTTGCGGTCAAAGAAGATGACGTTGGCTTTCACCCCTTGGGCATAGAAGACTCCCGTCGGCAGACGGAGCAGGGTGTGCACGTCGCACTCTCTCATTAAACGGCGCCGAACTGTCTCGCCGGCACCGCCCTCGAAAAGCACGTTGTCAGGTATCACCACTGCAGCCGAACCGTTGATCTTGAGCAGGGTCTTGACGTGCTGAACGAAGTTGAGTTGCTTGTTGGAAGTTGTAGCCCAGAAATCGTCGCGGACGATCGCCAAGTCGTCGCGCTTGCCCTCTCCTTCAGCGTTCGTGATGGTAATCGATGACTTCTTGCCGAACGGCGGATTGGTGAGCACCATTTCGAACCGCTCCCCTGGATCACTCTTAAGCGCGTCATCGACCTGGATTAGGCTCTCTGCGCTGGCGCTCCCGATCCCATGTAACAGCATGTTCATGGCGCACAGGCGAGCCGTGTTATCAACCAACTCCCAGCCGCGCAGTGCATCAAAACGAAGGTGACGTTTCTGGTCGGGATCCAAGAGGAAGTGTTGGGCGATGTAGGAGTGAGAGGCGAGTAGGAACCCTCCAGTGCCGCAGGCCGGGTCACAGATCGTCATTCCTGGCTGCGGCTGCATCACCTGGACAATTCCGCGAATCAACGGCCGAGGAGTGAAATATTGACCCGCGCCGGTCTTCACGTCCTCGGCGTTTTTCTGTAGAAGGCCTTCGTAGGCATCGCCCTTGACGTCGGTGTCTAGGATCATCCAACTCTCCTGTCCGATCAGGTCAACTATCAAGCGGCGGAGTTTGGCCGGATCCTGGATCCGATTTTGGGCCTTCCGGAAGATGACCCCCAACGTACCTAGTTTCTTCCCAAGTTCGCTAAGCAAATGACGGTAATGAACTTCAAGCGCATCGCCGTCTCGCTGTAGCAGCGACGGCCAATCCAGCCCCGGCGGCAGAATCGACTCGCGGTCAAAGGGAGGCTTGGTCTGCTCGTCAGCCATCTTGAGGAAGAGCAGGTAGGTCAGCTGTTCGAGATAGTCGCCATAGGACAGCCCATCGTCCCGCAGTAGGTTGCAATAGCTCCAGAGCTTGTCAACCACAGCGGAGGACATCACAAGGGGAGACCCGCAAGCTGAGGTGAATGCGCCATCTCGCTATCCTGAGTCGCTTCGACGCCAATCGAAAGCTTGCCTGTAAAGGCAGCGTTAAGAATGGCGTTGCGGAGTTTGGTTGCGCGAGCAAGCGCAATGCGCAGCTCGCCACGCAACCTGGTAACGCTCAGCAACGCATCATCGAGGCGCGCGACTAATCGGCACTGGTCAAACGCGCTCGGCAGAGGCACCTCCCACGATCCCATAGCGTGGGCACCGAGATGATGGATCCCCACGCCACGACTCGTCCGCGCAAATGCGCCGGTACGAGCGAGCATCCTAAAGAACGCGAGCAAGTACCTCGGCTCAACACCCGCGTGGGGGCGAACGCGAAGCAGAGTGTTCTGGAAATAGCAGTCCGTCAACTCGCCGAGCCAGATCGCGGGTTTGCCAACTTCGTTCCGACTTCCTGAAGCCTCGGACAGGATGATGTCACCGGGAAGGAGTCGATAGACGTCCTGCTCGCGAGGCGAAAAGTTCATCTGTTTCACGTCGTCTAGCAAGAGACCACTCCACCCGATGTTCGCGGCGCGAAGGTATGGCTTCATGTGCTGGCCAGCGTGGTTCTTCGGCGATCTCTGACGCCCGAGACGAACCTCCGAAATCTGACCCAGCCGAAATGAACCAACCGACAAGGCCGATGCCTCTCGGAAGGTGTGCACCAGAATTGACCGCTCGAGAGAGTCTGTCTGAGTGACAGCCTTCTCCACATCGTCGACAGCTGATGCAACTCGGCTAATTTGACTTTCTAATGCGATCACGAGGCGCCGCTGCTCATCGAGTGGGGGGATCGGGAGTGGAAGCTCCCTTAGCGCCTCTTGGGGAAGATGCGAAATGGTTGTGCCCGTCGAGAATCCCTGCAGGAGATTGCGAGATTTATAGAGCGTCATGATCCAGTAGAGATACCCGGCTGACGTGCGCGGCCCGGGCCGAACCCGATGGAGTGCCTTCTGGTAGTAGCAATCTGCGATCTCGCCGTTCCATATGGCCGCTCGTCCGACCTCGCCACCCTCACAGATGAGCAAATCCCCCGCTACAAGCTGAAAGCGCTTGGCTTCATCGGGTCGAATTTCCAAGGTCCAGACGTCCCGAAGATCGAACTTGCCCCACTGGACGTTCTGGTTTCGGAGGTATGGTCTCGGATTGCCAGCGGGGCGTGTCTTCTGGGAAAGCATTTTGCCAAGTTGGGTCTCAGCTACATCACCGAAGGTTGTAACGGCCCAACCCGCTGGGCAGGACTCCAAGAACTTGCCTAGTGGCGCCTTTGCTCCGGTAAACCTGATGACGCTCACGCCGCGAGCGCCTCCGTCAGTTCACCCAAGAGCGGTGTGAACTGCTGACCGAAGAGCGCATGAGCCTTGCCGAGGCCTCCGTGCTGAAGGAAGGGCTCGTAGTCGAAATCGTCCGCGGTGATGGTCAGGGAAGCTGAGATGTGTTCTTTCATCAGCCCAAGCCACCGGATCTGTTCATCGCTGAAGTGGCGACCGGCCTGGTTCTGCTGCGCCAGCCAGTTCTCGTAGCGAGCCTCCACTTGGTCTTTGTAGGGAACAAGCCGAGCATCCTGCTCCAAGGCAAAGCGGACTAAAGACACTATGTCAGTCAACATTTTTCCGCCTGCCCCGCTGACCTTCGAGCGGTCGAGTTGCTCGTAAGCACGCCAAAGAACCGCTGGCGTCCATGCTTGAGGTGGCCGCTCGATTGCGTTGGCCAGAGCTTTTACGTCCTTAAAGGTCAGCTGCTGGCGGTGCGGCCGGCTGTACAAGATTTGCAGGGCCGTGATCGCGTCCTTGTGCTGGTCAATGTATTCGCGAAACCCAGCCGTGATTTGGTGCGCCCGCTCAGTAGCCGCCGCAGACGGTCCCGCGAATAACACCTCATCCTTGTTGGCCTCGTCGATCACTTGCTCGTAGGATCGTCGGACTTCTAGGATCAGCTCTCGCAACTTCGGGTTCGCGGCGAGAGGCTTGACTGCCTCTTCGATCAGTTGCCGGGCTGCCTCGTCTACAGCTTCTTGAGGGGGTTCCTCGAGCTTGGTCGTCTCGCGCGCCATGGCAATGTGTCTATCGGGGTCTGCGGCATCGATCAAGCCCCGTGCGAGATCCCAGATATCGAGCCCACCAGCGACGTCCTTTAGCTCCTCACGGTCCTCCTTGGTGATCACCCGGGCCAAACGAACCAAGCGGGAGCCTAGGGTCGAGGTTAGCGGCACCGACCGCGTACCCATCGCAATCTGTTTGAGAAGTCGATCCAAACCAATGGTGGGTTCCTTGTCCAAAGGCACGGTGTCCACCAGTTCAGACTCCATCACCCCAACCGCGTCTACGATCACGAACCGGGACTTGGCTTTGGCGTCTGGGGTCACCGCCTGGAAGTCGGAGTCGTTAATGACGCGGACTCCGCGACCCTTCATCTGTTCGAAATAGCTTCGGGAGTGGACCGTGCGCATGAAGAGCAGGCATTCAAGCGGTTTGACGTCGGTGCCTGTTGCAATCATGTCCACCGTGACTACGATGCGTGGGCTGTAACTGTTACGAAAGTCGGACAGCAGCTCCTCCGACTTTCCACCGGTCGTCCGATAGGTGATCTTGACAGCAAACTCGTTGCCCTTTCCGAACTCCTCGCGAACGACTTGAACGATATCGTCGGCGTGGCTGTCATCTTTGGCGAAGATCAGGGTCTTCGGAACCTCAGTCCGTCCAGGAAAGATCTCGGTGAACAACTTCTGCTTGAAGGTCCGGATGACCGTTCGAATCTGATCCTTCGCCACGACCGCCCTGTCGAGTTCCTTCGCCTTGAATGGGAACGGCTCGTCTAGCTTCTCGTAGCGGACCTTTCGGCTCTGACGGTTCCTCATCCCGGTGACCAATCCCGCCTCAAGAAGCCCACCCTGCTCGGTTATCTTCGTCTGGATCCGGTAGATGTCGAAATCGACGTTGACGCCGTCCGCCACTGCCTGTTCGTGGGTGTACTCCGTCACCAGGTTCTGGTTGAAGAAGCCCAAGGTCTGCTTCGTTGGTGTAGCCGTCAGGCCGACTACGAACGAATCGAAGTAGTCGAGCACTTGGCGCCACACGCCGTAGATCGAGCGATGACATTCGTCGACAACAACAACGTCAAACGTCTCGATGGGCACCTTCGGGTTGTAGGCGACCTCCACTGGCTGTGTCGGCTCAAACTCATAGAGGGATTGCTCTTCGATCTCCTCGGACAATTCGGCCTCTCCGCGAAGCATTGAGTACAGGCGTTGGACGGTCGTGATACACACCCTTGCGGCCGGGTCTATGGCGTTTGAGGTCAAGAGCTGGACGTTGTAGAGTTCGGTTAGCTTGCGGCCGTCGTCTGGGGTGACGAATTGTTGGAAAGCGGCCAGTGCCTGCCGGCCCAAGTTGGCGCGATCCACTAGGAACAGGACCCTGTGCGCTCCCCCGAACTTGATCAGGCGATAGGCCGCGTTTACTGCGATAACGGTCTTGCCCGAGCCCATAGTTCCCTGGATCAGAGAACGCGACCGGTTCTCAGCCAGCGAGATCTCGAGGTTGTGCACGGCGCGCCACTGCGCGGCCCACAGTCCCTTCTCCGATAGCTCGGGCATTTTGGTCAGCCGACAGCGAAGCGAGGGAGCCTCGGGGTCGAGCTTGGCTGCTTCGAGCCAGACCCTCAGGGTTTCGGGCCGGTGGAAGGCAAACACTTCCCGGCTGCGTGGTTGCGGGTCGAGCACGTTGGTGAACCGCGTCTCGATGCCTGTCGACTCATAGAGAAACGGCAGCGGGCGCCTGTGGGCGTGCAGGTTACTCGGCAGGCCCTTGCCGTACTTGTCCGATTGGAGCTCCACCCCTGTGAGGGTCTCTCCCTCCTTCTTTGCCTCGACCACACCCGTTGCCAACCCGTCGATGAAGAGGAGATAGTCGGCTTCATTGCCTCCAGTCATTGGAAACTCGCGGACCGCCACCCCAGGAGCCGCGTAGAGATTCAGCTCTTTCATGCTCTGGACCTCCCAACCGCAGGCCTCGAGCTGCTTGTCGATCTCCCGGCGGGCACGTGCCTCGGGCGTGAGGTAGGTGGAAGCTGTCACCTGGCAGTCCCATTCCGAGGTCGAAGGCGACCCGCGGCTGGCAGACGCGGCGATCGGGACTCCCAAATCGGTCGGTTATCCACGCGGAGGGACCACCGGCAACCAAGCTCAGACATCCGGCGATAGGGTAGCCCGGCGCTCCTGTTCGAGGGGACTCTTCTGGACCGCCGTGGCGTGGTACCGGAGGGGCCGGGCGGGTGCCCATCACCCGCGCCAGTTCGCGTGCCTCTACCTGGCTGAAAAGAGCTCGCTCCGCACCCGCCAGACGCCCGCTGAGCGCTCGCAGGACGCCCGCTAGACACCCTCCGTGAATGCGGAAGTCGCCCGGAAGTCGTTCGGAAGTCGTTTTGCCGCGACCGATTTTGACCACGTCGATGTGGATTGTTAGGTATGAAGCGCGGCTGGCCGCACAGCCTACTGGCGAACCACCTTCCCGAAGCTGGTGCGATCGGGAAGGTGGAACCCGGAGCACGGAAGGTGGACGGAAGGTGTTTCGCGTCCGCGAGCCTGCGGCCCGAACTCAGACAACCTGTCACCCAACTCCTCCAATCACGCCTCATAGGCGTCCCGAAGGTGGTCGGAAGGTGGGCGACTGGTACAGAAGTTGCTGCGAATCCGGGCGGCTGCGACGCCGGAGCAAATCTCAAGGAGGGTAAGCACGTGAAGTTCGTCCGGGCTGGGAACGGTGATAACGAGTGCGGGGGATTAGCTGACCGAAGAGTGGCGGGTTTCTCGCCCATGTCTACCCCCCAAACGGGACTCTGCCGGAGCTCGAGGGAGCGCTCCTCGAATACCGCGGGCGAACGGCGGGCGCACAGCGGGCGCTTTGATCTGACAAGAGTCGTTCTGGAGTCGTTTTCAACCCTTGCTCGGATGCCGCGAACTCGGATGGGTCTCTTCCATACGCCTCTAACAGGCGTCCGCAGGCGCGCAGGAGTCGGGCTGGAGTCGGTTTGGAGTCGCCCCCGCGATACAGAGGGCGTCGTGAAGCCACTCGTCTGCAACGGTGGAGCGAACACGAAAGGGGTGAACGCATGAACGGATTCAGTCGCATACCGCAAGTCGTATCGATAACCGCATCACATCTCTTCGCGCCCTGGCTCGCGGGGGCCGGAGCTACGCCTCAGCCTAGGGAGCGGCAAGCGGAACAGCTTCAGCGGATCGTCGACGCGATCAACAGCGCCCTTCAAGGACTGGTGGCCATCCTGGCGCAAGCCGCGGTGGTCGCCGTTCACGTTGTGGCCGTCGCCGGCGTGCCGATGGCGCTGCTGTGGCTGGGCATCAAGGTCGGGGGCCCGCGCGTCCATCAGGCCATGCACCAAACCCGTCTGGTCACTGTGCGCATCGTCCCGCCGGCGGAGGGTGTCTACGAACCGAAGCGCTGGGTAGCCGTCTTCAGGATGCTGTACGCGATCGCGCTGCCCTGGTGGAGGCGGGCGATCATCGGTCAGCCCTGGCTCACCTTTGAGCTGGAAGCCGTGGAAGGTCAGCTGACCGTCCGCTGCACATTCCTCAAGGACCTCGAGACCTTGGTGACGCGAGCTCTCCGGAGAGCCTTGCCAGGTGCGGATGTGGTGCCAGTCCACGTCTTGGCTCGCAGTACGGGCAGACAGGCTGCGCGAGCCCGCCTCCGCCTATGGCGCGAAGACATCTACCCGCTCAGCGGATCCGCCTCTGACTCGTTCGCCTCCGCCGCTCAGGCACTCGCTGAGGCAGGCGACGGAATGATCCAGATCGCGATGGCGCCAGACACCGGCTGGGAGAAGCGCGCTCGAAAGCGCCTGGACCAGCTCAGCGGTTTCGACAGACACGAAATCCTCGTCTCGAAGCTGATCCGCCTGCCCATGGACCTCCTGTACGACTTCTGGTTCAGCTACCCGAAACCGACCTCGACCCCAGCACCCGCCCCGCGCCGCGATCAGCCATTGCCGACTGGCAATAAAGCTGCGCGAGCTTGCTGGCGCGTTGAGGTCCGGCTGTGTTGTTGGGGACCGACGACGAAGGCTGCCATCCCGGGATTGAAGCCCATCGTCGCTGCCTTCTACGCTGCCGAAGGCGAGAACAGTCTTCGCCCAGAGAGGGTGTGGTGGGCACCGGCCTTCGACAAGGCGCTCGAGGGCCGCCTTGGCCCGGGCCGATCCTCAATGGTGCTCTCGCCCGAGGAACTGCCACTGCTGTTCCATCTACCGCTGCCTGACGTTCCGATGGATTCGGCGCGCATCCGGATCATGCCGCAGCACCGACAAGACAACGGGATCGGCACATCGCTTTCCCACTTGGATGGCGTGATCAAAGTGCCTGTGAAGATCAGCCAGGAGAACCGCCGCGAGCACGTCCACATCCTCGGCCCGACAGGGGTGGGTAAGAGCACGATGCTGCTGAACCTCGCGCTGCAGGACATCGATGTCGGCGACGTCGGTGTCGGCGTCATCGATCCCAAAGGCGACCTGGTCCGCGACCTGCTCGAGCGCATCCCGTCGAGGCATGCGGACCGAATTGTCCTCATCGATCCTTCGATTCGCGAGCGACCGATCGGACTCAACGTCCTCGAATGTCCCGACCCAGCTCAGCGCGAGCTTGTCACCGATGGCGTGGTCACGATCTTCCGCAAGAGCTTCGAGCGGTTCTGGGGCCCGCGGACCGACGACGTGCTCCGCGCCGCGCTG
>Ga0209166_10002335_pt1 | contig 14591 bp, 11 predicted proteins | sample Coa_R1_3_FD_187151 | JGI IMG/M metagenome (GOLD analysis project Ga0209166, IMG submission 187151) | Surface soil microbial communities from Centralia Pennsylvania, which are recovering from an underground coalmine fire - Coalmine... | ecosystem: Environmental > Terrestrial > Soil >... | reverse complement strand
ACCATTTCCGGACGAGGCCGTGGCTAGGGGGGATGGCAGATCTTGAAGCGTGATCTTGCGAATCTTGCCGGGCTTCTCGTAACGGTAATCCGTGAAGGGAGCCTTTGGTGGTGGAGCGTTCTTGCCCGTATCGACGGCTTCGTCGGCTGAAAGCTGTACGCGCGGCGAACCGGGTTTGAGGCTGCCGAGGACGCGGATATAGTTGATGATCTGCCACCTCTGCTGTTCGGGCAGGCTTTGCCACGCCGGCATCCCGTTGTTCAGATCGCCCTTGGAGATATACCAAAAAAGTTCGCCATCGCTGGCACCTTGCGCCTTGCCCGTCGCGAGTGGGGGGATGTTTCCCGAGCCTTCTCCGTTTTCGCCGTGGCAGCGCGCGCAGCGGAGATGATAGGCCGCCTTGATAGAAGCAGGATGCTGGCCCACATAGGGATTCTTTTGCTCCTTAACGGACCTTGGAGCGTCGTGGAAATTCGCGTTTTGAGCCGTCAAAGCGGCAAATCCAGCAAGCAGGGCGACGGCAGACGTTACCAGTGAGCGAGCCACAATCTTTTTAACAAGTTTCAATTTGGTCCTCCAATAATAGGAAGCCGGGATTCAGCTTTGATATTTTGACGCAGGAGGAGACGCGTCTCAACATCTGACGAGGAGGCAGAATTTTGAACGTCAAACGGCTCGACAGCGAGCAAAACCGCTGGTGCACTTCACTTGTCAGACGCGGCCTCACAAAAAGGGATGATTTTCCAGTGGAAAACGCGCCGGCTAAGTCTGCGTGGGCGCGTCGGGTGCACGCATTCCTGTCCATGCTTCGGCGTTCGAACGAAAGAGTCGAGTAACGTCCCGCTGAATGTCACCGCGAGTTACGCCGCGGCCGTCCTCGGAAAGAAGACGGTAGGTCTCCGACAGGATGCGCGACATGGTTCGGCGCGTGTTGTTCCATTTGTAGATGACCTGCTCGAGAACGCGGGCGTCGGAGTGCTGCGGAATGAAGCTCGTGCCGAGCATCTCGATGCGCTCGCGGGTGATCTCTTCCACTATGGAAGGATTGTTCATGAACCACCAGCACCCGAAGGGCATCAAGTTGCTGAACTTTCGTGCGTAAACGCAGAGTTCATGCTGATTTTCCCGGCTGAGCACGCTTACCAGGAAGCGATTATCCGGAAACTCCCGGCATAGATATTCCAGGGCTTTCAGGTCCGCTTTGCCCACGGCGTCGCCCGCCAAACGCAACGCGGGATTAACCTGTTTGCGAACTCCGACCATCAGCGAGAGCGGCAAATTCAATTCGCGGCAAGCCGGCAGCACGGCCTCTTTCAGCAATCGATTGCCAACCGTCTCCTGTGGATATGCAAAAGTGTCCGGCAACGAGACCGCCATGTAGACGGGCTGCATGCGAGCGTGCCAATCCAGCAAAAAGCGGCGTACTTCCGCTGCAGACTTGCCCGAAGCGTGCTCATCCACGCGATAGCCTTGACCAGCCAACACCTGCCAGTGCGCGGCCCAAGTGCAAAGAATTCGATCCAGCCGCATTACGGCACGAAACTGCCTGTGGTTGGCAACGCCGTTTGACCAGACTCGCGCTTCCTCCGGATCAAGCGGATCATTGGTCATGACCACTAAATCGACGCCCGCCATCTTAAGCACTCTCTGAATGTGCGCTTCGATGGACTGTGCTTTGAAGAAGGCCCTCGCGTCAGCTAAGTCCGAGCTATCCGTGGGCAATTCGAAGGCCTTGAGCACAGCGATGACGCCACGCGTGGATTCTGAAACGGGGGTGTTTTCGACGAAGAGCGCCCGCCAAATGGCATCAGCTTGTTCGCGCTTGGTGAGTGCCCAGTACTTCGCAGGCTTGATTTCCGAAGAGCGGAAGAGTTCGGCCTCGAGATAGTGATAAGTGAGCAGTTCGTCGATGCCCCACAACCCAAGTTTGCCGAATGCGGGAGAATACAAGTGCGTGTGAATATCGACAAATTGCGTGGAGGCGAGCACATCCTCGACCGTCGAAAAAATCTGCGATTCCGTGAGTAATTCTCCATCGCTGGACGATGGAGTTTGACTCGCTGACTTAAGAGAAGCGGCTTTCATGCTTTGCACTGACTCTTGCTCCACCGGGACGTACCTAGCCTGCCGTGCCCACAAAACGTATCTGGCTGATGGGCGTCGTGTTTCAGGTTGGTGCGATGCCTCGACTTGCGAATTGAGCAGCAGCCCTTTCTAGGGTCACAAGTGTCGCAGAGTATAAACCATGCGTCGAGGTGTCAAATTGTAAGAATTGAAGATAATATTCAGCGAAACTTAACGAAAATCGCCAGCAGCCCTCAGTGCACGAATACTTCGCGGCCCGCTGGCCCACCGATAGATAGATGTTACTTGGCCGAGGTTTGGTTTCGATTTTCTCGCAGCCCGAATTACGATGGCGGAACGCGGGAACGGAACCGAAGTGCGGGATTTGCGGACAGCTTCAAGGAACGCGTGCGCGGCGAATTGGGGGTATAGTTCTGGTTACGGCCAGGATAGACTTTATCGTGGCCGAAAGATAGCAAACCCGAGAATTCGCGGGAACAACCAATTCGGCGAAATCGAGTTCCAAGAGGTTGTCTCGGCGGGATAACTTTTGACCGTTTTTATAGTCTTATGAGGCAATGGGCCGAATAGCTCATCACGACGGCAAGCCCAAGGTGCTTCTTATTCGCATCTCTTCCGTATTGTTTCTTGTTGCTATCCTCTTTCTTTTTGTACATTTCCGGCAGGGACAGCCGTTGGCAGACCAGGCGGGATCCCTCGTCAGAGTCGAGAGGAAGAACCTCTCGCAAACCCTGCGGATCAATGGAACAACCCAGGCCTCGCGCTCCTTTGTGGTGCTAGCGCCAAAACTCGAGGGAGCGCAGGTCGGCTCGATGGTGGTTACGAAACTGGCGCCCGCAGGCAGCCAGGTGAAGAACGGCGACCTTTTGGTCGAATTCGACCCACAGGCGCAGGTGAAAGACTACCTCGACAAAAAGGGTACCTTCGACAACCTGGTGAGCCAGGTGGCCCAGAAGCAGTCTGACGCAGACATCGCCCGGGCAAAGGACGACACGGCGATGAAACAAGCAGAGGACGAATTGAAGCGCGCGCAACTTGAGATTCAGAGAAATGAAGTTGTTTCGCGCATCGACGCCGAAAAGAATCAGGAAGCAGTGGATGAGGGGCAAGCGACGCTGAAACAACTGAAGGAAACATATCAGTTAAAGCGTGCGGCAGCGACCGCAGCGATCAAGATTCTCGAGATTCAGCGAGACCGCGCCAAGGAGGCGATGCGCTACGCACTGGGAAACGCAGCGAAGATGACCGTGCACTCACCTATGGAGGGAGTAGTCGTTTACAACACCATTTGGCTCGGCGGGCGGATGGGGACGGTGCAGCAGGGAGATCAGGTGCGGCCTGGGGTGCCATTCCTTCAGGTGGTCGATCCGTCGCGTATGCAAGTACGTGTCGAGCTAAATCAAGTCGATCTGCTGAAAGTACATCCGGGCCAGAAAGCGGAAATGCATCTGGATGCCTACCCGGGGATGACTCTTCCCGCCGTGCTGCAGGAGCTTTCACCTCTTGGCCACACTGGGCAATTTTCTGAGATGGTCCGCACGTTCACGGCGCGTTTTACCGTGCAAGGAAACGATCCAAGATTGTTGCCCGACCTCTCGGCAGCGATGGACCTGGATCTTGGTTCGCAAAACAACGTGCTGGTGGTTCCCTGCCAAAGTGTTGGATTGGAGTCCGGACACCCATTTGTATTGCTGAAGACTGCGAATGGCTTTGAGAAGCGCGCGGTGAAATTAGGGCGGCGGAACGACCTGGATACCGTTGTGGAATCGGGATTGGCCGAAGGTGACGTGATCCAGCGCGACGTTGTCGGACAGTCGGGAGCGGCGGAGCGGCGATGAACGGGCCGAGTCAGAGATGGAAGTCCAGATGGAAAACGCTGGTAAGCGTTGGCATTTTGATCGTTGGTGGGCTCATCTTCGGGGCCTTCCGTTTGGCGAGTTCGACCGCAAATCTTCCGACGACGGATGTGAAGCGCAAGGAATTCGTGAATTATGTGGAAATTAAGGGCGAGGTCAAAGCCATACGATCGGCGGTGATCACGGCACCTTACGGCGCGGGCGACCTGCAAATATTAAAACTCGTTGCGAATGCAACGAAGGTAAAGAAGGGTGAGCTTCTGGTGGAGTTTGACCCGACTACGGTGAAGCAAAAACTGGCGGAAGATAAATCCTCCGTCACATCCGCGGAAGCGGAGATCCAGCAGTCGCGTGCGGCGTCGCGATTGAAAGAAGAGCAAGACCTTACGGATGTAATGACCGCGAAATACGACACCGAGAAAGCGCGAATGGATGCCAGCAAACAGGAAATCCTTTCTGCCATTGAAGGCGAACAGGCCAAGTTGAAACTTGCAGATGCGGAGCAGAAAGAGAAAGAGACCGAGGCCAAGCTAAAAGCGGATCGCGCGGCGGCTGGTTCCGACCTCTCCAGCAAACAGCAGAAGCGAGATCAAGCCGCGTTCCAGGTGGCAGCGGATGAGCGCAGCCTGGAATCACTCACTCTTCGCGCTCCGCTCGATGGCGTTGTGGCACTACAAAATCATTGGCAGCCACAAGGCGGTCCCACTCCTTTCAAGCCGGGTGACCGGGCGTGGCCCGGCGCTGCCATCGCGGAGCTGCCGGATTCCTCCGCGCTCAAGCTTGTGGCGCGTGTCGAAGAAGCGGAAAGAGGCCAACTGAAATTGGGCCAGTCCGCCACGGTGCTGCTCGATGCGCTTCCGGACCGGACCTTCGACGGGCGCGTAGACACAATCAGCCCGACGGCGAGCATGGACTTTACAGCGGGATGGCCCATTCCACGAAATTTCTCGGTGGAACTCAGCCTGGCAGGCAGCGATCCCCGGCTCGCCCCGGGAATGGGAGCAACGATCCGGATCGCGGTGGATCGCGTGCCCGACGGAATTGTTATCCCGACATCCGCTCTCTTTAGAAAAGCGGGGCGGACCGTTGCTTATGTGAAACGGGGAGCGAAATTCGAAGAAACTCCGGTGGAAGTGGCGCGGCAGAGCGGCGAGGAAGCCTTGATTGCAAAAGGTTTGCAACCGGGTGAACGGCTGGCGCTAAAGGACCCAACGCCCGCAAAGTAGGAGACTCTGTTTGAACGGCGGAAAAGTATACGCAATTACATTCGTAGTGGCCCTGGCGCTGAGTGGGAACTCTATCGCCTGCCGCCAAACTTCGGTTCTGGCCGGTAATGCGGGAATTCCCACGGCCACGGTGAAGGAAGTAGATCTCCAAGTCAAGGTGTTCACGAAGGGCGCGTTGCAGACACAGCAATCGAGAGTCATCTCGGCTCCACCGATCGCGGGGGGAACGCTCCAGATCATTCAGCTGGCTGCGGCCGGAACGCAGGTGCACACAGGCGAGGTGGTGTTGGAGTTCGACCCAAGCCAGCAAGAATACAACCTGGGACAAAATCGGAGTGACCTCGAACAAGCCGAACAGGAAATCGTGAAAGCCAAAGCGGACGCAGCAGTCCAGACGGCGGAAGATCAAACGGCGCTCTTGAAAGCAAAATACGGCGTCCGCAAGGCAGAACTCGAAGTGAGCAAGAACGAGTTGTTGAGCCAAATCGACGCTCAGAAAAACATTCTCGCGCTTGACGAAGCCAAGCGCGCCCTGGCGCAGCTCGAGCAAGACATTCGCTCGCACAGTGCGTCCAACGAAGCGGCTCTCGCCATCAGCGAAGAAAAGCGCCACAAGGCGCGCCTGGCAATGGATCAGGCCGAACGAAACATAAAGAACATGCGCATAACGTCTCCCATCGACGGACTTATGGTAATCCACGGGAATCGGGATTCCAGCGGGGGAATGTTTTTTGACGGGATGACGCTTCCGGATTACCACGTCGGGGACCAGGCTAACCCCGGCAGCTCCATTGCGGAGGTGATTGACGGCTCTCACCTCGAGATTTCCGCTCAGGTCGGCGAAACCGATCGCACGAATCTGAAGGCCGGGCAGCCCGTGGACATAACCATCGATGCGCTTCCTGGCGAGAGCTTCTCAGGCAAAGTAAGATCGGTGGGGGGAGCCACGGCGCGCGAATTCTGGGACGACAATTCGAAGCACAAGTTTGACGTAAACATCGAATTGGACCGCGCGGACCCGCGTCTGCGGCCGGGATTTGAGGCGAGATTAAGCATCCTTGGCGATCATCTCACGCGCGCCGTGTCGCTTCCCGCCGAAGCAATCTTCGAACACGACGGAAAGAAAATCGTTTACTGCGATCGTGGCCACGGCTTCGAAATGCAGGAAGTCAAGGTTCGTGCATTGAGCGAAGGGCGAGCGGTCCTCGATGGCATCCCCGTAGGAACGGTTGTGGCGCTGGTCAACCCGGACAAAAAACGATCCGGGAAACCCAAAGAAAGCGGCAGCCCGGCTCCAAGCCTGGGCGCAAGTTCCAATTGAAACGAATGGGCGGGCTATGAAACGCATCTCCATGGCGGCGCCGAGATCCTTGGAACAATGGCTCCCGGATCTTGCTTTTGGTTTCGAGAATTTGGCCAGCCATAAGCTGCGCTCCCTATTGACCATGCTGGGTATGATTTTCGGGGTGGCGGCGGTGGTAGCGATGCTTTCGATCGGCGCCGGAGCGCAGCAGAAGGTGATGGCGTTCATCGAGCAGCTAGGCGTGCGCAACCTGATCGTGGAGGCCAAGGAAGCACGAAATGAGCAGGAACTTCAGAAGGTCCGGAAAACTTCGCAGGGTCTGACGCTCAGCGACTATCAAATTATTCGTCAAAATGTGCCGGACATCGAGGAAGGCACCCCGCGGAAACGCTTCACACCCACAAAGATCCTTCCCAAACCTCAACAGGATGTGCCTGTTGTTTACGGCGTTGAGCCGAGCTACTTGGGAATTGGCCATCTGCGCGTGACGGAGGGGCGCTTCTTCGACGCTTCGGACAACGCGGCTGCGGCACCGGTGTGCGTCCTTGGCGCAGCGGCCAAAGAGAGCTTGTTTGGCGCGTCACAGGCAGTCGGGGAATACATAAAACTGAACGTGCTCTGGTGCCACGTGATCGGGATCGTCGCGCCGCAACTCGCTCCCGAATCGGATGCATCGGGTGTCCGCACCGAAGACATGAACAATCTGGTGTATGCCCCATTGAATTCGGTGCTGTACCGGCTGGAAGACTCGCAAAGCTGGCTGAAAGACGAAATCGATGGTCTTTATTTGCATCTGGCGTCTGCAGATACCAGCGCCACGGATGCGGAGGTGGTGCGCGGTATTCTTAACTCTTCGCATCACAACGCGGGCGACTTTAGCGTCATAGTTCCCGCCGAATTGCTGGCTCAGCAAAAACGCACAGAGCAATTGTTCAATACGGTCATGGTGGCGATCGCGTCCATTTCGCTCCTGGTCGGCGGAATCGGAATCATGAACATCATGTTGGCCGCGATATTGGAGCGCACGCGCGAGATTGGAGTGCGCCGTGCCATTGGCGCTAGGCGCTGGGACATTATTCGCCAATTCGTCATCGAGGCGACGCTCATCTCTTTCGCGGGTGGCCTATTGGGCGTGGTGCTCGGGTTCGCGATGTCGCAGCTGATTGCTTGGCTGGCCGGATGGTCCACGGTGGTTACAATCGAGTCGATCCTTCTGGCTTTCCTGGTTTCCATCTCTGTGGGTCTGATTTTTGGGATATATCCCGCGGTGAAAGCCGCGCGGCTCGATCCCGTCGAGGCCATCCGGTACGAATAACCGCGGTTGAGGAGCAAACAATCCTCGGGGGGTGATCGATGAGAGTAGTGCGTTTTTTTTTAGTTGCGATCGCATTGCTTGCGGGGTGCTGCGTCTCCACGCGAGCGCAGAACGCTTCGCGTCTGGAAACCGTGCTGGGCATAAGCGGCAAGCAAAAGCCTGCGCCGCCGTTGCTCGCGCCGAAGGACTTCGAGGACCACGTGGTTAACGGCAAGCTTGTGCTCTCTCTGGACGACAGCATCCGTCTGGCTCTGGCGAACAACACCAACATCCACATCGACCACTACCAGATTGAGAGCGCGGAGAACAATCTTCGCCGTGTTCAAGCGCCCTTTGATCCTCTGCTTACCTCGGGTTTCAGCGATCAGCGGACCAAGTCGCCTACCTCCACGCAGCTCCAGGGAGCTTCCATTCTAAACTCCTTGAGCCAGTCGACGCAGCTCGGCTATTCGCAAACGTTTCAAACGGGCACCAATTTTCAAGGCTCCTTTATTGCTGATAAGTTTTCGACTAATAGCTCATTCAATTTTCTGAATCCCTCCATTGCGACGACGCTGCAGTTCTCGTTGACGCAACCGCTCTTGCGGAACCGCGGACTCTTCCCGAACCGCGCGCCGATTTTGATCGCGCAGCGCAACTTGAAGCAGGCGCACGCGTCGTTTCTCGCAGAAGTGAACAACATGATTCTCCAAATTGTTGGCAGCTACTGGAGCGTGGTGCTGGCCCGCGAAAATCTCTCGGTGCAACAAAAATCGCTGGATGAAGCCCAGAAAAGTTATGACCACGACAAAAAGGCGCTGAGCCTCGGAGCGTTGCCCCCCTTGGACATTTATCGTTCTGAATCTCAAGTTGCTTCTCGTCGTGTTGGGGTGATTCAAGCGGAATACTCGGTCAAACAGGCCGAAGATCAATTCCGCCAAGGCATCGGCGCGGACCTGGACCCCGCGATTCTCGTGCTCGATCTGGAGATGACCGATAGGCCCGAGCCGTCGGGGGAACTGCCCAGCATTGATATTCCTACCGCCCTGGCACGCGCCATTGCGAACCGCCCCGAGCTAGAAGCGGTGCACCAACAGCTTGCCGCCGATGAAATGAGCGTCCGGCTGGCGCACAATAACCTCAAACCGGACCTCTCGCTCTCTGGCTTCTATTCGGGGAATGGACTCGGCGGCAATGATCTTGCGGTTGGAAACACAGGGTTAGGCAACAGTTTGAGCCAGTCGTTTCATTTTACCTATCCGGCCTACGGTGCGAGCCTTTCGTTGACTCTGCCGATAAAAAATCACAGTGCGGAAGCCAATCTGGCCGATTCTTTGGTGAGCCGCCGGCGCGACCAATATCAGGAAAGAGGGACAAATCAGAACATCTCGCTCGAGGTTACCAACGCGGTCCATGCGTTGGAGGCAGCCAAGCTCGGGATGGAAGCCGCCAAAGTAGCCGTGGATCTTGCGAGAGACACCCTGCATGCCGACGAACGGAAGTACGAATTGGGTGCGGAACCCGTGTTCTTTGTGCTCGACGCGCAGACGCAGCTTGCACAAGCGGAGCTGAATTTAATTCAATCAGAAGTCAATTTCCAGCTGGCGGTCACGCAGGTGGATCACGCAACAGGGGATCTGCTGGAGCATCATCACGTGCAGATCGTGGAACCGGTAAAATGAAGCCATTTGCGGCATGCTGGGAAGTGCCGTCCGCTTTGCGGCACAACGAGACAGTTGGAGGCGCGGGTGGGATTCGAACCCACGAATGGAGGTTTTGCAGACCTCTCCCTTGGGCCACTTGGGTACCGCGCCAAACGAGTAAGTATAGCAAAATTTCTCTTGCAGCCCGGACACCCAGCGCCCAAAACCCAGGGACTCCGGTTTATTTTTTTATGCTTGCCACCGGCGGGGTGATCTTCGCTTCGCGCAGGAAGCGCGCGGACTCCTCGGGCGGCGTTGGATTGATGTAGAAGCCGGTTCCCCATTCAAAACCCGCGACCTTTGTCAGCTTGGGAATAATTTCGATGTGCCAGTGGTAGTGGTCGTTAATCTCCTCGCCAACGGGAGAAGTGTGGATCATGAAATTGTAGGCCGGACGGTCCAGCACGACATCAAGCCGCATCAGCGTGTCCTTCAACATGCGCGCCAGACTCGCGTACATCGTACTTTGGTTGTTTTCGTACGATGAGCCGTGCACCTTGGGGAGAAGCCACATCTCGAAGGGAAAACGCGATGCATACGGCGACAGCGTGATGAAGTGATCGTTTTCGCCGATGACGCGCTCGCCGGTGTCGCGTTCCTGACGAATGATGTCGCAAAAGATGCACCGTTCTTTTTCGTCGTAGTAGTGCCAGGAGTTGTCCACTTCTTCCCGCACCCGCCGCGGCACGATGGGCAAAGCAATCAATTGTGAGTGGGTGTGTTCGACGGACGCGCCGGCAGCTTCTCCATGATTTTTGAAAATCAAAACGTAGCGAAACCTTTTATCATTCTTAAGGTCGAGCATCCGGTCGCGGAATGCCCAGAGGACATCTTCAACGGCGCGCTCCGGCAAGGAGGCCAGACTCGCGGCGTGATCGGGCGTTTCAACGATCACTTCATGAGCGCCGACACCGTTCATCTTGTCAAATAGGCCCTCGCCCTCGCGGTCCAGATCGCCCTCGATGCCCAGTGCCGGAAACTTGTTGGGTACCACGCGAACCGTCCAGCCCGCGGTGTTCGCGCCACCGTTGCTCCGGCCATAGACGAGAATCTCCGGCGGCGTCTTAGTTTCGTGGCCGGGGCAGAACGGACAATTCTTGCCGTCGGGCAGAGGCGAGACGCTCTCGCGCAGAAAATCGTTTGGGCGCTTTCCACGCTCAGTCGAAATGATCACCCAGCGGCCCGTAATCGGGTCTTTTCGCAACTCCGGCAAAGCAATCCTCCTTGAAAATGATCAAAATTTAGGCGGTGAGAGTGCGCCCCTGTGCTTAGATTGTACCGCGTCTTGCGGTTTGGAAAAGGCGGACATCAGCATAATCCTGTGGAATTTCACATTTGGGGGCTGAATGCGTCTTTATGCAATCGCACAACTGGGGGTTTGCCGGGGAGATTGTCGATCGCGACGACGTCGAACCGGCAAGGGCATTCAGGGACGCGGCGTTCCGCCAAAAAGTGCTGCGCGGTGCGAGCCAGGAGATGTTGTTTGCCGGGAGTTACACTCAGTTCCGGCAAAGCGGACAGCTCTTCGCGGACCGTGCGTGTTCGAACTTCGACGAAGGCGAGTGTTTTGCCGTCGTAACCAACCATATCGATTTCGCCTTTTGAAGCTCGAGGAGTGAAATTACGAGCGACGAAAATGTAGCCGTGGCGGCGGAGATACCAATAAGCGTAGGTTTCGCCGCGAATGCCGGTTTGGCGCGCTTCGTGTTTTTTGGCTTCGGGTGAGGGGCTGTCGCCCTCGCGCAGACCTTTTCGCGCGGCCCAATGGACCGCGTGGAAAATCATTCGTGAAACGATGGGCATCGACTCTCCGCAAAAAAAGGTGTCGCCGGCAGTATAAACAAAAATCCCGTGGCTGCCGCATACCTTTTCCGGCAACCACGGGGTTTCATTGGGAGTCGTTTGTGCGAACTCTGCTACTGGCCCGAGAGAGTGCTAGGCTTTTTTCTCTGCCTCGCGAATGCATTCTTCGAGAGTGTGCACAGCAAAGTCCGCCTGCTCCTCATCAATGAGAAGCGGCGGCGACAAGCGGATCGTGTTCTCGCCTGCGCCAAGAACGCACAACCCCTTGTAAAACGCCATTTCAATGATGGCATTGCGCAGGTCCGCGGCTTTTTCCTTCGTGCGTTGATCCCGGACAATTTCAATGCCGATCATCAAGCCGCGCCCGCGGACGTCTCCGACGATTTTGAATTTCTTCGTCCATTCCGCCAGACGGCCGAACAGATACTCGCCCATGCGCCGGGCATTCTCGAGGTACTGACTTTCGATCACCTCCGCCGTGGCCAGAGCTGCCGCGATACAGACAGGATTTCCACCGAAAGTGGTCCCGTGCGAACCGGGCTTCCAATTCATGATGCTGGCCGGAGCGAAGAAAGCGCCAAGCGGCATGCCGCTGGCGATGCCTTTGGCGCTGCAGACGATATCCGGTTCGATCCCGGCATATTGGTGCGCCCACCACTTTCCAGTGCGTCCCATCCCGGACTGCACTTCATCGGCGATGAGCAAGATGCCGTGCGTCCGGCAGATGCGCTGCAGTTCCTGCAGGAAAAAGTTTGGCGCGACGACGTATCCGCCTTCACCCTGAATCGGCTCGATGATGATCCCCGCGACTTCCTCGGGATCAAACAGGCGCTTGAAGATCTGCTGCTCGAGTTGCTCGAGAATTTCCGCGCCGCAGGTTTCCGCAGTGTGTCCAAGCGCGCAGCGATAAGCATAGGGAAACGGAATATGCTCAACGCCGGCCAGCAGAGCGCCGAAGCCCTTGCGCTGCGTGGATTTTGAAGCGGTCAGCGAGAGCGCGCCCATAGTGCGGCCGTGAAAGCAGCCGTAGAACGCGATCATTTTGTCCCGCTTGGTAACGTAACGCGCCAGCTTAATAGCGCCTTCGATCGCTTCGGCGCCGGAGTTGGTGAAGAAGGTCTTTTTCGGCGCGGCGCCAGACAAGGTGTTGACTAATCGCTCGGCAAGCAGCGGCATGCTCTCGTAGTAAAAATCCGTTCCGGACATGTGGATCAGCTCAGCTGCCTGCCGCTGAATGGCCGCGACAACCTTAGGATGGCAATGCCCCGTTGAGCAAACAGCGATGCCTGCAGCGAAATCCAAAAAAGAGTTGCCGTCCACATCTTCTACAATCGCGCCATGGCCCCGCTTGGCAACAAGCGGATAATCCCTGGTATAAGACGGGGACATAAACTTGGTGTCGCTTTCCACAACGCGCTTGGCGTTGGGTCCGGGCAATGCGGTAACCAGCCTCGGAAGCTTCGTTTCCGTCGCGGTAATCATCTCTTCCTCCTTGGGAAAAATGGTAAGCGGTTAATGTGGATGGGCTACCACAAGGCAGGTTTGCGTGCGCACACCAAGACTAGGCCGCGCCCTGCCGGAAGAGAGGATGCTTAGTCGACGCCGAAGAGGTTTGGGCGCAATTCGGCTGGGGAGAAATTGCCGGGGAACCGATAGAGGTTTGAGAGTTTCACTTGCGTTTCCAACGGACGCTGCCGTCCTTTGAATCTTCAATCATTATACCACGATCGGCAAGCTCCTTGCGGATGCGGTCAGAGGCAGCAAAGTCCCGCCGCTGGCGCGCTGCCTGGCGTTCAGCAACGAGCTTTTCTATCTCCTTGTCGCTCGGGCCGCCCTCGTCACCGCCAAAGCCGAGCGCGCGCAACTTCCCCGCGTCGTTGTCATCCATAACGGCAAAAATGCGGTCGAAGGCCGCCAGAAATTCCTGGACAGCGGCCACGTCTCCCTGTCCGAACTCGCCCTTGTCCATGGCGATATTCGTTTCGCGCAGCAAATCGAACGCGGCTGCAAGCGCGCGGGCGGTGTTCAAGTCATCGGAGAGGCCCGCGTCGAACTCATCCGCGGCCTCGGCGACGCGTTCGGCCATACCTTTTTGCTTCCCGGCCTGAAATTTTCCCTGGGCCAGGCGCGCGGCGAAGTTGCGCAGTCGTTCGACGGAGCTTGCTGCTTGCTGCAATCCGTCAAATGTGAAATTGAGCTGCTTACGGTACGGCACGCTGGCCAGCGCAAAGCGCAGCGTCGAAGGCTTATATCCCTTCGCGAACAGATCGCGCAGCGTATAGAAATTGCCGAGCGACTTCGACATCTTCTCGCCTTCCACCAACAAGTGTTCCGCGTGCATCCAGTAGCGCACAAAGGGTTTCCCCGTCGCGCCTTCGCTTTGGGCAATTTCGTTTTCATGATGTGGAAATGCCAGGTCGATTCCGCCGGTGTGAATGTCCAATGTCTCCCCAAGGTACTTCATGGCCATCGCGGAACATTCGATGTGCCAGCCGGGGCGGCCCTTGCCGATCGGCGTCTCCCAGAAATGTTCGCCGGGCTTTGGCGCTTTCCAAAGAGCAAAGTCGCGTGCGCTCTCTTTTTCGTAGCGGTCAACATCCACGCGCGCCCCGGCTTGAATTCCTGTCAAGTCAACATTCGAAAGCCTGCCGTACTGCGGAAACTTCGCGATGCGGTAGTAGATCGAGCCTTCGCTGGGATAGGTGTAGGTCTTCTCTTGCAGTCGCTGGATGAGTTTGACCATGTCTTCGATATGGTCCGTCGCGCGAATCCAGTGTTCCGGCGCCTCAATGCTGAGCGTTTTGCAATCGTCAAAAAAAGCCTGCGCATATTTTTCGGTGTAGTCACGAATACTCACGCCGGCCGCGGCCGCGTTGGCGATGATCCGGTCGTCGACGTCGGTCAGGTTCATGACATGATTCATTTTGTAGCCGCGGAGCTTCAGGAAACGGCGCAGAATGTCCTGAAACACAAAAGTCCGGTAATTTCCGATGTGCGCGTAGTCGTACACCGTCGGCCCGCAGGTGTACATGCGGACTCCGTCGCTTTTTTGCGGCGTGAAGGCTTCGATCTTTCCGCCCAGCGTATTGTGAAAGCGTATTTCGTGCATCGCAGTTCAGATGGCGTTTTGCGCCAAGGATAAACGTCAGATTGTATCCGAGGCTTCCAGACAGCCGCAATGAAGAACGGCTCGTCCCCGATCCGTCGATAACAGATCCGGGCTGATCGTCTGGTCGGGCGAGAGTAGTGATTTCAGGCCCTGGATACGGAACAAAGCGCAATCAGAAGCCGCGAACGAGCGCGGTGGAATTCGCACCTGCA
>Ga0209166_10002333_pt1 | contig 14601 bp, 9 predicted proteins | sample Coa_R1_3_FD_187151 | JGI IMG/M metagenome (GOLD analysis project Ga0209166, IMG submission 187151) | Surface soil microbial communities from Centralia Pennsylvania, which are recovering from an underground coalmine fire - Coalmine... | ecosystem: Environmental > Terrestrial > Soil > Unclassified... | reverse complement strand
GTTTGGGTGAAGACCCACCTCGCGCTCGCAGAGAGATCCCTCGCTCCGCTCGGGATGAACTATCCTCGTCGGATAGTTCAATTTGATTGTTGGAAGTGATTGAAAAGAAAGGGCGAGCAAAGTGGCTGGAAAGCGCATGAATACGCGACGAACCTCGCGAGGCTCAGGGCAAGCCCTTCGCGGCTCTGGGTAAACGTGTGGTGAGGGGATGGAATAGGCGGGGCGAGCAGTTCCCGGCGCAGCGCACCCCTCGAAGCTCGGGGTAAACAGGATGCAACAGTCGTACATAAGTAACCGGACAGTCGGCCCTTCGAGGCTCAGGGTAAAAGGGATGCTCAAATGTAAAAAGGGGTTGCCTATTTCTGTTTACTTGTCCGGTACTTTCTTAGAGCATACCTAAGTCGTTTGTTTTGGCGGGGATAGCGGGATGAGTTGGACAAGCGGAATCATTCGTTCCAAGAGATTCACGTAAACGCACCGGGCTGGAAGTACATCCAGGCCTTAGTTCATAAGGTATGTTACTCACCTAGTTGATAGAATCATGGCAGAGGCGAACCACGGAGACTGCGGAAAAACGTGATGTTTGAGATTGATTTCATCGTCGGTCAGGAAGATTTCTCTGATGTCACGCTTGTCCCCACCTCCGACGAACATTTCTATTTCTTCTACAATGAGGCAAGGAAAAAGCGAATCAAGCAGTTCGTCCTAGATGTAAAACCTCGCGTTCTCTATGCGTGTATAGTGACGTTCATTAAAAAAGGCGAGCGCGGTACCCCGCGCCTTCACTTCATTACGAAGGACCGAACTGGACGCTACGCTAAGGTCCGCGCTCCTAGGAATGAGGAAACTATTGAACTGAAGGCTTCGGTCAATCTGGGGGATTGCCATGAGAATTTCTGGAGACTGGTCGCATTCCTACGCACATTTCGGGAGATAGAAATTCCCGACGAGATGTTTTCGCTAGTTTCCAAAGAAGAGAGCGTAATCGTCGCCGGAATTCGTGACCGCCGAAACCTGGACAGCGTGAAGAGCATCGTCAAACAACTATTAGACGGAGTAAACCTTTCTGTCGCTGAGGTGAATGTTCTTTTGAAACGCAAAGAGCTGCTCGCCACGTTCGAGGCAACTCTAAGGGAACATCACCCAGAACGTGCGTGGAAAACGTTCTTCGAACAAAACAAATGGATTTTTGGATACGGGCTGAATTATGTGATCTTGAAAGTTGAGGAGCAGCCGCATGTCGGCGGAATAAGATTTGATCGCAAGGGCGGCCAGAACCCCGACTTCCTAGGCATCACGAGCGGCGAAGTAAGATTTACCGTTCTGGTGGAAATCAAAACTCCCCAAACTCCGCTGCTGGCTGGACAAGAGGAAATCAGGAGCGGCGCATGGAGTTTGTCGCAGGAACTCACCAATGCGCTGATGCAAATTCAGGCCAACACTGACAAATGGAATACTACGGGCGCGAGGACAGATGAAAATAGAGACGCTTTGGAAAAGCAGGGGATCTATACGGTGAAGCCGAAGGGCATCCTCGTAATCGGAAGTCTCGCGGAGGTTAAGGGTGACCCGCGCTCCCGGCGGGAAACATTTGAGCGGTTTCGGCAGTCTGTCAACGGTGTGGAAATAATCACATTCGATGAGCTCTACGAGCGGGCGAAGTTCATCGTGGACCATTCGTCCTAGACTCTAGGACGTACGGGTGCCTTTGTGTTAATCGGCACGCGTTTCATCGCCCTGTTTTAGCGAGGCAACATGATTTGTTCTAACCCTAGTTGGTTTAGCACGAACGAATATGTCGCAGTGTGGTTGGAAGGAGTTGCATTGATCGCAATTCTCGCCGTAGATGCGTGGGAATTTTGGAGGCAGGGCCAAGAAAGAAAGAAGCAAGACTTTATAAACAAATATTTCGAACTTCTCAAGATTCACCGCGACAATGTCGCCGAAATCGAGCTTAAGGAGGAGCACGGTAGAAAGGTTTTTGTGACGTTGCTTCGTGAACTGCGGTGCATAGTGTCGATCGTCAGAACGACGGCGGCGACCCACGACCAACGTCTAACCAACTCCGAAGTAATGCACCTTTCATACTACTGCTTGTTTTTCGGGGTCGGACCAAACTCTTCGCGCATGCTAAAAATGAGCCTGCCTGAGTTCCCAAAAGGCTTCGTAGATGCTCTTGAGGAGGCTCTGAACAGCGATGCGACGAAGGAAGAAACGCGAGAAAGCAGAAACTTCCACCATGTCCCATTCGAGGGCCATCAGTCCCGCCTCGGTCATTACTACCGGCATCTATATCAAATATTCGATTATGTTCATCGTCAAAATATTAATATCGATAAATATCAATACATAAAAACTATACGGGCACAGCTTTCGACCCACGAGCAAGCTCTGTTGTTGGTGAACAGCTTGACGCCAATCGGAAACAATTGGTGGACTAACAGTCTAATCACTGACTATCGAATCGTACAGAACATCCCGCGAGAATTCTTCGATAGCACTACTGAGCTTGCATGCGACAAGCTTTTTAAGGCAGGGTATTTCGAGTGGGAAGAAGCTTGCAAACCCTAACCGCTTCATCTGACGTCGGGGGCCGTGGTGCGAAAGGCGGGAGAAAAGCACGGGTCTAAAGACCCGCCACTACAACGGCAGCGAAGAGAGATTTCTCACTGCGCTCGGGATGACACGTAGGGGGGCGATGAGTCAGGCGGCTTTTTGGAATTTGAGTTTGGCGGTGTAGCCGAGGGAGTAGAGGACTCGGAGGAGGAGATCGGTGGAGATGTCTTTGGTATTGCGGTTCATGATGGCGGTGACGCAGGTGCGCGAGGTACGAGCAAGGCGAGCGACCTGAGCGTGCGTCAGGCCCTTGCGGCGAACCACTTCGACGATTTTTGAGTTGAGGTCGCTGCGAAGGGCGATTTCGGCGCCATCGGCGGGAGTGAGGCCGAGCGCCCTGGCCAGTTCGGCGGCGGTGCGTGTGACAGTGATTCTAGACTTCTTCATGGCATTAATGTCTCATATCTGGGACATTCGGTTAAGGTGAAAACAGGAGCCGGGTTTTTCGAATTTCAGCCGAAGAGGGGACGGGCTCCCGGCTCGGTCCCGATAGGATCGGGATCTTCGATCGGGACAGGCTCCGCCCTGGGCCGGTGCGGGGTTGCGCGGGTTAGTGCTGGCAGCGGGGGTACAGCGTCGTCAGGACGAACAGGTCAGAAAGAGTAAAGAGCCAGTGGTCGGCCTGCTTCCCTGCGGCGGCAACCGCACGCTCGATGAAGCCGATGTGGCGGGTGCGCGCCAGATTGTGGAGATGCTCGAGGCAGATGCCGGTCAGGTTGGCGGTCTCCGTGTCCGTGAAGATTTTCTGACTGGACTTGACCTTGATCATGGGTGGCCTTCTCTCGTCCGTGCATCCAGGAAGAGACCCGTGTGGGGCGTTGGCGGGGGCTACAGCGCGAGCCGCCGGTTGTGCATTTGCGGCTCTTCTCGTCCTGGTTAGCACTATAACCGCCGCGTGCGGGTTGTCCATCGAGTAGGGATGGGAATTGTGGGGCGGAAGAAGCCGCGTTCTACGGTCCGGTCAAGGCCTGAGGGCTGGAATCCAGGCGGTTCCCCAAATACAGGGCGAGGGGTGGGCGGGGCAAGCACTGCTCCCTACAACGTGGCCCTTGGATAAAGCGCCCCTGCGAACTCCTGGCTCAGGACGCTATTGAATGGAGACGTTGTCGAAGGTGGCGGTGGCCAACGATGACGTGTTGCGATTGCTCACCGCCAAGCCCACGTACACCCCCGGCGCCATGGTTACGGTCTGGCTTGTTCCCAATTGCGTCCAGGTCGTTCCGTTGCTGGAGCCATACATGGTGAACACGCTCCCGCTGCGCACCAACTTCAGCCAGTTGGGCGGCGTCGCGCTCCCCACGAACTGGTAGGTGCTGCTGGAGCCTGTGCTGGTGCGCTCCGTCAACAACACTGAAGGCGCATAGTCAAACAGGAAGACATGGTTGGCACCCAAGTTGAGCGTCTCGCGCACCATGATTCCAATTTGCGCGGCGCTGCTGCCCTGCACGCTCACCACGCGAGCGATGAGCGTCCCGTCTCCCGTCCACGGTTGGTAGACAAAGTGGAAGCTGTCGGAAGTGGTGATCATCGTCCCATTCCCGGCTCCTGCCACCGTGAATGTCCCGTTGCTGAAACCGGCGATCCCCAAGACTCCGACTGTGCCCACATCCTGATCGAGCCAGGAAACCGGCAGAGGCTGCGTGGTCACGGTGAAGCGAATGGCATTGCTGTCATTCATGCTCGGCGCGACGGAGGCCAGCAGTGGCCCGGTCGTCGCTCCCGTTGGAATCGTGATCGTGAGCGACGTCGCACTCCAACTGTTGATCGTTACCGGTGCGCCGTTCAGCAGTACCGCGCTGCCACTTTGCGTGGAGCCAAAACCAGTGCCGGTAATCACCACTTGGCTGCCTGCCGACCCGGTCGTCGCGGAAACCGCGGTGATTACCGGCGCAGGTGCTGCCGCCGAATTCACCGACACGCTATCGAATACTCCAGTGGCCGTCGAGGACGTGGTGCGATTGCTGACCGCCAGCCCTACGTAAACACTCGACGCCATGCTCACGGTCTGGCTCGTCCCTAACTGCACCCAGTTCACTCCATCGGAGGAGCCGAACACGGTGAACACATTGCCGCTTCGCACCAGCTTCAGCCAATAGGGCAGCGTCGCGCTACCCATCGACTGGTAGTTACTGCTCGTTCCCGTACTGGTGCGCTCGGTTGCCAAGATGGACGAACCGTAGTCAAACACGAACATGTGGTTGGCCCCGGCACCCAGGGTCTCGCGGACCATCAGGCCAATTTGCGCCGCGCTGCTCCCCTGGACGCTCACTACGCGAGCCACGATCGATCCGTCTCCGGACATGGGTTGGTAGACGAAATGGAATCCGTCAGAAGTGGTGATCATCGTCCCCAGCCCGGCGCCCGTGACGGCGAATGTTCCGTTGGAGTAGCTGGCGCTGCCGGCCACGCCGACCGAACCGATATCGCCGTCAGACCAAACGGAGGGGAGCGGCAAAATGACTTGAGTTACTGTCAGGTTGATCGTAGCGGTGCTGGTCAATCCAAGCGAAGAGCCTGTGACCGTTACTGCGACGGTTCCCGTGGCTGCCGTGGGGCTTGCGGACAGCGTCAGCGAACTCGTGGTGGTTGTGCTGCCGGGGTTGAACGAGGCAGTCACGCCGTTGGGCAGGCCGGAAACGGAAAGATTGATCGTGCCATTGAAACCGCCCTGAAGAGCGACGGCGATGGTGCTCGTGCCGCTGGAGCCCTGCGGGACTGTCAGTCCGGTTGGTGCGGCAGAAATGGCGAAGCTCCCCTGAGGATTCACGATCAGAGAAATCGCCACGGTATTCGTCAAACTGCCCGAGGTACCCGTTATCGTTGCAGAGAAAGTTCCTACGGCTGCAGTGCCGGCGGCGGTCAGGGTTAGAGTGCTCGTGGTGGCGGTGGTGCTGGGATTGAACGACGCGGTCACGCCCGCGGGCAGGCCGGAAGCTGACAAACTGACGTTGCCATTGAAGCCGAACTGCGGAGTAATGGTGATGGTATTTGGGCTGCTGGTGCCTTGCGTCATCGTCATGCTGCTCAAGGAAGTCGAAAGCGAGAAATTTGGCGATGGCGGAGCGGGCGTAGTGAGGGAAACATTGTCGAAGGTGGCGGTGGCCAACGATGACGTGTTGCGATTGCTCACTGCTAATCCCACGTAGACGTTTGCCGCCATGGCCACCGTCTGGCTCGTCCCCAACTGAGTCCAAGTCGTGCCATTCGTAGAACCATACATTGTGAACACGTTCCCGCTGCGAACCAGCTTCAGCCAGTTGGGGAGAGTTGCGCTTCCCACGGATTGATAAGTGCTGCTGGAGCCCGTGCTAGTGCGCTCGGTCAGCAAGAGCGAGGAAGAATAGTCGAACAGGTAGACATGATTGGCTCCGGCGTTCAGCGTCTCGCGAATCATGACGCCTACCTGCGCCGCTGTGCTTCCTTGCACGCTCACCACTCGCGCTACGATCGTTCCGTCGCCGGCGAGCGGCTGGTACACAAAATGAAAGCTGTCGGCGGCGGTGATCATCGTGCCGTTGCCTGCTCCGGCCACAGTGAACACGCCATTGGCGTAGTTTGCGCTCCCAAAAACACCGACCGTTCCCACGTCCTGATCCAGCCAGGAAACCGGCAGCGGTTGAGAGGTTACTGTGAAACGAATGGCGTTGCTGTTGTTCATGCTTGGAGCCACTGAAACCAGCATTGGTCCCGTGGTCGCACCGGCGGGGATGGTTATGGTCAGTGACGTGTCGCTCCAACTGTTGATGGTCACCGCAGCACCGTTCAAAAGCACGGCGCTGGCTCCTTGTGTGGCTCCAAAACCAGATCCCGAGATCACTACCTGGCTTCCGATCGACCCAGTGGTCGCGGAAACCGCAGTAATCAACGGCGCAGGCGCGGAAGCGGAGTTCACGGACACACCGTCGAATGTTGCGGTGGCCAAGGAAGACGTGTTGCGATTGCTGACCGCCAAGCCCACGTAAACGCTTTGCGCCATGCTCGCCGTTTGGCTAGTTCCCAATTGCGTCCAGTTCACTGCATCTGAAGAACCGTACATGTTGAAGACGTTCCCGCTTCGCGTCAGCTTGATCCAATTCGGTTGCGTCGCACTCCCTACCGACTGGTAGGAGCTGCTAGAGCCGGTTGTGGTGCGCTCGGTGGCCAGAATCGATGACGAGTAGTCAAACAGGAACACGTGGTTGGCGCCCGTGCCAAGCGTCTCGCGGATCATGATGCCGGCTTGCGCCGCGCTGCTCCCCTGCACGCTCAGCACGCGAGCCACGATCGAGCCGTCGCCATTAAACGGCTGGTAGACAAAGTGGAAGCTGTCGGCACTGGTGATCATCGTTCCGGAACCGGCTCCAGATACCGTGAAGATTCCATTCGCGTAACTGGCGGCACCCGCTACACCGACTGCGCCAATATCTCCATCTGACCAGACCGAAGGAAGCGTGGGAAGCACGCGAATGGTTAGGGAAATGGTTGCGGTCTTGGTCAAAGCACCCGAGGCTCCCGTGACGGTGACAGTGACAGTTCCGGTTGTTGCTGTGCTGCTAGCGGTCAGCGTCAAGGTGCTCGAGCTCGTCGTACTGGCAGGATTGAACGACACGGTAACGCCATTAGGCAGACCGGATGCAGACAGCGCGACGCTGCTATTGAATCCATTCAGCGGACTTACGGTGATGGCGCTCGAGCCGCTTGATCCTTGCGTGATGGTCAGGCTGTTGGGAGATGCAGAAAGAGTGAAGTTTGGCGGAGGATTGACCGTCAGAGAGAGCGTCGTCGAACTGGACAGATTGCCGGACGAGCCTGCAATGGTCACGGTGGCCGAGCCAGTCGTCGCGGTGCTGCTGGCGGTCAGCGTCAGGGTGCTTGTGCCCGTGGTGCTGGTGGGACTGAAAGAGGCAGTCACTCCCGAAGGCAATCCGGATGCCGACAAACCAACGGTACCGTTGAAACCGCCCAGCGCGTTAACGGTGATGGTGCTGGTCCCGCTGGCTCCCTGGACGATAGTCAAAGTGCTTGGCGAAGCGGAAAGAGTAAAGTTCCCTTGAGGATTAACGGTGAGAGAAAGAGTCGTCGTGCTTGTCAAACTGCCCGCTGTTCCTGTGATGGTTACCGTGAATGTGCCAGTCGTCGCCGTGCCGGTTGCGGACAGAGACAAGAGGCTGCTAGTTGTTGCGGGATTCGTGCCAAACGCGGCGCTGACGCCGCTCGGTAGCCCTGACGCAGACAGGGTGACGCTGCCGTTGAATCCATTCAGCGGATTGATTGAGATGGTTGTGGAACCAGAGGCTCCTTGCAGAATCGCCAGGCTAGCCGGAGAGGTTGAGAGAAGGAAACCTGGTTGCGTTGTGGAAGAAGGCCAATTGTTCACCAGGTTGGCCGCGTTCACGCTGCCGATGCCAGTGGCGAAGTCCCAACCTGTGGTAGTGCCATAAGCGGGCGCGAAGGACGTACTGGAAGTGGAAAGAACGCCGACGGAACCGTCCGAGAGGAAACAATTAGGGCCGGTGCAATCGACGTCCATGTCGCCCATGGTCACATCGTTGAAAACGCAGCTCGCACCAACGGCATTTCCGTTATTGGAGTTGCAGGAGCTGCTGCCGCTCGAACCGTATTCTGCCGCAGCAAGCTGGTAATAAACGGGTGCAGGATTCCCCTGCGCGCCCCCCGCCTTTTGGTTGATGAGCGCTTGGATGCCCGCCATGATGGGCGAAGCAAACGATGTTCCGCCCGCACCGGACCAAGCGCTGGGATCGGAGCCGCACGTCGCACCACCCTGAGCCGTGTTCGACCAGCAAAAAACATAAAAGTGGCTCCAAAGACCGTCCGCAGCAAATAGAGAAACGTCCGGGGTATCACGAACACCGTCGCTCGGATTGCCAAGGACGGATTGCCACGAAGGTTTCGGCCAACCAGCGCATGTGCCGCTGACGACACTATTGATCGAGGGAGTGCCAGTCGCGCATTGACTGGGACCGCCACCGCCAGCAACGGTGGTTTGCAAAAGTGAGCCGATGGTGGGGTCGTTGCAGAAACTCGATGAGCCATAAGTGAGCGTGTAACCCTCATAAGAAGAGACGAGTTGCCCGGCACACGAGTCATTCCACGGAATTTCGGGAATATACGAGAGCGCCGAACCAAATGCGGACGTGTTACTGGAATTCCAATACGTGGCGTTGGTGCCGGAATATGTGTCACTGAAGTCGGTGCCACCGACAGCAACGTTATTTGGAGTGGAAGCGAACGCATTGACGGCAATGCCGTGCGTGGCTACGGCCACACTATTGTCACAACCGGCCGCACCGCTATCGCCCGCCGCAACAAACACGGAAACGCCCTCAGCCACAGCTTGCTGATAAGCGGAATTGTAGGAAGCGTTGGCAGCGGCGCCGTTGACCGTTTCACACTGGCCATAACTGATGCTCATGATGGCGGGCGGCGTAGAGCTGGCGTTGATCAAGTTTTGGAGGGCAATGAGGCCGCCAAAGGTGGTGGTCGTATCCGCACAGGCCGCCATTTCGATCGAAGCGCTGGGTGCGGAGGAGCTGGCCCATTCGGCGTCAAGAATCGCTTCGGCATCGTTGGGCGAAATGACACCCGGAGCGCCGCAATTGTTGCCGGGCTGCGAGGGAGGAGCAGGAGGATGGAGTTGCGTGAAGGAAGCTGAAGTGTAAGCGGAAAGCCCAAACGTCGAGCGGAAAGTGTTCCAGTCCGCCGCAGTGAAGACGTCGGTGTCTTCAATGAGGACGATCGTCTGACCCTGGCCGGAGATGCCGGCGCTGAAGAGAGGATTCAAGTTGTAGATTTTGGCAAGGTCTGCAGGCACAACCGCGTAGGTGTCAGAGCCGAATTGATCCTGAAAAGTGAATTGCGGCCGAGGCTGATGCATTTTGTGCATCGTATTCGGCCGGAAATCGTGCAGAGACACGATTCCTGCTACGACAGGAGCGAGCGCGGCGGGGATTTGCGGGTCGCTGACATTGGCAACATGCTTCTCGCCCTTAACAACCAGATGGTGAATTTCCGTTTGGAAGGCGTGTCGAACCTGCGCGGCCGTACCTGAGAAATCGATGAGCATGCCGCTGGGATAAACCACGTTGACGTGAAAACCGTGAGATTCGAGCCAGGCAGTGATGGCCTCAAGATCGGGCTTCGCCACGCCGAATCTTTCGCCGAACTCTTGCGCAGTAAGCCAGTGGTGGAAATTAGGCGAACCAGCGGTATGGAGTTCATCCAGGAATTTCTGAAGGGCCTGCTCTTGTTCAGGGGAGCGCTTCAATTGTAGAAGCATATGCTCCATCGCGAAATCGTTGGCCACAGGGCCGTGGTCGTTCGCAAGGACCGCTTCGGGACGAGTGTTGCCTCGGAGCGCGACACGATTCATTTCATCAATGGTTTGCGTGATTCGCGGGCGTACATGCCCGCCGGATTCTGCCTGGGCAAGAGCCGAAGGCGCACAAATCAGGACGGCAACGACAACTGCGGCGAGGAACCCCGTTTTGCGAAACATGGGTCTCCTTCTTAGGCTAAAACTTACCTCAGACACACCCCGGGAATAGAGGACGGCAATCGCGAAGAATTGAGTCGCGAATCTGCGGAGGGAATACTCGATGGCCGGGTCCTCATGGGCCGAGAACTCCTACCAGGACGTACTAATCCCGGATTGAAAACAAGCGAGAAACGACCTATCGAAGTACAACTTTAGTGGCTAAATAAATAGCCGATTTGGCATGTAAAAGCAACGGCCAGAGGGACAGGTTTGGGTCAGCGGGCCGCGCGGTTAGTGTGGCGCTTCGCGAACTTTGTTTTCCCCGCCATGTGCAAATAATCTATTTCTCGGTTTCGCCCCGTTGCCAAATTTGTTGTATCCGCACCGAGAGAAGCGTACGATGTCACAAATCCCGGCCCGGATAGACCTTCTGTCGATCCCGCCTTTAAGAATTGGATGGCCGGAATGTTTTGCGGCATCAGTCCCTAAAACTTATATCTTCAGGAGAAAGGCCATGTTGCGAATCAACGACGAAGCCCCCAATTTCATGGCGGAAACCTCTCAAGGAACTATCAATTTCCACGAATGGATCGGCAACGGCTGGGCGGTTCTGTTCTCCCATCCCAAGGACTTTACGCCTGTGTGCACGACAGAGCTGGGTTACATGGCGGGACTTCAGCCGGACTTTGCCAAGCGGAACTGCAAAATTATTGGCTTGAGCGTGGACCCCGTGAGCAGCCACAGCAAGTGGGCCGTAGACATTGAGGAAACGCAGGGGCACAAGGTGAACTACCCGATGATTGGGGATCCGGAACTCAAAATTGCAAAGCTCTATGATATGTTGCCGGCGGACGCGGGCAACACGTCCGAAGGGCGCACCGCGGCCACCAATGCAACCGTGCGAACCGTGTTTGTCATCGGCCCAGACAAAAAGATCAAACTAATGCTCAGCTACCCGATGAGCACCGGGCGCAATTTTGACGAAGTGCTGCGCGTGCTGGACTCGATCCAGCTCACCGCGAAACACCAAGTCTCCACACCTGTGAATTGGAGACCGGGCGAAGACGTCATCATCAGCGGGAGCGTTTCGGATGAGGATGCCCGGAAGAAGTTCCCCAGCGGTTGGAAAGCGCCACGGCCTTATTTGAGGATTGTTCCGCAGCCGAAGTAGGCGCGCTGCGAACGAGGATGGTGCAGCTTGATCTTTAGGCAGTTCTATCTGCCGTGCCTCGCGCACGCTTCTTACTTGATTGGCGACGAAACAACAGGAACAGCTGCGGTCGTTGACCCGCAACGCGACACGGACCAGTACCTTACGTTTGCAGCCGAGCACGCGCTCCAGATCAAGCACGTCATTTTGACGCATCTTCATGCGGATTTTGTCGCTGGGCACCTGGAGCTGCGCGATCGAGTGGGAGCGGCGATCTACCTGGGGGCCGCCGCCAAAGCAGGTTATGCCTTTACTCCACTTCGCGACGGTGACCGGATTGAATTCGGCCGCGTTCGACTGAAGGCGTTGGAAACACCGGGTCACACGCCAGAGTCGATCTCCATCCTCATTTATGACTTGAACGTCAGTGACACACAGCCGCACGCCGTACTCACAGGGGACACATTGTTCATCGGGGACGTGGGGCGTCCCGACCTGCGCGCGGCGCTGGGCTGGTCGGCAACGGAATTGGGCAGCATGCTGTTTGATTCGCTGCACAAGAAGTTGCTGGCTCTGCCGGATGAGAGTCTGGTCTATCCGGCACATGGTGCGGGTTCGTTGTGCGGAAAAGCTCTCAGCAAAGAGACGGTGTCTACGCTGGGAGAACAACGGCGACTGAACTATGCGCTGCAGCCTATGAGCAAGGAAGCGTTCCTCCAGGTGGTGACCGCGGACCAGCCGGATGCTCCGCCCTATTTCACCTACGATGCGGTGTTGAACAGCGAAGAAAGGCCCACGCTGGACGAAGCGCTGGCGCGAGAGATGAATCCGCTGACACTTGATGCGGTGTTGACGCTGAAGGCCAATGGAGCGCAGATTCTCGACACGCGCGATCCGGACGAATTTGGCGCGGCACACCTGAAGGGCAGCATCAACATTGGGCTTGGCGGCCAATACGCGACGTGGGCAGGAACCGTGCTCGATCGAAAGCATCCGATCGTGATAATTGCGGCACCCGGGCGGGAAGCAGAATCGGCTATCCGGCTTGGGCGCATCGGGTTCGATCATGTGGCTGGATATTTGCAGAACGGGTTGCACAGCCTCGAATCGCGGCCCGAATTGATTGCGAAGACCGAACGCTTGAGCGCCCCGTTTGCGGCGGAGCTCCTTGCATCGAGTGAGGCACCACTAGTCGTCGACGTCCGCGCGCCGCGCGAGCGAGACCAAAAACACATTGGCGGCAGCTTGAGCATTCCCCTCAATCGCCTGGCCGAAAATATCGGAAGGCTGCCCAAGAACCGCTCTCTTCTCGTCTATTGCGCCGGCGGCTACCGGTCATCCATTGCCGCCAGCCTGCTACAAGGAAGCGGATTTGATTCCGTCACTGAAATTGCCGGCGGCATTGCAGCATGGGAAGCGGCAAGATTGCCAGTCCGTACTGCCGAAGCTTAGGTTTCCATACTTTTCCCTTCCGAAATTTCCGCATCAAGGATAGCAAACCCTAAACCGGACACTGCCGACCGGGTCAGGCCCCGGAAGGAGGGACGCGGTTCAATTCTGTTTTTGGCTATTCCTCTTGGCGAGATCGCAGAGCATGTCCGAGTGAATGTTGAGGCCGATGTTGGTCATGTTGTAGACGTGCTCGGTGGCCACCAGCCAGACGATCTCGCAGACCTCGCGCTCGGAGTAATAACGACCTAAGCGCGAAAACGTGTCCCGGCTGACGCTCTTGGTTTTCGTCAGTTCCGTCACATAGTCCAAGGCTGCGCGCTCCGCATCACTGAACAGAGGGCTTGTGCGGTACTGCTCCAATGCGTCGAATTTTGCCTGGTTCATAGACGCTTTAATAGTGAACGACCTGCCGATGTCAATGCAGAAGAGACAAACATTGAGGCGCGCCACCTGCTCACGAATGAGCATGACGGTTTCAGGCGAGAGCTTCAGCTTCTTATCCAGTTGACTGATCTTTCCATAAAACTGACCGAATCCGATCGGCAAGCGCGCCGAATGCACCTTAAGCGGTGTAAGCACCTTACCGAATTGCCTGCGCGTAAAGTAATACGCCAGCTTCATTATCAACCCTTTGGGTTTTTCGATGGGCGGAAGAAATGTGTCCATATTCGAAGTTTCTACTTTAGAGCGATCCAAAGTCATGCTTTCCATGGTTTGTCTCCCCTTCAAATCCTTTGATTCTTGGCGACAGCCGACGTTACGCCTTTTGAGGCCCATTTTGGCCTCCATTTGTACGTCGAACGGGAAGACCAAAATCGACATAGCGAAATCATCTTTTTTGAAGCATTTCAGGTCTGTCTAGCCAGCAGGATGGCAAGCATGGGAGAATTTCGACGCCAATATGGACCGACCCAGAAATTTTCGTGTGTATTTCGCTTCCGCGATCGTGGCCGTTGGCGCGCTCATTGTGCTCATGCGCGAGCACCGTCCATCGTTTCTGCGGCCCGACCTGCATCTGTGCGCCTACGCCACAACCGCGGATGGCACGGTCGCCGTAGTCGATTTGGTCAAGCTAAAGACCGTGACGCTTATCCCGGTGGGGCCGGGGCTTTCCGGCATGCGCGAACATCCCACTCGGCCGGAAATCCTGGGCGTCAGCTCTCCGGGAGGTTATGTTTGGGTTCTCGATGCGCGCTCCTATCAAGTAAGCGCGCGCATTCCGGTGGGCCCGCTTCCGTACGCGCTCGACTTCTCGACTGATGGAGATCGCGTCTACACGACGACGTCAGGAAACGACGCCGTGCTGGCTATCGACATCCGTTCGCGCGCCATTGTGGCGCACGGCCGAACAGGTCGCGAACCGGTCCTGGCGAAGGCCACGCCCGATGGGAAGTCAGTTCTAGTTGTAAACCGAGGTGACAGCTCATTGGGCATTCATGACGCGGCGGCGCTCACGCCGCGCAGCAGTGTTCCAGTGGTGCCTCAGCCCGATGCCGTCGCAGTTCTTCCAGATAGTTCCGTTGCATTTGTGATGAGCCGCGCGGAGCCACGGCTCTCTGTCGTGGACCTGAGACGTGGCGTGCTGATGACGAATCTTGAGCTCGCAGGCAAGCCGACAGATATGCTGCTCAAGCCAGACGGCGGAGAGCTCTACGTCATTTCACCTGAAGCTCATGGGCTGCAAGTCATCAATACCTGGACGCACGAAGTCGGCGACACGATGGTGCTGGGCTCCGCTCCGACGCGAGGCGTACTTAGCGCGGATGCCAATCTGCTATATGTTTCGGATACCGCAGCGGACCGGGTTACGCCCGTGGATATCATTAACCGGCGCATTATTCGTGAGGCCTTACTCGAGAAGCACCCGGAAAAGGGCTTTCCGATTCCCGCGGGGGATGCGCCTGGCGCC
>Ga0209166_10002330_pt1 | contig 14611 bp, 13 predicted proteins | sample Coa_R1_3_FD_187151 | JGI IMG/M metagenome (GOLD analysis project Ga0209166, IMG submission 187151) | Surface soil microbial communities from Centralia Pennsylvania, which are recovering from an underground coalmine fire - Coalmine... | ecosystem: Environmental > Terrestrial > Soil >... | reverse complement strand
ACTTGCCTGACCTCGATCATAGGACTGCAGAAACTTCCGCCTCAGATCATTGGAATAAGGTTTAGCCATCTCTGCGCCGAAGGATCGCCTGAGCAGTATAGTCTACACTAGATATAAAAATGCTTTAGCGTTGCCGCGCAGCAGCTTCAGGTACGACGAAAGAGAGATGGATTGTTCGGCCATGATTCGCACGGTTCGCACGGTTCAAGGTTGTGGTGCGGCTCTGGAAAGCCGAGCCAGATTAAATCAAAACAGAGGCGCGGCATGAGATTACGCTGCGCCTCTGAAATTATGCCGGCATCTTTTCCAACTCGCGGATGTACGCCACGACGGCCTCGCTCCAGCCATCAACGTGCGTCCACTTGCCGTAGCCGACGCCATTCTTGTAGCTGGCTACGTTAATCATGTAGCCGGCCGCCTTGGGATTGGGCACCGCGTCGTGCGACTGCTCATCGGTGATTACGATCACGCGGTCGTAATTTTCCTTGAGCTCGCCCAACGCCTTGCCCAAATACGTTCCGCTGTGCGACTGGCTGTGCTCGAGCGCATCGCGCAGGGCAAAACCCTGGCGCGCGGGCACCCGCACCAGCTTGTCAGAGAAGGTGTAGATCGCTACCTCTTCGCAGATCTCGCGCAGCAACACCGCCAGGCCATAGGCGGCATCGGTGCGCTGCATCTCCGACTGGCGCGAGAGCGCGGCGTTCATGCTGCCGGAAACGTCTACCAGCAACACTGTCTCCCCAGGCAGTTTCTCCTGCGAAGCCAGCGCCTTCAGCATGGCCTGCTCCAGCACCTGCTCCCACTGCGGCGCGTAACGCGCCGCAGCGATGAAGCGGAAGGGCAGCACGCGATCGGTCTTCATCGCGCGCAACGCCGGGCCTACCAGGTTCGGATCGACATCGGCGTCCTTCATATTACGCAAGTTGCGCAGCAGGGCCAGCGCCCCCAGCTTGTTCTCGCGCAGCAAGCGCTCCCAGGTCTCGCGCTTATCGGCCCCGGCCGAGAGCGCAACCTCCCAAGTATCGGGCGAAGCCAGAGTTCCCTCGACAAGCTGCTTCCACACTTCAGCCTGCGCGTCGTCCAGCGGCTTGGCGTGGCACAAGAACAGCACATCGCGCAGCTTGATCGGACCCGGCCGGTTGTACTTGGCCAGTGCGTACGCGCCGAACTTGGTGAACGCGCCTGCCAGCCCCTTCTTCACCTGCGCCGAAAGGGTTTCCTTGCCATCTTTCCAGTAAATGGCGACGAACTCGGCGAGCTCGTCAGCGCGCTGGATCACGCGCTGCAAAGTCTCAGCCACCCAGGCGCGGTGGGTCTTGTGCCGCGCCATCTCGCGCACCAGCAACAGCGGCGCATGGCGCAGCTTCATCTTCTCGCGCGCCTCGACCGCCAGCGCGGCCACGCGCCCGGCCTCGACCTTGGGCACCAGCTCGCGGATGCGTCCGGCGATCTCGACGCCGTCTTCATAAAACTGGTCTTCCCACAGCATGCAGGCCAGCACCGAGCGGCGCAGCTCCTGCTCTGCAGTGATGCGCTTCGCGGGCGCGCCCTCATGCGTGCGCTGACTAATACTGAATTTTCCGATCTTAAACATGTTCAGCTTTGCCATAATTCTCTTTCCTTCTTTCATCTCTCGGGGAACAAGCGACACGGTTGGGATCCGATGCTCGACCGTTAAGCTACACAAACGCTGGAGGTTTGCGGCAGGAGTCGAACCTGCACCGTCGGATTACGAAGTAACCGTTGTCTTCACCACCGAGAAAGTATCTTTGCAACGATAAACAATTGTAGAGACGTAGCTTGCTACGTCTCTTTTTATCGAAGGGCTTCGCAGCCAAAACCGGGCTGCTGCGCCCTCGCTTTTGATTCGCGCGGGCCAGCGCTCATCAAAAGCTCACCCTTTGCGGCGAGCGCCATACTCACCGGGGTTCCTAAGTTTTCGCCGGGGAACAAGCGAATAGAGTCCGACTCGGGCGGTTGCTCCACCAGGAACCCGGCACATCGGGGCTACGCCCCCGTCCCTGGCAAGTCCTCTCCCGGCAGGGCTCGCGACCTGCGCGTCGTTATGGGCGAAGTAACTCTTTTCTACGCCACCGGCGGATTTGTTTGCGGAAGAACTTTCGCGTCTTCGCCTTCGACTTTCTTAAACTCATCGGGCGTGACAAATCCAATATCGCGTCCTGCTGTTTTTGAGAGCAGGATGTAAGCAATTTTTTCCATGTCATACCTCCGCGGCAAGCGCTTGTCGTCATATTCGGAGCACTCCCGCACGCGGAACGGCACCCGGAACGACTGATAAGACAATTCACAGAAAACGATCTCTTCGCTCTCCGAGAATCCTTTGATTATCCGCGCATAACGGCAAGTGCTGCACATGGACTCACTGCCCACAGGCGTTCCGTTTTGAACTTTCAGGTTTCCCATAGCATTTTTTCTTTATGAGGCGCGTGCGCACCTCGGCTGACGGTTGATCTTTACTGGCCGGGGAACAAGCGACAAAGGCACGTTAGGTGCTCTATCCACTGAGCTACGCGGCCATAAATTGCCGCGGCAGGAATCGAACCTGCGACCACCCGCTCTCAAGGCGAAGTAACCATCGTCTACGCCACCGGCCGAAAAGCTTCATTCACAATTTGCACGTGCCACCCCACATCAACGATTCCGAAAAAACCGATCAGGGAACAACTGAAAACGGCCTTGGGGAGTCGAACCCCGCTGCGGTTAAGCAGCTCTACCAGAAGAAGTATCCGTTTTCTTCACCACTGACGGAAGTTATTGCTGGGGGAAAGAACGGCTACGGGCTTAGTCGAGTAATAGTCGAAGGAACCGTGGCCTGCGCCACCCAGCGAAGTTCAATGTATGGAATCGTTTAGCGGAAGTCGTGCGTTATTGCGAATACGGGAACGACGTCCGCAGTCGATCCATAACGGCGAATGTACTGCCGCCGGACCTCATGATCGAATTGTGTTTGCGTGACGTCATAATACGAATTCCCTTATTGGGAGGTAAGTAGAATGCCATAGTCGCAGAATTTTTGCAAGTCAAAGCAGCGAGCGGCGAAAAATTGCGGTTCAAATGCAATGTAAATCTTCGGATGGAGAAATTAGGGGCTGAACGGGGTGGCACTGACTTTGCTGGCCACCACAAACCGGGCGGGCCGCCCCTGGAATTTAGTGTCCCTGTACTTGAGCTTGATATAAAGGGTCTTTCCCCCGATCACGCAGCGCCATTGTGTCTCGCCTTCCGGCGGGGGCTCCTCCAGCGACCGTTGCACAGCGGCAATGTCGTCCGCCGGCACGAACTCCAGGACTGATTTGCCCAATAAATCCTTCTCTGCGTACCCCAAGAGTTTGGCTGCGACTTCATTGATAACGACAATCGCCAGGGTTCCCATATCCATAATCAGGGATGGAACCGGATTAATCTTCACCAGCTCCGCGACGGGATCATATTTTTCGTCATCTCTCGATGGCATGATACGTGGGCCTCATGCTTGCCGTTTCATCATTTACTGTACTCTGATCGCCATGTACAGTAAAACGCTATAGGGTTCCAAATCATTTTCCCGTTTTGAAAACGCGGATCTCAGCGGGATCGTCTCCCCGCCGTGGCACTCCCAGGTAAAAGCCGCTCAACCCGGCAGCGAAGGTAGAGGTCCTGGCTCCGGCAATGGTGGGAATGCGCTCCAGCAATTGATAGCGATTGGCATCGCGTTGCGCGATGACATCAATGAAACCCTCGCCGCAGGAAACATAAACGCGTTTGTGAGTGGGGTCGTAGAAAAGATCGTCCGTATCGCTGTTGATGTCAACCCTGGCTACGAGCTTGCCGGTGGCCGCATTGAATACTGCCAACTGCGCCGGCTGGCGTGCGCCAACAAACAGGCGATTGCGGGCTTCATCAAGGGCGACGGGGGTGTTGCCCTGCATGTCCGTCAGCGGCCAAGCGTCTAAAAGAGTGCGCTTCTCGCGGTCCATCACCGCGATTTGTTTCAAGCTGGGCATATTGGCAAAAATCCGTTTTCCTTTTTGCTCCACAACAATTCCCTGGGGCTTGGCGGGCAGCGGGATCTTTCCCAGCAGCTTCCCTTCCGGAATGGCGATAACGGCGATGCCGGTCTTATCGGCGGTCATGCAGCCCACATAAAGTTGCTTTGCGCTGGCGTTATATTGCAGCTCATCCAGATTGCTTTCGAGGTCAACTTTGGTCACCAGGTCAAACGTCTTGCCGTCGTAAATGTAGAGGCTCTGCCCGCGTGGAACATAGAGTTGATTAAACTCTGGTGCATAGCGCGCTGCGGCGGGCTTTTCTCCTTCCAGGCTGCGCCACGGCTTGCCTGAACTCAGATCAATGATCTCCAGTGTCTTGTTGGTGGGCGCTGCTGCGAAAAGCCGCTGGTGCTCCGCGTCCACGGACATGTGATTGAATCCGCCTTGAACCTTGGGCAGCAAGATTGTCTGCGTGAGGGTTAAAGTATTCGTCTCCTGGGCTGGCATGGGGGAAAGAAAACAGATGAAAATGGCAGCGAGCGGAAGCAAATTGTTTTTCATAAGGCCTCATTAGATTGTTGCAAGATTGTTGCGCCATGATTCATCGCACGAATGCGCGGCATTATTGCGTTACCTGATACACCCGGATGGCAGCGGCATTCTGCCCTTGGCGCCGCACAGCAAGAAACAGGCGGTCCAGCTCGGGAACAAAAAGACTGGTGCGCGCGCCCTTCACAGTATCAATTTGGGCAATTTTGCTGTAGTGGTCTGGGTCCTGCTGCTGGTAGACAAAAATCGCCCCCTCGCCGCCAGAGGCATAAATCCGCTTGCGCTTTGAATCATAAAAGACATCGTCGGAGTCGCCGACGGCCGGCAGTTGAGTGACCACGGCGCCTGATTTTGTATCCAGCACCAGCAGCACAGCGGGCCTGCGACAGACAATGAAGAGCCGGCCATCGGCTTCATCCAGCGCCATGGGAAAGTTCGACGCGGCATCGTCTGTTGCCCAGCTTGCCAGCACCGTGGACTTGGCGCGATCAATGACGGCGATCTTTTTGGAATTGGGCAAGTTCACAAAAATCCAGGAGCCATTCTTTTCAAGCTGGAACGACTCGGGATGGGCGTCTAGTTTTACGTCTGCTACTTTGCTTCCTTCGGCATCGAAGGCAGCCAGCCCGCCGCTGCCGTATCCCACGTAGATGCGCTGCGTTGCTGCGTCCCTGCGGATGTTGTCGGCATCGTCCCCGAGCGCAATCGAGCGCAACGGCTTCCAGGTTTGCGCATCGAAGATCCGCACTGTGCCGTCTTCGCCGTTGGCAATCCACAGGCGTTTCTTTTCCGGCTGGTAGACAATGCCTTGCGGCTCGGCCAGCCCGCTGATCGTTTGCGCGGCTTTGCCGTTCTTGATATCAACAACCTCTACGGTGTTGTTGCCCAGCGCGGCCACAAAAAGGCGCTGATTTTCCACGTCGAAGGCCAGATGGTCAATGCGGCCTTCTACGTTGGGCAATGGAATTGTCTTCTCCAGCCGCAGCGGAGCAGGTTGTTGCGCATGAGCGAGTGCGGCGAGAATCAAAAAAAGAATTGCATGCGCGCGACCGGCGTTTCTTCTCATCATTATCTTCTCCTCGATCCCTAAGATATTAGATTGCGATGATGAAAAAACGCTGAATAATTTCGAAGCCGATAAGCTGAAAATTATAACTACTGGTTTGCCACTTTAGGAAAATCCTTGGGCTCGAGTGCCGCCGCCTGGGCGAGCATACTGGACAAATCGCGGCGGACGCCAGCCGATTCTTTTCCCAGCTCAGTCTCGAGTTGCCGGCGCGAAGCAGTGGCAGTTTCGAGTTCCGGAGATGGCGTGTCCTGGTGAAGCAACTCTTCCGACTTCAACAGGCAGGCATAGGCCAGGCGCGTGAGGTGGCGCTGGCGCAGAAGCTGCCCGTAGTTGAACCAATCTTTGGCCTGGTTGCGCTGGTCGCCGCTGGCGGCATCCGCCGCAATGGCTTGCTGATAGGAACGCGCGGCCTCAGCCGCGTTTCCAGCCTTGGCCTGCAGTTCAGCCGCCGAGGCATAGGCCTGGCTCTCGAGAGCCGGTTCCCGGGTTTTCTCGGCGATGCCGGCGGCTAACTTGTAATTCATGAGCGCTACATCCGTGCGGCCCAGCTCTACATTGAGATTGGCATACTGCAACAATATCGGAATTAATAGCTTGGGCTCGGGCCGAAGTTCAGGATGGGCCAGCACTTGCTGGAAGTATTCCTCGTAATGGGCGGAGGCGAGCTCGGGCTTAGATTGCTTCTCCAAAGCCTCGGCCAGCAAAACATGAACCTCGATTCTTGCCGGATCCGCCTTCAGCGCATGCTGCCAGCTTGTAATGGCTTCATCCTCGCGCCCAAGCCGGTCGGCGAGCGTTCCCAAATTGGTAAGTGCATCGGCATCCTCGGGAAATAAGACAGCCATTTGCCGGTATTGCGCATACGCTTCTTCATACTTCCCATGTTCAATCAATGTGCGGCCCAGTTCAGTCTGGGGGCCTGGCCTTCGAGGATTCACAGCAATGGCTTTGCGCAGCGCGGCTTCGGCAGCCTGCCAGTCGCCGGCCTCGGCTTCGCCGCCGGCAATACGGGTTTGCGCGCTGGCATCGTACGGATCGAGTTGCAAGGCGCGCATAAGGTTCGAAATTTCGTTGCCGTTGAAGCTGAGGCTGTAGCGGACCACCTCGATCCCTCCCCAAAGAAAAAGGACCACCATCGCGGCAACGCGCAACGCGCGTGCGGCCGAGGTGCTTCCCCGCAGCCAGCGCGTGGCCCCGCCAAGGACTGACTCTTCATTCTCACTGGCGGTGCGTTCGCGGGTATTGAGCAAAAGGGCGGCAATGCGTCCGTCACGCAGCTTCCAGATGGCTCCGTCGAGGATGAAATGATGGATATTCACCAGCGCGGTGAAGATCAACAAGCTGACCGTAATGTCGTAATGAAAGGCGTAGCTCACCAGCCATGGACCGGGGATGAACAGCGCGATCCCTCCCGCCGTCAGTGTGGCGAAATATCTCCACAGGCTCCAGCCAGGTTTGCCGGTCTCGAGTGTTCCGGCTTCGCGCCGGGCGTAGTAACTGGTCACCCACAAATACTGCGCCGAGTGCATCACCGCCAGCATCCCGCTGCTGTAGAGAGTTTGCGGCCTCTTCCAACCGATGCCGAATTCCAGAATGTGGGGCAGAACAAACCACAGGATCTGCGTGGAAAAGAGCGTAAGCGGAGCGAGCATGGCCCGCAAGCTTGTCTGGCGCGTCAGGCGGTAAAAAGCGAAGCCGCCGAGCCAGGCGAAGAGAACTCCGCACGCGATTCTGCTCCAAAAGCTGATCTGCGCCGGAATTCCCAGAGAAAGCACGAGTGGCGTCTGTGATGCCCCGGTGTTGAAGCTGATCAGCAACATGAGATACGAAATCAAAAATGCGCCGTAAAGCGCGCGCCGCTCCGCGCTGCCTGGAGTGGCGCCGTTACGGCGGGCAAACATCATGAGCAGTCCGTAATTCTGGCCGGAGTAATGCCAGGGGCTCCAGTTGATATAGAGCGTAAAAACCCAGGGCAGCAGCTTGAACGAGGCGTGCGTAAGGATGGCCGTCAGTACCAACAGCGCCGTAATGTGAACCGTAAAGATGCGGTATTTGGCAAAATCTTCGCGCGTACCATAGGCGCGGTAAATGGTGGCCATGAAGTGCGGATAGTTAAAGACCAGCGCAAGCGCGTAAAAAACCATCGCCATGCCCGCGGCGCTGGATTGTGACACCGCATAGGTCACCAGCAGCAGCGGCGCCGACCAGGCCCCGCAACCTACAATGAGGTCGAGCGCGGGAGTGTAGAGCCAGCTCGCCGAAGGGACTCCAAACGATTTCTTGGGCGAAGCTGTTTCGCGGCTCGCTTTTAGCCGGGCTTTTGCCATGGACCTGGTACGCTCATGCGATGGGTGGTGAGGTGGAATGTATCGCGCTTCGCCAAGCAATGCAAGACACCAAAGGGTGTTTGCCGAACTAGATCGCCGCCGCCTGCTGGTGCCGCCGCGCCTGGATTTCGATATAGACGTTAATCAGCGAAACGGCCGCAGGCGTGACACCGGGAATGCGCGAAGCCTGCGCCAGGGTGCGCGGGCGGACACGCTGCAATTTTTCGTTCATCTCACGGGAGAGGCCGCTGACCGCCTTGTAATCGAACCATTCAGGAATGGTGCGCTGCTCGGCTTTCTTCAGGCGCTCGATGGCGCGCTCCTGCTGTTGCAGATAGCCGGCATATTTGATGGTGGTCTCCACCGTCTTGAGTTCGTTACGCACCGCCGCAGGCAATCCCCCCTCGCCGCGGACATAAGCGGCGGCGCTGGCATCAATCTGCGCGATGGCCTCGGGAATCAGCTTGCACAAAATAGGCGCGAGCTGTTCGATGGTGACCTCTGGACGCTTGAGAATTTGAGCGAGAGTGCTGCCGACAGCGCCCGACAAGTTCTCGGTTCTCAGTTCTCGGTTCTCAGAAGAGTTTCGAGTTTCAAGTTTCGAGTTTCGAGCAACAGTTTCTTCATCAGCCTGGTTGCTTGGATGATCCGTACTGGCCAAATGCCAAGTGCCAAGTGCTAAATGCTCTTTCGTAAACTTCGTTTTCTCAAGAATCTCCATCACCTGCTGCAACCTCTCTTGCTTGGCAAGATAATCGGTCCAGGCCTGGTCGTTGATGAGTCCAACGCGGCGGCCGTGTGGCGTGAGGCGCTGGTCGGCGTTATCAATGCGCAGATGCAGGCGGAACTCGGCCCGCGATGTGAACATGCGGTAAGGTTCGTTGGTCCCCTTGCTGATCAAGTCGTCGATCAGGATCGCGGTATAAGCTTCCGTGCGATCGAGAATCAGCGGCGGCTCTCTCTTGATTTTCAGGGCTGCGTTGATGCCGGCCATCAAGCCCTGGCATGCAGCCTCTTCATAGCCGGAAGTCCCATTGATCTGGCCGGCGAGGAACAAGTTTTCAATCTTCTTCGTCTCCAGCGTGCGCTCCAGCTCCGTAGGATCAATGCTGTCATACTCGATGGCGTAACCCGGGCGCAGCATCTCGGCCGTTTCCAAACCGGGAATGGATTTGATCATGGCGAGCTGCACGTCAACCGGCATGGAAGTTGACATGCCATTGACGTAAATCTCATGCGTGTTCAATCCCTCGGGTTCGAGAAAGAGCTGGTGTTGCAGCTTGTCGGGAAACTTGACGATCTTGTCTTCGATGCTGGGGCAGTAGCGCGGACCAATGGATTTGATCTGGCCGGAATACATCGGGGAGCGATGTACATTCTCGGCAATAATGCGGTGCGTCTCTGCTGTAGTGAAGGCGATGTAACACGGCACCTGCTGCTGCTTGATTTCTTTGGTGCGAAAACTGAAAGGCGTAGGGTCGGCATCGCCCGGCTGCAGCTCAAAGCGCGCCCAGTCAATCGAGCGCCCATCGAGGCGCGGGGGCGTGCCGGTCTTGAGCCGGCATCCGCGCAGGCCCAGCAACTTAAGCGATTCGCCCAGCAGTTGCGAGGGCGGCTCACCCGAGCGCCCGGCCGGATAGGTCTGCTCGCCGCAGTGAATCAATCCGTTGAGGAATGTTCCCGTGGTGATGACGACAGCCTTCGCGCCCACGGTACGTCCGTCGCGCAGCCTGATTCCGAGCGCGCGCTTTACAGGCAAGTTCTCGGTTCTCAGTTCTCGGTACTCAGAAGAGCAGTTTCCGGTTTCGAGTTTCGAGTTTCCAGCAAAAGATTGCTCATCAGTCTGGCTGCCGCGATGATCTAAATTGGCTAAATGCCAAGTGCTAAGTGCTAAGTGCTTTTCTGAATGCTGAGTGCTGAATGCTGAGTGCTCTTCTATGCCCTGCGTTTCCTCGATGATGAGATCGGCAACTTCCGCCTGCTTGATCTTCAGATTCGGTTGTGACTCCAGCACCTCGCGCATCTTGAGGCGATAGGCTTGCTTGTCGCACTGCGCCCGCGGAGACCACACCGCCGGGCCGCGCGATGTATTCAGCAGCCGGAACTGTATGCCCACCGCATCGGTAACCTCGCCCATGATGCCGCCCAGGGCGTCTACTTCGCGGACAAGGTGGCCTTTGGCAATGCCGCCCACGGCGGGATTGCACGACATCTGCGCGATCAGGTCCACATTGAGCGTGTACAGCGCCGTCTTCAGCCCCATGCGAGCGGCAGCCATGGCGGCTTCGCACCCGGCGTGTCCCGCGCCAACCACGACTACATCGAACTGTTCGGTAAACTGCATTAAATTTGTACAGGAATCCTGACATTGCTATTTTAGCAACATTCTTTTGAATGCCGGTTGAGATGCTGGCCTGCCTCAACCAGCCTGTTGGCCAAAATTCCGGTTAACTTGCTCCCAGACGTATGTTTGTAGGAAGATGGTGTGTTCTAATTATCTGGATTTCCTAACAAGGAGCACTCATGAACTTACGTCCGTTCTGGCAGGAACTGAATGCCCGCATTGCTAAATACGACTTGCTGTGCCATCCCTTTTACCAGGCCTGGACTATGGGCCAGCTCACGCACGACGACCTGCGCGCCTACGCCGCCGATTATTACCACCATGTCGCGGCCTTCCCCGTATACCTGAGAATTTTTGAAGAGCGGTTGAATACGTCCATGGACCACTGTGCCACACCGGAAATGGCGCAAACGGTTTCACAAAATCGCGCCGATGAAGAAGGTGTTGGTTCGCCTGATCGCCGCTCCCACGCCGAGCTCTGGCTCGATTTCGCCGAGGGCATGGGCGCCAACCGCACCATGGTGAAGGGAAATAAGCCGGTTGCCGAGGTCCGCGAACTGATCGCCGCTTTTGAAAAAGTTGCAAAAGAAGGTTCCCCGGCAGAGGCGCTGGCCGCCTTTTATGCCTACGAGTCGCAGGTTCCGCGCGTGGCCAAAGAAAAGGCCGCCGGGCTGCAAGAGCGCTACGGCGCTGACGGCAAAACCTGCAACTATTTCACCCTGCACACCACCGCCGATGTGCGCCATGCCCAGGTCTGGCAAAATCTTTTGGAAGCGCAGGTCAGCATGGCGGGCGATGACGGCATTACCCAAGCCCTCGATGCCGCTGAAAAAACCGCGCAAGCCCTGTGGCGCGCCCTCGATGGCATCGAACGCGAGCGCCTGGCGCGCGCGGCAGCGTAAGGTAATTGTTCGCCGTTGGACAAAAAGAAAGTCTTTGCATTCATCCTCAGAGACACCGAGAAAGAAAAACCTGATTTTGCTTTTCTCCGTGTCTCTGTGCTTCTGTGGTTAAATCAATTCCATGGCCAAGCCCATTCCCATCGGCGCCCGCGGCGAAGCCCGCGAGACGGTTGAATTCAAACACACCCTCACGTCGCATCACGAGACGCTGCCGCCTATTTACTCCACGCCCGACATGATTCGCCTGATGGAAACCGCCGCCTTTCGTGCGCTGCAGGCCTATTGCGAACCGGGTGAGTTGACCGTGGGTACGCACATCAATATTGAGCACCGCGCCGCCAGCGGCATTGGCGCGCAGGTAACGGCGGAAGCTGTGGTAGAAGCTTTCGACGGCCGCTTTTACACTCTGCGCGTCAGCGCCCGCGAAGGGGAAAAGGAAGTTGGCCGCGGCACCGTGGGCCGGGCCGTCATCAACGTCAGCCAATTCCTGGAAAAGATGCGGGCCGCGCCATAACAGCATGGCGGCAACACTCAGCTTTCATTTGCATCTTGCTGAATTTCTTCAACGATCGACTCGCCGCTGGAGCAGTCGCCACAAGTCCAGCGCCATTTTTCATGCAGGCGGTAGCGCCCATCGGGGAGGACTTCAGGGACGGAATGGCATTCGCCGGTCATAAATTCCCCGGCCTGGTTCAGGTGCTGATAGCGCATCTCCAGAGATCCATCGCTGTTGACCATGGCCAGCAGGTTCCCCAGCAGAACTTTGCCTCCGCCGTAAGCTGCCCAGACTACATTTTCCTGTTGATGATAATGAAAGCGCGTTTCGGTTCCCGCCTCGCCATGGGCTGAGTTGCTCACCGCACGAAAGACTCTGCCTTCATAATTGAATTGCATGTTGTAAGAATACTGCATGACTTTTGGACATGTCCGTCCGGATGCGCTAATCGAACCGTTGGTGCAACACTCAGGCGTTCCCCCGATGGTGCATGTACGAATGGCATGGATAGAATCCGGGCAGTCAACTTACGCCACGAGAATTTTTCGTGTAAATTAGACATCTTCGCTGGGCGAATTTGCTGTCTAAATTCGGAGTACTTGGGGCAGAGTGCCCGGAACATAAAGCTAGTTGAGCCGAGGGGATATGCAGGCTGTTGTTTTATTCATGATGTTCGCGAACGCCGTTCTGCCCGGCATGCATCCCGGGCAAAAACCTGCTCACCTGGTGACTCATCACCGCCGCCATTTTCGCCGCATTGTTTTCAACTCGCCCATCAAAGGAACGCACGAATCCCTGGTGCGGCAAAACCAGAAGGCCACGCAAGACGAGTTGGAGCGCATCCAGGATGATGCCCAACTGCAGGAGCTGACCCGCAATCAGGAATTGGTGGCCCTTCCTCTGGGCCGCACTCTGACCGTAGACCCCAAGCTGCCGGAAGACCGCCGCTATTGCCGTCCCTGGGCCAGCACATTTCTGAAGAATTTTGCCAACGCTTATTACCAGGAATTCAAGACTCCGTTGCAGGTGAACTCGGCGGTGCGGACCGCGGAAGTACAGAAGAAATTGCGCCGCCACAACCATAACGCCGCTGCCGCCGTTGCCGCTACTCCTGAAGATGGCGATATTGTTTCTCCGCACCTGACCGGCGCCGCGGTTGATATTGCCAAGCGCGGCATGACCCGCAAGCAGCGCTCCTGGGTCCAGAATTATCTTCTTGGGGTGCAGAACAACGGCCTGATTGACGCGGAAGAGGAGTTCCGCCAGCCGGTATTTCACATCAGCGTCTATCGCGACTACGATCCTCTCTCCCAGCCCGTAGCTGCGCGGCCAGCCGAACAAGAGCCCCTGCCGCAAACGGTGGAGTAGAGGTCCCCTTTTCAGAGACAGCCGCAGTCGTGTGGCTCCCACGCTTTGAGTTATATTGTCATTCCGAGGAACGAAGTGTTTTTAGCCTGCCCCGAGCGAAGCCCGCGGGGAGGAATCCCTATCATTTTCAATGCCCTTTGGTATCGCAGCACCGGAACTCGGTACAACAGGGATTCCAAAAACGCCCTCGGAATGACAATTCGAAAAACTGGTTATGGCTACGAACTGAAATTGTCACAACAAAAAATTCAGAATCTTCTCACCTGATAATCTAATCCATTGGGAAACATGCACCTGAGTCATGCGGCATTGCTTTTTGTGGCAGCGGTTGTTGCCGGCGGGCTGAACTCCGTCGCTGGGGGCGGAGGCTTTATCGCTTTCCCTGCCCTGATCTTCACCGGCATGCTGCCCATCAATGCCAACGCCACCAATACAGTCGCGCTGTGGCCGGGAACTGTGGCATCGGTCGGCGCGTACCGCCGGGAACTCGAAGGCCGCGAAAAATGGAAGATGCTGATGCCGCTGTTCATAGTGACCACTTTGGGCTCGCTCGTCGGAGCCAGGCTTCTTCTGAAGACTTCGCAATCCACCTTCATGCGGGTGGTGCCGTGGCTGCTGCTCGGTGCTACGATCGTGTTCGCGGTGGGCGGGCCGCTCAGCAACTGGATACGCCGCCGCACCGAGCGCCATGCCCATGCCTCGCAGGCGGCTTTGTTTGCGGTGACGCTGCTGCAACTGGCGGTCGCCGTCTATATCGGCTACTTCGGGGCGGGGGCAGGAATTCTGATGCTGGCTTTGCTGGCGGTGATGGGGATGGAAAATATCCACACCATGAATGCCTTCAAGACCCTGCTGGCAAGCCTGGCTAACGCCATTGCCATCGTGACCTTCGTCTTAGCGGGAGCGGTGGTGTGGCCGCAGGCCATCCTGATGACCGTGGGCGCGGCGCTGGGCGGATACGGCGGCGCCTGGTACGCGCAGAAACTTGACCAGAAAGTGGTGCGCTATCTGGTTATCGCCATCGGCACGGGGATGACGACGTATTTCTTCTTAAGGAAATAATGGTAGAGACGCAGCTTGCTACGTCTCCTTGGAATTTTTATGAAAAACCAAAAAGTAAATCTCGCAGAAAAGTTCACTCACTTTAACGACTATTGCAATCCGCGCATCGTGGGCGAGGTGAATGACTGCCACGTCAAAGTTGTGAAACTGAAGGGCGAATTCATCTGGCACCACCACGAAAACGAAGACGAACTGTTTTTAGTGGTAAAGGGCAGGTTGCTGATGAAGCTGCGCGATGGCGATGTTGCCATTGACGAAGGCGAGTTCTTCATCGTTCCGCGTGGGGTAGAGCATTGCCCCGTGGCCGAGCAGGAGACGCATATTGTCCTGATTGAACCCAGGAGCACCCTCAATACCGGCAACCTGCGCAACGAGCGCACTGTGGCAGAGTTGGAGAGAATTTAGCGTTCCTCATTGCGATGAATGCTGAACTGAAGGACGAAGTAGTCATCCGGCCGGCGACACGCGGCGATGAAGAAGGAATCCTGCGCTGCCTGGCTGCCGC
>Ga0209166_10002328_pt1 | contig 14627 bp, 9 predicted proteins | sample Coa_R1_3_FD_187151 | JGI IMG/M metagenome (GOLD analysis project Ga0209166, IMG submission 187151) | Surface soil microbial communities from Centralia Pennsylvania, which are recovering from an underground coalmine fire - Coalmine... | ecosystem: Environmental > Terrestrial > Soil > Unclassified... | reverse complement strand
TCGCGCAAATGTCGGCCTGATCGCCAGGCCCTTGACGAAGCACAACATTCCCGGGCGCATAGCTCAGCGGGAGAGCGTTCCCTTCACACGGGAGAGGTCCAAGGTTCGATCCCTTGTGCGCCCACCATTAGCTCCCTAAATCCAATCACTTAGCAGACCGTTTCCCCGGGAGTGTGCCCCGAAAAACTCGGGGCACAACAGGGGCACATTTAATTTTTGGAAAAAATGGTCTCGTCATCGGCTCTCCTCACCCGCCGCCGCGATCGCAACGCCAATCGCAAGACTTGGCCGATCTATCGCGACGGCATCGATGTCGGCAGGATCGCAAATCGACAGAGATCCGCGGATTTGGAGACATCGATGCCGCCCGCGCCGCCTCCGCAAATGGAGGTCACACATTAGAATCGTGTCGGATGCGCCATTAAGATCAGCGATCGACGCGACAGCCGCAGTGCCGGGGCGGTCGCAACATGATACGTCATCGGTGCCGGATCAACTGGCGGCGGTCTCGGCTGTGGCATGGTGAAAGCGGACGAGAATCCACCTTTGGTCAACGACCCCGCTCGCGAGGCGGCAGCGTCGATTCGGGGTTATTGGGCACAGATCTGGCGCAGTGTTCTCGCCTGGATGGATCTGGGCGAGGCTGAACGGCTCTACCTGGAAGGCGCGGAAGACTTTGACCGCGTCAGTGGACTTGGCGCAGAGACGGTCCAGGTCAAGGATGTCACAGGCAATGTCACGTTGCGATCGAGCGACGTTATCGAAGCGATCGACAACGCCTGGGCCCACCGACAGCGCAATCCCCGGCATACGATCAAGTTCCGTTTCCTGACCACAGGCGGCATCGGCGTCGAGCAAGGCGCGCCGTTCGGAGCCGGGATCGGTGGATTGCGGCTTTGGCGCGCATGCCGATTGTCAGACGACGTGGCGTCGCGCGAACGCGAAGCGCGGGCAATTGCGGACTTTCTCTTAGCCGAAGGGAAAGTGTCGATGGCGGTGCAAGCCCATCTGCGCCGGTCGTCGGATGCGCAGATCTGGCAGCAACTGATCGCGCCGATCGAATGGGACATGGATGCCGAGGAAGCGCCGAAGATCATTCGGGAGATCAAGGACCGGCTTGTGATCATGGGCCAGCCAGCTGGTGTGGCGCCTCGCAAAGCGGAAGAGGTGGCGGAGCATCTTTACGCCACCGCCTATGCGACGGCGACGCGCCAAAGGGACCGCTCTCTGACGCGCGCCGACTTGTTGCGGCTGTTCCATGAGCGGACCCATGCGTCCCTTCCTTCTGCCGCCGCGAACGCCCTTCTCGCCGCGATCCCTCAGCTTTTGGTTCCGGCCGGACCGCTCCCGCTGGCTATTGGCGGTAGACGCCTCGCGGTCGGGCGACCACCGCCCTTACCGGCGCGCTACCATGCACGTCAGTCGGTTCTGGCCGAGATCACGGCTCGGCTTTCCAGCCACTCGGTGCTCCTCCTGCAAGGTGGCACCGGCGTTGGCAAATCGATCGCCGCCGTCGGTCACATAACTATCGGTACATCATCGTGGGGATGGGTCGATCTGCGTGGCCTCTCGGCCGCGGCGGTCATGGACATGCTGGATCGGACCGTCGCGGAGCTCGTTGCGGACGACGGGCTCACTCATATAGTGCTCGATGATATCGAACTGCCACCGGACTCTCGCCCGCTGGAAACACCGCTGGCTCGGATCAGGAGCATTCTCGGCGAGCGCGGCGGCAATCTGCTCATTACTTCGACAGTCAAGCTGCCGCAGCGGCTGTTGCTTGCACTGAATTTGCCAGCGTCCGCAACGATGGCGATGCCGGCATTCTCGCGGGATGAGATCGTTGCATTCTTAATCGCGCGGGGCTGTCCGGAGCCTCAAGCGCCTACGCTGGCGGCATTCGTCGAGCTTCACACCAGCGGCCATGCGCAGCTTGTGCATGCGCGCGTTGCTACGCTCGAGGCGGAGGGTTTTCCGACGCCGGACCTGCAAAGCGTAATGGTGACTCCATCCGATGTCGTCGAAGCGCGTTCCGAAGCGCGGCGGCTCATCGCCGCCCTCGATTCCTCGACGCGAGAACTGATTTACCGCCTGAGCCTGACCATGCAAGCCATGCCCCGACGGCAGGTGTTCGCGATTGCCGGCCAGTCTCCGCCAATCGCCGAACCGGGCCTTGCGTTCGATAAGCTGGTCGGGCCGTGGCTGGAAACAGTGGCGGAGGGTCTCTACAGAGTTTCGCCACTGTTGCGCGGTGTCGGCCCGGAGGTCCAAGGCGAAGCATGGGCGACCGCCATGCATCGTGACATCGTCCGCGCGCTACTCGGATTCCGCACGCTATCGCCCTCAGATGTCTCAACGATCCTGTTCCACGCGATCGCGGCACGGGATTGGCCAGCGATCGCCCGTCTGTCCTTCGGCATTCTGAGATCGGACAACGACACCTGGCAAGCGCTGGCGCAGAGCGCCGACTGGTTCGTGTTGGTCGGCACCGGTGAAGCGAAGCGTCCGAAGGCCGATGCTGTCTCCCTGTTCTTCATTCGCCTTTTTCAGTTCAGGCTGGCGGCCGCGAGCCACGACGAGGGTGCCGCGGCGTCGATCCTTGCCTGCGTGGATGAAGAACTGGGCGCTACGGTCGCGGGCACGCAATTGCGGCTGGCGCGTCATCTGTTTCTTGGTCAGGTATTGCTCCGCAGCGAGGTCAACCTGCCCATCGCGCGGCTCGTATCGATGGGGCTCGAATACATCCGACTGAGCGATGAATTGAACGACATCCTCGCCGAAGTCCACACTGCCGAATTCGATCGAGCGATGACCGGTCCTGATGGGGCGCCTGATCTAGCTACCGTGGGCGGCTCCGCCCTGGTGCCGCATCTGACCGGCCGGCTCAGCCTCGCTGAGCTTCTGGCGGCGTGCGAGCCGGTGCCCGATGATGCGCGCCGTCTTCTCTGGTTTATTGGAGGCCGGGAATCGATGGCGCAGATCATTTTCGATCGCGTCTGGTTGACCGAGGTCAAGGCCGTGCGCCCGGAATGGCTGGCATGCCGCGAGGTCTTTGAGCGAGCATACGCGCTTGGGCGGCGTTGCGCGCTGCCGGGTTTGGCACAAGGAGCGGCGCGAGCGATTGTGCGGCTGGTCGACGAGAACCTGAACGACTCCGAGGAGGCGCTGCGGCTGGCCGACAAGATGGCCGGCGAAATCGGGCGATCACCGGGCCAGGACGACGCGCGCGCGACAATCTTGATGCGCAAGGGTGATTCAGTAGGTGCTTTGGCAATATGGCAGGAACTGCTGCCGCGCTGGACACCGCAAGACGAATTCGACCTCCAGCAGACATTCTCGCATCGCCTCGCCGCGATAGCCGCAGCGCGTCTAGGCAAATGGACCGAGTCGGCGGATTGGCTGCGCAGTGCGCGAGCCCTGGCGGATGAAGTCAATCAGGCGCCGTATTGTGCTGGCCTGCTCGTGGACGAAGGCTTCGCGCGTTGGAAGGGTGGCGACAATGGCGGCGCGCTCGAATGCCTGACGCGAGGTCTTACCGCAATCGACCGGTTGCCCCCCGACGACGCCGATGAGAGCGCCTATTTGCTGCGAAAGCGGGCCGGTCACACCATGATGTGGACGGCCGGCACGGCCGCCGGGACAGTCCCGACAGAGTTTTCGGAACCGCCACCAGCTTGCTGCAGCAGCTTGGAACCAGTCAAGGAGGCCAGGGGGCCATCGACACCGAGCGACGCGATGTGGACACATGTCCTGCAATTCGAGTTTGCGGCCAAGCTTGGCGACGAACAATTCCGCGCACACGAAGATCAGCTGAAAAGCTCGCGTTACGGCATCATGCGTTTCGCCGTTGATCGCCTGCGGCTTCATCGTCGCTTGAGCGACCTGGCGTTTGAGGATTTCGTGGAAGTAGTGGGCGATTACGCCGACTCCTTCGCCCTCTGCCGGCAGTACTATAAAGAAGGCGGGCTGGGGCCGGCCGACCCGCTTCCTACCGACGCGACTGCGCCTGATCGGTGGCAATCTGACAGCGAGGTGGTTTTGAGCATGATGTTGAGCGCCGTCATCGCGTTGGCGGCTCGGGCTGCAGTGACGAAGAAAGAGCTCGATCGGTGGGAAACAGGCGCCGCCAACGCGCGGCTTACGGCTATTGTGGCGCCATGGTTGGCGTTCGTCACGGCATTATTCGTCGACAACACGATGCACGCGCAAGTGGCCATGCGCGACCAGTCGCTGCCGTGGGCTTGGCAGGCGGCCGCGTCGATCAGGGTTGCGATCGATAATGCTACGCGGCCTGCAGAGCTCCTGACGGTGCATCAGTATTGGACGAGTGTGCTGCCAAACGCAGGGACCGGGCTCTATGTTCTGGATGAAATCGAGCGCTTGGTAACAGGCGCGTGGCGACGACTGGCCGAGCAAGGGTTCCTACTGCGCTCACCAGCTGTGACAGCTCCCGCGCTCTTGCAGGCGTGCGCCAGTCCATCGGGTGGCTGGCGCAAGATCGGCGAGGTCTTATGCGCGGCATGTGACGCTGTGCCGGCGGCCGTTCCCAACGAGTTTCGGGAAAGGTTTCGACAAATAAAGTAACACAAGGTGTGCCTCTATCTCCTTCCATTTCTGACGACCGGCCAAGCCGCGCGGTTACTGGCACCGACGGAGGGCGTAGACATAGTCGTCGTTTCCGAAGCGAAGAGTATGCAGCAGCGCCTTGCCCGCTATGGCCTCGACCTCAAAAGTCCCGCTGGCGGGAGTTTGGTAGGCGTAGTCAAGTGCCTCGCAGGGGCACCAACTAGGCTGTTCAAGCCCGTTCCAAAGCGTTCGCAACCGTCCGCGCAGTGCTCGGAAACCCTTGAAAAATAGGCTCTTCCGCGTACATCGGTATTCGTGACCGTTTGTTCTCGTCCGATCCCAGCCGTCCGATTTGTTGGTATCGGGAGAACAAACGTTCACGGCGACTTTCGCTATTCCGACGAAGGGAATTGAGCAGATGGCCCGCAAGAACGACGGCGCGCGCGGCAACCCCAAGCGGATCAGGACCGACGTCGACTGCCGAGCCGCCCGACCGAAATTCGACAATGGCGCGTGGAGCCCCGCCAAGATTTCCGACGTGACCGGCGGCGGTCTCTATCTCTTCGTCACGCCGGACAAGAGCAGACCAGGTAACGCGGCCTCCAAGCTGTGGCGGATGAGCTACCGCTTCCATAGCCGTCAGAAAACCTACTCCATCGGCCCTTACGGCAACGGCAAGGATGGCACGTTCTCGCTCGCCGACGCGCGGCGCGAGCGCGATAAGGCGAAAGACCTGCTCAAGAAAGGCAAAGACCCGAGCACCGAGAAGCAGCTCGACAAGCACAGGCAAGCGGCCGCGCGGCCTTTCGAGCAATGGGCCGACGAGTGGCTCGCGAAGAAGAAGGTGGAGAAAGTCAAACGCCGCAGGATCGTCGCGGTGCGCGACCCCAAGACCATCGAGGTGCTTGAGCTCCGCGTCGGCTACGTCAAGGATCGCTTCGGCAAGCTGTGCAGGCAGGACATCAAGCGTCCGGACGTGCTCGCTTTCATGCGTTCATACGAAGCCGAGGGAGAGCTGGAAACCCGCGACCGCGTGCACAGCATCGGTGAGCAAATTTGCGACTATGCCGATGTCGAAGGCGACGGCTACAACCCATTCCGCAACCTGAATGGGCAGATGATTGCCAACATTTCGACGCCGCGTCCCGGCGTCACCGAACCACGTGACGTGACGCGCGTCTTCAAGCTCATCAGCGCACCGTGGACGAGAGCGAGGTTCAGTGACGTTGTTGGTCTTGCCTTGCGCTTCGATGCGCTGACCATTCCCCGCCCCGGCATGGTCAATGAAATGGAGTGAAGCGAGGTCGATTGGGATGCCGAACGCTGGACTATTCCAGCCGCCAAAATGAAGACCGGTTGGGACCATGTCGTGCCTTTGTCACGGCAAGCACTCGCAATCCTGCGCATCGTCCAGAAGCTGACCGGCCATCGCCGGTACGCGTTTTCCTGCTCGAAGGACGCGCCGCTATCAAACAACACGCTCAACAAGCGCTTGCGGCGCTTGGCATTGACACCAAGACTGATCATTGTGCCCACGGATTCCGGACCACCTTCTCGACCCTGTCTCACCGTGAAGAGATCAAGGACGCCAAGGCATGGGATGGCGATGTCGTCGAGCTGCAGCTCGCGCATCTCGATAATTCGACTGTGGAAGGGCTCTACAAGAAGCACGGACCGCTCGCGCTGATCGGCTCGCGCACGAAGCTGATGCAGCATTGGGCTGATCGGATCGACCACTGGCTCGATCCCAAGAAGGTGATGCCGATCAAGCCCGGCACGCAGGCCTGAGTCATCTATCTTCAGGCGTGGTTGATGCTGCCCGGTTCGATCCGGGGCAAACGCATGTGACAGTCGTCGACGATGCTTCTTTTTGTGAGCGATTAGCAAAAAAATGCCACAAGCGCTGCCCTCCGAAGGTGGAGGTCACACGTTCGAATCGTGTCGGGCTCGCCACTTTACGATTTTGCACGATATCATTGCCGATCGGCGCCCCCAACGCCGCATCGAGCCGCCGACGACGCACACGAACCTCGCTCGCGGCCGACCGGCCGCACTGCAGAAGCGAAGATTATCCCGTGCCATCAAAAGGTCGGCGCAATGTGTCGCCGGCAATGTGCACTCATACCAGAAAAAGTGCGATAAGACCCTGTACTATCTCACGACCGACGGCGGCGCACCTTGCGCCCTTTATCGTGCTATCAGCGGTCGGTGGTCTGCGCCTCGCCGTTCCTGCTCTATCCTTCGTCAAGCCGCCATCGGACAAAAACCAGGACAAGCAGAACGCGAGCAGTTCCGCGCGGATTTGGCGCAGTTGATATCCCGGGTGTTTGTCGACCGCAGATGCAGCTCATTTCTCTCGAGCAATTCGGGCGCAGGAACGAGGCCAGGCAGACCGGTCCCAATCGGACGTGACAATGTCCGGTATTGCGGATAGCGGACGCTAAAGCTGACGTCGCAAAATCGACGCGATTGACCCGTTGCGGAGTTGTCAGACACGTCCTCTTCTCGCGAAAACCAGAGCGGCGCGCGAGGCGACCTTTCCGAACGGCGAGAGAACGAAGCTCCGGCGGCAGGTTTCTCTACCACCGGAGCCCACGGCCACGGCTTCGCCGTCAGGGATCAGAAGTTCGCAGCGAACCGCGGGGACGTGCAGCCACCGCACACCCATGGCCACGACCAGTCGGCGACCTTGCCCTTATTGGCTTCGACGTAGGGGCTCCAGGCCTTCGGCGGCAGCGCCTTGCTCTGGTAGACGATGCTGAACTGGCCGTCGGCCTTGATTTCGCCGATCATCACGGGCTTGGCCATGTGATGGTTCGGACCCATCACCACTTCGAAGCCCGACGGCGACTTCACCTTTTGCCCGATCATCGCCTGGCGCACCGCGTCGACGTTGATGCTGCCGGCCTGCTGCACCGCCTGCACCCACATGTGGAACAAGATGTAGGCGGATTCCATCGGGTCGTTGGTGACCCGCTTCGGGTTCTTGGTGTAGTCGCGCCACTTGGCGATGAACGCCTTGTTCTCGGGCGTGTTGACCGACTGGAAATAGCTCCAGGCGGCGAGATGACCGACCAACGGCTTGGTGTCGAGGCCGGCGAGCTCCTCCTCGCCGACGGAGAAGGCGATCACGGGAATCTCGGTGGCCTTGACGCCCTGGTTGCCGAGCTCCTTGTAGAAGGGAACGTTGGCATCGCCATTGATGGTGGAGACCACCGCCGTCTTCTTGCCGGCGGTGCCGAACTTCTTGATGGCCGCAACTTCGGTCTGCCAGTCAGAGAAGCCGAACGGCGTGTAGTTCTCCATGATGTCTTCATCTTTGACGCCCTTGGTCTTGAGGAATGCGCGGATAATCTTGTTGCTGGTGCGCGGATAGACGTAGTCGGTGCCTTCGAGCACGAAGCGCTTCACCTCGCCGCCGTCCTGCGACATCAGATATTGCACGGCGGGGATCGCCTTGTTGTCGGGCACCGAGCTGCCGTAGAAGATGTTGTAGGAGGCCTCTTCGCCCTCATATTCGAGCGGATAGAACAACAGGCCGTTCAACTCCTCGAACACCGGCAACACGGATTTCCGTGACACCGAGGTCCAGCAGCCGAACACGGCCGCGACCTTTTCCTTGGTCAGGAGCTCGCGCGCCTTCTCTGCGAACAACGGCCAGTTGGAAGCGGGATCGACCACCACCGGTTCGATCTTCTTGCCGAGCAGCCCGCCATGGGCATTCACGTCGGCGACTTCCATCAGCATCAGATCCTTTAGGATGGTCTCGCTGATCGCCGTCGTGCCGGACAGCGAGTGAAGAATGCCGATCTTGATGGTGTCGTCCTCCGCTCTTGCGGTCGAGCCCAACGCCATCAGCAGCGGTAGCGCACAGAGCCCCAGATACCGTACAAAGCTCATGGATCAATCTCCTGTTCAACGCGGCGCGTCGATCCCTGCGAGCTGCCGCATGCAGCCGCCCGTCGATCACCTGTGGCAAGGCTCGCATGCGACCAGCCAAAGCCCTGAGAGCCGCGCCTCGAAATTGCGATGGCTCCATTTTACCGATGCGGGGAAACGGACGATTGAACAGAAACTGGCCAAAGCGCCGCATTGTGAGCCGGAGTCTGCGTTCCCAAGCGGCAGCTTCGACGCGGCGGCGTAGAAAACGACGCTTCAGGGGTCCAGTTTTCTGGTTCGGCAGGGGTCCAGTCGGCTGACTGGGCTGTCCACCGCTTGCGATCGGGCCGGAATCCGCCCGTGCTCGGCCGAAACCGGTCAAAACTGGACCCATCGCCGGCTTGGCCCTGCCCTTGCATTTCAGCCCGCATGCAGCTGCTGATCTTGCTCGACAACACCAGGCGGGAAACGCTCACCGAGCAACTCGTCGAACAGATCCGCGAGGCGATCCGCAAGAGACGCATCGCGCGGGGCGCGCGGCTACCGTCGTCGCGCAATCTCGCCGACCAGCTCGGCATTTCCCGCAACACGGTGGTGCGCGCCTATGAAAACCTGATCCTCGAAGGCCATGTCGAGGCGCGGCCGGCCTCGGGCGTTTTCGTGGCCGAGGAGCCGCTGCCGCCGGCCCATGCGCCGTCGGCGCCAAACCTTGCGCCAAGCCGGCCCTCCGCGGCACAGTCGGGGCCGCCGGTCGATCTCGAGCACAAGCGCTTCGTCGGCAGAAAAGAGCGGCGAATGATGGTCGATTTCGCGCTCGATCAGACCAGCGCAGCAAGGTTTCCGCTCAAGATGCGGCGGCTGGCGCAGGAACGTTTGTCGCAAGGCGCCGCGTCGAGCCTTTCGGTGCCCAGCGACTCGGCCGGCCTCTCCGAACTGCGCACGGCGATCGCGCATTGTCAGAGCGCCGCCTGCGGCTTCATGGTCGATCCGGCGCAGATTATTATCACCAGCGGACGCATCGAAAGCTTCAATCTGATCGCGCGGATGTTCCTGTGTTATGACGCCCGCGTCGTGATAGAGGACCCCGGCTATCTCGGCGCCTTTCTGTCGTTCAAATCTGCCGGCGCGAAGATGGTGGCTTGCCCTGTCGACGAAAACGGGCTCATGGCCGAGCAGCTGCCGGAGCGGCCCTGCTCGCTCGTGCATGTGACACCGTCGCATCAATATCCGACCGGCGCGGCGCTCTCCGCCGATCGAAGGCCTGCGCTGATCGCCTGGGCGCGCCGCAACGACTGCATGATCGTCGAGGACGGCTTTGGCGACGAATTCCACGACGAAGGCATGCAGCTGCAGCCGATCCTGCCCGCGGCGCCCGAACGCACGCTCTATGTCGGCGATTTCGCGTCATCGCTCGGCACTGGCCTGCGGCTCGGCTATCTCATCGTGCCGCCGCGATACGCCGAACGCGCCCGCCTGACCAAGGCGCTGCTCAGTGGCGGGGTTTCCTGGCTCGAGCAGTCTGTGCTCGCCGAGATGATCTCCAGCGGCAAATATGCCTCCCATGTGCTGCGCGTCCGCGCGCATTATCGTTCCTGCCGCAACGTGCTGGTTTCAGCACTGCGGCGTTATTTCGGCGAGGTCACGCTCGGCGGCGGCAATGCCGGCCTGCAGCTGTTCTGGCAGCTTCCGCCGGGCGTCCCGCATGCGCGCATCTTCGAGCATCAGGCGCGCCACGGCCGCATCGGCGTCTGCAGCCTGAAATCCGCGCCGGTTCATGCCAGCGAAGACGGCGACATGACCCGCCGCGGCATCCTGCTCGGCTTTGGCGGGCTCACCGAGCGGCAGATCGAGAAAGGCATCGCACGATTATCCGATATCGTCGACGACGCGCTCGACGATCACCTGACCGAGATCGGCGAGCTTCTGGTCGACCTGCCGCCGGAGCGGCCGCCGATCCCGACGCCAAAAATTCGCGGCGCGCCGGCCTCAGCAAAAAAACATGAGCCGGCTCTAACCGCGCGGCGGGAAAGCAAATCAGACTGCCGACCCGCTATGGATTTCGAACACGGGTCTGCCATGTCATTGCTGAAGAGCATCTACCTCTATCCGGTGAAGGGGCTAAGCGGTCAGCCGCTTGCCAATGTCAGCCTCGCTGAGGGCAAGCCGCTGCCGCACGACCGTCGCTTTGCGCTGGCGCGTCCCGGCGTGCCACTGCAAGCGAACAACCCGAAATGGGCCAAGAAGGGCCTGTTTGTGATGCTGATGCTGGAAGAAGCACTGGCCAAGGTGCAGACGCATCTCGATCCGGAAACCCTGGAATTCGGGGTCCGGTCCGGGAACCGGACGATCCTCTCGGTCAATCTCGACGAGCCAACAGGTAGGGCGGCCCTCGAAGACTATTTCCATCAGCTCGTGCCGACCTTGCCCGCCCCGCCGACATTGGTCCGCTCCCGGAACGGCCATTTCATGGACAAACCCGACAACGTAGTTTCGCTGATCAATCTCGCCACCATCCGCAGTCTCGAAAAGCAATGGGGCGCCGAAATTGACCCACTCAGATTCCGCGCCAATCTCTATGTCGACACCGGCAAGCCCTGGGAGGAATTCGAGTGGGTGGAGAAGGAAATCCACATCGGCGAAGTTGGCTTCCGCGTCGACCGCCGCAACGGCCGCTGTGGCGCCACCAACGTCAACCCCTCTTCCGGCGTACGCGACATGGACATTCCCGGGTCGCTTCGCGCGAACTTCGGCCATAAGGATCTTGGCGTTTATCTGACTGTCGCCAAGGCCGGCACGATCAATGTGAACGATCCACTGAGCCGGCCGGTACTGCCTATCGCTCAGGCCTCGCTTGTACCAAAGGTGAATGTCGGCGTGAGCCGGCGCTTCATTTGCCGCGGCTGCTACTACATTTATTCCGAGGACGTCGGACTGCCGGCTGAAGGTATCGCGCCAGGAACCACTTGCCGAGAGTTGCCAGAAACTTGGCGCTGTCCCGACTGCGGAACCGACAAGAGTAAGCTTCGCCCTTATGTAAGCTAAAGTAACGCGTCGATAAAAATGAGCCGCAAATGGAGGTCACGTATAGGGCGTCGCCGTTCCGACATGTTTGCGCGGGGCATTGAAGGGGCCGTCGAGAAAGAATGCGAGATACTCGGCGACCAGCGCCAATTCCTCGTTTTCCTTGCCGGCGGGTGCCCGGGTGAAAATCTCCAATGCGATCGCCAGCAAACGATCAAACGGGCGTGGATGGACGACGAAGCGCGGAGACAGCGGGTAGCCGAAATCGGTCGCCATCGCTGCGAAGATCGCGCGCTGGACATGGCCGTTGCCGTCCAGGAACGGGTGGATCTTGCCGAACCAGCAGAAGGTGTATGCTAGGCCAAGTAGTTTGCCATAGTCGTCGATCTTGGTATCGGCGAGCCACACGTGGGTGTGCTCCAGCAACTGGTTCATTCGCACAGGCACCTCGCTAGGGAGACAGAATTCATACTGGCCTGGCTCGATCAGGCTTTCTGAAGAAATCCTTCGGTTAGCGAGCGGGGTGCCCGGCGTGCCCCGATAGGTTCCAGCGTACTCGTCGTGATCTGACGGCGCGAAGGACGCGAACAGTTCGCGGTGGAGGTTCCGAGGATCAGCAAGGATGTCCCCCGCCGCGCCGGATCTGAAATGATCTTGGCCAGGAGTGCGGCGCATCGGGCCGTCATCGCGCTGTCGTAGTTGGCCGCATGGTGGGCCTGCCATGTCGGCGGTAACTTTGCCATTCTTCGGCTCTTCTGTAGGGGCAACGTTGGCCTCAGGCGAGCTTATGCGATCGTTGCTGGCTTGCCTCTGACGATTTTCACTCGGACGCTTCACCAAGGGCTGCCTCCGTCTCCCTTAGGCAGCAGTACCAAAAGGGCCAAGGGAGCGCGAAGCTAAATCGACGGTCTTGCCCGTCGACTTCGACGCGCCAAAGGCCACCGGCCGACGGTCTGCATTACGTGCCCGTCTCATCGGCACAGCGATAAGTCATTCCGAACCGATGCCAGTGCTCGTCGTGGTCAACGCCTAGAGCTTCTGATTCTTCTCGTTGACGAGGACAACGCGCGGTTGAAAGCCGCGCGCTTCAGCATCGTCGAAATTCGCGTAGGCGACGATGATGACCTTGTCGCCCGCCATCGCGAGTCGGGCGGCCGCGCCGTTTAGACCGATGATGCCGGAGTCCGCAGGCGCTTCGATGACGTAGGTCGAAAACCGCGCGCCGGTGTCGATATTGTAGATATCGACGCGCTCGTTGATTAGAAAGCCGGCAGCCTCGATCAGTGTCCGATCGATCGAGATCGACCCTTCATAGTGCAAATCCGCTTGCGTTACGTATGCGCGGTGGATCTTGCCTTTCATCAGAGTGACTTGCATCGAGGATATCCCGTCTTGGCGTGCCAGAATTGCACGGCATGGCATTAGAACGCTCTCGGCCGCGATAATCGTTTGACGTGAATTCTATTCCGAAGCGCTGCGAAGCGAGCCTAACCGAGCCCGTCCCGCAAGTTCGCGCAGATCCGTTTCAAACCCTTCATGCATCATCTTTTGTCTCGCACGATTGGCTGGAAATTATCCACACTGGTGAACGCACCGCTCAGCTTCATCCGTTGGATAGATCGTTGCACGAACCCCGTCGTGACGTTCGTCTCTTTCCGGTCTGAATTGGTTACGATCATTCAGAGCGAAGAAGGCTAAATCACGGCTGACAAAGTTACCATCGTCCTGGCTTCCGTTCTTTCCATGCCAAGCCGCCGAAGCAACTGATGGTCCTTGCCTTCGCTGGGATTGGTCGCCGTCAGAAGCGTGTCGCCGATGAAAATCGAATTGGCACCGGCCAGAAAGCAAAGCGCCTGCATTTCATCCGTCATCGCCGCACGTCCCGCCGAAAGCCGAACATCGGAGAGCGGCATCAGGATCCTCGCCAGGGCGACGGTGCGTACAAAGGAAATTGGATCGATGGGTTCGGCCTTGGCGAGTGGTGTCCCTTCAATCGGAATCAACATATTGATCGGCACGCTCTCCGGGTGTTCAGGAAGATTCGCGAGTGTTCTCAACATCTCAACGCGATCGAGCGGTTCTTCGCCCAGCCCGAGGATGCCGCCGCAGCAGACCTTCATGCCCGCGTCGTGGACGTTCCTGAGCGTCTCCAACCGGTTACCGAAGGTGCGCGTCCGGATGATCGAGCCGTAAAATCGTTCAGATGTATCAATGTTATGGTTGTAATAGTCGAGACCTGCGTCAGCCAACCGCTGCGCCTGATCCCGGCTGAGCATACCCAAGGTCATGCAGGTTTCCATCCCCAGCGCCTTCACGCCCTTGACCATTTCGATCACGGGATCCATATCGCGTGACTTCGGCGATCTCCAAGCCGCGCCCATACAGTATCGCGTCGCACCGGCAGCCAACGCCGCCTTTGCTTCCTCGATCACCTGCTTCGGATCCATCAGCTTTGACGCCCGAAGTACGACGTCGTGATGGGCGGACTGGCTGCAGTAGCCGCAATCCTCCGGGCATCCGCCGGTTTTGATGTTCAGGAGCCTGCTGAACTGCACCTTGTTGGGATCGAACACCGTGCGGTGGATCGTTTGTGCCCTGAAAACCAGATCCATGAACGGAGAATCGTAGATCACAGCAGTTTCGTCGCTCGACCAGTCGTGGCGGATCGTACGGACATCCCCCTCTTGGGAAAAATTGCTCCCTTTCAACTTACGGTCCCTGTCCATGGCCAAAGTGTCGACCCGTTGTGTCATCGAAGGCTCCTATCCGAAAAACCAAAACAATGCGCCGTCGACATCTGCGCCGCCGCAATCGCTGTGACCTAGCACTTGTCCTGGGGCTGCCGCCAGCTTTTGTCTGCCATCAGAACGCCACGCGGTCTCCGCCCTTCAAATGCAGCATCTCTCGCGCTTCTTCGGGCGATGCGATTTCGAGACCAAGTCCCTCGATCACCTGACGAATATTGGCGACCTGCTGAGCGTTGGTTTCGGCGAGCTTGCCGCGACCGATCCACAGCGAATCCTCGAGACCGACGCGCACATTGCCGCCGAGCGCCGCCGCCATCGTGACGAGCGGCATCTGGCTGCGGCCCGCGCCCAGCACGGACCATTTATATTTGTCGTCGAACAGCCGGTCAGCGGTACGCTTCATGTGCATGACAT
>Ga0209166_10002326_pt1 | contig 14649 bp, 9 predicted proteins | sample Coa_R1_3_FD_187151 | JGI IMG/M metagenome (GOLD analysis project Ga0209166, IMG submission 187151) | Surface soil microbial communities from Centralia Pennsylvania, which are recovering from an underground coalmine fire - Coalmine... | ecosystem: Environmental > Terrestrial > Soil > Unclassified... | reverse complement strand
CTCTCCTCGCGCGCTCCCGGGCGCAGCCTGGCCATCCAGATCCGCCAAGCTCTGCTGCTCGGTCTTGCCTATAACCTCTACCGCCTGAGGCATCGGCTCGCTCATCCAGGATGTCAACAGAGCCATTCGATTCTGTAGGTTTATTTAATCACTTGATAATAAAAGATTTAGCTAGAAGGTATAACGCACTCGTGGAACCCCGGCAGGAGCAATGTAAGGAAGTGAATTGCAGTGTAGTGAAAACACTTACCGCGAATGGCTAGGGTGTTTCCTTGAATCACGATTAGGCACAGGGCAAGATTTTGATCTATAAGCGAGTGCTTTGCATCTCCAATGTTTACAGTAGGTTAAAATTATGTCCCGAAAGCGGATAAGTATCGACGCGCAAGGAATAGCCGCTCGACGGCCAGTAAGTTGCCCAAATCTAGATTATGAGCGGGAATGCAGCAACTCCTTCGTTGAAATCGCGCGTCCGCGACTACTGCGCCATGACAGATAACCGGAAAACAAGCACGTCGCTTCGCTGGCTGCTGTTTGGCGGCTGGGTCGTCCTCTGCTCTCTCCTCTTCTTGGCCCCCCTAGCCGCTCTTGTCCGTTTGTGTTTGACGCAGGACGATATGTCCTATCTCGTGGTCATTCCCTTCCTCGTCGCCGGCCTGCTATTCATCGAACGGCATTCGATCGTTCGCCGTGTGCACTCCGATATCACCCTTGGATCTCTGTTCGTTGTCCTGGCGCTTGGACTTTTCGCCACCACCAGAATGCACCGAGGATTGTCACCGTCGGACCTTCAACTCAGTCTCAACATTCTTGCGCTTTTAGTTCTTTGCATTGCGGGATTTGCCCTCTTCTTCGGACGCAATGCCACGCGCGCGGCCTGTTTCCCGCTGCTTTATCTTTTTCTGATGGTTCCCCCGCCAAGCTTCATTTTGTATCGGGTCATTTATCTTTTACAGGCAGGTTCGGCAGACATCACCGGCACACTGTTTGACCTCCTCAGAATCCCAGCGCTTCGTCAGGGATTCGTCTTTCTTTTACCGCAGGTCAGCATAGCCGTGGAAAAAGAATGCAGCGGCATTCGATCCAGCATGGCGCTCCTGATTCTTGCTCTGCCCGTTGTGCACTTCGGATTCAAGCGTCTCTGGAAAAAAATTGCTTTTTTGCTTTGCGCAATGCTCGTGATGATCGTGAAGAACGGAATCCGCATCGTCACACTGACTCTGCTGGCGATGTACGTAGATCCCAGCTTTCTTTTTGGCAAGCTTCATCGCCAAGGAGGAATCGTCTTTTTTTTGCTGGGACTGCTTCTCTTAGTGCCCGTGTATCTTGTGCTGCAAGTTGGAGAATCCCCATCGCGCCTGGTCGACTCAACGGGCGATAACAATTTGCAATCAAGAGATAATTCGCAACCTGCGGAAATTGAGCAGGCCTAGTTGGGTTCCTTCAATCGACAATCTTAGACAGTCGTCCACATCATTTATTGTTTTTGCTTACTACCGTACGAAGCTTTGTAGTACTCCCCGTAGGTCGCGTCGGGCCCGACTCCATTCAGCACGACTCCTAGAAGATTCTTGTGCTCGAATTCCGCCGCAGCCCTGGAAGCAACCTCAACATCTGTCACCCCGGCTCTGACCACAAACAAGGTGCCGTCACACAAATCCGCCAATAGGATGGGGTCGTGTACCGGAATCGCTGGCGGAGAATCCAGAATCACAAAATCAAAAATCGGTGTAACGATGTCCAGCAGGCGCCTCATCCTCTCGCTCATAAGCAGTTCACTGGGGTTTGCCGTTTCTCTTCCTCCAGGGATCAAGCATAGGTTCTCCATGGTTCCACTCTGGATCACGGAATATTCATCAGCCTCTCCTAGAAGATATTCGATTAACCCTGGTGTTGAAGGCGCACCCAGAGCGAGATGTAAACGCGAGGCTCGTAAATCTGCATCGATTAACAGCACTCGCTTGTCAGGTTGACGAATTATAGAAAGAGCCAGATTCGTGGCCACAAAGGTCTTGCCCTCGGCAGGAACGCTACTCGTTACCAAAATGCGCTTCAGCGTTCGCGTTGAAGTGATTTGGTGCAGGCGCGAACGTAACGTTCGGAAACATTCGGAGCCATTTTTCTCGCTCTCCTGGTTTTCGAATATATTGAGCCGCGGATCCAGGTTCCACACAGCATGGGAGCAACGGCTGCGGAGATCGTCGAAACGAAGAAGGGACCCGTCTTTCGAAGGATCAGTCCTACTCGCCAGATTTGGCAGGGGCGCTTCCCTAAATACCGCTGACCGATCCAGCTCTTCCTTTACGGCAACATCGATCAATTCGGCTGCTCCGGCTGCTGGTCTGACTGCTGCCCTCTCCTCGGCGGCCTTTTTCAACGCTTCGTGGATCCTACTCATGCTTTCCCTTCAATGTGCCGGCTTTCCAAAACTAAACCTTAGTTCCGACAGCGTCGAGACTTGTTCTGTTCGTGGACATACGTGTCTTAGCCTGCCCTACCTTGTCAAAGAGCGGTACCGTTGCCAACACGGAAAGTTTCAAGTACGTTTCTACGTCTCGCTCTGTGTGCAACGACTTGTCGTTCACGGCTAACATAAAGAGAATCCCTAGTCCTAACGCAAATCCAGCCCCTGCTCCGCCACCGAGAAACATAGGCACATTGGGGAACGACGGCTTGTTTGGCAGACTAGCAGGGTCTAGAGTGCGGAATTGCTCGCCTTCTTGTTGCTGCTGAAGGTTTGTGGCCATTGCCGCTTGTTCCCGGTTCTTCAGCAAATTATTGTAAAAATCGAGTGCGGTCTGATGGTTGCGCGTCAGCTCCTTGTATTGTTGCTCGACTAGCGGGCTCGACTGTATGCGGTTCTCGAGCGCGTGAATCTGCTTTTGCATCTGTGTCTGCTGGTTTGTTATGTCCGCTACATTCAGCACATCTTGATGAAGCTTCGCACGCAATTGCTGGATCTGAAGCGGCTCAGTCAATACCGCAGTGCTCACTTTTTCCGTCTTCTCCTCCACCCGAGGCGCCGTCGCGATTTTGTTTTTAAGTGTGGCGATCCGGGCCTTCAGTTTAATCACGTCGGGGTGCTCGTCAGTGTACTTTGAACGGAGGGACACCAGCTGATCCTGAAGTGCGGCGAGCTGTTGATCGTCTGTCTCCGGGGTCTGCCCCGACAGGGAAGCGCGCCAACTTGCTTCTTGTTGTGTCAAAAGTGTTTCATCGAACGCCTTCTCTTGTTGGGCCCTGCCCAGTCCCTGCGTCAAAGCCTCAAGTTGAGTATTCATTCCCGCCAGCAAAGTCAAATTCATCTGCTCCTCATCGGGCAAGGAACCGATATATCGCTGCTTAAATTGCGCAAGTCTCGCATCCTCAGCGTCTAGTTTGGTTTTTGCGTCTCCCAGCTGCTGTGTCAGAAAGGACGTTGCCTGCTTGCCCTGCTGCACGCTGGCGCTCGCGCTTTCCGTCGTGAACATCGAAGTCACTTCACTGCAGATCTGCTGGGCCGCAACCGGATTGTCGAAAGTGACCCTCACCGTAAACCCCGGCAGTTGGCGGTCTCCAGCCGCCGTCCCAGCCATCGCTTCCATTGGAACGACCTCAATCGAGTTTCGCAGGCGCACCACTAGTTCGTCTATGGTATAGCGTGTACGCTCTTGCTGAAAGAGGCCGAATTTTTCGATCACCGGCTCTAAGCGCGTTCGGCTGAGAATCTGTTGCTGCATCGAAGCCAGCTGCGGGCCCAAGTTTTCAGGCACTACAGGCTTGACAACATCTGCAGAAATTGCCGCAGGATCCACGAGTACAACGGTCTGCGAGATATATTTCTTGGGCAGAACCTTGGTGGCTGCCGCCGCCAGTACCGTGCAAACCGAGATCGTTATCAATAAGACCCACCAATAGCGCCTGAGCACGCGCTTCGCATCTGTTAAGCTCATTTCGCCATTCTGAACCATACAACCTCGCCGGCAGCCTAGCTTTTGACGTGCCCAATTAAAGATTGCACCTTCGCAGGCGCAAGTTCCCATAGCTATCGATGCATCGGAAGTACCACAGCCAATTTAAATTGGAGTCTCCCCAGTCCCACTCGTAAATATCAGAAACTTAAGCGCTTAGGAATGCTTCATGAGTGACCACCGTACCTCGCAGGCTGGCTTGTCACTCGTCACCTGGTGAAAGTGGAAGAATTCTACCCATAGTATCCTTTCTATTGTCCACAGTACCGGGTACCAGCTTTTTCCGCGTTTCGCCCTTTGACATAATCTAAGCTATCTTAATGGCATTCATTCCCAGCTAACCGTTTTTTTATCTGATAGTTACAAGACAGGGGATGTGTGCACCCTCAAGCGCGAGAGGAAGTTAAGAACGCGAAAAGAAACCCCAAGACTGGCCGTAATTTTGCATAAATATCGCCTAGACCTATGAACCGCAAACGTTCCTGGCTGTTACTCCCAACTTTCTTCATCTGTCTATCATCGTTCTCGGCCGGCTGCAATCTCGATCCAAACAAGCGGAAGCTGGACTTCCTTGCGCGGGGAGATCACGCCTTCGAGCAAAACAAATTCGCCGAGGCTGTCATAGACTACGGTCGCGCCCTGCAGATCGACCCACGATGGGCAAAGCCACATTACAAACTGGCTCAATGTTATTTGAAAGAACGAGTATGGTCAGGCGCTTACCAAGAGCTTTTACGCGCCGTGCAGCTTCAGCCTGCCGATTGGGCTGCTCAACTCGACCTCGGCAATCTGTTCTTGAGAGGGGGCAAAGGCCAGGAAGCCAAGGACCGCGCGCTCCTCATTCTGAAAAACAATGCGAACGACGCCGCCGCAGAAATGTTGCTCTCTAAGGCAGATGCCATCTTGGGAAATAGTAGGGAGTCTCTGGAGGAAGCTCAGGAGGCGGTGAGGATGGCTCCTGATCGCGCCGAGGTCTTTTTGAATCTTGGTCTAATTCAAGCGCGTTACGGCGCCTCCGATGAGGCTGAGAAGAGCCTGTTGAAAGTCAAAAGCCTCGACCCTAATTCCGACGGCCCCTCCATGAGCCTGGCCACTTTTTACGAGCAACAGCAGCGCTGGCCGGAAGCGGAAGAGCAACTTCAAACCGCCATTCAAGTCGAGCCCAAGGATCCGCTCCCGCGCGCAGCTCTCGCTGCTCTCTATTCCAGCGAGGGCAAACACGAACTCGCTGAAAGCGTTCTAACCGAAGCGAAGCTGCAGTTGAGTTCCAACCCCAATGCCTATCGACTCCTAGGAGACTATTATCTGAGCCAGGGGGACACCTCCCGGGCGCTGGCGGAGTTTGCCTCTTTAACCCAGGAACATCCAAAGGACCTGAACGTCCGCAAATCGTATGTCCAATTGCTGATTCTCACTGGACAAATTCCAGAAGCGTCAAATCAGACTGATGTAATCCTGCAAAACTCCCCGCAGGATGCAGAAGCACTCATTTTCAGGGGAGAGATCCTTCTGCGCCAGAAAAACATCGCGGAAGCCTTATCCGTTTTGCAGCAGGCTGTAAAGGATGCTCCAGATTATCCCCGCAGCCATTACCAATTGGGTTTGGCTCTCGAAGCCAACGGCAACGAAAGTCAGGCGTTGGACCAATGGAAGAAAGCCGTACAGTTGCGCCCCACATTGGCTGAAGCTTGGATCGCTCTTGGCTCCGCCGCGATACGGCGGGGGGATTGGCAAGGACTCGAGACAGACGGCAACGAGCTGCAGAAAATCGCGCCGCGTGCTCCAGAAGGCTATCTCTTCCACGCTACCGCTCGCTTTAATCAAGGTGATGCCGATAGCGCGGATACCGATTTGAATCGCCTGGTTCAGATCGCCCCGCAGAGCCCGCTGGGGTACGCAAAATTGGGGCAACTTCGCGCGGCCCAAAAGCGCTGGAAGGAAAGCGAGGATTTTTACAAAGCGGCCTTGAAGCGCGCCCCGGATTTCCTTGACGCGATTCAAGGCTTGGTCCAATTGGACCTGGATCAAGGCCAGCCCGACCGGGCGCTTCAATTCATTCAAGCGCAGATCGGCCGCAATCCCAATAGTGCGGCGCTTTATCTTCTTCAAGGCAAGGCATTCTTGAATGAGCAAAAGCTCGCCGATGCAGAAAAGTCATTCTCACGCTCCACAGAATTGGACCAACAAAATGTCGCTGCGTTTGCCAGCTTGGGACAGGTGCAGTTGGCTTTGGGAATGCCTGGGTACGCGGTTTCGAGCTATAAGCATGCCATTGCTGTCGCTCCAAATAATGCGCCCCTGTACACTGCACTAGGCTTGGCTTATGAAGCTCAAGGAAATTGGCAGAAGGCCCAGACAACATACCAAAAGGGCTTGGCGATTCTACCGGACAACGCAGTAGCCGCCAACAATTTGGCGTATCTAATGCTTGAACACGATGGCAGCGTTAATGTGGCGCTGACCCTCGCCCAAACCGCGCGAAAAGGTCTTCCCGATCTCCCCAATTCTGCGGACACCCTGGGCTGGGCTTACTATCACAATGGAGCTTTTTCCGTAGCGGCGCCCCTATTTGAAGATGCAGTCAAAAAAGCTCCGGGCAATTTGGCCTATCGTTATCACCTCGGCCTAGCGTATCGGAAATTGAATGCGGCCATACAGGCACGGACGCAGTTCGACAAGATTATTAAGATGAACCCGACATCTCCACTCGCAGAGCAGGCCCGTCAGGCCTTAAAGGAGATTTCTAGCCATTGAGCTTGCATCGCCACGGCCATGAACGGCCCACGGCATTTCAAAGCCTGGGGAGTCGCACAGAAATTCGTGCTGTTGTATCTCAAACGCGATAACTGGATGAATCGGCTCTGCCTCTCGTTCAAAAACCGTATCGTGTGGGCTATTATTCGCCGTGCCGTAAAACTTTCGGAAAGTTCATTGCTACATCCGGATCGTCTCATACCATCGAGCTCCAACTCCCAATATCTTCACTCGTCGTTTGTGGCCACGCATGCTTACCTTGAAGAGTTGCGCGAACAGGACGACTTCTTTTGAGGCAGCGCCAGGACTTCCAGAGTCGCGTGTCACTGTTTCGTGTGCCTGACCGAGGCACAATCGGTTAGTCCGCGTGGCGCTGCCGTACTTAGGCAAAAAACTTATGAATCACCAAGTCTCTGAATGGCGGCGCTTCCTCTATTGGATGCCTGCGATCCTTCTCGCCATAGTTATCTCGCTCTTCTCCACTCACTATTTCAGCGGTGAACAAACCGCGCGGGCCATCATTCCCGCGCTCCATTGGCTGCTCCCCGGAGCTTCGCCACGCACACTACGCCTTTTGCATGTGGGAATTCGCAAAATGGCTCACGTCACCGAATTTGGGCTGTTCAGCATTACTCTCTTTCGTGGAATTCGCGGCGGGCGCTTCGGCTGGCGCTTCAGTTGGGCCCTAGCCACTCTGGTGATTGCAGTTATCTACGCCGGCTTGGATGAGTGGCATCAGTCCTTCGTGCCTCTGCGGGAGGCCCGCTTGCGTGACGTAACGGTTGATGCCCTCGGCGCGGTTTTAGCTCAGACTTTCGTCTGGTTCTTCGCGAAATGGAGATCGAACTTAGGCGTGCCGCCCAAATTCTCGCCGGACGCTCCGGCACGATAAGAGGTGTAGCGTTCTAAATTAAGGGATGATTGCCTGTACTTCGTTGGAGTTGACGCTCTCGTTACCGCTGCCGTCCACCGCGGTAGTCACGTAGAAGTAGGTTGTGCCGTTCAATACAGTCGCGTCAGTGTAAACAAGCGCGGGGACGAGTGAAGAATTGATCCTCGAGTACCCTGTCCCGCTCACCGTGCTCCGGTACACATTATAACCTGACACCGTTGAGGTGCTGGCAGTCCAGCTCAGCGCCACAGTGTGAGTTACTTGGGCACTGGCTGTGAAATTCACACCGGAAACATTGGCTCCGTTTACCGGGACACTCTGGCTGACTGGGCTGAACGTGTAGCCGGCGTTGTTCGGAGTCACAGTGTACGCACCGTTCGCTAGTCCGCTAAAAGTGTAGTTGCCAGCGCTGTTCGTAGTCGTGGTCGCGCCCGCCGCACCGCTAAGTATGACAGTCGCTCCGCTACCGCCCGCTGTCGGGGTGATCGTCCCAGAAATGCTAAAGGTCGGAGCAGCTTGCGCGGTGAAATTAATTCCCGTGACATTCGCCCCGTTGACGATGGCAGCTTGGCTTGTTGGGCTGAATGTGTAACCCGCGTGGCTGGGAGTAACCGCGTATGTTCCGTTTGCTAATCCGGTAAAAGTAAAGGTGCCCGCGCCGTTGGCAGTAGTCGAGGCGGTCGACGCTCCGCTCAATGTTACCGTCGCGCCGCTTCCGCCCGCTGTCGGAGTAATCGTCCCAGAAATGCCAAAGGTCGGACCAACTTGCGCTGTTGCGGTGAAGTTCAGTCCAGTTATATTGGCCCCGTTGACCGTTGCATTCTGACTTGCCGGGTTAAACGTATAACCCGTATGACTCGGAGTGACTGTGTACGCACCGCTTGCCAATCCCGTAAAGGTGTAAGCACCTGAGCTATTGGCGATCGTAGTTGCGCTTGCTGCTCCGCTCAGTGTAACCGTCGCACCGCTCCCGCCCGCCGACGGACTAATCGTCCCCGAGATGCTGTAGGTTTGAGGAGTCGCAGTAAAATTCAATCCCGTGGTGATATTTGCACCGCTGACTGTCACGCTCAGGCTAGCGGGATTGAAGGTATAACCAGAGTGGCTCGGGGTAAGTGTATACGTCCCGTTGGCCAACCCAGTAAAACTGAAAACGCCTGAAGTGTTTGCCGTGGTCGTGGCACTTGCTGCGCCGCTCAAAGTTATCGTCGCGCCGCTTCCGCCCGCTGCAGGCGTAATCGCACCTGAGATGCTGTACGTCTGCGCTTGCGTATTGTTTGTAGTGTTTTGCCCACTAACAATACCGGCGCATCCCCAGAGCAGGATTATCGGCAGAAGTGTCGCCGCCAAGATAACAGCTACACGCGTCAGAGAATTTATGGAATTTATGCTCTGCGGGTTCACAATGCTGGCTAGGCCCTGCCCTTCTCGTTCCGTTTTCATCGTCCAGGTCCCTCAGATTCCTTCTGGACGCAAGAGTACTTCTATGGCTGTCCCTTAGAAACTGCTTGGGAGTCTAATTTAAGTACAGGTGTTACCCTGTCCGCGAGGCCCATCAGAATCTGGCTTTAACGACATTGGTCGAGCCAAACCACGCAGCATTGCCAAGCCAACGCGACCTCGCTCTACGACGGGCGCGGATATACTACTCGAGTCTCGGCACCATCCCACTCAGAACGTTGAAGTTTTCCACAGCCAGGGCTCTTTAATTTCACAGCCTGGGTTCAATGGACAAAAATTGTCACTTAAAGAGCCAGCCGCTTGCAGCTGGAATTTTTGGTCATGTGCCTCGCCCTCCTTCTCATGGAATCGACGCTGGTACCTCGTTCGAGTTGACGCTCTCATTGCCGCTAGAATCGACCGCCGTGGCCACGTAGTAGTAGGTCGTCCCGCTCTGCACCGTCGAATCCGAGTAAGTTAAAACCGTGGCAAGAGAGGAGTTGATCTTCGTATATGGCCCTCCGCTGACTGTGCCGCGGTACACATTGTACCCAGACACCGTCGAAGTGCTTGCGGTCCAGGAGAGGGCTACGGAATGCTGAACGGCCAAAACGCCAGTTCCGGTTAGAGAGACAGTCGCCGGCGAGCCGCTCGCATTGCTGACCATGGAGATGCTGCCGTTAACGCTCCCCACCACGGCGGGACTGAACTGGATGGTCAGGATGAGGTTCTGCGTCGGCGTGAGGGTAACGGGCGCACTTCCGCCTGTCATCGAGTAGCCTGCTCCGCTCAAGGTTATCTGCGAGATCGAAACGCTCGAATTGCCTGTATTCGTAATGGTTACATTTTGCGGGGCCGAAGAAGTGTTCGTTGTTACGTTGCCGAAGCTCAAGCTGGTCGGGCTGATTCCAAGAGTGAGGGTAGCGGCGATTCCCGTGCCGGTAAGACCGACAGAGGTCGGCGAAGTTGGCGCGTTGCTCACAATCGAGATGTTGCCGGATACTGTGCCAACCGCGGTGGGCTGAAAGGCGACGGTGATGGTGGTCTGTTGCCCGGCGTTCACATTCATGGGCAACGAAAATCCGCTGACGCTAAAAGCTGCACCAGTTTCATTCACCTGGGTAATGGTCAAGGTAGCCGTGCCAGTATTGGTGATAATCAAGAGTTGGGAGGACTTACTGGCAACCACATCGTTACCAAAGTTGATGGAGCTAGAACTCACCTGGATCGCTGGGGCTGGTGCTGGGTTCACAGTCAACGTCGCCGATGCGCTCGTCACCGTCCCCGCTGTGTTCCTAACAACCACAGCGAACGTCGATCCGCTGTCGGTCGTGGCTGTTGCCGGCGTCGTATAACTCGTCCCTGTCGCCCCCGCGATGTTCGCGCCGTTCTTCTGCCACTGGTAAGCGAGTGGCGCTGTCCCTGTCGCCACTACCGTGAAAGTCGCGGTCTGCCCCGCCGTCACCGTCTGATTCACCGGCTGCGTCGTGATTGTAGGCGCCACCGTTGCTGCATTCACCGTCAGTGTCGCCGCCGCGCTCGTCACCGTCCCTGCCGTGTTCGTCACCACGGCGTCGAAAGTCGAGCCGCTGTCCGTGGTCGCCGTCGCTGGTGTTGTATAACTCGTGGAAGTAGCTCCAGAGATGCTCACCCCGTTCTTCTGCCACTGGTAAGCGAGCGGCGCGGTTCCCGCCGCCACTACCGTGAAAGTCGCGGTCTGTCCCGCCGTCACCGTCTGGTTCACCGGCTGCGTCGTGATCGTCGGCGCTACCGGCGCCGGATTCACCGTCAATGTGGCTGCCGCGCTGGTCACTGTCCCCGCGGTGTTCGTCACCACGACATCGAACGTCGAACCGCTATCCGCTGTCGTCGTTGTTGGAGTCGTGTAGCTTGTCGCGGTCGCCCCCGCGATGTTCACCCCGTTCTTCTGCCAGTGGTAGGTCAGCGGTGCTGTGCCTGCCGCCACCACCGTGAACGTCGCTGTCTGCCCCGCCGTCACCGTCTGATTCACTGGCTGCGTCGTGATCGTTGGCGCCACCGCTGCTGCATTCACCGTCAGCGTCGCTGCTGCACTCGTGATGGTCCCCGCCGTATTGCTAACCACCACAGCGAACGTCGACCCACTGTCCGTGGTCGCCGTTGCTGGTGTCGTATAGCTCGCTGCCGTTGCCCCCGCGATGTTCACCCCGTTCTTCTGCCACTGGTAAGCGAGAGGAGCTGTCCCCGCCGCCACCACCGTGAACGTCGCGGTCTGTCCCGCCGTCACCGTCTGATTCACCGGCTGCGTCGTGATCGTGGGCGCTACTGCCGCCGCGCTATCTGTGAAGTTCACTCCGGTAACGTTGGCCCCATTGACCGTCATACTTTGGCTGCTTGGAGTGAATGTATAACCTGGGTGACTCGGAACAATCGTGTACGTCCCGTTCGCTAATCCGGCAAGTGTGTAATTCCCCGAACTATCTGCCGTCGTCGTAGCGCTTGCCGTACCACTCAGTGTCAACGTTGATCCGCTTCCTCCTGTTGCAGGATTGATCGTGCCGGAAAGGCTGAAACCAACTGTCTGAAACTTGTTGCCACCGTGGCCGCGGTTGCCTTTGGAGTCGGTCGAATTGACTTGGAAGTAGTAGGTCGTGCCGGCGGCCAGATTGGAAAGCGTCACTTGGTGGCTCGTAACCATCGCCGAATTCACCGGCGTACTATTTCCGTAAGCCGGGGTAGTTCCAAAATCTACCGAGGAGTCGGCAGGGACATTGGTTGCCCAAATGATCTGGGAGCTAGCGGTTGTAACCGACCCGGTTTGTACGTTCGTGATGACCAGACTCGATGATGGAGTATCAGTACTGTTGGCGCTGCTAACCAATCCTGCGCAGCCAGTCAATAACGCTGCAGAGGAGCTCAGCGCCACAATACAGAACGCACACACCCATCCCTTTACGGTCGTATTCACAGTTATCACTTTCTCTGGGCTTGCGTCAGCTCGTTAGCTGGGACGGGGGGTGGGGGCCCGCGGAAATAGCTGCTCTGTCCTTCCCGAACTGCGCGTGAAGGATAAATAGAAGACTGGTTCCATTACTACTGGCACGGAGAACAGTTTTGGTGCAAGAGTCAAAACATTCCAAGCGCAACGTGCATCCTGCCCGTCGGCCAGGGACCAAGTGGCCGGTAGGACCTGTGGATAAAGAAACTCGGCGCGCAGGAATCACTGCCGTGGATTCGTTCTCGTTGCGCGCCGCGGCGATCCAGTAATCGCACCTGCGTGTTGTGGTCGGCACCAAACTGATGAGACCGTCGAGCCTCGCACTCTGGTCGATTTCTGAAAGGCGGAGCGCTTCTACCTTGGTCGCGTGATACGAAATCCATGCGCAGCGCTACAAAACGTGGTCAGTGGCAGAGTGGACAGGTCGGATTCAAGCGATTCTTGGACTGCATCCATTGCCCGCATAGAAATCGTCGCGAGATTGGAAACTGCCATGCCATATGAAAGGATTGGAAAACTTGAACAGCGAAATCGTACTCACGAGCGATCGTTGAAGCAATCCTGGTATGTAAGCGCTGCCCAGAAACCACACGCGCTTATCCGCTCGCTTTCAGATCTCGACCGGACCTATGTTGCTGGGTCTCATTCTGCCGGGAGTGGTAGCAACGATGTGGGGTCTGGCCGGGGAACTCATCCAGCAGGTTTTCCAAATATCAGGGCAACCAGCGTTGAGCCAAAAAAAGACTCGCCGCCGGAAAAAGCGCCGAGTCTCAATGCTCTAGACTTGGACAGAATTTGCGAACTAAGCCGAAACCAGTTTTCTGCCGGCCAAGCCGCACAATCCGAGGAGCCCAATACCGAGCAAGACCAAACTTGATGGTTCAGGAACATTGATCAAACTCGAACTCCACGGAGTAACCGCAACGAGATTTCCGTTGGCATCCAAAACGTAGGCCATGTAAATCGTACCGACGGGCTCTCCGCTCGGGAGCGTGACCGTCCCTGAACCGCTCCAAGCTCCTTCACTAATACTCTGGAAGTTGAAACTTCCAGGTGTTAAGCCAGTTGCCCCATTTTCCTGGGATATTGCACTAGCCAGAGTAGGGTAATTTTGGGGTGAACTCCCGAGCACGACGCTCCAAAGGTTGCCCCCGTTCCATTGACCTGAGCTATTTGAAACAGGTGTCAAGGCAAGCAGATAGAGCGTGCTACCAGCATAAGAGGTGCCAGTCACAAAATCTGTCGTGTTCGTACTCTGAATCTGGATCACGCTACCCGAATTGCAAACCGCATTAACGTCGCAAAGGTGTAGATTGTCCGCCTTAGCCGCGCCCGCCGAAATGAGGCACAAAACCAGCGCTAGTACCGCCCCCATCCACATTCTTCTCACAATTCCTCCGTGCCTATGTCTCTGCGGGACAAATGTTCCAATTAAATCCTTGCAATCATGAGTCCAAACCAAACAATTACAAGTGGGCTTTTGCATGCGCACGATTATGATAATAAAAGAGTTATCCAACGTTCTTTCCGGCCATCTCCCTGTTAGAGTTCATGTATGCAAGAATTTTCCGCTTTGTCGCAGTTTTGGCCCCATTCTGGATCGATGAGCTTATTTATCAACATCTTCGCTCACCTTAGAAGTGTTCGCCAATTCTTCGCTCCCATGCGTGGCCGAACGCGGCACCACTGATTTCGTTAGTCCGCCGAGGAAGGGGAGGGGGCAGCTGTGTTTTCTTGCCTCGATGCCAGATTCTGTGCTCCGCGAGCAATCAGCCCCGCATTGCGAATCTTGTAGATTAGCGTGCGATAGCTGATCTTTAGCGCCAAAGCGGTTTTTCGCCGATTCCACTGATTTGCTCGTAATGCTTCGAGGATAAAGCTCTTCTCTTTCTCCCGGACTGCCTCTTTAGCGATCTCTTTCAGAGGAACATCTCCCGCACCGCGGAAGCTTTTCCGACTCGCCTCGGGCTGTCGTGTCACAGGCTCTTGAATAATCTTGGCTTCCGCGCCAATCAGCACATGTCGGGCAATCCCATTCGAAAGCTCACGAATATTTCCTGGCCACTGCAGATTCTGTAGATACTGGACCGTCGCTTTGCTCAGTGGTTCTGCCGGTTTGGCGAATTTCTCTTGAAACTTCGTGCGAAAATACTCTGCGATCATTGGTATATCTTCACTTCGCTCGCGAAGTGGCGGCAACTTTATTCGCAGTACATTGATGCGATAATACAAGTCGGCACGGAAGGTTCCTGCGTCGATTTCGTGTTGCAAATCCTTGTTCGTCGCGCAAATCAATCGCGTTTCGACTAATTTTTCCTCAGCGCCGCCGATTCGCGAGAAGCTCCCGTCTTGAAGGAACTGCAGGAGTTTGCTCTGGAGTCCGGAGCCCAGATCGGCGATTTCGTCCAGGAACAAGGTTCCGTTCTGAGCAAGTTCAACCCTCCCAGGCTTCGAGGCGTGTGCCCCGGTAAAGGCGCCCTTCTCGTAACCAAATAGTTCGCTCTCCAGGAGAGTTCCTGGGATCGCCGCGCAGCTTACCTTGACAAACTGGCCCCCTGCATTTCGCGAGTGGTTATGAATCCACCGCGCCACCGCTTCCTTGCCCGTTCCCCCATCGCCGCAAAGCAGCACGGGTG
>Ga0209166_10002321_pt1 | contig 14675 bp, 12 predicted proteins | sample Coa_R1_3_FD_187151 | JGI IMG/M metagenome (GOLD analysis project Ga0209166, IMG submission 187151) | Surface soil microbial communities from Centralia Pennsylvania, which are recovering from an underground coalmine fire - Coalmine... | ecosystem: Environmental > Terrestrial > Soil >... | reverse complement strand
CCCCTGACGCCAGAGCAAGCGCGTGAAGCCGGACTGACCGGACCCGTCGCCCGCGCCTCCGGCCTGAACGACGACGCCCGGCGAGGGGCGCCCTACGACGCCTACGCCGACCTGGACCTGCCCGAACGGACGAGCAGCGCCGCAGGCGACACCTACGCGCGTCTCGCTGTGCGGCTGGATGAGCTGCGCGCAAGCATCCAAGTGGCCGAGCAGCTTATCGCGCAGCTTCCCGAAGGGCCGCTGGCCCATCCCTACCCAGACACGCTTCCATCTGGCGAGACCACTATCTCTATCGAGGGGCCGCAGGGGGCAGAAACCTGGCAACTTCGCAGCGCTGGCTCGGACCATCCGGCAGGCGTGACTATCACCACCGCCAGCCAGCGCAACCTCGCGGCAGTCCCGCTCGCGCTGGAGGGCCAGCGCCTCGGCGACGCCCTGCTTATCCTGGCAAGCCTCGACCTCTGCATCGCCTGTATTGATAAGTGACTGCTCATTGTGCGAAGATGTCAGCCCTAAAGGAGCATCCCATGCTGCAAGCGACCATTCCCCTGCTGGAAGTCGATGAGGCCCACATTACGATCATCATGGACAATAGCCTCGACATTTTGATGGCTGGTAGCGAGGTTGCCAGACGCTATCCCTTGCGCTCCGACCTCTTTGAGCATGCCCAGCCGCTGGCCGAACATGGGTTTTCAGCGGTGATCCGGGTGAAGCGCGGCGATAAGGCGGGCACAGTCCTCTTTGATACCGGCGTCAGCCCTCAAGGCATCCTCCATAATATGGATGCGCTAGAGATTCGCCCTGGCGAGATGCAGGCAATCATCGTCAGTCACGGGCATGCTGATCATACAATGGGTCTGCTTGGCCTGTTCAATCGGCTCGGCAGTCGTAAGCTGCCGCTAGTCTTGCACCCCGATGCGTATCTGGAGCGGAAAGTTGTCCTTCCCACCGGCCTGGAACTCCAGCTCCCTCCTCCACGCAAGGCTGATTTACAGCGCGAAAATATTGAGGTCATCGAAGAGGTTGGCCCCTCATTGCTAATCGATGGCATGCTGGTCGTCTCCGGCGAAGTGGCGCGCACGACTGAGTTTGAAAAAGGCTTTCCGATTCACTATGCCAAACGCCATGAGGTCTGGGAGCCTGATCCGCTTATCCACGATGACCAATGCGCTATAATCCATGTGCGTGGCAAAGGGTTGGTGATTGTGACCGGATGCGGCCATGCCGGAATTATCAACATCATTCGGAACGCGCAAGCCTTGACCGGCATCCAGACTATCTACGCAGTGGTCGGCGGTTTTCACCTGACCGGCGCGGTGTTTGAGCCGATCATCCCGGCTACCGTTGCCGCTTTACAGCACTTCCAGCCACGCTATCTGATGCCTTGCCACTGCACCGGCTGGGTGGCCGTTCACCAGATTGCGCGCACCATGCCAGAGGCATTCATCGCCACCAGCGTCGGCACAACCCTGGTCTTATAGAAAAGAGCAAACCATGCTGAAGAGCATGCTTCAAGAGGCCGCAGTCATATGATCTCGCTCGCGCTTCTGTTAGGGCTGCTGGGTCTGGTTCCGGCAGTGTCCGGCGCGCTATTGATGATTGGCGCCAGGGCGCTGCCGCGTCTCGTGGCGGCGATCTGGTGCGCCCTGGTCTTGTTGCTCTGCCTGGCAGTCGTTCTGTTCTTTGTCCACCTGCTGAGCTATGGCGATACCCTTCAGGCAACAGCGTTTGCGCCGTCCGGTTGGGCGGGAGGGCTTCAGTTAGGCTATCAGGTCGATGGCTTCAACATCTTTAGCGCCCTGGTCATCGGCGTGCTGGCAAGCGCAGTAGCTGCCGTGTTGATCGCCATCGAACCGGCGCAAGCAGGACCGCAGCAGCAAGCCGAGCAACAGGCCGAACAAGAAGGACGCATCGGGCGACAGAATCGCACCTGGCAGACAGGCATGCTGCTCATCGCGCTGGGGGCGGTCTTCACTGCCATTTTCGCCAACAGCGCGCTCTGGATGGTCTTGGGCTGGGGATTGGCGGGGCTGTGCGCGATGATCCTCTATAGCCAGGGCCAGACCCGCAAGCGCGCCAGCATCTTGCTCGTCACGCCCTGCGTGGCGGCCATCGTCCTCTACCTCTCTCTGCTTCCGGCCATCAGCACGCTCAGCGATAAGCGCCTGGACCTGCTTAACGGCCTGGGGCGCGAGCCGTTCTGGGCCGCGCTCATCATGCTGGCCGCGCTCTTGACGCCGGGCGTGGTGGTGCTTGTCCAGTTGGCCGTTGCGGCGCACGCGCCGCCGCGCCCGGCAGGCATGGCGCAGAGCGGCGTCTACGCGCTGATGGCTTCTCCTGTCACCTTCACCATTTTTGCGCGCCTGGCGCTGCTCATTGCCGGTCCCGGCGCGGTGACGCCTGGCGCTGGCTCCCTCGGCTGGCGAGCTTTTAGCCTGGTCATCATCTGGGCAGGGGCGATCCTTGCCCTGGCGGCAGCGTTGCTGGCCGTGCGCCACGCGCAGCGCGCCTCACTCCCGCTCTTCCTGAGCATTCAACTGCTGGACTGGATGTTCGCGGGCATCGCCATCACCGGCACAGCGGCGCTCAATGGCGCGCTGCTGTGGAAATTGCTCCGCTTCCTGGCTTTGGGCGCGCTGCTGCTGGCAGGCGGGCGCAAGCCCACCCAGCCGATTCTGAGCATGAGTTGGTGGCTGGCGGCGCTGGCGCTGACCGGCCTGCCCTTTACCGCCGGATTCAGCAGTGCCTGGCTTATCACCAGCGGCGCTATCGCGGCTGGCCCGGCCTGGGTCGCTGGCATGGGCGTAAGCTGGCTCGCCCTGCTGGTGGTTACGCTGGCAATCGTGCGCGCCGGAGGCGGTGAGGCGCCAGCGGGCGCGGGCGAGCCGCCGCCCGGCGCGACCAGCCGGGCCGAGCCAATTCCCAGCTTCCTGGTGTTGCTCATGGCTTTGCTGACGCTGGCGGTGGGCATCGCGCCTGAAGTCGTCGTGAATTTCTTCACCGGCCCTGCCGTCACCCCTTATCCGGTGATCGCCAGCAGCGCGCCCGGCGCTGGTATCCAGACCAACCAGATCGGCCTGCTCAGCGCGACTGGCGCCTGGCTGCCCGGACTGTTCTGGCTGCTGGCAATCGCGCTGCTGCTGCTCATCGCGCTCGCGCTGCGCCACACGCGCCAGCCCACCAGCGCGCCTGCTTTTAGGGGCGGTGAGGCCGAAGCAGACAGCGCAGGTGATACACTACCATCACCCACGCCACGCGCCGAGCCAGAGCGGGAAGCCGACGAGGTTTCATAAGTGAGGCCGGAATGCAAACGATAAGCAATCGCGGTTGCATATCCCTGGCGTTCCTGTCGAATTATTTGGAGAGACTGATATGGCAACTGATGTCATTGAACTGCGTGGACATATTATCGATTCGCTGATCCTGCCGCGCGTCTGGGACGCGATTATGGACCAGGGCGCCAATTTTGAAGTGGAAGACATGCGCGTGGGCCGCAGCAAGGACGAGCCAAGCTACGTGCGCATGCAGGTGATCGCGCCGGATGAGGCGGTACTGCAATCCCTGCTCTCTGAACTCCAGCAGCTTGGCGCGACGATTGTGCGCGAGCAGGATGCCAGGACCGAGCGCGTGGAGCAGGCGGGAGTGCTGCCCGATGAATTTTATTCAACGACGAACATGCCCACGCAGGTGCGGGTGAATGGTCGCTGGGCGACGGTTGAGAACATCGAGATGGATGTTGCCGTCGTGATTGATCGCCAGGCCGGGCGGGCCGTCTGTCGCCCGATGCACGAGGCTGAGGAGGGCGATGAGGTGGTCGTCGGGCACGGCGGCATCAAAGTCTTCCCGCTGGAGCGCGCGCGCCGCCGCGAGGTCTTTGGCTTTATGCAGAGCGCCGTCAGTTCCGAGCGCACCAAGGTTCAGTCGATTCAGGAAGTGGCGCGGCAGATGCGCCAGACGCGGGCCGAGGGCGGCAAGATTCTCTTTGTGCTGGGGCCAGCCGTCATCCATACCGGCGCGGGCAAATATATCGCGGAACTGATCCGCCGGGACTATGTGCAGGTGATCTTTGGCGGCAATGCGATCATCACGCACGATGTAGAGTCTGATATGTTTGGCACATCGCTAGGCGTGAATCTAGCGAGCGGCGACCCGGTAGAACACGGCCACCGCCATCATCTGCGCGCGATCAACGCCGTGCGTCGGGCGGGTTCGCTTCAGCGCGCCGTCGAGCTTGGGCTGATTCGCCAGGGGCTAACCTACGAGGCGCTCAAGCACGGCGTCGATCTGGTGCTGGCTGGGTCCATCCGCGACGACGGCCCCATGCCTGGCGTGATCACCGAGATGGTTGCCGCGCAGCGCGAGATGCGCCGGGCGGTGCGCGGCGTTGAGATGGCGATCATGGTCGCCTCGATGCTGCACGCCATCGCCACCGGCAACATCCTACCCGCCGCCGTGAAAACCGTCGTCGTAGACATCAACCCGGCGGTCGTCACCAAATTGGCCGACCGGGGCACCACCCAGGCCGCCGGTCTCGTGACGGATGCTGAATTGTTCCTGCGAGAACTGGCGGAGACGCTGAGGGAGGGGTAGCGCGCTTATCATGGTGGCCTGCGCTTCTTCGCGGGTCAGTTCATAGCCATCCATGATCTGATCAATCGTTTCGCTCGCGGCAAGCTGCTCAAGAATAAACTCAACGGTGATGCGGGTTCCTGCTATCACCGGCTTTCCGAGCATGATCTCTGGGTCGGAAATAATCTCTGGCTTGTCCAGGAGATACTCCCTTCTGCTTCACAGCCCTTAAATTTAGTCCTATTTACGGTTGCGCTCATCCCTGAGAACATGATACCATCTAAGCCGAACAAATCAGATGGATGGCACGTGTCAGGAAGCATCAATCAGCCGCATAATAAAACGTCATCTGGTAGTCTGGCCTTGAAACGAGAATCCTCCCGCTAGAGGAGCCAGCAATCATGTCAGTACGACCCTCTAAAGTTCCAGTGGCGCCTCCTCCGGCTGAGCATGCTGATGAGCATCGCCCAGTTGAGTCAGACCGCAAGCTGTCCCCAGGGATTCTCTCTCGCCGCATCCTCCGTTCAGATGATCTGGCGTCCCCCGCGTGGTGGCAGCGCCGGGGAATGGGGTATCTCTTCACCATCGCGCTGGTCGCGGTGATTACCCTTGGGTCAAGATATTTCCAGGGGGTGCTGGAGCCGCACTTCTTTGCGGGCGCCGTTATGATCCTGCTGGTGTTCATCATTGCGCTCATCTGGGGAGCCGGCCCGGCTATTTTTGCGACGGTGCTGAGTACGGTGGCGCTGGATTACTATCTTGTCTCGCCAGTCAGCAAGTTGAATGTCTTGAACGACCTGGAGGACTTCCTGCCATTTATTGCCGCGAGCCTGATCGTGAGTTCGCTCGCGGCGCAGCGCGAGCGCGCCCGGCGGCGGGCGCGCTCCGCCGAGCGCGTGGCGACTGAGCGCGCTCAGGCGCTAGAGGAAGCCGGAAAACTCAAGGATCAGTTTCTCTCGCTGGCCTCGCATGAACTGAAGACGCCGATTGCAGCCATCAAGGGCTATGCCCAGTTGGCCGAGCGGCGCCTGGGGCGCGTGGCCGATTCGCCTTCTGGCGTCGCTGCCACCCAGGACGTACTCAGCAAGATTAACCAGCAGGCGGATCGCCTGACCGGGCTGGTCAATGATCTGCTGGATGTGAGCCGGATTCAGGCGGGCAAGCTGGAGTTGCGGCTGGAGAGATGCGATCTGGCCGCGCTCTGCCGTCAGGCGGTGGAGGAGCAAGAACTCTCTAGCGGGCGCCGCATTAGCCTCAGCCTGCCTCCAGAGCCAGTATGTATCTCGGCGGATAGTGAACGGCTCGGCCAGGTGCTGAATAATCTGCTGACCAATGCCCTTAAATACTCGGATGCGGATCGCCCGGTACGCCTGATCCTCACCCGTCAATCCCAAAAAGCGCAGATCGCTGTCGAGGATGAAGGGGTGGGCATCCCCACGGACGAACTGTCCTTCATCTTTGATCGCTTTTTCCGCGCGCGCACGGCCCGCAACGGCCCGCAGCGTGGCCTGGGATTGGGGCTGGCGATCTGCAAAGAAATCGTTGAGCGTCATCAGGGACACCTCTGGGCGACCTCAGAAGAGGGCAAGGGCAGCCGGTTTACTTTCGAGTTGCCGCTGGATGAGGCGCCGCGATTGGAGAGCAGAGCCTGATATGGATGGGATCGCGCTTCAGCAAGCGTTGCAACACCAGCTTCAATTGATTGCGCGCACCTGTCTGCGTCTGGAATTAGAGCCGGGCGCCCATTCCGCGAGCGAGCCAGAGTCTGGTTTTGGCGGATGCCCCTGGTGGCCGGTAGGCGAAGCGTGGCCGCTCTGCGATAGCTGCGGCGCCCCGCTGGCCTTTCTCTGTCAGTTGCGCCTCGATGGCGGGGGCCACTGGCGGCCAGATCATTATGATCTCTGTTCGGTCTTCTTCTGCGCGTCATGCGTCCAGCAAGATGACGCGACCCTGGCCGAACGGCCCAGCGGCGATGGGTGTCGCTTGCGACTGCTGCACTTGTCAGAGCAGCCCCTGGCGTCGCTGGCGCCGCCGACGAGTCTGAGCGCAGATGGTAGGCTGGCGCCGTTCCGGGTGCATGGCGCGCCGGTGTTGGATGTGCCTGGCTGGCAGGATGTCGCTGATGAACTTGCGGAGGTAGCCCCGGAGGCGATGGACACGCTCCATGTCGGCTGGCGCCTGGCCGAGTTAGCGGTGCTGCGCCGCCAGGCAGACGCGCCACAGAGCCAGCTTGGGGGCTATCCGCATTGGGTCGGGGCAAGCTCCTGGCCGGAATGCCACTGGTGTGGCGGGCAGATGTATCTGCTGGCGCAGTTCGTTGCGGCGACGCCACTGGAGCCAATCTGGGGAATGAGACGACGGGGCTATCTCTTTTGTTGCGCAGAGCCATGTGATCCAGAGGCGCTGACGCTGATCCTTCAAGGCTGAGGTGCAATGACCGAGGCAGAGGCAAGACAGCGTCTTGACGCCTACTATGCTCAAGCGCTCGGCTACCCACAGAACCGCCTTTGGATGCCAGGGATCAGGCTGATCCCCCTGGTGAAGCAGCGTCCCGCTCCATCTCTCTTCCGAAACAGCGCGCTCATCGTTCACGCGCCAGTGATGGCGCCTGAGGAGCGATCATGCGCTGTCATCGCGCATCCACACCTGCTGGGGCCGCTGCGCCAGTTTCTGGCTGGCCTGGCAGTTGATGCGCTCTTTGAAGCGCCAACGCTGGAGCGGCTGACCCGACTGGTGCGCGCTCAATTCCCGACCGCCTCGATCTCGCCGGACGGGCTACTCATCATCGCGCGTTTTGTCTCACGTGAAACATTCCGCCCTTTTCACGGGCCGGAGAGCGCCTATGTCGAGCGGCTGGATGAGCATACGCTGGCACATCTGGCGCTGATCAGCCGGTATACGGGAGGCGTTTACGCGCTGCGTGATGCCCAGGGCCAGGTACTCTCGCGCGCCGGGGTGCGCTATGAATCGCGCGAGGTATGGGAGATTGGCGTGCGCACCGAGGCTGAGGCGCTGCGCGGGCGGGGGTTGGCAAAAATAGTGGTGACGGCGGCAACCGAGGCCATCCTGGCCGCCGGGCGGGCGCCACTCTATGTGCATAGCGCCACCAACGTGGCCTCACAGAAGGTGGCGCTTGCACTGGGCTATCAGCGCTATGCTGATGAACTCATCTGGTTTTTGCCGGGGTGAGCGGCATTACTTCGTTGCCACAATTGCCAGGCGATCAGGCAGGTCCGCCTGGTCCACCGCTTGAAAACCAGCGGTCGAGAGCCAGGAGCGATATTCGGCCTGCGTATGGCTGCGCCCCCCTTCGCTGCTCAGCAGCAAGATCAGATCGCCCAGCATAGTATGGGGCGTGCTGACGCGAGCGTCATCGATGGTGTTGCTGGTGATGAGTGCCCGCCCGCCCGGCTTGAGGGCGCGCGCCACGCGACGGAATAAGACCTGATTCTGCTCAGGACTGAACATGTGGCAGACCTGACCCAGCACTACCAGATCATACTCGGCTTCGCCAAAATCGGCGGTCAGCAGATCGCCTTCAGCGTATTCAAATTGCGCCTCCAGCTTGTGCCCTTCCACAAACTGGCGCGTCACCTCCAGAACATCCGCCGTATCCAGGGCAACCACCGTCGCCAGCGCGTTTTGCTGGGCAAGCGCGATGCCCCAGATGCCAGAGCCAGACCCCAGGTCCAGGATGCGCGCCGCGTTGCCAATCTGGCCCCGGAAGAGTTGGCGCGCCAGTTTGCGGGCATCTGGCTCATGGAGGACATAGAGGCCGGGCACCATATCAGCGAAATAATTCTCGATGCCCCCATGCTGGACACCCCACTCCGGCCAGGGTTTGCCGCTCGCCACGCTCTCAGCCAGATGTTCAAACGCCACCACATCGCGCACATGCTGCTCCACCAGTTCGCCCAGATAGGTCGGCTTGCTCTGCACCAGATACGTGGCGGCCTCTGGCGTGAGGTGATAAGTCTCACCGCGTTTGGTCAACAGTTCCATCGCTACCAGGGCGTCAAGCAATATCTCCATGCCCCGTACCGAGGTTTTGGTATTCTGGGCCAACTTTTGAGCGGTATTCAGCCCTTCATCGAGCGCGTCACAAATCTCCAGTTCAATGGCTGCGCGTAGGGCCATCGAGCGCGCAAATGCGCTTGCCTGCTCTAAAATCCTCGTTGGAGTCACAGCCCTGATATGCGTTGTCGGGTCCATAACGTCTCACCCCTGTCAGCACAATACGTAGTTGGCCCACCTGAGCCACAGGCTCAGAATACTCTATCTGAGTAGATGAATCAAGCCCCAGGGGACCATTTGGGCTAGTGGCATCCAAAGAGCAGCACATCGTTGCGTGCGTGTTCAGGGCGGCTCCCGACGCTAGCAGTCGCGCCTGATCGGCCCTTGAGCTTTGGGAGACGCTTTGCTATACTGCTGCCTGCTGCCGTAGAGATCGAGGAGGACAGCGGCTGACTTCCCGCTCGATGCGTGCAATATTCCTGAGGGAGCTGCGTGGAGGCGCGTGATGGAGACAACCTCTGCCAATCTGGGAGACCAGGTTTCGCCCCCAGCCGCCCCTGCCCACCAGCACTGCGCCAGAAGTGACGCGCCGACGAATCCGCGCGCGCGTCTGCTCTGGCGGCTGGGCAGGGGCGGCTGGGGCGTGATGCTGCTCCTCGGCCTGGTCTTTCTGCTGGGGCAGGTGATCGTAGTCAGTCAGGGGCCGACCGATTTCTGCACGGATTACACGTCGGCGCAGCGCGTGATCGCGGGACTGCAACCCTATGTTCCGCTGCACTGCTCTATTGGTTCTTATTCTTTTCCTGCGGGCGTGCATGAGTATGATACCCATCCGCCCTCCTCAGTGCTGCTGCTGCTTCCCTTTGCGCTCCTCTCGATGAGCCACGCAACGCTGATCTGGGGTCTCTGCTCGCTGACTGCCTACCTTGTTGGCGGCGCGCTCTTGCTCAAAGAGATGGGCTGGTATTCGCTGCGCGGCACGGGCCTCTTCGTGATTGGCAGTGCCCTCTGGGTTCCTTTGCTCTTCTCCGAAACGTTCCTCAATTTTGAGCAGATGCTGACACTGCTTTTGATAGTCGCCTGGCTGTTGGCGCGCAGGGGGCATCATGGCTGGGCGGGCTGGTTTCTGGGGGTGGCTGGCCTGCTCAAGCTCTGGCCCGCAGCTTTGCTGCTGCTTCCACTCATCCAGCGCCGCTGGCGGCCTGCGCTGATAGGGGGATTGACCCTGGCGTTGGGGGCGCTGCTGGCGCTGCTGGTGATTGGGCCAGGAGCGTACGCCGCGTATCTGGGGCCGGTGCGCGTGAATGAAACCCTGGCCGCACCTGCTGACGCCAATGTCTCGCTGGTCGGCGCGGCAGCGCGCTTGTTTACGGGCATACCGCCCTCCCTGGCGCCACTCCTGGCTGGGCTGAGTCCGACAGCAGCGATGCTGCTGGCAGAAGGACTGGCCCTGCTTTTCCTGGCAGGAGTGATGGCCCTGATCTGGCGCCGCCAGCGGCAAGGCAGGTCCGAAGCGATGGACCTGCTTAGCCAGGGGTTGCTGGTGACAGCCCTCCTGCTGGCGTTTCCGATCACCTGGTACTGGATGCTGATTACGATCCTCTTGCCCTGCGCCACCACCCTCCTGGCGTTGCGCCAGCTTCCCAGACCACCGCGCTGGTGGTTCGCGCTGCTCCTGGGCGGTCTGCTTCCTGCGGCTGGTCCGGGCTGGCTTGCCATTCGGTTGCCCGCCTGGCTTCCACAAGCGCAGACCGCTGGACTCGCGTGGTGGCAGCTTCTGGTGGTAGAATTGCCCACCGTCGGGCTGCTCTGCTTTGCCGGGGCGCAAGCCTGGCTGCTCTGGCGGGCCAGTGCCACGCAGATAAATGGGGCCTCTAGCGCATCTGAAATGGTTGATGAGCAAACGCAGCGAATCGAGAAAAGCCCCTTCGTTGGCTAGAAACATACGCGCGGCGATTATTGGGAGGAACTGATGACAGGGGAATCTGCTGCTTCTGAAGGTGGCGCACTGGTTGAGGCGCCAGCAGGGCCGCTGCTCCTGGGCGATAGCCGCGAGCGGCCTTTCGCGCCACGCCGCCGCCCGCTGCTGGCGCTGGCTGGCATCGTCGTCCTGCTGGCCCTGGCGACAGTCTATCATTATGCCATCTATTTGCCCCAACCCGATCAGCCCCACCGGCTGACGCTGCTCGATGATATTTTCGCGCTCGGCGTTCTGGGCCTGGTGGGGCTGGTCGGCCTGGTTGTGGGCCATCGTCTGCTCCGACTCTTCAGGTTGACTGGCTTCTCCTCGCTGGAGCGCGGCGCGCTGGCAGTTGGGTTGGGCTGGGGATTGCTCAGCCTGGCTGTGCTGGCGGTGGGTCTGGCGCATCTCCTGTATGGCTGGCTGCTCATCGCCGGATTGGCGCTGGTGCTGGCGTTCTTCTGGCGAGATGTCTGGAGTATCCTCTCTTTGCTGACCTCTGGCGCTCCATATCGGAGGCTGCGGTTGCTGGCGCCGCAAGGGTGGTTCTTGCAGGCGCTCTGCGCGCTGGTGGTGGTCGAACTGGCGCTGCTGGGCACCCAGATGCTGACGCTGCCGGTGGTGCCACACAGCTATGATGATTATCAGTATCACTGGGCAGTGCCTGAACTCTTTCTCTTGCATCATGCGATCTACGCGCTGCCGGGCTGGGCACACGCGAACTTTCCCTTCAATTCGGAGATGCTGAATACCCTGGCGCTGGCCTGCGAGGCGCCAGTGGCCGCGACCTTCATCCAGGCAACCTTTGGGCTGCTGGCCGTCATCCTGCTCGTGAGCTTTCTCGCACGACGTTTTGGCGCGCTGGCGGCCTGGGTGGGACTGTCGCTCTGCCTCTGCAACAATCTGTTCGCCGGACTGCTCATCAGCAGCTATGCGGAGTTGGCGGTGACTTATTACGCGGTGGCAGCCCTGGTGGTGATTATGGCCTGGCTGGAGCAGGAGGATCGCTCAGGGGGCATGCGTCTGCTTGCCCTGGCGGGTCTGTATGTGGGCTTCGGCCTGGGCGCGAAATATACCGAAGGGCAAACGCTCGTGGGCATTGCCCTTCTCTTGAGTGGCGTGGGCGTCGTCCGCATGGTGAAGATGGGCCGCCAGGGAGTACAGAGCCTTCTGGCATTCTGGCGCAGCCTGCTGCTGCCGCTGATCGTCTGTGGCGCGGCTGTCCTGCTGGCGGTGCTGCCCTGGCTGCTGAAAGACTGGGTGTTGTTAGGCAATCCGATCTATCCGTTGGTCTGGGGTGGGCCAGAGTGGAACGCGGCGCGCACCGAAGTGGGGGTAGCGACGTTTGCGTATTTTGGGCCGCATGGGCCGCTCTGGCAGCGGGTGCTGACCGGCTTTTTCATCCTCTTCAATGGAGCCGGACAGGCTGATGAGCCAACTGCCATGCCGCCGAATTTTCTGTATCTGCTAGTTGGCCTGATTCCGCTGATCTGGGCGGTGGAACAGGCGCGTCGGCGCAGGAAACGCTTGGCACCGGCGCCTGTGCAGGCTGAGCGCGCGGGATGGGAGGTATCCTGGCTAGTGGTAGCTGGAGGTGGCTACCTGGCGTGGCTGCTCTCTGGCGCGGCAGTGGGGCGCTATGCTCTACCCTGGGTGCTGGTACTGGCTGTGCCCATTGCGGTGCTGCTGGTGCGCGCCTCGCGGGTGCGCTGGCAACGGCCCTTCTTACGTCTGCTGGCGCCAATCATCCGAGCCTTTACGCCGTGGATCGTGCTGCTAGCAGCGGCGCTGCCAGTGGTATTCACGGCGCCGGCTTGGCTCTATACCAATCCGCTCTCTGTGGTGGTAGGCAATGTCTCGCTGCGACAGTGGGAAGCGCGGACGATGATGGATAGAAGCTCCTGGGAAACGGTGGACTACGTGGAGCAGCACATCCCCCACGATGCGCGTCTCTTGCTGGTGGGCCGGGCAGGCGTGGCCTATTTCCTGACGGGGTTTGATTACGTGGCGGATTCGGGCGAGGATTGGATTCCCTATCTGGAGACCGAGGGCCACACCCAGGCAGGCATCCTGACATTGCTACAGCAGGATGGGTTTCGTTACGTGATCTATGAAGAGAAAACCCTGAACTTTGTGATTCACACCTACGAAAATAGCTACCTTGCAACCTTCCTCCCGGCCTTTCGGCAATTTCTGCACGACTCGCTGACGCAGGTCTGGAGCTATAAAAACTTTTCTGTCTATCATGTGCCCTCACCTTGATTGGCTAGAGATGAACGCGAGAATCAGTAGTCGGTTCGCTCTTTTGTTGGGTATCATATCCTATAAAGGGGCTTGCCCTTCCAAACGGGCTAGCCTGAACGGCCTGGCTTGTAAGGAACGAGCGCAGCCGCTATAATGAACTCGGCAGGCTTGCTCCGCTGCTCGCCGACTTCTCATCGATGACGCTGACTCAACCTGTCACTGCTTCCTGGCATAGTTCCTGCTCGCAGCCAACACTGATTCCTGTATACCAGGCGATTAAACGATCAAAAGCCAATTGCTTTGTATGCTATCTGCGCCCGAAAGGAGCCTTGTACGTGAGTAGTCGTCTCAAAGCCATTATTGCGATAGGTGGGCTGGTCACCATCATTGTCGCGGTGGGCCTGATCTGGCTGATCAGCTATTTCGGCGTCTGGCCTCAGGTCCGCGATGCCTTTCTGGTGGCGCTGGCGGTGGCAACCTTCATCGCGCTGGGGTTGCTCTCCTACGCCGTCTTTGTCATGATCAGCCTGGCCCTTCAGGTCAAGAAAGAACTGACTCCTGTGCTGGATTCCCTCAAAGATACCACCGACACCGTGCGCGAGACGGCCAAGGTCGCCAGCGAACTGACGATCACCCCAGGCGTGAAGGCCGCCAGCACGCTGCTCGGCGCGGCCCAGGTAGCCGGGGTTTTCTTTGGCGTGGGCCGGGCACGCAAGCGCGCCGAGAAGCGCGCCCAGCGCAGGAAGGAACTGGCGGCGAAAGGAGAACTCAGTGCCTATCGCTGATATTCCTGAACCATCCTGGCTCCAGGCAGTCGGGCAAGCCGCTGGCGTGGTTCTCATCATTGAGTTGATGCTCTTGATTCTCATCACCGCAGCGTTGGTGGGCGCGATAGCCTTCGGGTTGTATTATGTACATAACAAGGTGGTGCCCCTGCTGATCCGCTTTGCCCCGGCCATCGAGCAGCGCTTGCAGGCGACAGATCGGGGCAGCGCGAAGTTTGCCGAGCGCGTCATCGACATCCACGCGCGCACGGTTGCGGTCAAAGAGGGACTGCGCGCTCTTGTCCGGCCTAATGGCAACGGCTACCGCGAATTGCCGCCCGGCCAGAATGGGACACGCGCCCTGGTTGAAGGCGCCGCGCCCGATGGACCGCGCCGTCTTCCCAGCGGGGGCAATGGGCACTAGCCAGCGACGAGATGAGCAAAACAACTCATGGCAAGACTCAAAGAACAGGCGGGCTTCTACCTGCGCCAGTTTGGGCGTATGAATCGGAACGCCCGCCTGTATCTTTTGAGTAATACCCTTAACGCCATCACCGTCGGCATCTTTGTGCTGCTCTATAACCTCTATCTGGTCGCGCTAGGCTATCAGGCCGATTTTATCGGTTGGCTGCTGGTTATTGGCGTCGCCGGTGGCGCGCTGGGCATGGTCACAACCAGCCCACTCATCGCCCGCTTTGGGATCAAAGCGACGCTCTTCTGGTCAAGCGTGGTCGCGGCTATCGCGGGCGCGCTCCAACTGCTGATCCCCCTGGCGTTCTCGCTCACCATCACCAGCTTTGTGCTGGGCGTGGCCGGAGGCATCTATCTGGTGATTGGCGCGCCCTTGCTGGCCGAGGGCAGCCAGGAATCGGCGCGCAGCCATATCTTCAGCCTCAACGCCGCGCTGGCGCTGATTACCGCCGTGATTGGGCAGGCGCTTGGCGGCTTTCTGCCTCATCTGGTCAGTCTGCCAGCGATCAGCCAATCCTGGCTGCTGGACATCCTCAGCCCGTTTCTGGTTTCCGGCGCGCAGGCGCGCAGCTATGAACTGGCCCTGCTGGTGGGAGGCATCATTGCGGCGCCCTCGTTCATTCCCATCATTCTGATGGACCCGACGCCGCCGG
>Ga0209166_10002320_pt1 | contig 14677 bp, 12 predicted proteins | sample Coa_R1_3_FD_187151 | JGI IMG/M metagenome (GOLD analysis project Ga0209166, IMG submission 187151) | Surface soil microbial communities from Centralia Pennsylvania, which are recovering from an underground coalmine fire - Coalmine... | ecosystem: Environmental > Terrestrial > Soil >... | reverse complement strand
TGTTGCCGGGTCGGAAGGTAATTGAAACTCGTATCCATCAGGTAGTTCCCGCACTCCCTGGTTCAGTTTGAGCAAAGCAGGAGTGAGTTCTTCAAAATGCCGCTTCCTCTGCTCTGCAGTAAGCGCCAGCCGGGAGCAGGCGAAGGCAGATTGGGAGTTTGCAGCGGGTTTGCCGGTCTGAGCGGCGGAACTCCGTTGGGAAACGACTTGTGAAAGCGCCCATGCGCCCAGGGATGTAATAGCGATTGCAATCAGAATGATTTTCATTTTTTAGCCTCACTTATAGAAAGTTGTCATTTGTTTTGTATAGCTGGAGAGCCAACCTCAACGGCTTTCGGGGGGAACGATTCCGTTCATGCGCAGGTATTCCACCATCTGCCCGTAGTGATTGGAAGAGTGAGCGAGCGCGTCTACAAGCAAGCCCAGACGAGTCCGCGGCCAGGTACCGGATGCGCCCTTGATTGGCGCGAGTGCGCTTTTCTCATCGATCGCGGCCGCGGCCCGATGAAGCCAGGCGAACGAGCCCTTGAGATATTCCATAACCTCGGCCTTGGTTTTTATTGAATCGGGTGCGGCCTCGTTTCCAGTTCCAGCGGGTGGCTCTTCGCCAAGAATGCGCGCCGCCAACTGGTAGTTGGCGGCGGCCAAATGCTTCACTTGCTCGGCGAAAGTGCGAACACCCTTGAATTCTCCATTCGTCGGCGCGTAAGAGTATTTGTCTTCAGGCATGGCGTCCGCAGCCGGGACCACCAATTGCTCGATGACTGTGACCCAGTCATCAAGCACCGGGACGACATGGCGGTCATCCGGACTTGCGGCATGCGCGAGAGCGACGGGGCTGCAGGCCAGCAGAAGCAGAGATGCGAATCTGCAAATGAATCTCTTCATGCGTAGTCTCCTTGGGCTTACAGAGACAGGCTACGAGTTCAAGCCGGCTTTAAGGCAAGCGGTATTTTTGTAAAAAATTTGTCATGCTGATGGATTTGGATTATTCATATGAGCAGCACAAGGGTGTCAGGGCACGGCTTCAGCCGTGCCGAAAATAAGCTGAACATGCGGCCTTTAGGCTCTGGGGTTGGCTGCGTGTTTCCATAAAGAAGCGAAGAGGGCGATTACGGCTTTGGACATCTGACCTCAGTGGCTAAAGCCGCAGGATAGCGCCTCTTGCGGCACGGATAAATCCGCGCCCTGACAATGCTCCCTCGCGTGCGCTCATGAATAATCCAGGCCAAAAGCATTTTCCTAGTCCAAAAGCCGTTCTTCTGCGTCCAATAGCTGCATGCCACAACTATTGATTTCCGAGGTAGCGCGGCGCGCGGGAGTGAGGCCGTCGGCGATTCGTTATTACGAGCAGGTTGGAATCCTTGCCCCAGCGCAGAGAGTTGGCAACCAGAGACGTTACGACACCACTGTACTGGAGCGGCTGGCGGTGATCCGGCGGGCGCGTGAGACCGGGTTCACGCTGGATGAAGTGCGGCAACTGTTTTTTGGCTTTGGCCGTGCCACCCCGGCTTCCGAGCGATGGAAAAAACTCTCCCGAAAAAAACTCGTTGAGCTCGACGCGATGGTGGAGCATATCCAGACCATGCAACGGCTGCTGCGAGCTCTGGAGAAAAACTGCCGCTGCTCAGCCTTGGAGCAATGTGGAAGAGGGTTCCTGCGGAGCGCCGATAGCAGCACAAGAGGGCGCTGCTGATAAAGGATCGCCAGATCTGCATTCGGTGAATTAGGAACTCGAAACACCTTACAGCCGTCTAAGCCAGAGGGGCTTAACCATCGATCCTGAGTCCCTTGAAATTCGTCCCCTTGAAGTGAGACAGTGGTGGGAATACAGGTGACCTGGGAAAGGGGCAAATATATGAAGCTCCGCATTGTATTTCTGTTCATACTCCTGGCGCAGACAAGCACCATGGTGCTGGCACAGTCGGGTACCGCGCCGGCAACGCGCCCGAGCCACTCCCGGGCAGCAGCGCCAAGACAAGGAGCCGGCGAGTGGTATAAAGCGACCCGGGTGACGCTGCGCATGCAAACCGGGGGCGGGGCGAGTAAAACCACATACGACATCGGCCATGGGCAGGAGCTTAAAATCACCGCCGACGGCCAGCACAGCCAGATCATGCTGGTTAATGGCCGCCGCGCATGGATGCTGGTGAAAAATGTGGCGCTGGAGCCCGGCCAGGAGATCGATACTCTCGACGGCCCCGTACTGAATCTCAGAATGGCTCTCGAATTGCTGCGCGCGGCCGCCCCCGCCGGCCCCGGCAAAATCAAGGAGCGGGCCGAGTTTCACATCGACGAGCAGAAACGTTCCATCACTGTGAATACCGCCTCCGCCAGCGGCGGCATTGATGCCCCTTGGATCCTGGACGCGGTGATACAGCCCATCGCGCCGGACCAGTGGTCATTTGAACTCCACGTCAGGCACGACGAAACCATCTACTTGAGCGGGACCTGGCAAAAAGAGGCTGTGGCACCGGTTTTTTCGGACGATATGCCACTGGATGGCTGGCAGGTCCTGAGCATCGGCGCTACCAAGATCGTTACCGCCAATGGCACGGTTTATGACTACGGCGCGCAAATTTCCAGAAGGCATCCCAGCACGCTAGGCGAACTGCGGAAGATGAGCGAGTAGAACCCAGTTCTCGGTTCTCAGTAAAAAGCAACCGCAAGATCCTTCGGGCCAGAAAACCGACCCTCAGGATGACAATCCTTTAAGAGCAATTGCCAGCAAGAACAGCAACGAGCAACAGGTAGGATCAAAAGCAGCACTCAGTACTCGGCAGTCAGTACTTCTCACTTATGATCGAGCGGCGGAGCTATGCCAAAGTCGCGCGACTTGGCTCCGGTGCGGGCGGCGCGGGCCAGGGGAGGCGAGCTGACCTCCTGTCCGTATTTCTCCAGCAACACCGGGACTAATGCGCCCTCGGCTTCTTTCACGAAGGCCATCTTGCCCTCCGGATCCATGTCGATGCGGACGTAATCGCCCAGCTTTACCTGCCCGGTGGCGACCAAGTTGGCCAAGGGGAAGACAATATAGCGTTCAATGGCACGTTTGAGATGCCGGGCGCCGTACTTGAGGTCTGTGCCTTCGTCGAGCAGGAAGCGCTTGACTCGGGGAGTGCAACTGAAGACAAACTGGCTGTTGCCGGTGGCCTGCAGGATGCGCTGCTGCACCATCCCCAGCTCGATTTCAAGGATGCGCTGCAGGTGCTCCGGCTTCAGCATCTTGAAGACCACAATCTTATCGATGCGGTTCATGAACTCAGGGGAGAACTTACGCTTGGCTGCGTCCTGCGCCGTGCGGGTAATTTTGTCGTCGAGTTTGGCGTCTATCGACGGCGGCTTCTGGGCAAAACCCATGGCGCCGTGGATAAGCTCGTTCATCTCGCCGGCCCCCAGGTTTGAAGTCATGATGATGACACATTGCGAGAGGTCAACGCGCCGGTTATCGCCCAGGGTGAGCGTGGCTTTATCCAGAATTCCCAGCAGAAGCTGCCAGAGCGAGTCGCTGGCCTTTTCGATTTCGTCGAAGAGCAGCAGAGAGAGCCGCAGCCGCTCGGTGTGCCACTGGTTCAGGGCTTCTTGGGTCAGCAAGGGATGGGTTTCGCGGTGGCCGAGATAACCCGGAGGCGAGCCGATGAGCTTGGCGATCTCGTGGCTGTGCTGGAACTCGGCACAGTCAATCTTGATGCACGCCTTGGAATCCCCGAACAGCGCCTCGCCCATGGCTTCGACCACCCGCGTCTTGCCCGAACCCGTGGGCCCCAGAAACAGCAGATTGCCGATTGGACGGGAGGGTGGGTTCAGGCCCGCCAGAAACATCTGGTAGATTTCGGTGACCTTTTCGATGGCCGGGTCCTGGCCTACGATCTTCCGTCGCAAGGCGGCATCAAAATCCTGCGCGTCGTTGCTGCGCCGGGTTGGATCCAGTGCTGTGTTTAAACCCGTCCTCATGTCGTGCCCCTTCCTGCCTGGGCTGCTGTCACCTTTTTCGATGGAGAAAGACACGCGCAGAGTTGCTATCAATCAAAATGCTGTTGGATGATGGCGGTCTTATATATAAAAGTGGGCGATCTGCGCTTTGTCTTCCTCTCTATTTCCTGCCCTACCATTCTTGGATGCAAAATCAGCAACGACGGAGTGGCTCCCCGGTGGAAAACTTCAGGAGGTGCATTTTGCGGTTCCCTGGAGCAACCCCTGGGCAGTCCTCAGCCGCCCAATCCACAGTTTGTTTAGGTAACCGTACATGGCCTTCTGATTTTCTTGAAGCGGAGCGGAGACGGGGAGCATCCATCTTTGTACCTGCTGGACGGCGTCTAAGGTATACACCGGGTTGCTGGTTGTTTTAGACCTGTTAGTATTTCGTTTCTCTCCGAGAAGGAATTGGAAGTACTTGGCATGAAGGTTCGCGCGTTTCTCCCTGGTTTGCCCTACGTCAATTTATCTTCAGTTCGGTTGGCAAATTTTTTTTTGCTTTCGTTGCTGCTCGCTTCGCTCTGCGGATGCGGTTTCACCCGTGCACAGACCGGCCAAAACGGCAGTCCGGCACCTGCGCAACCGGCCACCGCGCCTGTTTCGGCTGCCAGCACCCAGCCCGCCGCCTTCCACCACACCGTCAAGCGCGGGGAAAGCATCCCCACGGTGGTGCGGGAATACATTTCGCACACCTCGTATATGACCGGCGCGGAGCTAGAGAGTGCCCTGCGCGAGGTGAACAATAAGCCCAATGGCAACAATCTGAAGCCGGGTGAAGACCTTATCATCCCCGGCTACGAGAGCGCGCCGATTGTAGAGCACTCGGTGCCGGTGCCAAAAGATTTTGAAGTACGCGCCATCTATCTGACCGGAACCATGGCGGGCAGCGATCACGGCATCCGCATTATCCGCAGGTGGCGCGAACTCGGTGGGAACGCGGTTGTCTTCGACATCAAAGACAGCGACGGCTCGGTGAACGTAGTTTTCGATCATCCCCTGGCCCCAAAAGCCAAGCACCATAGCATTGCCAATTTGCCCAAGCTGATCCGCTTCCTGCACTCCGAGAATATGCACGCGATTGCCCGCATCGCCCTCTTCCGCGATGAGCATATTGCGCGTACGTACCCGGAACTTGCTGTGCAATCCAAGCGCGCCCTGGCGTCAGTTGCGCAGAACAAAGTTGCGCAAGGCAAAGCGGCGCCGGCCAAAGCCGCCGAAAACATAACCACGGAGAATCAAGCCGCGCAGAACCTGACTGTACAGAACCAGACTGTACAGAACCAGACTGTACAAAACCAGGCGGTGCAAAGCCAGGTCGCGCAGGATAGTACGGTCGGGCAGCAGAATCAACCCGCGCAGAACCCAGGCGCTCAGAACCAAGTTGCTCAGAGCGTTGTTCAGAATAATGACGCGCAGAGCAAGACTACACAAAGCAAAATCACGCCAGGCAAAACCGCATCCCAACCCTGGCGCGAGAACGGCAAACTGGTCTGGAGCGATCCTTCCAATCCCCGGGTGCAGGATTATGATCTTGCCCTGGCCAAGTTCGTGGCCAGCTCCGGAGCAGACGAAATTCAATTCGATTACGTTCGTTTCCCTGCCGAGGGCGATCAGAAAGACGCGCAGTTTGCCTTCATGAAGAGCCATCCGGAGTGGCAGCGCGCCGACGTGATTGCCGATTTTCTCTCGCGCGCGTACTCTGAGCTGCATCCCTCGGGCGTGTTGCTTTCACTCGACGTTTTCGGCGTGATGGCGTGGCAGCGATCGGTCGACCTGAACCACACCGGCCAGGATATTACCCGCATGGCGAAATTTTGCGACGTGCTCTCGCCCATGATCTATCCATCCCACTTCTTCGGAATGGATGGCTATAAACGGCCCGGCGATGCGCCTGAACACTTCATCTCTACCTCCATGCAGCGTTTCGAAAAGGTAACCCAGGGCAGCGGGGTGGTGCTGCGTCCGTGGCTGCAGGCCTTTGCCTGGCGCACGCCCACTTACTCGCCGCAGTACATCGAGACCCAGGTCAAGGTGGCTAAAAATAACGGCGGAGTCGGTTTCCTGTTCTGGAACGCGCGCAACGACTACGGGCGCCCCTTCGCCGCCATGCCCGACATGACTCACAAGATGGATGAGTACTTCAAGACGGTGGCCGCAAAAAAATCTTAAGTGCTTACCGCGGATTTCAACGGATTCGCGCGGATCAAATCCGGGCGATTTCCCTCATCCGAATCCGGAAAATCGCCGTTTATTGCGGAAAAGATTGGCTTTTTTCTGTGCCTCTGTGTCTCTGTGGTTAATCAATTCTCTGACTTCCGGCCACCCTGCTCTCGTTCTATAATTGAAGATCGACGCAAAAAAGGCGAAGGAGCCCCCGGGAATGCCCATCAAAAAGAGCGAAAAAATCTGGCACAATGGCAAATTCATTAATTGGGATGACGCCAGGCTGCACGTCATGTCCCACGTGATCCATTACGGCACCTCGGTGTTTGAAGGCGTCCGGTGCTATGCCTTGCCCTCGGGCTCGGGAATCTTCCGCGCTCACGAGCATGCCCAGCGCCTGCTGGATTCCGCCAAAATTTATCGCATTGACCTTGAATACAGCCGTGAAGAGCTGGTAGCGGCCATGGTGTCGCTGGTAAAAACCAACGGGGTCACGCCCTGCTATATCCGCCCCATCGTTCTGCGCGGATACGGCGAGGCCGGAGTCGCGCCGTTCAATTGTCCGGTTGAGACTTACATCATCAATTACGAGTGGGGACGCTATCTCGGCCACGGCAGCGATGAAGGCGTGGATGTTTGCGTCTCATCCTGGAACCGCCTCGCGCCCAATACCCTGCCCGCAATGGCCAAAGCCGGCGCCAACTACATGAACTCGCAGCTTATCAAGATGGAAGCCGTGATGAACGGCTACGTCGAAGGCATTGCTCTCGACGTGAATGGCTACGTAAGCGAAGGCTCGGGCGAAAATATTTTCCTGGTGCGCCAGGGCACGCTCTACACCGGGCCGCTGGGCAACTCGGTGCTGCCCGGCATCACGCGTGATTCCGTGCTGCGCATCGCCAAAGAAAAAGGCATTCCCATCGTCGAGCAGATGATCCCGCGCGAGATGCTTTACATTGCCGATGAACTGTTCTTCACCGGCACCGCGGCCGAAATCACCGCGATTCGCTCTGTAGACAAGATCAGCGTCGGCAAGGGCGAGGTTGGGCCGATTACCAAAACCCTGCAAAAAGAATTTTTCGGCATCGTTAACGGCACAGCGCCCGATCGCTTCAACTGGCTCACTCCAGTTCCGGTCAGCATGAAGCAGCCGGTGGGTGTGTAAGACAATCATTTAAGTCTCAAAAGTTTAAGGCTGTCATGAAAGTACTTGACGCTCCCTTCAATCCGAGTGGACTGCGGTGCGCCGTTCCGCGGGCCAGCATCGGGGGTTCACCTGAAAACACCAACCTCCCTACACAACCGACTTACGTTAAGGAGAAATTCTTATGAGCACTGCTGTAACACCTTCCACCGATTTCGCAGTTGGATTTCGTGAGATGTTTTTGGAGGAATATACCAGAAAAGAAATGGCGACCACGAAGGCCGCGATTGATGCCATTCCCGAGGCCAGGAAAGAGTACAAACCAGATCCCAAGGCACGCAGCGCGAACCAATTGGCCTGGCACCTGGCCAACAGCGAGGTCTGGTTCCTGAGCGGGATTGCCGATGGCAAATTTGCCGACCCCGTGGCGTTCGAGAAAGACGCGCCAAAAACCATCGCAGAAATTTCGCAATGGTACGAAAAGAACGCGAAAAAAGAAGTGGAGCGGCTGCGCAAGTTGACGCCGCAGCAGTTGGCGACGCCTATTGATTTCTTCGGCGCCTTCAACCTGCCAGCCTATGCCTACTTGCTGTTTCAGACCAAGCACTCCTGTCACCATCGCGGACAGCTCTGCGCCTATCTGCGCCCCATGGGCTCCAAGTGCCCGGATATCTACGGCGGTAGCGCCGACTTTCCCTGGCAGGGATAGGTACATTCCCAAATTGACAATTTGACAGATGCGATCTTCAAGGTAGAGACGTAGCACGCTACGTCTCTACCTCCTTAACGCATTCTGTCCATGGCTGCAAGATCGTATTTGCCAAGATAAATAGGATGCGAGGTGGCGCCCGTATTCCGGCCGTTGTCCATGGGATAAGGAAGATCGCTGGACGTTGGAAACCCCCATATGTTCCCCGTCTTCAAATCCACCACCACCTTTCCGATGATGTGCCGGCTGCCGTCGGGCGCGTGCAGCGTAGTGGTGCCGGGTTCAACAAAGATGCCGTATCCATTCACGGAATCCGAATATGTGGTTCGCACCGGCTCCCGAGCCTGGGCATTTTGCGGCACAAACCACGGGCGCAGGGCAATCATCCCCAAAAACAAGGCAATCACCGGCAACATGAGGCGCGTGAAACCATCAATTTTCATAGAAACCCTCCATGGCATTTCCCATGAAGAATTAAGATGAGCCAAGCTGGTTTATGGCTATTAATCTGTCTTACCAAGAGCCACGTGCTTACTGTTGCTTCGGCTGAACGCTGAGTTGAATGCTTTTAACGCAGAGCCGTCAAGCTCGCTCTCCACCACACCCAGGGCATGCTGCCTATTGCGATCACGTTCCAGGCAAGCATGGCAAAGCGCATCTGCTTCGGAGTGTACGGCTTTTCGCGCCAAACCAATACCGCATCCAGAACGAACCACAAGCCGCTGGCCAGCAGGAACCCGCTTAGGACCAGGCCATGAAAGCAAACCAGCACCAGGACACACTCGGCGGCCAGCAGTGCGGCAATCAGCAGCTTGGTTGGAACGCGTCCGATGACAGTGGCGGTGGTGCGGCGTCCGCTGGCGCGGTCAGGTTCGATATCCATGATCTCGCCGAACAGGTGCGAGTGCATGGCGAACATGGTGCTGAACAGCATGGCCTGCCAGGGCAGTTGCGGAGCGCGATTCAGCCAACTGCTGAGCACAAAGACCAAAAGGTATCCGCTCTGGTTTAACAGCTCGAGCGGCGGCCGGCTCTTCCAGCCATAACGCGGCCAGTTATACAACATGCCGCCAATGGCGATTGATCCCGCGAAAAACAGCAGCACCTTCGCTCCCGCAATATGGAGGAAGAAAAGCACAAAGGGCACCTGCACCAGCGCCATGGCGATGGGCAGTCTGTGCAACTGCTCACGCGATCCGCGCGCACCAAAAAGAAATGTTCCTTTGCGGGGATTGATGCTGTCAATCTCGAAATCAACGCAGTCGTTCCAGCCATACAACAGCAATCCCAGGGGAAATGTGCAGTACAGCACGCCCAGCCAGAAAGGAGTCGAGTGAAATACATTTCTCTGACCCAGCGGCAGAAGATAAAACCATACCTGCGTGGACCAAAGCCCGGGCCGCGACGCCTGCAGGATGAAAACCAGATCGGAAAAGCGGGAGCGGGTTTCGGGCGGGCGCGCAGTCGTGGCGGCAGTTGTGGACATCGGTTCAGTTCTCGGTTCTCAGTTCTCAGTTTTTTATCAGAAGATCAATCGCACCTTTTTCTTTTTTCCTTCTTACTTCTTATTTCTTACTTCGTACTTCTTTATTGCGGTTCCAACGATAGCCGACGGTATGCACGGTGGCAATTTGCCTGGGATCAGCCCCAACGTCAGCCAGCCTTTTTCTCAACTGCACAATCGATTGATCGAGGGCCCGTGTGGTTCCGTAATATTCGTAACCCCAAACCTCGTTGAGAATGCGGTCACGCGCAAGCACCTCGCCGGGGTGAGCGGCAAAAATCTGGAAGAGCCTCGCCTCCCTTCCCGAAACGGGAACCGACTTGCTGACTCGCCTGAGTTGCAGGGTCTTGAGATCAAGGGTGCAATCGCCAAAATCCAGGCCGCCCTCAGACGAAAAAGGCGATGTGCGGTTTCTGCGCAATAGCGCATGCACTCGAGCCGTCAGCTCGCGCAAACCGAAAGGCTTGGTCATGTAGTCATCAGCGCCTAAATCCAAGCCGATGACCTTGTCCATCTCCTGGCCTTTGGCGGTGAGCATAAGGACCAGGCCTTGATAGGCTTGCGCCCGAAGTTGTCTGCAAACATCGTAACCGCTCAGACCAGGCAGCATAACATCGAGCACGATGAGGCTGGGCCGGTGCTTCTCAACCGCGGCCAGTGCAAGGTCGCCTCGCGCACAAGCCTCCACCAAAAAGCCTTCGCTGCTAAGAAGCTCGACCAGGCCGAAGCGGATGTTGGTGTCATCTTCAACGACCAGTATCTTCGTGTTGGTTGTGGTTTTCATCTATCTTTTTGTTCGAACGTTTTCATTGGGCTTGTCATCCGACTGCGCCGCGCTCAACGGCAGCGTCAGCGTAAAGCAACTGCCACCACCGGCGCGAGGCGAATAAGTTATATCTCCACCGTTGTCTCTCGCCATGCGCCGCGCCAGGGTGAGTCCCAGTCCCGAACCTGATACACCGCTGGCGAGCGAATCATCCAGGCGATGAAACGGCTGGAAGATTGCGTCAAGCTTCTTAGCCGGAATGCCCGGCCCGCGGTCGAGCACATCAACACAACCAGATCTGAAGGAACCGGGTTGCTTCTCCCAGCGCACGCGGACAAGAATTTCATGCCTTCCATATTTTTCCGCATTGGAGAGCAGATTAAGAATAACTTGCGCCAGGGCATCGCGATCGGCAACCAGCGGTAGGGTCTCTACCTTGTTCTCAATTTCAAAAGCCAGGGCAACACCGACAGTTTCAAGGTGGGGCCGGCAGGTATCAACGACCTCACGCACGATTTCAACCAGGTCGCAACTGCGGCGTTCACCCGAGGGTGCGCCGCGTTCCATGCGCGCAAAATCGAGTACGTTGTTGATGAGCCGCGTCAAACGAGCCGATTCCGCGGAGATGATGCGCAGATAATTCGTTTGGCGCTCGGGCTCGGCCACCCGGCCTTCGGCCAGCATATCGGCAAACATTCGGATGGAAGTGAGCGGCGTTTTGAGCTCGTGTGAAACGTTGCTGACAAAATCCGTTTTCTGTTGCGCCATGCGTATCTTGCGGCGGACGTCAGCCGCCATGAGCCAACCGCCCAAAACGATCGCTGCGATCAGCGTCAGGACAATCGACGCCAAAGTAAGTTGCAGCGTAGAAGCTGAACGGTTGATCTGCTGCGGGTCCACCAGATAAAGCGCGGCCTCCCAGTGCGGCAGGGCTTCGCCGATTTCGGTGGCCACAAAGGGATGCTTCCAATCGGCACGAAAGCCGGCGCGAGAGACCGCTACCGGAGCTCCACGATCATCGAGAATGGCAAGGCAGTAGTTTGCCGTGCCGCCATAGCCGAGGTCGGCGGACTCGACCAAAGGCTTGAGACTCTGAACCAGGTTTGGTTGGCTGATCTGCGCTCCGAAGACCAGCCTCCCCGCGCCGGGAGGCCGATACCACACCATAAGGCGCAGCTTATCTTCAAGAAAGCGAGCCAGCGCGCCGGTAGTTTCTGCGCCAATGACCCGGCGAAAATCAGATTCCGCCGGCACCGTGGTGGAAACGTTACTCTGCTGCGGAGCAAAATTCTTCTGCGGTACGACCTGCCGCTGCACTGGCTCCATTTGCGCCATTTGATCGCCAGATTGGGACTGTGCGGCTTGCTGCTGGATTGGCATATGCGCCACGTTGTTCCCGGATTGGGCCGCCGTTTGCTGAGAAGCGCTCCGGGCTTGCGCAGCCTCCTGATTACGGATGAGCTCTCGCTGGATCTGTTGCATCTGCGTCATATGGTTCCCAGATTGGGCTTGCCGCTGCGGAGGCAAAGCCTGCGCCTGGGCCTGAAACATGACAGCGTTGGTCGTGCTGTTCGCATTCGCGGTATTCAACCCATTTTGCGGCAAATTTAGAGCCTGCTGAGGATACTGCGAAAATACGGGCACATTCTCGCGGTTGCCGAGAAAACGGCTATTTTCTGTGCGGAACGTCTTGGCCATCATTCCCTGGCTCGGCGACGGCGAATAGATCGTGCCATTCAGATCAACGGCAAAGCCGACCTCGGCCAGCTTCCATGTGCCGCGCAGCTCGCGATTGAAATTCTTGGCCAGAGCACCGGGAGATGAACTTTTTTGCAGAAGCTGCTGCGTGGTCTGGACAAAGGCGGAACGGGAATCATCTAACTGGGATTGCACTTTTTTCGCCAGCGCATCGGTGATGTTCTGGCTGATGATGGCCTGCTGGTGCTCGAGGATCACCTGCTGATCGCGGGCCGAGCGCACCGCCAGCCACGCCAGCGCAAGGCTGGGCAACAGGATGGCGGCAAGAAAAATCCAGGCGGAGCGGCGCATCAGAGATTAACCATGTTATTGGTCAGAATGATGTCTCTAATCCTATGTCTTAAGCACAGCTCCGCCAAGAGTTTTGTCACCGGCTGGCAGAGAGCATTTTTGAGTCGCTCTCTCCATTGCCGTCTATCGCCGCAAACACATCTGCTGGTGCCAGCCCAAGCCAAGGGTCCTGGCGCGGAGTCAGGAAGATTCGCGCATAGACCCAGTCGTTAATCTGGGCCAATGACCACGAGCCGTACGACTCGGCAAGAAAAGCCAAGATCTTGGTGCGGCGCATATAGTTGTTCTGCACGGTATCCATGACCGCGGTTCCACTCAGGTTCCGGAAGGCACGCATCATCGGGGTTTCGACCATGGCTTTGGAGGCTGTTATCTGCGCAGCCACGGGAGCACTCGGATAAACTTCGACTGCATAGGTCTGAGGAGTGCTTTCCAACGCTTGCAGTAGAGGCTTCTCAGCAGCCATCTTCGTTACCGCTACAGGCGCAGCAACTCGCGCATCGGGGAACTTCCGCTCTATCACCTCACTGACAGAGGAGTCAAAGCTAACGTCGTTCCAATGCAATTGCGCGATTTGCTGCCATCTGGAATCGCTCGTCGCCCGCTCAAGATCACTTTCCGACAATGCCGTGTATGACGCGGGCGCTGCATGCAGGCTGGCGAGATCACCAGTCCATGCCTTCAGCAGCCGTGCCTCGGTAGCCTTCTGGTACGCTTTGTAGTTCGGCGCCCCCGTGCTGCGAGCTTCTTTCTCCGCATCGGCCGCCCGGCTCAGCTCGGCGGCAAAGACCTTGGCGCTGTAGAGGCCGGGCAACGCGTCCACGATTCTGCCGTCTGCATCGAGAATGTAATGGATGCTGTTGCCGGTAATGGTGCGCTCCAGCTTGCGTCCGTCGCCGAAGTCAATGGTCACGCGCGGCGCAGGACGCACCGACTCCCAGTGCAGAATGAATCCGCTCTTCAGAAGCTGGTTGACCTCGGCGCTGGGGTACAGCGTGGTGCGGAAAAAGCGGCTGTTGGCACAGCTCAGGTCTTCATCGAGCCGGCCCAGCAGGCGCAACGACAAAATAGGACGCCCCGATGTCCGCGCCGCCCTCTTGGCTTCTTCTAAGTCGGTATACCAGTACAAGCCGCTGGCATAGTTGTCATACTGGCCACCGACGCGGTCAAGGGCGGCGGCAATTCGCTTCCAGCTCGCGTCGCTCGGAGCGCCGCCGCGATGTGCGGCGATCTCTGTAGCAAAGCGCTGCTCGAGCAACTCGAGGCCATGCGGTCCGGCCTGGCGCAGATGGTTTTGAGCCTTTTGAGCAACCCCTGCATCGGCCGATACGGCCTGCTCCACCCATTCAGCCGGCTGGTTCTCGGCCTGGATGGCGGCTATACCGCTGAACATAGCAACCAGAACACTACACGCGAGAAAAGAAAATGTTTTCATGACAGCCATCGTGCCCCCTGGCGGCACAACAGTTGTCAGAAGCACCTGCTGAATTTGTAAAAAAAATGTATGGGTTGCGATATGCCAAAGTGTCGATGGCCCTTGTAACTCTCGCCTTATTCACTATCTGCCGGCGTGATCGATTTCAAACTGCACCAGGTTCTTCAACTGGTCGTAGGGGATGCTGGCAATGCCGGGCACTCTTCTTCCGTTGATGAAGACGGTCGGCGTCTGGTTTACATCGAGCGATTGTCCCAGCGCCATGGACTTTTTGACCCTGGCCTCGGCTTCCGGCGTTGCGGCACAGGCGGCGACTTTCTGCGCGTCCAGGCCCGCGGCGGTGGCGATCTCTTTCAACTTGTCGTCGGCGGTGGCTGGGTCAATACTCTCCTGTTTCTCGAAAATGGCGTCGGCATATTTCCAGAAAGCTTCGTTGCCACTGGTGTGGGCGGCACAGTCGGAATACTCTGCCGCCTTCATGGCCCAGGGATGCATCGAGGCCGGCAGCGGGAATTGCTGAAAGATAAAGCGCACTTGCGGAAAATCGGCCGCCAGCTTATCCGCGACCGGCTGGGCGGCCTTGCAGTGCGGGCACTCAAGATCACTGAACTCAACCACGGAGATCGCCGGAGTCTGCGGACCGCGCGCCGGTCCATCGGCGGCCTGCAACTTCGCCCGGGCTGGGGCAAAAGGATTGGACCCGAACGGCACCAGCTCGCCAACAATCGCGTTCTCTTCGTCAGGAGGAAGATAGATGTGGGTGGCCGCCTGCTTGTTGATGGAAACAATCACATCCGCGACGCCCGCAATCGCCGAGGGCCGGATCGCTAGAATCTCCCAGGTAAGCGAGGGATCGTAACCGAAGGTGCGTTTCATCGCGGCCTCCACCTCTTCGTTGCTGGGAAGTGGAAACCCGGTATCGGCGGCTTGGT
>Ga0209166_10002318_pt1 | contig 14685 bp, 10 predicted proteins | sample Coa_R1_3_FD_187151 | JGI IMG/M metagenome (GOLD analysis project Ga0209166, IMG submission 187151) | Surface soil microbial communities from Centralia Pennsylvania, which are recovering from an underground coalmine fire - Coalmine... | ecosystem: Environmental > Terrestrial > Soil >... | reverse complement strand
ATCGTGGACGATCGTCTTCAGCGCGGCGGCGACAGGGGCGATGTTGCCGCGAAAGCGGACCAGCAACAGGTCGCCGCTGGAAGGCTTGCTACGCAGCGTGTAAAGGGAAGGTCCGTCCGGCTCATTCGTGTAACTGGTGCGGTTGTCGCGAACCACGCTGACCACGTGAAGGCGTGTGCCATCGCTTGAGACAATCGTTTGTCCAAGCGGATCTTGTCGAGGCCAAAACATGGAAGCGAACGCTTGCGAGACGACGACGGCGCTGTCGTCAGAATCGGAAGGCGGGAATCCGTCGCCTCGGAGAAACGGAACGCCGAGGGTAGCGAAGTAGTTGCGTGACACTGCCCGGACCGTTGCGGCGTGTCCCTCAGCCGATAGCTGGGCTGGAAGACGGAACTCAGCATTGCCCGTCGATTCTTCATCGTCGGCGAGCGGCGTCAGGCTGCTGGTGGCAACGCTCTCCACCTGGCCGACTGCGGCGATGCGGTCTTGCAATCGTATTAAGAAGGCTTCGGCATCGAGCGCGCTGTAACGTTCTGGCGAAAGATCCACTGGAACAGCCAGCACGTGCTGCGTTTCAAAACCTGGTTCCGTGGCAAAGATCGAGAGCACAGCCTGCGAGAACATCGACGAGACGACCATCAGCACCATGCAGAAGCAAACTTGTGCGACCACCAGCAAATCGCGCAGGGTCCAGCGCGACCGGCCAGTTTCCCCCGTGTGTTCGTGGCCCTTGAGAGATATCCACACGTCCTGCTTCAGAGATTCCAGCGCAGGCGCAAGTCCGGCGATGATCGATGACGCCAACGTGACCGTCGCGAGCCAGGCGAAGATGTGCCAGTCGAGGTTGAAGGGGAAGTAGGGCATCTGCGGAATCAGCTTGCGAAAGAGCCGTGGGATCTCCAGCGCCAGACAAACTCCCAGCCCGCCGGCCGCTACGGCGATCAGGAGATTTTCGGAGAGAAGCTGGCGGATGATTCTCCAGCGTGCGGCGCCGAGCGAGATGCGCACAGCGATCTCCCGCTGGCGCGCGAGGGCACGCGAGAGTAACAAGACCGACCCGCTGGTGCAGCTTACCAGCAGCAATAACATGGCGCCGGTCAGAATCAGCAACACGATCCAGAAGGACTTCGCCCGGATCGCGGGGTCGTTGATCATCGCGCCATTGGTCACTAGCGCGCGCACTTTCCAATCGGGATCCGGTTGAGGAACCTGCCCCACGATCACATTGGCCTCAGCCTGCAATTGATCGCGGCTATGGCGTGGAAGCAGCCTGCCTTCGAGCCACAGAGAGGGAGCGAGGTCCGCGGCAAAAATGTCTCCGTTGCCCGTGAGCCGATGTTGGGTGGTGTAAGGAACCCAGATTCCGGATCCGCGCAGTTCTCCTGAGAAATTGGCGGGAGTGATGCCCACCACCGTGAACGGCTGGCGGTTCAGCAGGAGTGTTTTGCCGAGGATGTGCGCGTCAGCGGCGAAGCGGCTGCGCCAGAGTTCTTCGCTGATCACAACCACGCGCTCTTCGGTGCCTGGCGCACACTCGCTCGCGTGAAACAATCGTCCCGAGAGCGGCGAGGTGAGGCCATAAACCGGGAAGAAATTGCAGGAGACTTCCAGTGCCAGGCTGCGGGTCGCGTCTTCTCCGATGAGCACTGGGTCGGTGCGCCAGGCCGCCAGTTCGGCGAGCGATTGCGAGCGTTGTTCAATGGCTCGATATGCCGCGGGTGAGAATGCCCCTCCCAGCTCGCGGGGATTTCCTCGCGACCAATATTGCGCATACATCCGTGCGAAGGTTGCCGGATCCGAATCTGTCCGCGGACGCAGAAGAATCCCGTTGATGAGCGTAAAAATGCCGGTATTGATGCCGATACCGACAGCGAGGGTCAGGGTGACGGCAATCGAAACCAGTGGCGCATTCCGCACCATGCGGAATCCGTATTGGAGATCGCGAATCAGACCATTCAGCCAAAGCAAGGATGTCTCCGCGGGAGCCGAAGTTTGACTTTATATGATGACGGCGTCAACAGCTTACTTATTACAGTCATTTTCCTACCGGCGGGTGTCCGCGGTTCTAAACGGGTGTCCGATTTCGTACAGGCCAGACCGGGGCTGGGCGCATGCTCTCGGCGAAAACGTCAGCGGCTGACGACGGTTGTCGTGCGGTTCGGCTGTCGCTGCGACTGGAAGTGGGTCTCCCCAGTGGAAAACCACAGGGTGTTTAAGTCCCGGTAGACTCAACTGACCTTCTGCGGTGCCCGGGGCAGCGGCATGGCTGCCGCGATTTTGGCTCCAAAATATTTGCTGCGCGCCGTCAACAATTTCTCGATGTCGACTTTCTCTAATGGTTGTTGCCGTCCGAGTAAATGCGTGACCAGGGCGATCTGCGCAAAATGCTCCACCGTCTCCATCTTCATGTACGCATGTTCCAGTGTGTCGCCGTAGGTCACCACGCCATGGTTCGACATCAGAATGGCATCGTAGTCCGCGACATAGGGCTCCAGCGTCTGGGCCAGCTCAGAGGTTCCCGGCGTGCCGTAGCGGGCGAGGGGAATGCATCCTAGTCCCATCACGACTTCACAAACCAAGGGCTCGGTGAGCGCCATGCCGGCAGCTGCGAATCCGGTCGCAGTGGGAGGATGCGCATGCACAATCGCAGCCACATCGGGCCGCATGCGGTAGATCAGCAGGTGCATCCCGATTTCACTGGTGACATTCCGGCGTCCCGAAATCTGCTTGCCCTTCAGGTCCACGATCACCAAGTCGCCAGGCCGCATCGCTCCCTTGCTGAGACCGGTAGGCGTCACCAGGATGCGGTCGCCTTTCAGCCGCACCGAAAGATTGCCGTCCATGGCCGCTACAAAGCAGCGCTCGTGCAACATTCGTCCGTAACGGACGATCTCATCCTTGTATTTCCGTTCCGTTGGCATCGTTCTCTGGAGAGATGACAAAAAACTGGACCGTACTTGGCACTGGCATACTACCAGCATCATCGCGCCGGAAACAATCCAAAATTTGTACTAGATCGGAACTGAAATCAGCTCTAAACCCGCACTGTTGGCGGCTTCTGTCCTTATAATCGCTGCGTGCTGGTATCCGATTTTGATTACGAGCTTCCCCCGGAGTTGATTGCGCAGCAGCCGCTGGCCGATCGCGCCGCTTCGCGCCTGCTCTTGCTCTCCGCAGCCACGGGACAATTTGAGGACTGTCAGTTCCGTGACTTTCCCGACCTCCTCCGGCCCACGGATCTCGTGATTTTCAACAACACGCGGGTGTTTCCCGCCCGGCTTTACGGGCGGCGCGGAGGTCTTAAGTCCCAGGCGGTAAGTCCACGCAATCCTGCAGCCCGCGAGTTCCTTCGCGGCCGGATTGAAGTTCTTCTTACTCGACAATTGCAGCCGGACCCAAACGAATGGGAATGCCTGGTCCGGCCGGGGCGCAAGGTATCGGTCGGCGAGCATCTTTTCTTCGGCGAGCACGACCAACTCCAGGCCGAGATTATCGCCCGTGGTGATTTTGGCGAACGCCACATCCGTTTCGCCCCGGTGGACAATTTCTTCCAGCAAGTAGAGAAAATCGGTCATATCCCACTGCCGCCTTATATCGCCCGCCCCGACGTGCCAGCGGACCGCGAACGCTATCAGACCGTCTACGCCCGCGAGCGCGGGTCCGTAGCCGCGCCAACCGCGGGTCTGCACTTCACCCCGGAGATTCTAGCCCGCATCCGTAAGCGGGGAATCGAAACGGCGGAAATCACCCTGCACGTCGGCCTCGGCACGTTTCAGCCTGTCCGCACGGAAAAAGTCGAAGAGCACCAACTCCACGCCGAATCGTATTCGATCTCCGAAGAAACGGCCCGCAAGATCCAGGAAGCGCCAACTGAAAATCGCCGCATCGTAGCCGTCGGGACTACCACCGTGCGGACGCTCGAATATGTGGCCCAACAGAACTCCGGTGAAGTCCGTCCCGGACGCGGCGAAGCCAATCTGTTCATCTATCCCGGCTACAAGTTTCAGGTCGTCCAGGGAATCCTGACCAACTTCCACTTGCCCCAATCGACTCTACTGATGCTGGTCTGCGCATTCGGCGGAAAAGAGAACGTCCTTCGCGCATACCGCCACGCCGTCGCCCAGCAATATCGCTTCTATTCCTACGGTGATTGCATGTTCGTCGAATAGTTTTCGTGTGATTTGGCGCAATCTCACCTTGATGCATAGCTCAAAAGAAAAAAGCTTCCAGTTTTCCACATACAATACAGAGAAGACGTTCCTTCTTCCCCCTACTACAGACAAACCACTATTTTTCTGTTCCGGACTTTGCCGTATGTCCTACAGTCCTTCTCATCTGCGAAACTGCTTTCCGTGACTGGGAAACTAGAGGATCGAATTCAGCAACTTTGCGCCCGCGTGAAGGCAACTGAAGATGACGAAGAGCTATATCAATTGTGCGCGGAGTTGCAACAGGCACTCAAGGAGCATGTCAGTCAACTTCGAGAACGCGTGGCCGAGTATCGGCGCGTCTCGAAAACGGACTCCCGCAAGAAGGGAACATGAAAACGTGCTAGATGACGCTTCGAAACAACGCGTGAAGGAGCTCTGCGATCTCATCGCCAAAGAGCAAGACCAATCTCGCTTCTCCGTGCTCATCCATGAACTCAACCAGTTGCTCGATGGATTGCACACGGGTGGCGCAACCGATGGCCGGCCCGGCCTTGTTTCCTCTAACGAAGAGCTGTCCTGATCTACCTCCGCGCGCCTCTTACTCCCTTGGTTGTTCTTTTGTTACGGCGCCGCCGCTACTTGCGGTGGCGTCGTACCTTCTACCCAATGAATATACGAAGCACCGTGTCCACAAACAGGTTCGAATCCCACTTCACGCTAAGACTCCGCGGCTCAGCCGGCACGCTGCATTTCCCAATTTGAAATTCTGATCCGTTCCTACACGCACATACCTTGGTGCGCCATGGTTTTGGCTGCAGTTCAGCCGTTTCTAACTAGACTGGGCTGTTCGATTAAGGACGGTTCACTTTATGCGAATTCTTATTGCCGAAGATGATGAAGCTCTAGCGAAATTTGTTCGCCAGGGCCTCGAAAGCGAGCACTATGCAGTCGATGTTGTTGCAGACGGAGAGGGCGCCTGGACTGCCGCAACGGAATCCGAGTATGACATGGTCATTCTCGACCTGAGCCTGCCTAAACTGGATGGGGTCAGCGTGCTGCGGCGACTCCGGTTGCAGAAACCCAGCTTGCCCGTTCTCATCCTGACCCAACGCACGCGAGTGGAAGACAAAGTCCAGTGCCTGGACGGCGGTGCGGATGATTATCTGGCCAAGCCGTTTGCCTTTAGCGAACTATCTGCCCGCATTCGCGCGCTGGTGCGGCGCAGCCACCTGCCTTCCGAGTCCGTGCTGACGGCCGGCGATCTCAAGCTCGATCGTGTGCAACGCATCGTCGAGCGTGCCGGACGCAGAATTGACCTGACCACCAAAGAATTTGCCCTGCTTGAGTACTTGATGCGAAACGTCTCCCGGAGCGTCACCCGCTCCATGATCATCGAGCATGTGTGGAATCTCACCTTCGATACGACCACGAATGTGGTGGACGTCTACATTTTTGGACGATGGCAAAAGATCGATTCTCTCCGCGGCGCTATCCTCGGGCTCGGCTTTCAGCGGGTGAGCGATATCGCCATGTCCTGCGGCGTCCTCAACCTCACCCCCAAAGACGCGGGAATTGATCCCGTCGTCTTTTGGGAGCATTCGCTCGGCTGTGCGCTGGTCGCCCGGCACTTCGCCCGCAAAATTTCCTACCCCGATCCCGGCAAAGCCTATCTGGCTGGCCTGCTTCACGATCTCGGCATCATCGTGAATCTCTGGATGTTGCCCAAGGAATTTCGTGTCGCTTACGAATTCGCGCGCGCCCAAGGAATCCCTCTCTGCGAAGCTGAAAAAGCCAAGCTTGGCTTTACTCACTGCGAAAGTGGACGCCTGCTCGCTGATCAGTGGGAACTTTCCACCGATCTTCGCGAGGTTGTCTCGCTGCACCATTCCGCCCCCGAATCGCACGACCATGCAGGCTTGATCGCCCTGGTCGAATTGAGCGACCTGCTTTGCCGCATGAGCGGTCTCAGTTACGGCTACGCCGAAAACCGCGAGGTCAACCTGCTCGAGCAGACCTCGTTCGCCGTCCTCTCCAGAGAATGCCCCCAGCTGAAAAATTTTGACTGGGCGCGCCTCACCTTCGAACTCGATTCCTACATGGACGAAGTGCATTCCCTCGTCCACGCCATTTACCGCACATGAACGACTCCCCCGCAGCCCGAGCCGAGATCCGCGTTCTGGTTGTGGACGACAGCGCCTTCATGCGAACCGCGCTGGCTCGTATGATCACCTCCGAGGCCGGCTTCGAAGTCGTCGCCACCGCTTCCTCGGGAGCCGAGGCTTTGGAGAGAATCCCCTCCCTTGATCCTGACGTCGTTACCCTCGACGTCCAGATGCCCGGCCTCGATGGCTTGGCTACCCTGCGCGCCATCATGCAGAAATTTCCCCGCCCTGTAATCATGGTCAGCGCCGCCACCGAGAAAGATGCCCACATCACCTTCAGCGCGTTGAGCGCCGGCGCTTTCGATTACGTCCCCAAGCAGCTGTCCCGCTCGTCTCTCGACATCAGCCACATCCGCTCCGACCTCATCGCCAAGATTCGAGCCGCCGCCCAGGCGCGGCGTCCGTCCGCCCCAATCGGCATCCGTAAGTCTCCACGTTCGGTCGGCTTCAAAGCAGGAGATGCTCCTTCCCTGGCGGCTCCCGCGATCGTCGCGATCGGCTCTTCCACCGGGGGACCCAAAGCTCTACAGGAAATCCTGCCTTGCTTCCCTCGTGACCTTCCGGTTCCCATCCTCATCGTGCAGCACATGCCCGTCGGCTTTACTGTTCCTTTCGCGCAACGGCTTGACTCACTCTGCGCCCTCACTGTGCGCGAGGCCACAACTCGTGAGCTCATCCAACCGGCAACCGTCTACATCGCGCCCGCTGGCCTACACATGCGGGTCGAGGGCAGGCTTTCCGATGGACGTCCCATGATCTCGCTCGATCCCGAGCCCGTGGACTCTCTCCACATTCCCTCGGTCGACGTTTGCATGAAGTCGGTTGCCGCTTTCTATGGAAATAGCGCCTGCGGCGTGATTATGACTGGAATGGGTTCCGACGGCGCAGAAGGAATGAAGGCCATTTACCTCGCCGGAGGTCTCACCATCGGCCAGGACGAATCCAGTTGCACGGTGTATGGAATGCCCCGCGTCTGCGCCGAACTCGGCATCCTCGCCCGCATCGTGCCGTTGAACGAGATTCCGACTCAAATCCTGCAAGCCACGCGCCGCCGCAAGCCCGCATGAAGCGGCCCCATTCGCCACGGTGCCTTTTCCAGCAACTGCCGCACTCTCCCCAGCAAATCTTCGCTGGAAAACGGCTTCGCCAGGCACGCCTCACCAGCCTCTCTCGCCATCTGCTCACCGTATCCTGTAGCCAACAGAACCGGCAGCCGCGGATTTGCCCGCCGCAATCTCTGAGCTAACACCCGCCCGGTCTCTCCCGGCAACACCACATCTGTGAGCAGCAAATCAATCTCAAATCCGTTTTCATATATCTGCATCGCCTCTGCCGCGTTCTTTGCGGTCAACACCTGATATCCGGCAGCTCGCAATACTTCACTCGCCACTTCCCGCACAAACGTCTCATCTTCTACCAGAAGAATCGATCGAGACTCACCCACTGATGGCGAGTCATTCCATCCCTCTCTCCGTTCTCCGCCGAATTCCTCGATTTCCAGGCAGAGGGTCCCGTCTGCCGTCGCGCTCTCACAAGTCGATGAGTGATTCATAACCTGCTCCTGCCATTACCCAGAGCAGATCAGTAACCATAAACCCGCTCGGCTCCGGCCTCTTCGCCCTGGCACTCGAACCGATGAGAACACAGCACTTATTTCGCGATGATGCGACAGACCCACCCTGTACCCCACCCATCCATCATCCATTTTCGGGAATGTCGCAGGAACAGCCGCCCAATTCGGAACCCGCAAGATGGATCCGCGACGGTCCTTGCGAGGCTGAGTTCCGAGACCTCGTCCAGAAGGAGGAGCAGCAAAGCCGGAAGCCCGATCACTTCGGTTGCGTTAACACCGTCTCGTACGGATCCAGCACAATCTTCCGCACCCCTGCCGGTGCCGCGAGCCGAAACCCAGTCTCCTCCCCGTCCGCAAACACTCTCCCCAAAAACACAAGCTTCCCCGCCGCCGACGCATACACTGGCACCGACGTCACCAGATTCTCTGCCGCATCCTTCTGCAGAATCGTCCCGCTCACCACCGTTCCCGAGCGCTGCGGCGTGATCTTCACCCCCTTCAGTTCTAGCTTCGGCAATGAAGTGCCGTTAATCCATCCATCCAGAAACCAGTCCAGCGACTTCTTGCCCTCATACCGCAACGACGGTGGCAGATCCTCCGCAAATACCTGCAGCAGCTCTCGCGTGGTGACTGTCTTGCCTTCGTATTTCTCCCGTACTCTTCTCAACCCTCGCATGAACGGTTCGTCCGGGCTGCCGTATTGGATCTTCTGTCCCTCCTGCGCGGCCGCATCCTTCAACATGGTTCGCAGCATGTGAAACAACCACGTCCCCCGTCCATAACTGATCGCTTGATATCCTCCTGGAAATTGTGACGACAGCAGTCGCGTCCCCAACGTCACCGGCCCGGCATCCATCGGCGACATTCCATCCTTATTCTTTTCCACCAGTCCACGCCGGTACTGCTCCATGATCTCCCGGAACCCCGCCGGATTCCGCTCCTGCACCAGCAAGAGGGCGCAATAGTTTGCCAGCCCCTCCGAAAACCACTGATCTCGATAACCATTCCACGTGACCAGATCTCCCCACCACTGGTGCGCTACTTCATGCGCCGGAATCGATTGCTCCAGCACCGCACGATACGGCGCAAAGTGCAACTGTTCTCGATCCTGCTCCGTCAGAAACGCATATGAAGACAGGAATACCAGCCCCGGCCAACCCTGGCTTTCAGGCCCTGGCATCTGTGTCAAAGCCAAATGGCTGTACGGAAATGGACCGAATCGCTCGGCATAATACTGAATGGCCCGCGCCGCCGATTCTCCCACCATCACTTCCATCTGCACCGGCGAAGGACGATGCGGAACGATCACTTCCTGGTGCTGCGGCCCCGGTTCGCCCGGCTTCGGCTCGATGACCTGAATGGGCGCACTCGGAAAATCTCGCTCCACTCCTTTCGTCGCATACGTTTCTACCGTGACATTTCCCGCCTTCGCCGTCGCTTCCCGGTACTTCCCCAGGTTGAATCCTGCCAGCGGAATCGGCCTTTCCGAAATCCAGCGGGAAGTCTGATCTCCATTTTTTGCGGCCCGCCCCTGATCGATCGCCGCCGATTTGCCCGTCGCCACCAGCGTCCACCCCTGTGGATAGCTGAACTCCAGATCGAAATCCGCCATTTCGATCCCGCGGTTGGGATACCACGTCCCGCGCTCGCCCACATAGAGCAACCCGCTTCCCGCTTCTGCCAGAACGTCTCCTCCGTACACAAACTCAAGGTCGAACTTCTGCCCGGCTCGCGCTGGTTCCGGCAACACCACAGCCACCAGGTCGTTTCCGCGCCGCGAAAGTTGCGTCCCCTCCAGTGCCGGATTGTGAATGAACTCCACCGGCCTCCCGTCCGCATGCACGCTTTCAATCTGCAAGTATCGCGATAACTCAAACAGCAACGTCCGCGCTCCCCCGCCTTTCACCTCGCATTCCATCTCGGCTCTGGCGTGAATCTGCTTGGGCGGCAGCACCTCCGTCGTTATCTTGTATCGCCGAACCAAAATCGAGTTCTCGGACGCGCTCTCTCCTTGTGGTTCCGTCCCCACCGCCGTGCCTTGTGCTGGTCTTGCCTGCGTTGGCGAGAACGAAGTCCACACGTCGTAATACGTTTCTCCGTTGTCCGCCGTCTTACCTTGCCCTACCTGAATCTGTTCCGTCGCCGTCGAATCGTAAAACACGTCGAACACGCCAAACTTGTTGCCCTGCAGACGCGCGTGCAGGAACCGGTCCGCCATCGCAGACCCTGCGTCCGTTCCAGCGTCTGCGCCTTGCCCATCGCCCGCCGGAAGCATTTTGCTGAAGTTCATCAGCAATCGCGTGGCATCGAATATTGCCAGATTTTTCGCTGTCGCATCCCACCGCTTTACAAATTGATCTGCGTCGCTGGGTGCACGCAGGTCCGGCCGCAACTCCAGCGGCACATCATCGTTGAACCGCAAGTAAGCTGTCGAAAATCGCTCCTCCAGAATCGCCATCCCGGTGAATAGGCTCATCGAGCGCCGCTCGACTTCCGTAGGAGGTGTAATCAGCACTTCCCCTTCTCCCTCGAAGAACGCCCCCGTGATGTGTCCCAGCACATCCTGCGTGAATGCGATCGTCCCGTCTTCCAAACTGATTTGTACCCCGGGCCGGTTCAAAGCCGCGCCCCTCACCTGGTACACCTGAGCGCGGTCCAGTCCCACTTTGCCCAGCTGTAGATAGAGTGTCTCCGCCGGTTTTTGCGGCAAATCGTCCACCGCAGGCGCAGGCCATGCCCACAGCGCAAGACAGACTGCCGCCATCCGCATTGCTAGGTTTTTCTTTAGTACCTTCGTCACGTAGGTTGGAAGCTCCCCGGTTGCTAGAATGCGCCTGAATGCGCCCACGTGTCACCTTCCTCGTACTTTGTCTGGCTCCGGCCCTGGGCGCCCGGGCTGACACCATCCATCTGAAGAATGGCCGCACCATCGTTGCCGATCACGTCCGCGAAAACGGCAATCGTTACGAATACGATATCGGCGACGATTCCTATGCAATTCCCAAGACCGCCGTGGCCCGGGTAGACACCGCCGGCCTGCCGACTTCTAATTCCTCCGCTGCCAAACTCGCCGATCTTCCCGCATTTACCCCTCCCGACACCCTCGCCAATGAGGGCGATCTGGTCGGCAAGATCATCACTGAAGGCAAAGTGAATCTCGACGCGCTCGCCAGCCTCGAGTCCAAAGGCAACGCTGAATTAAGTGGCACCGCCGACTTCATCGCGGGCAAATTTGAACTCGAACACGGTAACATTGCCCAGTCCCGCGTCTATTTCGAGAACGCTCTCCGCTTCCAGCCTTCCAGTTCCACCATCCTTACTTATTACGCCGCGGCCTTAATCCGTACCGGCAGTGCCGGCCAGGCCTTGCCCTATGCCCAGCGTGCCGTGCAGGCAGAACCCAGTTCTCCCGACGCCTACGCCATGCTCGGCTTCGCCCAGTTCGCTTCTGACCACACCCAAGATGCTATTGGCTCCTGGAAGCGCTCCCTCGAACTGCGCCCCGATCCTGCCGTTCAGCGCCTGTTGGAAAAGGCCCAGCGCGAGCAGAATGCCGAGACCGATTTTGCCCAGAACGAAAGCAGTCATTTCGTCCTCCACTTTGAGGGCGAGCAAACTTCCACCGCACTCCGTTCCCAGATTATGTCCGTCCTCGAATCCGATTACGAGGACCTGGTTCGCGATCTCGGCACCCCTCCTCGCGACAACATTCTGGTCACTCTTTATACCCAAACCGCATTTTTCGATGTCACCCACGCTCCCAACTGGTCCGGAGCCATCTACGATGGCAAGCTCCGCATCCCCATCAGCGGCCTCACTTCCGTGACCCCGGAACTGGCCCGCGTTCTCAAGCATGAACTTTCCCACGCCTTCATTAGCAAGCTTTCCGGCGGACGCTGCCCGGTCTGGCTCAACGAAGGCATTGCCCAGTTTCTCGAGCCCCGCACCCTGGGCGGCAACGGACATCTGCTCGCCGTGCTTTTCAAGAATCAGGAACACATTCCGCTGAACGCTCTGGAAGGCAGTTTCACGAAGTTCTCTGGTTCGAAGGCCGCGATCGCGTATGCCGAAAGTCTCGCCGCCGTCTCCTACATCAGCGATTCCTACGGCCTGAGCGACGTGCAGCGGATTCTCGACCGTCTCAGCCAGGGAAACTCCGCCGAAGCCGCCCTCCGCGCCACCATCCACTCTGATTACGGCCAACTCGAAGCCGATCTAGCCCGCTACCTCGCCGATAGATATGGTGACTAGGGTCTTTCCTCTGTGTTCCTCAGTGCCTTCTGGAGTTGGTTTCGGTATTTGATTTCCTTCGTGGACCTTCGTTCCCTTCGTGGTTGATGAATTTTCTTTCATCTTTGCGCTCAGGCCATTCCTGTGCTAGCTTGCGGTACTGCGTATGCGTTCCCTGTTCCGGTCGCGTGATCCCGGACCGGCCGTCATTGTTGAGCCGGCTCCGACCGTGTTCCCTGCAATCCAGGGAGCCGACATCGCCGCCGTCTTTGCCGGCAAACGCGTCGCGGGGGATTTCTACGATTCCATCCGCGTCAGCCCACAGCGCGTTCTGATCGGCCTCCTCGACATCGCTGGACGCCGGGAGGACAACCGCCATCTCCTTACCGCCGCTCAACAGATCTTCCGCAACTCCGGATGCGAGCTCTTCTCCCGTCCCGACATCAATGAATCCGATGCCATGACCGAACTCAACCACCTCCTCAATCGCGGCCTGATCGACGCCTCGAGCGGAGTCCGTTCCTGCCCCGCCTTCATCGCCTGCTATCACGAGGTATTCGGCACCCTCTGCTACACCAATGCCGGCCACATTCCCGGACTCCTCCGCGATGCCACTGGCATCTCCGAACTTGACTCCACCGGACTCCCCTTGGGTCTGTTCTCCCACGCCACCGCCGACGCCCGCATCGTCGCCCTCGAAAAAGGCGCCGCTCTCCTCCTGGTCTCCCGCGGCCTCATCGCCTGTGAGGGTCGAATCAACGGCTCTTCCGACGAATTCGGCCTCGACCGGGTCAAGCACTTTTTCCAGAATGCCCCAGCCAATCGTGCTGAAGCGCTCTGCTCTTCCATCCTGAACTCAGTCAACGAGTTTGGGGGAAACGTCCCCCTATGCGACGACCGCACCGCCCTCGCCCTCATCCGTACAGCCTGATCACTCCAGCCAACTCCTGCAGCCCCGGCAGCGTCGAATTCCTATAAGGCCCCGCTTCCCCGAATTGCAAAATAGGAATTCGCGAAGCCCGGTACTCTCCCAAAGTAGTAAAATGAAACATCGGCCAAAACCCACCCGCAAGTCCTGGAAATGTGGCCCAACTCTTATGAAAAAGCTTGCCCTGATCCTCGTTGCCGTGGCGTGCATGCCCGCTCTCGCCGCCGGTCAAGTCGTCGAAGAAATCATTGCCCGCGTCGACAACCAGATCATCACTCGCTCCGAATTCGCCCGCAGCAAAGATCAGCTTCGCGACGAGGTCAAGACTCAAGATCCTACAAACGCCGACAAGCTTTACACGGAGCGCGAGAAAGACGTTCTCCGCGACCTCATTGATCAGCAACTTCTCCTCGAAAAAGCCAAAGAGCTCAATCTCTCGGCTGATACCGATGTCGTCAAGAAGCTCGATCAGATGCGCAAGGACATGAAGCTCGATTCCATGGAGGCTCTTGAGAAGGAAGCCGAAAAGCAAGGCATCTCCTGGGAAGACTTTAAACAGAATATGAAGAACCAGATCCTCACCCAGAAAGTCATCGGTGAGGAAGTCGGCGGCCACCTCGCCATGACCAACGAAGAGGCGGAAAAGTTCTACGAAGCGCACAAGAACGAAATGCAGCACCCCGAGTTCATTCGCCTGAGCGAGATTCTGATCACTCCCAAAGCCGCCACACCCTCTATCACTCTTGCTCCAGATTCCGCGACCGCCGGTCCAAATGCCTCCGCTCAGCCTCCGGTGGATGAGGCTGCGAAGCAAGCCGAAGATGCCGCCGCCCTCGCCGCCGCAAAAGCCAAGGCCGAAGACCTTCTCAAACAACTCCGTGCCGGTGCCAGTTTCGATGAGATCGCCAAAAAGTATTCCGACGGACCTTCCGCAGCCGATGGCGGCACGCTCGGCACCTTCGAGCGCGGCAAACTCGCCAAAGAACTCGAAGACCGAACCTTCGCCATGAAGTCCGGCGAGATCACCGACGTCATCCGCGTCAAGCAGGGATACACCATCCTCCGCGTCGACGATCATCAGGCGGCAGGCGTTCCTCCCCTGAAAGACGTCCTCCCAAAAATTCAGGACGCACTCTATTACGAAAAGCTCCAACCCGCTCTTCGCGCCTATCTCACCAAGCTGCGCGAGGATAATTACATCGACGTCAAGCCCGGCTATGCCGACACCGGCGCCAGTCCCAACCAGACCAAGCCGGTTGAAACCACCGCCGCCAAAGAGTCCGACGCCAAAAAGCTAAACAAGAAGAAACACAAAAAACTAGGCATCCTCTGATCCGGGCGCTCTCCGTAGCGCCCGTCCCCTCGCGTCAGGCCCCGAGCGGCCCTTCAGGGCTGCGTCTGGCGCATAATAAATAGGGCTTTAGCCGCCTTGGGCGATGCCTCCACCCGCCCGCATTGCTTTATACTCAGACCACCCATGAAAGACTTCTACATCTGCGACTGCGTCCGCCATGAGAACAAGGTCATCACCTCGACCTTTGTCGTCGTCGCCAAGCAGATCAAGCCGAAGAAAACCGGCGAACCCTATCTCGCCCTCACCCTGGGCGACCGTAGCGGCCAGCTCGAGGCCAAAATGTG
>Ga0209166_10002316_pt1 | contig 14687 bp, 15 predicted proteins | sample Coa_R1_3_FD_187151 | JGI IMG/M metagenome (GOLD analysis project Ga0209166, IMG submission 187151) | Surface soil microbial communities from Centralia Pennsylvania, which are recovering from an underground coalmine fire - Coalmine... | ecosystem: Environmental > Terrestrial > Soil >... | reverse complement strand
ACTGGCATCGCCCCCATGCTAGTCTGAACCACGCTCCACCCATCAGCCGATCCGGTCTCGACCGGAACAACCTGTTGATACACCACAGCTAGGGATCAGGGCCTAGGGACTAGGGAATCCAGCAATCTGCGATCCGAGAGGTCGGAAGTCCGAGGTCGGAGGTCCGAAGTCCGAAGCCGGAAGTCCAAGGTCCGCACTGGCCACTGATCACTGACCACTACACTCTAGCCCCTAGCCCCTGCCCCCTATCCCCTGTAATAAAGCTCTTCCAGCGCCTTCTGCACCCGCCCCGACAGCGCCTCCAGATCCCGCATCGTCATCCCTGTCGTCGAGATCGGTTCGCCCACCCGCATCTCCAGCGGCCGGCACTTGATGTGGTAGGTATTCATCGGCAGCAGTTCGTAGGTTCCAACTAACGCCACGGGCACGACATCCACCTGCGCCTTAATGGCCATGAAGAATGCGCCCGCCAGAAATGGCTTGATCTCTCCGCTATTAGTGCGCCCGCCCTCGGGAAAAATCACCAGCGGCAGTCCCGCCTTCAGTCCCTTCAATGCTGCCCGAATGCTGCTGATCGAATGCGACGGATTCTGCTGATCGATGCATACCTGCCCCGACCGCTTCAAATGCCACCCCACGACCGGATACGACAGCAACTCCTTCTTGAACGCGATCCGAAACTGAAATGGCAAGTACACATACAGGACAGGAATGTCCAGCGCCGAGGCGTGATTCACCGCATAAATGTGAGGCTTCGAAGTATCGATTTTGTCCAGCCCGGTCACCTTTACCGGCGAGAAGATAGACTTCATGATCAGCCATGACCATGTCCGCGAAAACCAGTGTTGCCGCCGCCCGCTGGGATCGAACACTCCGCCCGGCAACGCTGCCAGCCCCATCACGACCGTATAAAACCAGATGAGTGGGTCGAGAATCACGTACGATCGCAGCTTGCTCAGCCAGCCATATCTTTTCCCGGGAATCTCGTGCGGACTGCGCCGCGGCGGAGCCACCGCCTGCGGCCCGCTCTCCTCCACCGGATCTTCCGCTCTCTCGACTGACGAATTCACTTCCTGCACGTTTCCATTCTAGGGGAAACTCACAAAATTCGGGTGCAGACAATTCGGGTGCGGGGGTTGACCGTTACTTTCCCGTTGCGCAAACCTCAATCCCGCAGTAAATTAATTCACCTTTCCCCGCGCGCCTTCGTGGTCCATCCGAGACCACGCCGGCGCACAGTTCCGGCGATCCTGTTTCAAATCGCCATGTGACAACGCGGGCCTTCCGAGTGCGGCGGATTCCCGGTCATTGAGGGGGCAGAACGTCCCGGGCCCAGGACTGCCGAAATAACGACTGCCGACATCACGAAAGGAAGGCACACCGCCATGCCAAGAAAAACCAAAGTTACTCTCTCCCAGCCACTGTTCAGCGAACCCGTTTTCCAGGAGGAAGTCCCCACTCCCGACCCTTCGCAATTCCAAGTCACGCCCAACGATCAGCAGTTCTACACCACCCAGGTGCAAGGCCTGCTCAAAACCGAGGTCGTCCCTTTCCCCCAGGCTTCCGGCAAGCCTTCCGATCTTTTCTCTCTCGCCGACGCCTGGGGACCTCACGGCTCCGACGTCATCAACTCCATCAAAGCCGCGAATTGCATTGCCTTTCACATGATCGGCGACAGCGGCGCAACCGCCGCCGCGAAGTACATGTCTGAAATCAAAGTCGCCGACGCCGTCACCAACGACTTCCACGCTTCCAACGCCGCCAACCGTCCGGCGTTCATGTTCCATCTCGGCGATGTGGTCTACAACTTCGGCGAATGGAACTACTACTACGATCAGTTCTACGAGCCATTCCGCAACTACGCCGCGCCCATCTTCGCCGTTCCCGGCAATCACGACTCCTTCGTGCTGCCCAGCACGGCTAAGGGAGACGAGCCTCTCACCACGTTCATGCGCAATTTCTGCGGCACGTCGCTGGCCGTCACCAAAGACGCCGGATCGCTCCACCGCACCTGCATGACGCAGCCCGGAGTCTATTTCGCTCTCGACGCCCCCTACGTCCGCATTCTCGGACTCTTCTCCAACGCGCTCGAAGATCCCGGAGTCATCTCCAGCGAGTCAAGCGGCGGAACCGCCGCGGCGAAAGGGAAAGGGAAGGGAAAAGGAGGCCGCGGCAAACGCGGAGGCGCCACCTGGCCCGCCGTTCCCGACTATCAACTCGCATTCCTCACCGCGCAGCTGCAGCAAATCAAGGCCAGCAACTATCAGGGCGCGGTCATCATTGCCGTGCACCATCCTCCCTTCACCTACTCCCCGCAAAAAGGAGGCTCCGGCGGAGGCAAGCACTACGGCAGCCCCATCATGCTCTCCGAGATCGACGCCATCTGCCAGCAGACCGGCGTCTATCCCCACGCCGTGATCTCCGGCCACGCGCACAACTACCAGCGTTACACGCGTTCGCTGAAGGTCGCGGGCAAGAACTACTCCGTGCCCTTCATCATCTGCGGAGACAGCGGCCACAACGTCAGCCCGCTGACCCAATCCACCTTTGGCAAGAACACCCCGGAACCCGGAGACAACACCGATGTCAGCTACATGGACAAGAGCAGCATCTTCTCCGGCACCAGCCTGAAGCTGAACCACCACGACCAGCAAAACTCCGGCTTCCTCCGCGTCAATGTGACCGCCAAACAGCTAACCATTACGTTCAATCCAGTAAGTAAGACAGGAGGAGCGGTCAAGCCGGATCCGGTGACCGTGGACTTGGCAGCGCACACGGCAGGAACTTAGGGGGCGTCAATCCGGGAGCCGGGATTCGGATGCAGCTTCTCATGGGTGCCGCCCATGGGTGCCGCCCAGCAAAGATTTACGAGGCTGGTGCGTCGATTCGGATCGGGTTCGTGGCGAATTTGTCGCTAGGTTTCATCGGCCATCAGCCCGTCGAGAACTGTCTTGTGACTGGCACACCTCCTACCTACCACTGCCGCCCCGGTTTTGACTTGTACGAGCGCTGCCCTCACGCGACCAGGGCTATTCTCCTCTCCGGCTCGTTCAGAGGCCCCGACTTCGGAAAGTACCTCGTTCGGTGAGAGGAGATGCGATCAATGAAAACATTGATGCCATGAGAGAATTGGGGCATTATCGGCAACGCACAAAGATGACCTCTTCGTCACTTGAGTATCCAGAATTTTTTGAACACAAGCTGCTCGGGAACAAGAACTTGCGCGCGCGTCTCGATTCTTCAATTAGCGTCGTGAGTGACGTGCTCCAAATTAGTAAGCTGCCTTTTTTCCCCGACTACACAGGTCACGGCGCAGAGCATCTGGGGAACCTGCTTGGGATAGCAGAGAAGTTGATACCTGATCGTGCACGCAATTTCTTTACAGCCGAAGATACTGCCGTTCTCATTTTTTCCGTACTGCTGCACGATTTGGCGCTCCACATCAGCGAAGCGGGATTCTTGTCCCTCTTAAAATCCACACCACCAGAATCCAAATCGAAGTGGGAGGAGAAGTGGAGTGAGTTCTTGGCGGTAGCGAGGCACTGGGATGACCGCAAACTCGTGGAGCTATTCGGAGCTGATGAAGGCGGCGCTCCACGTGCCCTCGTCAAAAATCCACTCGATCACTATGACAACTTGAAGGAAACTGACCGCAAACTCATAGGTGAATTCATAAGGCAGCACCATGCGGAATTTGCTTATCAATTTGCCATTCTTGGATTTCCTGGCCCCAACGGTCAGCTTATCCAATTCGGTGATTTCGACTCAGAATTCAAGAAACTTGCTGGCGCCGTGGCGCGCAGTCACGGATTTCCATTTCGACAATGCGTTCAGCTCTTAGAGGAAATGCAACTTAATAAACTGGAACACGACGATGTTCATCCAGTTTTCTTGATGGGTATTCTCAGGGTGGCTGATTTCCTTGAACTCGGCACTGACCGAGCCCCACTCATTGCATTTGCATACAAAGAATTCAAGAGTCCAGTCTCCCAGAAAGAATGGAGAACAAACCAAGCGTTCCGAAAGATTAGCTGGGGTAACCCTGATCCCGAATCAATCCATATCCCAGCCAAGCCTATGGATGTTTGGTCGTTTCTGGAGCTCAAGCGATGGCTGATTGCTATCCAATCGGAACTGGACACGACCTGGGCCGTCTTTGGGGAGGTGTACGGATCGCATCAGAAGTTTTCCCAATTCGGCTTGACCATTAGGAGGGTTCGATCAAACGTCATAGACGATCCAGGAGGTTTTGCGAAGAATTCATCCTTTGTTCCAATGAGGGTCGAAGTTGGCGTGGCGAGCCCGGACGTTTTGAAGCTATTTATTCAGCCTCTTTATGGTGAACACCCCGAATATGGTATTCGCGAGTTGATACAGAATGCGGTCGACGCGGTCAGGGAACGCTGGGAATATCTGAAGAAGCACCAGCAATTCGCGTCACAATCTCGGACGCAAGAGGCCGATGTAATCGTATGGCTTGATGATCCTGATGATAACGGAGTTGCGTTGCTAACCGTTAGCGACTGCGGAATTGGGATGACGGAAGAAACCGTCATCAATTATTTTCTCAAAGCAGGCGCATCCTTTAGGCGGAGCATCGCCTGGAAGCGAGAGTTCGAATCCAACACCGGCGAAACATCCCTCAAGTCGCGGGTGCTACGTTCGGGGCGTTTTGGTATAGGTGTCTTCTCGGCATTTCTGCTGGCCGATGAAATCGAGGTCGTGACGCGGCACGTCACGCGCGATCGCGGAGTTAGGTTCTCCGTGCGACTGGACCTCCTACCGCCCGCTCTAGAAATCACTCCTATCCAGTTGAACTATGAGAGCGACTTACCCATAGGGACTACAGTTACAGTGAAAGTGACGAAGATCAAGAAAGATCCGGACGGAGTAACCGGCACCAATATCCTAACTGGAACTGATTTGTGGGACTGGTACTGCTTGGAATCCCCTTCCGTGCTGCGGCTCCAAGGCCGCAATAGAAAGATACTCAACCAATTCGTGACACTTCCGACCGAGGAGTCTCAGTTGCCGCGAGGTTGGCATCGGTTGCCGTCCTCCGACTACCGCACTGTGCATATGCTGGTCCCGGGCACCAAGGGCATCCATGCAAACGATTTAGTTTGCAACGGAATTAAAGTGAAGGAAACGAGCAGCGGATTCCTTCTTCAAAAAGATCCTGCCATCGTCAACTGGAAGCGCGACTTATTTCCCAGCCAAGAAACCTTTAGTCTCAGGGTGCCGAATTTTTCAGTCTTTGATCCGGATGGCAATCTCCCGCTGAATTTGCAAAGAACCGGACTCACGAACCTGGATTTGGATTTTCGGACACAAGCTTTTGCAGCACAGGCACTAGCGGCGCTAGCCAAATTCCTGCATTTTGCACCACAGGGGCCTGCAGTTACAGATGAGTTCCATCGGGCCTTGATGGAAGTTTTCGAATTCGAGCAAGCCATTCCCGTATTCTTCACGAGTTTAGGTACTGCCTTGTTGACTACAACGAACCTCCGGCTTGCAGGTGTGAGGAATTGCTTGCTTGTAAACATTGAAGCCCTTATGGCTGGCTGGCTGTCGCACATCCAAGATAGATATAACGCAGTAGCCGTCGCCCGATGGGGCTATCAGCACAGTTCACCGATTTACGCTCTCAACGTGTGGAAACGGTGGATTGGCAGCGCCCGTCTCATCATGAAATCGGACGAGGAGCCTATACTAGGACGACCATTGCGATTTAGGTACAAAGAGTTTTCCGTCGACAGGTTCCATATCCGCAGAACCGCAAATTGTGCTCCCACTTTGCTGACTCGGGAGGACATCGAAATGTTGAAAGAGCGATTCCCGAGCGGGGCAGAAAACAAAGAAATAAAAAGCAGCAACAATTTCATAGCAGCCGAGCTATTTCTAAAAGACCCACTGCCGCAAAGGGCGGAGCGTGAGCTTTCAATTGCGCGCTATTGGGAGCAAATAGTTCGTGAACCTGTTGTCCCATTCATTCCCAACGAGCGAGAAACTAAACTAAGAAATGCTTACGACGACCTAAGTGAGTATTTTGCTGACCTCTCCCAGCCAACAGGTGGTCGCGGATGAATGTCGTCCAATATTCATTGGTGGGGCTCGCTCGATGGTGGGGGACTGGCCCAGACCTGCTCTCACCAGCGCCCATCGCGAAAGGGGCGTCCACGCGTATGGCTTTCGCAGCCTGGACATTCGCAGCCGACATCCGACGATTCTCTCAGATGCGAGCGCAGCCTGGCGCAGCCTTTTTCGCGTAGCGTTGGGTGCCCTACCCTTCAGCTGCACCTAGGAGTACGGAGCGTGTGGGCGGCTGGCCCAACTGACTCACCTTTTACCCCTCCGCACGTCTGACCTGAGGATCGCTATGAAAAAACTGTCAGGTGCCCTCGTGCTCCTCTTGCTCTCCGCGCCGGCAATCTTCGCCCAGCAGGCGACAAACCCTGCCACCCCCTGCTCTGTCCCGCAACAAAAGCAATTCGACTTCTGGGTGGGTGAGTGGGACTTAACCTGGCCGGGCGCGAACGGCGGCGCCTCGGGGCACGGCACCAACAGCATCAAGCGCATCCTCGATGGCTGCGTCGTCGAAGAGAATTTCTCCGGCCAGTCTTCCATGCCCTTGCGGGGAACCAGTGTCTCCATCTTCGACACGCGCGAGGGAAAATGGAAGCAGACCTGGGTCGACAATGAAGGCGGCTATCTCGATTTCATCGGAGAATTTTCCAACGGCCAGATGATCCTGCAGCGCGAAGCCACGCGTCCCGATGGAACCAGGATCCTCCAGCGCATGGTCTGGAAAAACATAACCGCCAACGAGCTCGACTGGAGCTGGGAAGCCTCCACCGACGGCGGCAAAACCTGGCAGGTGAACTGGCCGATCCACTACAAACGCAGGACCTGAGATTCGTCAGGCGTCGTCCAGCGGAAGCCCTGCAAGCTTTTTCTTCGTGTACCTTCGTGCCCTTAGTGGTTTGCGCCTCTGGGAAAATGTACCCACCAACGAGCTGGACTGGAGTTGGGAAGCCTCCACCGACGGCGGCAAAACCTGGCAAGTGAACTGGCCGATCCACTACAAACGCAGGACCTGAGATTCGTCAGGCGTCGTCCAGCGGAACCCGTGCAAGTTTTTCCTTCGTGCACCTTCGTGCCCTTAGTGGTTTGCGCCTCTAGCACGGTGGCCCGCCGCAATCTCTTCCTGAGAATTCTGGAACACCCCCCCTCGTCCGAAGTGACCTCAATCACTGCTGCCCCCCGCTCCCCTCTGTATCCTCCCCTCGACCATCCCGGAGACACCATGGAGCATTTCTATTCGCGCAGAAACTTCCTTGAGACTTCGCTCATAGCCGGAGCCGCCCTTGCCGCCGCGCCCCACCTGCTCGCATCCACGCCGCCAGCCACCCCAGCCTTCCCGGTCGCGGACTATCACGTCCACCTCAGCGAGCACCTCTCCATCGAGCAAGCCGTCGCTCTCGGCAAAGAGCGCCAGGTGCAGATCGGCATCGTTGAGCATCCCGGCCCCGAATACAAGCTCCACACCGACGCCGATCTCAAGCAGTACCTCGACACCCTGCGCCGCTATCCCGTGCGCATCGGCCTGCAGCCGGTGTACCCGGGCTGGTCCAAAGCTTTCTCCAAGAGTCTTCTCGACCAACTCGACTATGTCCTGATGGACGCGCTCACCCTGCCCAAGCCCGACGGCGGCTATCTCGCGATCTGGCAAATCGACACCATGGTCGACGACGAAGACGCCTTCATGACCCGCTACCTGCAGTTCATCGAGCAGGTGCTGACCACCGAGCCCATCGATATCTTCGGCTGGCCGACCTTTCTTCCCGTCCCCATCGCGCGCCAGTACAGCCAGCTCTGGACGCGCGCTCGCATCGCCCGCATCCTCGAACTCGCCGAAGCCAGGAAGATCGCAATCGAGATCAACGAAGTCGCTCACGTCCCCGACGAAAACTTCATCACGCTGGCCAAACGGGCTGGATTGAAATTCACCTTTGGCACCGACTCCCGCACTCCGCAAGGTGCGGCCCACTTCTACTACTGCTACCGGATGGCGCAGAAATGCGGCCTGACCGAAGCGGATATGTTCGTTCCGAAAAAAAAGTAAGTACCATCGGCAATTCAGGCCGACCCGGCTGCGCGCGATTTTTGCGATGGTATGTAGCCTTCCCTCTGACTTAGCCATTCTTATCCTCTCGATCTCCGAGTCCAAACCGCATCCTGCTGCATCCAAGCGGGACAAGGAGAAAATCTTATGTACGTCGTAATGGGAGCCAGCGGCAACACCGGACACATCGTGGCTAACAATCTTCTTGCCGGCGGACAAAAAGTTCGCGTCGTCGGCCGAAACGCCGCCCACTTACAGCCTCTCGCGGCAAAAGGCGCCGAACCCTTCATCGCCGATGCCACCGACGCCGAAGGTCTTACCAAGGCCTTCCACCAGGCGGACTCCGCCTACGTCATGATTCCACCCAATACCGCCAGCAATGATCCTGTGGGACATTACACGCGGGTGAGCGATGCCATCGCCGCCGCCGTTCAAAATGCCGGGGTTAAGAATGTGGTCGCGCTCAGCAGCATCGGCGCCGACAAATCCAGCGGCACCGGGCCCGTAGTTGGTCTTCATCATCTTGAAGAGAACCTCAACCAGATCGCCGCCGCGAATGTGTTGCACCTGCGCGCCGGATACTTCATGGAAAATACTCTTCCCCAGGTGGCTCCGATCCGAATGATGGGCTCCGCCGCCGGACCCCTTCGCGCCGATCTCAAACTGGGCATGGTCGCCACTCGCGACATCGGTTTCGCAGCCGCCGATGCCCTCTTGCACCCCACCGTCCGCGGCAAGCAAACCCGTGAATTGCAGGGACAACGCGATCTCTCCTACACCGAAGTTACCGCCATTATCGGCAAGGCCATCGGCAAGCCCGACCTCAAATACGTTCAGGTGCCCGACGAGCAGATGCGCGGCTTCCTCGTTCAAATGGGAATGTCCGAACCATTCGCCCGCCTGCTCCTCGAGATGACCGCCTCCCTCAACTCCGGATCCATGCGAGCCCTCGAACCACGCAGCCCGCAGAACACCACTCCAACCAGTTACGAAACGTTCGTAGCCGAATCCTTCGTCCCGGCCTATCAACACCAACAACAAGTGGTAGCCTGATCGTTTGTGGAGGGGCGGACGCCCTCGTCCGTCCCACCCCGTCACGGACAGATTAAGAAAGAAAGTCCCTCCCGCTCGCCCTACTAGGTGCGCCGGGGAATTCTTACGCATCCACCCAGCCATTCACTCTCACATCCCAACGGAGTACAATTTCAATAACACTGGGGATCCAAACATTAATCGCAAGGCACGGCCTTGTCTGCCCAAGCCGCAGCATCGCTCGTGACGGACCTGGCGTGAAGTAGGTACGGCTTCAGAAGGGAGCTCATGAGAATTCTGCTCTATAACCCCGACAACGGCGTCACTCGCAATTTCATGCCTCACCTCTGGATGTTCCTTCTCCAGTCGCTGACCCCGCCCGGCCATGAAGTGCTGCTGATCGACGGCAACGCCCAACCCATGGACGAATCCCAAATCGCCCAATACGTCCGCGAGCAGAACATCGGACTGGTCGGCATCGGCGCCATGACCCGCATGATTGCCAAGGCCTACCGCATCGCCGATGCCATTCGAGAAACGGGAGTCCCCGTCGTGATGGGCGGACCCCACGTCACCGAACTCGCCGATGAAGCTCTCGGCCGCGATGGCGGCCCGCGCCATGCCGACGCCGTCGCCCTCGGCGAAGCCGATGAAACCTGGCCTCAGATCGTCAACGACGCTGTTCGCGGCGCGCTCAAAGAAATTTATGCCCCAGTCGACGAGCAGGGCAAAGAGCGCAAGCCCTCGTTGAAATCCTACCCCGTCATTCCCTGGGACAAGATCGATCTCACCCAGTTCAATCTCGTGCCCAACGTTTTCTTCCCTCTGCTCAAGAAAGTTGGCGAAGGCTGGGGCACCTTCCGCATCGTCCCCGTCGAATCCGGCCGCGGCTGTCCTTACGGCTGCGAATTCTGCACCGTCACCGGATTTTTCGGCGATTCCATCCGCTTCCGCACCAACGAAAGCGTCGTCAACGAACTCCTGCTCCTGAAAGCCCGCGCCCGCAAAGAGAAAGGCCAGATGGCCGTCTTCTTCATCGACGACAATTTCGCCATCAACGTGAAACGCACCAAATCTCTGCTCCGCGACATCATTGCCGCCAACGCTCAAGTCCACTGGGTCGCCCAGATCAGTGCCAACCTCCTGCGCGATGAGGAACTCTGCGACCTCATCGCCGCTTCCGGTGGCAAGTGGGTCTTCATCGGCATGGAATCCATCGATCCCGCCAATCTCAAAGACGTCAATAAAGGATTCAACAAGCCCGGCGAATACGCCCAGGTTCTCGAACGCCTCGCCAAACGCAACGTCTACGCCATCACATCATTCATCTTCGGCATGGACAACGACACCGTCGGCGTTGCCGAGCGCACGCTCGAGCAAGTACGCACCTGGCCTCCGGGCCTGCCGATTTTTGGTTTGCTCACTCCATTGCCCGCAACCCCGCTCTACAAGCGCCTCGAGGCCGCCGGACGCCTCACCCGCCGCAAGCATTGGCAGGAATTTATTCCCTTCGCCATGGCCCACACCCCGCTGAAGATGTCCATCGAAGAAGCCCACGCGGAAGTGAAATACGGATGGGCTCACTCCTATAGCCCCGAAGCCCTCGCCCACGCCGTCGACTCGCTTGACGATCAGCCGCTTGGCTACCGCGTCAACATTTTCCTGGCCCGCCTCTGCTTCCGAGGAATCTATTTCCCCATGCTGGGAAAGTTCGCCTGGCTGAAAGTAGTCGCCGACAATCGCTACACAATTTTCAAGCTGATCAAAGAAGCCTTCGTCGGCCGCCGCGAGCGCCCAACCAATCCCAACATCCAAGAGGAATTTGACGACGCAGCCGAAGTACCAGGCGAAGCCAGCGCCTGAAGCGCCAAGGCAATCCATTCGATGTAGAGGGGACACCGAGTCCGCCCCGAGCGCAAGCGAGTGCAGTTTGTGAAAGGGCACGGCTTCAGCCGCGCCGCTAAAGCGTCCACCAAGCCCGGGCTTTAGCCCCTGATCGCTTTCCGAACTTGGAATCCCAACCAAATGCCCGCCGGGTACCTCAGTAATCCCGTCCCAGCGAATTCGCTAGGGCGCACTCCCGAACCAGCAAATACTTCTACTATGAGGAACCTTTCCATCTTCACTGTGCTGCTGTTCTGCGCCTTGGCCGCGACCTCCTATGCGCAAAATCCCGCTCTCACTTGGATTGCCGCCGACAACGAGACGATCCCTTTAGAGCCCGCCAGCCTTCACGCCGGTCGCGTCTATCATCCCGCCGTAGGGGGCGGCGACATGCACGTGCAGATTGACTCCCGATATCCGGTCACCGTCGCCATGGCTTGGGCCGACGAATGGAACGCCGCCATGCAGCACCCCGAAGCTCCTGCGCATTTCAGCTTCATCTGCGTCAGGGAGCACGTCACCAGCTCAATTTACGAGTGTCATCTCCCCTCCGATCGCCCCATGATCATCACCTTCCGCGATGAGCGCAGGCCCGAGAAGCCTGTCGTCGCCACCATCGGCGCCATCCTCGGACCGGGCGCGCGGCAATTCATCAACCCCAACGATCTCCATATCCAGTACTACCGTTGCATTCAGCCCGAGTTCCACTGGCGCCGCATCCTGAACGAAAAATATCAGATCACGTCGGCGCCCAAGGTCTACAGTCTGATGACTCCCGATCACGACGGCCAGGAACTCAGCGTGCACATCAAGTCGCCCATTCCCCTGACGGTCGCCCTCCTCCCCTCGCATCTGGCCGACCAGGTTTATGACAAGACCGTAACCCTCACCGATGCTCTCGACCAAACGGGCTGCAAGGAACGCGGCGTCCAGTCGATGAATTTCAACTGCACGTTCAACGTCGCCAACGGCACGCAAACGCTGCTGATCCTTCCCGACATCGATTTTTCCGGCCACAAGAAAGCCACCGTCGAGGCCGACACAGTCCAGTGCGTCGAACATTGCGAACTGCTGCCGCCCGTGAATCCGTAGAAGCTACTAGGCTTGCGTTTCGATCATTCCTGCTGCATGGAGTGGCGGTCGCCCTCGTCCGCCCCGCGATCCTGACCGGGACGAAGGAGCTGACTTCATAATTTTCACTCGTCCCATAAATATGGTAATATGGCGAAGATGAAGACAACCCTCGAAATCCCCGATTTTGTGTTCCGGCGAGCAAAGTCCGTGGCCGCTGAGCGTGGTATTCCCCTACGCCAGTTCGTGACCGAGGCGGTCCAGGAAAAACTGAAAACTACATCTCAGGAAAGGCCATGGATGAAGCACCTTGGAAAGCTCAAACATCTCCGTAAGGATCGAAAGCGAGTCGAACACCGGGTGGAGGAAGCCTTCGAACACATCGACCGCGAAATCTGGCAATGATTCTGGACACCAACGCGCTGTCCGCCGCGGCCGATGACGATCCCCCACTGATTTCCATTCTTGCGCGCTCGGAACAGGTGGCCATTCCGGTGATTGTGCTCGGCGAATTTCGCTATGGCATAGCCCAGTCGCGGCATCGCACTGCTTACGAAAACTGGCTGGCGGAGTTACTCAACGATTGCCTTGTATTGGATGTCAACGAGCCCACTACGCATTACTATGCCGAGATCATTCTCGAGTTAAAGCGGACGGGCAAGCCGATCCCGACCAACGACCTTTGGATCGCCGCACTGTGCCGCCAGCACTCGCTTCCCGTGCTCAGCCGCGATCGGCACTTCGACCTGGTGGCAGGAACCAGTCGAATCGGCTGGTAACCGCAATGTGGAAGAAAAGGCTCAAATGATCGATGGAAATGCCCACTTCTCCCCGCTTTTGGGAGAAATGGGAATATTGACGCCGATGAGTGTCACATTTCCAAAAAGTCCGCAGACACCGCCTCGCCTTTTGACACAGTCCGTACCGCTGTCTACACTTGCACCCATGGAAGTTCGCTTTCGCCCCGAAACCGAGGCGCAATTGCAGGAGCTCGCCAGCAAGACTGGCCGCGCACCCAATGACCTGATCGAAGACGCGATGGCTGGCTACCTGGAAGAACTCTCTCACCTTCGCAGCACTCTGGATAGCCGCTACGACGACCTCAAGAGCGGCCGTGTGAAAGCCCTGGAGGGTGAAGCCGCATTCGCTAAAGTTCGGCGGAAAAGCAAAGCGCGCCGCGCCGGCTGACCCATGGAGAAGCGGAATGAGTTTGCTAGAACGGGACCAGCAGTTTGTCCGGGCCTTCGATTTCCTCCTTAGCCTCTAGAAATTCTTCGCTCCATGGTTTGCCCGCGCACTCGGGACACTCCTCAATCGTGCTGCCAACAGCAAAACGGTGATAGCAGGTTCCTTCGGAACTGGTCCCCGGAAACTTCTTGCAGGTCTTGCAAGGTTCGAAGAACTCGCGTTCCAGCGCTCGGTGCTCGCCCCATAATTCGCGCTCACATATGATGCACATAACGTCCTCCTGTCCGTGGTCTTCAGCACCCGAGTGAGTCCGCCACGGCGTGCTTTCCCTTAGCGCTCAATATAAACTCAATCACCTTCCTCCCCGTTCGACAAATGAGAGTAGATTCCACATTTTTGATGGCATCGTCCCAAAACGGAAAAGGCTTCCAACAACTCTGATAGTGCCTTCATTTATGCGGCAGGAAACTTAACGTGGAAACCCTTTGCAAAGAACGCAAGGATGGGGCACACGCCCTTTGACACAGTCCGTACCGCTGTCTACACTTGCAACCATGGAAGTTCGCTTTCGTCCCGACACCGAGTCGCAATTGCAGGAACTCGCCAACAAGACTGGGCGCGCACCCGGTGACCTGATCGAAGACGCGATGGCTGGTTATCTGGAGGAACTCTCTCACCTTCGCAGCACTCTGGATAACCGCTACGACGACCTCAAGAGCGGCCGCGTGAAAGCCGTCGACGGTGAAGAGGCATTTGCAGAACTCCGTCGCAAGAGCGAAAAGCGTCGCGCGCGCCCATGAGCGAGTTTGTTCTTCACCCTGATGCGATTACAGATGTAGAAGAAATTTGGGAGTACATTGCCGCCGACAATGTCGACGCTGCGGATAGATTTCGCGAAGAGATATTCCAGACGATCCAATCTCTCGTGCCATTTCCCTTCGTTGGGTACAGCCGTCCAGACCTGACATCGCGTCCGTTGCGTTTTCAGATCGTTCACGAGTACGTCATCGCGTATGCGCCCGATGAAAAACCGCTTGTGGTGATCGCGATCCTTCACGCCCGTCGCAATCCGCGCGTGATAGCAGCGATTCTCCGCACACGAACCTGAGTCACGGAAAAGGACCTGGGCCAGTAAGCGAAGTGGTGGAAGGGCGTGGGCTTCAGCCGTACCGCTGAAGCACCAATAAAGGCGGGCTTTAGCCCCTGGGGGCAATGTATGGCAGCAGCAACACCGGCGCTGAATCTTAGTCGGAACCGAGCGGAATCGCACCACAGCGAATCAGATACCTCGCGGTCGCGTCAAACTCCTCCGGCCGAACTGTCGGATCATCTTCGTTTCCCTTTGGAATATATACGATCATTCCTTGCCTTGCTCGGGTGAGCAATA
>Ga0209166_10002315_pt1 | contig 14689 bp, 10 predicted proteins | sample Coa_R1_3_FD_187151 | JGI IMG/M metagenome (GOLD analysis project Ga0209166, IMG submission 187151) | Surface soil microbial communities from Centralia Pennsylvania, which are recovering from an underground coalmine fire - Coalmine... | ecosystem: Environmental > Terrestrial > Soil >... | reverse complement strand
ATGGAGGCGGCATCCGGCTTGAACTCCGGCCAGTCGAGCTTGGGGCCGGTGCCCTCGCCCTTGATTGGGTTCACGGTTGGCTGGCGAGCCTCATCGTGGCTGCGCTTGGCCATCTCCAGCGCCTTGGCGGCGTTGTCCTGGCGGGCAACCTTGGCCTTCAGCAGGTCATCGCTGCTCTTGGCCGCGGGCGCGGCGCCGGCCACGAAGTGGACGCCGGTGACCGTGGTGTCCTTGACGGCGTCGGGGATCATCTTGGCGATGCTGTCGCCCAGCATCTGCCCGGAGGAAGACTTGACGGTCACCTTCAGCTTGCCGCCGTCGTCGTCCACGTCGCAGACGCCCTTCGCCCGCAAGGCCGAGGACTGCAGTTTCACTACCGCTTCGAACTTGTCCGGCTGATCGGTCAGGATGAACAGATTGACCTTCCTCCCGCCGATATCGTAATTCTTGGCCGCGACGAATTTCACGCCGCTCTTGCCTTTGTTGTTCTTCAAATCCGCCTTCATCAGTTTTTGGACGTCGGCGGCGCTCTTGGCGGTCTTCAAGAAATCGGGCTTCAACAAAAAGGCCATAGTGTTCATCTTTCTTCGGCGCGCAGGGCCGAAAAGGCACGATGTGTCGTGCAAGCTGGGTAGCAGTAAATTAGCACCGCTCGTCGCGGCAGTCAAGTCAAGCAAAGCCGGCGAATGAATTCGCGCCTTTTGGCGCGGGCAAGTGCGGCCCGCGCCGGTCGTCCACCGGCGTGGACGATGCCTGGCCTTCTCACTGGGTGGTATAACCACCCGGCCGCGTGGGGATGAATGGGACCTGCAACGGCTAAATAGGCGCTACTCCGGGTAGGGGACTGGCACAACGCGGCTGGCGATGTTGGCGCGCAGGGCGTCCAACTCGGATTGGACGCGCGCCAGGGTATCGGCCAGCGGGACGATGGCGCGCTCGGCCTGGTCGCGGCGCTTGAATTCGATGCCGCCTTGTTTGAGTGCCCGCTCGCTGACCGTCACCCGGATGGGCAGGCCAATCAGGTCGGCGTCCTTGAATTTGACGCCGGCACGCTCGTCGCGGTCATCGAAGAGCACTTCCACACCCGCGGCCTGGAGCGAGGCGTAGAGCGCCTCGGCCTCGCGCTGGGCGCCCCCGCTGGAGTCGGGCAGCACCACCAGGTGCACGTGATATGGCGCCACGCTCACCGGCCAGCACAGGCCATCGGCGTCGTGGTGGGCCTCGGCCACACAGGCCAGCAGGCGGCCGCTGCCAATGCCATACGAGCCCATGATGACGGGTTTCACGCTGCCGTCCTTATCCAGGAACGTGGCCCCCAGGGCCTGGGTGTAGCGCGTGCCCAGCTTGAAGATGTTGCCCACCTCCACCCCGCGCGAGGTGCGCAGGGGCTGGCCGCAGTTAGGACAGCCATCCCCTTCGCCGGCTGCGGCAATATCAGTGACCACCGAGGCGGTGAAGTCGCGGCCATAGTTGGTGTTGAGCATGTGGTAGCCGGCCTCGTTGGCGCCGCCCACTAGATTGGGCGATTGGGGGATGGCGTCGTCCACGACGATGAGCACCTGCTTGGGGTCGAGGCCGAGCGGGGAGGCGTAGCCCGGTACGACGCCGATGGCGCGGATCTCCTCCTCGCGGGCCGGGCGCAGCTCCTTGGCTTTGAGGGCGTTGGTGAGCTTGGTCTCGTTCACTTCCATGTCACCCCGCACCAGCGCAAAGACAAAGCGTTCCACTTGCGTCTCACCCTCCGGCAGGGTGGCGATCATAAACACGGCCTTGGCCGTGCGGGCCGTGGGCACTTTGAGAAAGGCCGCCAGGGCGTCGATGGTGGCGACGTGCGGCGTGGCAACTTTTTCCAACGGCAGCGGTTCTTCGGCGGCCGCGGCGGGTTTGCGGAAATGAGCGATCTGGCGGTTGGCAGCGTAGCCACAGTGGTCGCACAGCAGCAAGGTGTCTTCGCCGATGGGCGTCAGATACATGTACTCATGCGCCAGACTGCCGCCCATCATGCCCACATCGGCGCCTACGGCGATGGTGGGCAGGCCGCAGCGGTTGAAGATGTTGAAATAGGCCTGGTAGTGGGCGCGGTATTGTTTATCCAGCGCCTCGTTGTCGGGGTCCAGGCTGTAGCTGTCGAGCATGGTGAATTCGCGGGCGCGGATCAGGCCGGCGCGCGGGCGCGGGTCATCGCGCCACTTGGTCTGGATGTGGTAGACCAGCATGGGGAGCTGGCGATAAGACTGCACCTCGCGCCGCACCAGGTCGGTGACGATCTCCTCGTGGGTCATGGCCAGGACCATGTCGTGGTTGGACTTGTCCAGGAAGCGGCCCATCTCGCTGCCGATCTGGAACCAGCGGCCGGTCTCCTTCCACAAGTCGGCCGGGTGCACCACCGGCATGCTCAGCTCCTGCCCGCCAATGGCGTTGATCTCGTCGCGCATGATATTTTCGATCTTGGTGATCGAGCGCTTGGCGAACAGCAAGTAGCTGAAGAGGCCGGCGCCCAACTGGCGGATAAAGGCGGCGCGGACCAGCAATTTGTGGCTGTCGACCTCCGCTTCGGCGGGGGCTTCGCGGAGGGTTTGGCCGAACAAGTGACTCATGCGCATGGGAATTGATACCTCGATCTCAATGATTAAGATTAATCCCGAAAACGGGTCTCAACGGCACTGCGTGCCGTTGAGACCCGTTTTCGGAAAAATGATGTTACGCCCCCCGCTCGCCGCGCACATACGGCAGCCCCAGCGCGGCCGGCGCGCCCAGGCGGCGCCGCAGGGCTTCGCGCGAGCCGAGGATCAGGATAAAGATGGTGGCCAGGTAAGGCAGCATTCCCATCAGGCGGCCGAGCGACGGGTTGTTGGCGGTGGAGATGAACGGCAGGGCCGGGTTTTGCAAGTCCAGGGGCAGGCGGCGCAACAAGCCGAAGAAATAGGAGACGGCCATGCCGCGCAGCGGGTCCCAGGAGGCAAAGATCACCAGGCCGACGGCGATCCAGCCCAGGCCGGAAGTCTTGCCATCCACCCAGCCGGGATCGGTGATCAGGCTCATGGCGGCGCCGCCCAGGCCGCTGAGCAGGCCGCCGAAGACCACATAGGCGTAACGGGTGCGATAGACATTGATGCCCAGGGCATCGGCGGCGGCGGGATATTCGCCCACCGAGCGCAGGTTGAGGCCGGGGCGAGTGCGGTTGACGTAGTACCAGGCTGCCCCGGCAACCAGTAAGCCCAGGACGATGATGATGATCTGCTCCAGGGCAACACGATCGACGAGCGGCAGAAAGATCGGGGTGGGCTGGGGCGATTGTTTGCCCACGTAGGCGCCGCCCAGGATGCTGGACAGACCGGTGCCCAGGAACGTGACGGCCAGGCCGCTGACCACTTGATCGGCGCGCAAGGTGATCGTCACGAAGGCATGCAGGAGCGCCAGAACCCCACCCAAAACCGAGCCAACCAGCAGGCCCAGCGGGAGGCTGCCGGTGTTGGTCCAGACGACGAAACCGCCCATGGCGCCCATGAGCATCATGCCCTCGATGCCGAGATTTAACACCCCCGAGCGCTCAGACACAATTTCGCCGACCGTGGCAAGCAGCAGCGGTGTGCCGCTGACCAGCGACCCAAACAGGATGGTAATGGCTAGAGCGATCAGCGCGCCCGCGGTCATTTGGCCACCTCCGCGGCAATGCTGACGGCGGGCGCAACCCTTTCCAGCCGGAAGCGATAGCGAAACATCACCTCGGTGCCCACGACCACAAATAAGATGACGCCCTGGAGCATGGACGAAATGCCTTGCGGCTGAATGAGCTGGGTGCCGACCAGCAAGCCGCCAAACAGGAAAGCCACCAGGATGGCAGCCAGGGGGTTGAGGCGCGCCAGCCAGGCCACGATAACGCCGGTGAAGCCAAAGCCGCGCGCAAAGCGGCCGTTGAGCACGCGCAGCGCCGCCACCTCGTTCATGCCGGCCAGGCCGGCCAGGGCGCCGGACAGGGCCATGACCAGAATAATGTTCCGCGAGACGTTGATGCCAGCGTAGCGGGCGGCCTTGGGGTTGTTGCCAATCACGCGGATCTCATAGCCCCAACGGCTGCGGAATAATAACCAGGCCAGGATAATGGCGGCGGCGACCCCCAGCAGGATACCGGGGTGCGCGGTCAGGCCGGAGAAGATCGGGATCGCTTTCGCGAACTGGGTCAGGCGCGGCCAGGTGGCTGAGGGCGGGAAGTTTCCGGTCGACTCGAAATCGCCACGGCTCCAGGGTCCTACGATCACGAAATACTCCAGCCAGTTGTAGGCCACGTAGTTCAGCATCAGGGTCGTAATGATCTCGTTGATGTTGAGGCGCGCCCGCAGATAGCCGGGGATGGCGCCATATATCAGGCCGGACAAAACACCGGCCAGGCCCATGGCACCAAGCATGATGACCGGATTGGTGGATTTGGGAAGCAAAAAGACGGCCACGCCGGTGGCAGCCCAGGCACCCATAAACATCTGCCCGTCGGCGCCGATGTTCCACAGCCGCATGCGAAAGGCCACAATGCAAGCCAGGCCAGTGAGCAGGATCGGTGAGGCCTTCACCAGGGTATCGGAGAGCGGGCCGAAGCAAATCAACCCCTTGGGGCAATCCGTGTTGGTGAATAATGCGACCACGCCTGCCTGCCAGTCAGCCGGCGTGCCGAAGCCTTCCTTGAAAATTTCCTGGTATGTGGAAATAGGGGCGGCGCCGGCGGCCTTGAGGACGAAGCCGCCCACGATCAGCGCCAGCACCACGCCCAATATCGACGACACCACCCCAGCCCAACCGGGGTTTGTACGCCGGGTTTCAACCATCAGGCGATAGGGGGTGCCGGGCAGGTTCATGACTCCGCCTTGGTGCCGGCCATCATCAGGCCGATGACATGGATGTCGGCGCCCTCAGCCGGCATGTCGCCGATGATACGGCCCTCGTAGATGACGGCCAGCCGGTCCGCCAGGGCCAACAGCTCGTCGAGGTCCTCGGATATGAGTAGGATGGCGGCTCCGCCATCGCGCTGCTCCACCAGCAGCTTGTGCACGGTTTCGGTCGCGCCCACGTCCAGGCCGCGCGTGGGGTGCACGGCGATCATCAGTGCCGGGCGCCCGGAAATCTCGCGCGCCAGGATCACTTTCTGCAAATTGCCGCCGGAGAGCATGCGCACCAGGGTGTCGACACTCGGCGTGGCAATCTGATAGTCGTCCACCAACTGCAGCGCGTTGGCGTGCACCGCCGCCGAGTCGATGGACCAGCCCGAAGCGATGGGCGCCTTGTGGAAGCGCTTGAGGATCAGGTTGTCGGCCACGCTGAGCTCGCCCACGCTGCCGACGGCCGAGCGGTCTTCGGGAATGTGGGCCAGCTTTTGCCCGACCTCTTGCCAGCGCGTAGCGCCGTCCAGCGGCGTGTCGCCCAGGGTAGCGCTGCCGCCGGTGCAGCGGCGCAGGCCGGTGAGCACCTCGGCCAGCTCGCTTTGGCCGTTGCCAGCCACGCCGGCAATACCCAAAATTTCGCCAGCGCACACCTGGAGCGAAACCCCGCGCAGGGCCGGTAGGCCGCGGTCGTTTTCAGCCGACAAATTGCTGACGGTGAGCACTGGAGCGCCGGGCGGCATTTTCTTCTTATGGATTTGAAACAGCACTTCACGTCCGACCATGAGCGTGGCCAACTGGGCCTTGGTGGCGCCCCTGGCCGGCACGCCGGCGGCGGTGACCTTGCCGCGGCGCAGAACGGTGACCCGATCGGCGATGGCGACCACCTCGTCGAGCTTGTGCGAGATGAAAACGATGGTGTGGCCGCGTTGGGTCATGTCGCGCAGGGTGTGAAACAGCGCCTCCACTTCCTGCGGGGTGAGCACGGCGGTCGGCTCATCCATAATGAGCACCTTGGCGCCGCGAAATAGCATCTTGAGCACTTCCACGCGCTGCTGCTCGCCGACCGATAGATCCCAAATCCTCGCCCGTGGGTCAACTTGCATGGCATACTGCTCGCCCAGGGCCTTCACCTGCTCTTCGACGCGCGCCAGGTCGAGAAAAAACCGGGGGCGGTTCAGGCCCAGGACCATGTTTTCGGCCACGGTATGGGAAGGCACCAGCATGAAGTGCTGGTGGATCATGCCAATGCCGTGCGCGATGGCGTCTTGTGGCGAATGAAAGGTAAGCGGCTGGCCGCCGACCAAGATATCGCCGGCTTCGGGGCGATAGAGGCCGGCCAACACGTTCATCAGCGTGCTCTTGCCGGCCCCATTTTCGCCCAGCAGCGCGTGCACCTCGCCGGCACGGCAGGCGAAATCAACGTGGTCGTTCGCCAAGACGCCGGGGAAGCGCTTGACGATGCCGCGCATTTCGAAAGCTTGGGGGGCATCACTCATGGCAGGTCTCGCTAGGCCCAGTTGCATTCGAGGGGGCGGGTTAACCACCCGCCCCCTCGACGTGACAGCGCGCTCGTTAGAAAGACTTCGCCGCAGGTATCAGTTGCTGCTCGGCATAGCCGGGATGGTGCCCTGGATGCCGTCGGCGAGCCAATTCATACAGACGGTGCAGGCGGTGCGGCCGCTTAGGTTACTGGCCGTGATCGTGGCCGCATCGATGCCCTGCAGGTCTTCATCGGTCAGGGACACGCCAGCAGGCACAACGATCTTGCCGGTGTTGTCCTTGATCGGGCCCTTGAAGATGTCCTTGCGGGTGAACTTGCCGGCCAGCATATCGGCCAGCTTGGCCTGGACCATTGGGATGACATCCTTCGGCACACCGGGTTGGGGCGTCTGGCCTTGCATAAAGCCATACAGGCCGACGATGCCCGAATCGGCGTCCAGATAGCTATTGCCCGGTTTCCAGGTGCCGGCCCGGATCTGCTTGATGATATCCAGATAGACGGGGCCCCAGTTCCAGTATTCGACCGTCAGGCACTTATCGGGGGAGGGCTTGCAGCCGCCGATGTAGTCGTAGGGGATGCCCCACTTGCCGGCGTTGGCGGCCGCGGTCAGCGGGCCGGCCGTGTCCGAGCCGATCAAGACGACGTCGACCCCAGCATCAACCAAGGACTGACCAGCCGACTTTTCCTTGTCCGGGTCATACCAGGTGTTGATCCAGCGCACTTCCATGGTGCACTCAGGGCATGTGACCTTAGCGCCCATCATGAAGGCGTTGCCCAGGCGGATGACTTCGGGCAGCGGCCAGGGGGCCACATAGCCTAGCTTCGTATTTCCATCCGCCTTGGCGCGGGCGCCGGCGATCATGCCCGACAGGTACTTCATATCTTCCATCGCGCCAAAGAGATTGCCATAGTTGGTGCCGTTGGTGCGATACCCAGAGACATGCAGCCAGGAAATCTTGGGAAACTCAGCCGACAAGGTATCCATGGTCGGCCCATATTCGAAGGTGGTGCCGATGATCATGTCGAAACCCTTGCGGGCCAACTGGCGCATGACCGACTCGGCATCGGGGCCGGGGTTAATTAGCTCGACGTACTGAACGGCAATCGAGGGATCCTGCGTGGTCAGCCACTGGGCGCCTTCGGTGTGGGCTTGCGACCAGCCGCCGTCGGCGTGGAACCCAACCAGGACCACTGCGACGTTATATTTGCCGGCGGTGATGTCGGGGATGGTGGGCGGGGCCGCCGTCGCGGCGGCGGTGGCGGCGGGCGCGCTCGTAGCAGCGGGCGCGCTCGTGGCGGCGGGCGCGCTGGTGGCCGCCGGGGCGCTGGTAGCAGCGGGCGCGCTGGTGGCCGGCGCCGTGGTGGCCGTAGCAGCCGGGCTGCAGGCAGCCACCACAAAGGCGGTCGCGGCCAGCAGGCTTGTTACTTGCCATAGTTTCTTGGTACGCATATCTGTCTCCTCCAGTATGGAACCACAAATCGATTCTCTCAAATGCGGACTGTGTCGTGCTCGCTTGCCCCGGCCTCACCTCCTTCTATTATTTAGTTTCCAGTACGGGTGCTCATCAACCCGGGACAATCCAGGTTCCGGTTTGGCCGGCCAAAGCCCGGCCAATATTCGCCGGGTCGGTGATCAGAGCCTGCCGGCCGCCGCGCTCCAGAAACGAGATCACAGCCTGAATCTTGGGCCCCATGCTGCCCCTGGCAAAATGGCCCTCGGCCAAATGCTGCCGCGCCTCGGCCAGCGTCAGACGGTCGAGCCACTGCTGGTTGGGCTTGTTGTAGTTGAGCGCCACCTTTTCGACCGCGGTGGAAATGATAAACAGGTCGGCGCTAATCATATTGGCCAGCAGGGCCGCGCCGAAATCCTTGTCGATCACGGCTTCGACCCCCACCAGCTCACCACGCTCATCCTCATACACCGGGATGCCCCCGCCGCCCACGCCAATGACCACCACGCCGTCCTTGATCAGCGCCTGGATGACATCGGCCTCGACAATGCGCTGAGGCGCGGGCGAGGCCACCACCCGCCGCCAGCCGCGGCCGGCGTCTTCCACCACTGCCCAGCCATCCTGGGCCTCGCGCGCACGGGCATCGGCCTCGGTCATGAATGAGCCAATGGGCTTGGATGGCTTCTGAAAGGCCGGGTCCGCCCGATCCACCACGGTCTGGGTGACGACGGAGGCCGAGCGCTTGGCCAGGCCGCGGCGGTGGAATTCATTATCCAGCGCGCGCTGAAACATGTAGCCGATGGCGCCCTGCGAGTCGGCTCCGCAATAGTCGAGCGGCACCTCGTGCAGCTCGTGGCGCGACAACTCGGAGCGGCGCAGAATGAAGCCTACCTGCGGACCGTTGCCGTGGGTGACGACCACTTCCCAGCCGGCTACGATCATGTCGGCGATGTGATGCATCGATTCGCAGGCGGCGGCGTACTGATCCGGCACGGTGCGATGCTTCTCATCGTGAATGAGCGAGTTCCCGCCTACGGCGACAACGGCGACTGGAGACACGCATGCTCCTTCAAGGCAGACCTAACCCCCCCCGGCCCCCCTTCCCTTCGATCTTGCTAGGCAAGATCGGGAAGGGGGGAGAAAAGCAGTTCTTATGGCCGTAGGATCGGTCACGACATCGTCAGCGCCATGACGGCTTTTTGAACATGCAGCCGGTTTTCGGCTTCATCGTAGACCACGGATTGCGGGCCGTCGATGACCTCGTCGGCCACTTCCAGGTTGCGGTCGGCGGGCAAACAGTGCATGTAGATGCTGTCGTCGCCGGCCAGCTGCATGCGGCGCGGGTCGGTGATCCACGAGCGGTATTTTTCGATGGCGGCTTTGCCCTCTTCCTTGGTCGTGGTCGTCAGCAATGGGCCCCAGGACTTAGGATAGACCACGTCGGCGTCCTTGAACGCCTCGTCCATATTATCGGTGATATCGAAACCGACGTGAAACTGGCGCGCGTTGGCACGGGCCTGGTCCACGATTTCAGGCATCAGCTTGAACTCCGGCGGATGCGCCAGCACCACATCACAGCCAAAGCGGGTGAGCTGAAGAATCAGCGACTGCGGCACCGAGATCGGCTTGCTATACGAAGCGGCATAGGCCCAGGATACCACCACCTTCTTGCGGCGCAGGTCGCGGCCTTTATGCTCGATGATGGTCATCAGGTCGGCCAGGCACTGAAAGGGGTGATACACGTCGTCCTGCATGTTCAGCACCGGCACACGGCTGGCCTGAGCCACCTCATTGATATATTGGTTGCCAAAGCACCAATCGCACTGGCGGATGGCGATGCCGTCGAAGTAGCGGCCAAAGATCTGGCCAATCTCCTTGGCGGTGTCGCCATGGGAGATTTGGGTGGTTTCGGAGTCGATAAAGGCGGCGTGCCCGCCCAACTGGGCCATGCCGGCCTCGAAAGAGCCGCGCGTGCGCGTGCTGCTGAAAAAGAACAGCATGGCCAGCACTTTATCGCGCAGCAGAGCGTGCGGCTCGCCCACGGCCCGCCTACGCTTGAGGTCAAAAGCCACGTCGAGGACGGTATCGACCTCGTCCTTACTAAAATCGAGATCGCTGATGAAATCGCGCCCCCGCAGGTGAGTTTGCATACTAGCCGGTCTCCTGTATTGGCTCGTGTCGCCTCTGTCGCGAAAAATGCCGCGGGCGGTTACGGCAGCGTCTTTGGCGCGTCTTGACGCGACCCCACTGACGATGAGGCAGTGGGGGATTTAGAGTAGCACATCCACGAGCTTGAACTGGGTAACATCCACCAGGCCAAGGTCGGAGATGCGCAGCTCGGGAATGACGACCAGGGCCAACAGGCTGAGCTGCATGTTAGCGTTGTTCAGGATACAGCCGCAGGCACGAAATTCGGCCAGTACGGCCTCGGCCTTTTGAGCTACGACCTCCGCCCGCTCATCCGACATCAGTCCGGCAATGGGCAATTCCACCACGGCGCGCACCTGGCCATCGCGCACCACCAGCATCCCCCCGCCCGCCTGGGCCAGGGTATTGGCCGCCAGGGCCATGGCCGTCTCGTCGGTGCCGACCACCAGCATGTGATGCGAGTCGTGGGCCACGGTCGACGCGATGGCACACGGCCGGTTGAAGCCAAAGCCGTGGACAAAGCCCACCTGCACACCGCCAGTGCCGTGGTGACGCTCGACCAGCGCCACCTTGCACACATCCTGGGCCGGGTCGCCGCTAACGTGGCCCGCCACCACGGGCAGGTCCAGTGTCAAGCGGCGGGTGGTGGCATGGTTCTCAATGATACCAATGACATTGGCTTTGGCGGAAGTAAGAGGTAATTGGGAATTGGTAAGTGGTAATTGAAAATCGACGGCGGTCAAAGGGCGGCCCAGGTGGACGGATTGCTTCACCTCGGCGGGGTAGGTGAAGGTGGGCAGGTCGACCAACCAGCGGCCGCCTTCAGCGATCATGACGCCAGCCGAGATGACCAGCTCGGCCCGGAAATCGCTTAGGTCGGCGGCCAGGACGATATCGGCGTAACGGCCGGGGGCAATTTGGCCAACGTCCTGGCTCACCCCGAAATGCTCGGCCGTGTTGAGGGTCATCATTTGAATGGCCGTGAGGGGCTTGAGCCCCTGGCGCACGGCATGCCGCAGCACGCGGTCCATGTGCCCATCGTTAACCAGGGTGCCCGAGTGGACGTCATCGGTGACCAGGACGAAATGGCGCGGGTCGAGGCCGAGCTCCGTAATCGCCTTGAGCTGGGGCGCCGCGTCGAACCAGGCTGAGCCGTAGCGCATCAGCACACGCAGGCCCTGCCGCGCGCGCGCGACGGCATCTTCGGTGCGGGTGCCCTCGTGATCGTCGGCCGGGCCGCCAGCGGCGTAGGCATGAAAAGGCAGGCCCAGGTCGGGCGAGGCATAGTGGCCGCCAATGGTCTTGCCCGCCTTCAACGTTTCGGCCATCTCGCCGTGCATCTTCGCGTCCGACAGAAAGACGCCCGGGAAGTTCATCATTTCGCCCAGGCCAATGATGCCGGGCCAGGTCATGGCCTCGCGCACCTCGTCGGGGCCAAGCTGGGCGCCGGGCGTTTCCAGGCCAGGCGCTGAAGGCACGCAGGAGGGCATTTCCACCCAGACGTTGATAGGCTGGAGGGCAGCCTCGTCCACCATGAGCCGCACGCCCTTGAGCCCAAAAATGTTGGCGATCTCGTGTGGGTCGACAAACATGCCGGTGGTGCCATGCGGCCCGACGGCGCGCACAAACTCGGTCACGGTGACCATGCCCGACTCGATGTGCATGTGCCCGTCGAGCAATCCGGGCACCAGGTAACGGCCGGCGGCATCGATCACATGGGTGTTGGGGCCCAGGCTGTGGCTGGCATCGGGGCCTACATAGGCGATGCGCGAACCTTTGACCGCGATGTCGGTGTTGGGGACGATCTCGCCCGACTGAACACATACCCAGCGCCCATTGCGGATGAGCAGGTCGGCCGGGACACGGCCCATCGCGACGTCGACCAGATCACGGGAAACGGCATACCAGGGTTGGCGCATAGATGAGCCCTTACTGCAGCATTTGATAAGCAATCTGGTTGTGCCGCTCAACGAGCGGCCCAATGTCCACCGTGGTTAATTGGCGCTCCTTAACGATGAAGCGGCCGTTAATGACCGTATAGTCGGCCGGCTGCGGCGCACAGAAGATAACGGCCGCCACCGGGTCGTGCAGCGCGCCGGCGTATTCTAACCGGCGCAGGTCCAGGGCGAAAAAGTCAGCGCACTTGCCGGGGGCTAGCGCGCCAATGTCCTCCCGGCCGAGCACCGCCGCGCCGCCCAGGGTGGCCAGCTCCAGCGCCTGGCGGGCGGTCAGCGCCGCCGGGTCGCCCTGCAAGCGCGCCAGCAGCAGCGCCTGGCGGGCCTCGTTGACCATGTGGTTGCCATCGTTGCTGGCCGAGCCATCCACGCCCAGGCCCACTTTTACGCCGGCCGCGCGCATGCGCCGCAGGGGCGCGATGCCCGAACCCAGACGCATGTTCGAAGTGGGGCAGTGCGCCACACCGCAGCCGGTGCTGGCGTAGAGCTCAATTTCGGCCTCGTTCACATGCACGGAATGCGCGAACCAAACATCGTCGCCCACCCAGCCCAGGGTCTCCATGTAGGCCACGGGCCGCTGGCCAAACTTCTCCAGGCAGAAGGCCTCTTCATCGATCGTTTCGGCCAGATGCGTGTGCAGCCGCACGCCCAGGGCGCGGGCCAGCAAGGCGGTCTGGCGCATCAGCTCACCGGTGACCGAAAACGGTGAGCACGGCGCCAGGACGATGCGCAGCATCGCGCCGGGACGCGGATCGTGATACTGCTCTACCAGGCGCTGGCTGTCCTTGAGTACGAATGCTTCGTCCTCCACCACCCGGTCGGGCGGGAGGCCGCCCCGCGATTCGCCCAGGCTCATCGAGCCGCGCGAGGCGTGGAAGCGTACGCCAATCTCTTGCGCAGCGCGAATCTCATCGTCCAGGCGCGCGCCGTTGGGATAGATATACAAATGGTCGAAGACCGTTGTGCAGCCTGAGCGCGCCAGCTCGCCCAGTCCGGTGAGGGCCGAGGTGTACACCCCCTCCGGCGTCAGGTTAGCCCAGATGGGATACAGGTGGGTCAGCCAGTGAAAGAGGTCGGCGTCCTGCACCGCCGGTACTGCCCGCGTGAGGGTCTGGTACAAATGGTGATGCGTGTTCACCAGCCCAGGCAGCACGATGTGGCCACTCAGGTCGAGCACTTCGTCGGCCTGGGCCGGCAGCTCGGAAGTGGCCCCCACCTGCTCCACCAGGCCGTCGCGGCAGAACAGGGCCCCGTCGGCGATCTCGCGGCGCGCGGAGTCCATCGTCACAAGCACGGTGGCGTGGCGGACGAGCAAGGTGGTCATCCTAAACCGTCAAGCCACAAGCTCACGGGCGTCACCGGCGGGAGGCACCCAAAATCAGGCAACGGCCTGTCCCGAGCGCTCATCGGCCAGCTCGGCGCCGCGCAGAGTGTTGCGCATGAGCATGGCAATGGTCATGGGCCCCACCCCGCCCGGTACGGGCGTGATGGCGCCGGCCACTTCCTTAACTTCGTCGAAGGCCACGTCGCCAACCAGGCGCGAACCGGATTTGCGGCTCGGGTCGGCAATGCGGTTTATGCCGACATCGATCACAAAGGCGCCGGGCTTGACCCAATCGCCGCGCACCATTTCGGCCCGGCCCACCGCCGCAATGAGGATATCGGCGGTGCGGCAGATGCCAGGCAGGTCGCGCGAGCGCGAGTGACAAATGGTCAGCGTGGCGTCGCGCGCCAACAGCAGCATGGCCGCGGGCAGGCCAACAATGTTCGAGCGGCCGAGCACCACCGCCTGCGCGCCCTTGAATTGGGCGCCGGCTTCCTCGAGCAGGACCATGCAGCCTGAGGGCGTGCAGGGCGCAAATAAGGGCTTGCGGCCCTTCATGGCCAACCGGCCAATATTGACCGGGTGGAAGCCGTCGACATCTTTCTCCAGGCTGACCCCGGCCAGAACCGATTCCTCGTTCAGGCCATCCGGCAGCGGCAACTGTACCAGGATGCCGTGCACGCGCGGATCGGCGTTGAGCTGCCTCACCAACTCCTCAACTTCGCGCTGGGTGGCCGCCGTGGGCAGCTCAGATGGAAAAGATTCGATGCCTACTTCGGAGCAGGCTTTGCGCTTGCTGCGGACATAAGTCTGCGAGGCCGGGTTATCACCAACCAGGACCGTGGCCAGGCCGGGCCGCGCCAGCCCAGAGGCGATGCGATTCTGTACGTCGGCGGCCACCTGCGCCCGTACCCTGGCAGCAATGGCTGTGCCATCAATGATTTGAGCTGTCATGCCGACTCCTACCAGGTAGAAACCATGGGACGCCAGGCGCGAGCGCCCGGCGCTCCCTTATTATCACCGAAAACGCGTCACCCCGGAAAGTGACAAATATCACCAGCACGCCCCCGGAATTTTTGTGACGAAGCAACATGGGCAATAAACCATGGTCAATGTATCTGACTTTGTATCCTTAGATGTATACAGGTCTATGGCGGGGACAGACCGTCTCGGTCTAGCATGTTATGTGGGCACCGGACAGCCACTGGCTGGCGGTTTTTGCCAACACGGTGCGATGAAACCGGGAACCGGTACACTGGCCGGCCCGGAGCGGGGGTGAAAGCAAAAGGAGGTTCTTCAATGGTTACGGATAGTGGGCAGCGAGTCTTCACTTGGAAATTGACGGAGCTCATCTGGCTGGCGTTCGGGCTGCTGGAAGCGCTGATTGGACTACGGGTCGTGCTGCGGCTCATCGCCGCCAACCCCGCCAACCCGTTCGC
>Ga0209166_10002314_pt1 | contig 14691 bp, 12 predicted proteins | sample Coa_R1_3_FD_187151 | JGI IMG/M metagenome (GOLD analysis project Ga0209166, IMG submission 187151) | Surface soil microbial communities from Centralia Pennsylvania, which are recovering from an underground coalmine fire - Coalmine... | ecosystem: Environmental > Terrestrial > Soil >... | reverse complement strand
ACGGGTGGAAGGCAGTGGCAAGCGCACGAACTACAAGTTTGTCGCCAAAGCTCACTGGTTTCCCGATGGTCTGCGTCTGCTATGCGAGATCTCGGGACCTGGCTCAGAGAAGACGAGCCTTCTTTTGCATATGAGCGAGGCTGGGCGCTTGACTATCGAGGCGGTGCTTCCTGGCGAGAAGACCGCTAGCCCGTTGCCATTCGAACGTTGGAACGACCCACTCGTGGGAACTGACTTCTCCTATGAAGACATGGTAGAGAACCAGTTCTTCTGGAAGAATCAGGAAACCCTGCCCCCGGGAAAATATGGCGCACGGGATTGCTTTGTCCTGAAGAGCAAGCCCGGCTCCCAGGACCAGAGTTACTATGATTCGGTAACATCGTGGATTGACCGCGACATTTTGTTTCCTGTGCATGTGGTGAAGACGCTTCGCAGAACGGAACAGCAGAAGGAATTCATTTACTATGGGCTTCGCCAGATCGGCGGGATTTGGTCTGCGACGCAAGTGGAGGCAAAGCTGCAGGGCAAGCCCGGCTCCTCGATCCTTGTAATCGAAGGAGGCTCGGGAAAGGCACATCTTGGACGCAAGGATTTTGATCTCAGCCAATTCGGCGTTCAAGACGAGAAAGTGAAATAAATCGAAGCGCTTACTTAAGCGGTTGCAACGCCCTGCCCTGTCACTGGAGCATCCACCGTGTTCGGCGTCATGGCATGGTTTTTTCTTCAGACGTGGCTTGAGCCCCATATAAGCCATAGGGCCACCAATTCCAGTCGCCGGCCAATTTCAATAGTGCCGGCCCGACAATCATCCGAACCGCTGTAGCATCAATGAACACCGCCACGGCGAGCGTAAAGCCGAGCATTTGGACGACCAGAAAGCCTCCCAAGGTGAATGCGGTGAACACGGCAATCATAATTGCCGCGGCGCTCGTAATGAGCCCGGCGGTACGCGCGAGGCCCTCGATCACCGCTGATCTTTCGCATAGGCCGCGCCGCCGTTCTTCCAGGACTCGGGCGACCAGAAAGACCTCATAGTCCATGCTCAATCCGAAGACGATGGCAAAGGAGAGAATCGGCACGATCGGGTACACGCTGCCGGTCGGCCCGTGGAGCCCAAAGTGTCTGCTACCGTGGCCTTCCTGAAAAACGAGAACTAACGCGCCGAAAGAAGCGCTAACGGAGAGCAGATTGAGCAAAATTGCTTTGAAAGCCGCAAACAAGGAACGTAACCCGATCAGGAGCGCCAGCAAACTCCCCAATACGACGCCAAGGACCACACCCGGCAACCGCGCTTTTACGACCGAGTCATAATCTGCGTCGAGTGCGGGTATCCCGCCGACGCGCAGCACCGCGCCGGGTTCGCCGGTTATCTCCGCGATATCAGAGGAGCGCACCTCTCGTACCCATCGTATCTGTTCATTGGGAGTAAGAGTGGCAGTCGGCAGCAACTCAATTAACGTAGCTTGGCCATCGCTACGAAGAAAACTTTCGCGAATTGGCTGGGGCACATCCTCGACAGCATCCGCCGTGTCAGACATTCCCGTGAGGGTTGGAAGAGATAAGACCTCTTCCGCTCTAGGATCACTCTGGAAGCGTTTCGTCAAGCGGCTGACGGCCAGCCAGCCAGCCGGTGAAAGCGGCGGAGACTGCGGCGGCAACTCCAGGATCACTCGGAGGGATCGCACAATACCCGACCGCCCCATGCCTTGCAGTGTGCGCAATGCTCGCACCGACTCAGCTGCAGCCGGGAGCGAATCGTGGTCAGGAATCCCGGGAGAGATTCTCCTCGCCTGAAATGCAAGGATGAGTAGCGGAACCCCGGCGACCAGCAGAGCTGTCCAGGGCCGGCGCGTTATGACGTTGCCCCACTGTACCCACCGCTCACTCGGTGCACAGAGGCTTTCGCGCGTTTTGAATTGTCTGCTTGGAAGACGCACTCTGGCGGCATCGATGCGATGCCCGAGCAGACCAAGCACCCAAGGCAGAATGAATGTACACAGTACAACGCTCAGAACGGTTACCAGCAGGCCGGCTATTCCGATGGAGCGCAGTTCGCTGATAGGCACAGTCAGCAGCGCTGAGAATCCGATCGCCACTGTCGTGGCCGAGATTAGCAGCGTCTTCCCCGCTTGCCCGGCGGCGATATCGGCAGCCTGGCCGGGATCATATCCCTCGGCCAATGCTTCGCGAAACCGGCTCACTATTAGCAATGCATAATCGATGCCCAAACCAAGGCCGAGCATCGTGGCCAGATTCTGCACCAGAATCGACAGGTGGAGATAGTGCGCGAGGAGCGCAGCCGCACCCAGCGCCATCGAGATCGAGAGTACTCCAATTCCCAGCGGCAATAGCGCGGCCACAAGACTTCCAAAAGCCAGCAACAGCAGGAAGAGCGTTACGGGCATCGCCCGTTCTTCGGCATGGTTGACGTCATCGGCGCTGACTTTGCGCAGATCGAAGGTCAGTGGTGTTTCTCCCGTAATCTCCAGTTTGATCTTGGGATATTGCGACCTAAGCTGACCTTCCATCCAGTCTGCTTTTGCCCTTAGTATCGGGACCAACGCCTCGACATCTTTATCGTGCGGGTCCAACCCGACGATGATCAAGGCCCCGCCATTGTCCCCAGTGAACAGAGGATCTGGCCAATCCAGGCTCGAGACCGCGCCCGACACTCCGGGTACGCTGCGCAATGAACTGGTCAAGAAGCCCAATGCATCTGCGCTTTCGGCAGAATCCGGATTAGGAATACCGCTGATCGCCACAACCAGGCGGTGGGCGTAGGGAGACTGGAAACGCTGCGCCAGTTCTTTGTCAACCTTTTCGGATTCTCCGCCCTTGATGTGAGCAGCTGTCTCCAGGCGGCGTTCGACCTTGTAGGAAAAGGGCATTAGCCCAAGCGCCATCACAAAGCCGGACATCGCCAACCAGAATCGACGGCGAGCGGCACCACTTCCAGACTTCAAGTTTGGCATTACCATCAAGGATCCGCCTCGCCTCCTGATCCGCCCGAGAGTAACGAAACGACTTCGGTGATCGGGTACACCCATAATATATATTTAAACTGGATATTCACGGGCCCCGGCCTTGTTGGTTAACGAGAGAGCAATCGAGGGCGTGGTTGACGAGACTAGCGGCTCCGCCAATCACCCATCAAGGAACAAGTCAGGAAGCTCAAAGAGGATTAGTTCGGCTGGCTGTTACTGTGGATCCGGTTGCTGTTGTGCGGCTTGCAGTTGTTGACGCTGCCCGCGGCGTTGCTGGAATCGTCCCTGGCCGTTGCCGAGCCGCGCCGATTGACCCACTTCCGGATACTTCTGCTTTACTTCTGCCAGCGCCTCTCGCGCGGTTTTTCCGCTCGTCGAGCGCACCGAGGCCTGGATTTCCCGGCTGACCTTTGGCATTTCCGCAGCCACTTTCTGGCCTAGCGGCGAGCCATAAAATTGCAATAGCCCCTTGATCTCGTCATCCGTAAAGTGCTTGTCGTAAATTCCCACCAGTTGGTCTGTCACCTGGTCCGTATCGAATTTCTTCTGGTAGCTGGTGGCGAACGCGTTCACAAAGGCCTGGCCTTTTGAGTCGTTCGGTACCGTGGCCACAAGCTTTTCGCGCGATTGTTGAATGGCATTGTCCGCCACGTCCTGCACCATGTCGCGCGCGCCCACCAATTCCATCAACGAACGGATGTCCGCTTCCTTCACCCGGTCTATGTTGGCGTTCGATTGTGCGGAGGCGTTGTTCTGTGAACTGGGTGACGCTTGTACGGAATTTTGCGACGATCCCTGAATCACGAGGAAAAAAGTGCCGATGTAAATGACAATCAATGCAACCAGGGCCTTCATGACCGCCTCCGTGGCGCTGCGTTCGGTCCCACGCCACGACTTTGATTTTAGAAATGCCGCAGAAACGGCGCGAGCCTTTCGAAGGACAGTCTGTGTTCCGTTCGTTCACTGTCCCATGGTTCAGGTCCCGGGTTCAGGTGAGGAGAAGAACATGGCTGACGTTTCTGTTACGATGCGTCGCCATGAACGAACACTCTCCGGCTATTCCGGCAGCCGCGGAAGACAGCCGTTCCACGACGATCGTCGCGCGCGAATCGGGTTTGCAGCGCAGCCTGTCTCCCGCGCAGCTCGCCATGCTTGGCCTCGGAAGCACCATCGGCACCGGCCTGTTCCTGGGCAGCGCCATCTCCGTAAGACTCGCTGGTCCCGCGGTGGTTCTGAGTTTTGTGGCTGCGGCCTTAATCGCCCTGCCGATGATGTGGGCGCTTGCAGAAATGTCCGCCGCACATCCCACTGCCGGTTCATTCGGGCTTTACGCCGAAATGTATCTGCATCCCTGGGCGGGATTTGCCATTCGGCTCACGTATTGGCTCTGCATGATGGTCGTGGTTGGCAGCGAGGTGGTTGCGGCTTCCATCTATTGCAGACTGTGGTTTCCCCATGTTCCCCCGTGGGTTTGGATCAGCCTTTTCTCGTTTCTCATCCTCTACGTCAACACGATCAACGTCGAGAATCTTGGCACGTTCGAATACTGGCTCTCGTTGATCAAAGTCGTGACTATCTTTGCGTTTCTCCTCTTGGGCTCTGCTTTGCTCTTTGGCATTGGGTTTCGTAGGGTCGGCCTCGCAAATTACACCGCGCATGGCGGATTTTTTCCGAACGGCTGGAGGGGAGTTGGCCTCGGCGTCGTCATGGGCCTCTTCAGCTTTTTTGGAATCGAAGTGGTGGGTAGTACTGCCGGTGAGGCCGCCAACCCCAAAGAGGCCGTTCCCAAAGCGTTGCGCAACACCGTCGCCGCGCTCGTCCTTTTTTACGTTGCGGGGCTCGCACTCGTCGTCGGCATTGTTCCTTGGACGCAAATCGACATGGGCGAAAGCCCCTTCGTCCGTGTCTTCCACACCGTCGGCATTCCCGCCGCTACGCATATCATGAACTTTGTGGTTTTGACGGCCGCTCTTTCAAGCGCCGTCGCCAACCTTTATTTCACCGCACGCCTCGCCTTTTCACTTTCGCGTGGCGGCTACCTTCCGGCAGTGCTTGGCCGCTTGAGTAAAAAGGACATGCCTACGGTCGCTGTGCTCACGTCTGGCGGTGGCATGGTTGCAGCAATGCTCTTGTCGAGGTACTTCCAGGATTCCTTGTTCGTTTTTATGATTGGCCTTAGCACCTTCGGCGCACTGTTCGCCTGGCTCATGACCCTCTTGACGCACCTCGCGTTCCGCCGCCACCACAAGCGACTCGCAAAACCGTATCTCCGGCTTGGTCCCGCTGGCCCCTGGGTCTCTCTCGCGGGTTTGATTGGCGTCCTAGCCGTTCTGCTTTCTACCTGGTGGGTTCCTGGCTTCCGCATCACTCTTCTTGCCGGCGTGCCCTGGCTCGCCCTCCTCACGGTGTGTTACTTTGTTTGGAGAAGGAATTATCCCCGCATATCTGACCGTGGAGAGTAGTCCGTGGACGACCTTCTGAAATGGCGCGGCGAATTTCCGATTCTGGACCGCACCACGTACATGATCAGCAATTCGCTCGGCGCCATGCCGCGCGGCGTGTACGACGAAATGCGCGCTTATGCCGATTCCTGGGCTGAGCGCGGCGTGCGCGCTTGGGAAGAAGGCTGGTGGGAAATGGCCGTCAGCCTGGGCGACAAGATCGCTCCGCTGATCGGCGCGCGGCCAGGCGAAATCTCCCTGCATCAGAACGTGACGCTGACGCAAGCGGTCATCGCTTCCTGCTTTGACTTCCACGGCTCACGCAACAAAATCGTGATGGCGGACCTCGAATTTCCTTCCATTCAGTACTTCTATCACGAGCAGCGACGCCACGGAGCCCGCGTCGAAGTCATCCCCGCAGAGGATTCCATCCGCTTTAACCTCGAGAAATTCCTTGCCGCTATTGACGAAACGACTTTGCTCGTTCCGATTTCTCTGGTCCTCTTTCGCAGCTCGTTCATTGTCAACGCGCGCGCCATTATCGAGCGCGCGCACCACGTTGGTGCTCACGTAATTCTCGACGCTTTCCAGGCTACGGGAACGATCCCCGTGGATGTGCGCTCCCTCGGCGCCGATTTTGCCGTAGGCGGCGTGCTCAAGTGGCTTTGTGGCGGCCCTGGCGTGGCTTATCTTTACGTTCGCGACGATTTGCGTGCCAAGCTAAAGCCTTCGCTGACCGGCTGGATTGCGCATCGCCAGCCGTTTGCCTTCGAGACCGGGGCGATTGACCCGCGCGAGGATTCTTATCGCTATCTTAATGGCACGCCGCAAATTCCCGCCCTTTTTGCCTGCCGTCCCGGGCTTGACATTCTCAATCTGGTCGGCATCCAAGCCATTCGCGAAAAATCATTGCGCATGACCACGCGGCTCATTGAAGGAGCGAAGTCGCGCGGCTGGCACATCAACACCCCGGGAAATCCCGCCGAGCGCGCCGGAACCGTTTCGGTAGATTGCCCGCACGCCTACGAAGTCTGCCGCGAACTACTCGCCCGGGAAATCCTTGTGGACTACCGCCCCAAGGCCGGCGTGCGCCTCTCTCCGCATTTTTACAATCGCGAGGACGAATGCGACTTCGCGCTCGCGCAAATGGAAGAAATCCTTAAAACGGGGGCATGGGAAAAGCACGCCGCGGCGGTCACGCATGCCTGAGAGCAAAGAGTACGCGACCAAGCGCGCGGAAATGGTCGAGAAGCAGTTGCGCCGGCGCGGCATCGAAGACAACTGCGTGCTCGGGGCGATGCTGGCCGTCCCGCGCCACGAGTTTGTGCCCGAGGAGCTTCGCGCGCGCGCTTACGAGGACGTTCCTTTGCCCATCGGCAGCGGGCAAACCATTTCGCAACCGTACATTGTCGCGGCCATGACCGCCGCCCTGCATCTTCAGCCAACTGATCGCGCGCTCGAAATCGGTGCGGGCTGCGGTTATCAGGCCGCCGTTCTCTCGGTCCTGGCCAAGGAAGTCTTCACCATCGAGCGCCGCGCAGAGCTGGCGTCCGCCGCCTCGGAAAGACTTGAACGCCTCGGCTACCTCAACGTTCATGTGCATTGTGGAGACGGCACGCTGGGCCTCCCGGAATTTGCGCTTTTCGACGCTATCCTTGTCGCCGCGGCGGCACCGGCGGCGCCCCAACCGCTCCTGACGCAACTGGCTGAAGGTGGCCGCATGATCATTCCCGTTGGCGACACCGATAACCAGGAGTTACAGCTCATCGAAAAGAGCGCCGGCAAGCTCTTCACGAAAACGATGGAAGGCTGCCGTTTTGTGCCGCTCGTCGGCTATCATGCCTGGCAGAAGCCTCCTGAACGATAACGATGAGCCCCTCCAGCCCCGAACTCTCGGTCGTCATTCCCGCGTTCAACGAAGAGCTCCGGCTGCCTGCCACGCTAGAGCGCATCGCTGCCTACCTGAAAGACTCCCGGCGCGACGTGGAAGTACTCGTCGTTGACGACGGGTCGAAGGATCGAACTGCCGCCGTTGCTGAATCTTTCCGCAGCAAGATCCCCACGCTGCGCGTCGTCCCCAACGGGGTCAATCGCGGCAAAGGCTACAGCGTCCGCCACGGTGTGCAGGAAGCACGGGGGCGCATCGTCTTGTTCACGGACGCCGACCTTTCCGCCCCCATCGAGGAAGCAGACAAGCTCGTAGACGCCCTACAGCATTTCGACGTGGCCATCGGTTCGCGGGCCGTAAACCGCAGCCTCATCACGGTTCACGAATCGCCGTTCCGTGAATTTGCCGGAATCATTTTCAATAAAATCGTACGCATTATCCTGCGGCTGCCGTTTGTGGATACGCAATGCGGCTTCAAGGCCTTTGTCCGCGAACGCTGCGGGATTATTTTCGAGCAGCAGACCATCGAGCGCTTCGGCTTCGACCCGGAGCTGCTTTATCTCGCGCGGCACCACGGCTTGCGCGCCGTGGAAATCCCCGTACGCTGGGGCCACTCTCCCGCCACCAAAGTCAGCATGCTCCGCGATAGCCTGCAAATGTTCCTCGACGTGTTCGTGATCCGCTGGAACTCCCTGCGCGGCCGCTACCCCCGCAAGGCCTAAACCCTTCCTCGTCGATTCCGTCGTAGCCGCTCGAGTCTTGGGCTTCGATTCCCTCTGAACTCCAATCCGGCAGATCCCTCCGTTCTTTCCTGCGCCCCCGCACAATCTGTTACGATTTCGACATGCGAAGAACAGCTTGGTTTGCCTCTGCTCTCGTCTTCTACGGATTCGTTTGCATCAGCGCGGCGGCGGCGCAGGCGGATTCTGGCGGGGCCGCCAGGGCAGGCGCTGGTTCGTTGGAGTTTAGCGCGCGGATTACGCCTACAGCGGCGCGGGCGGAGCCGGTGCGCCAGTTTACGTTCTACATTCTCACGAAGAGTTATACGGACATCGTTAAGGAAGCGGAAGAGAAGGACCCCGTTCCGTCGCGCGACGAATTCATCGACGGCCTGAAGTTTTCTCCCGAGCTGCGCGCCTGGATGAAAGCGAAAGATACGCTGGATCTTTCTGCCCCCGACGTGGACAAACTGATTTCGCCTGATGACATTCTCGGCGTGCCAGAATTTCTGTTGGCCTACCAGCGCTCAAACAGCGGCGGCGTCACTTCCGGCTTTCCCAAGCCGAAATACACGGAGTTGGACAAAGTGAAGCAACCCGAAAAGTACAAGAAGTTGCGGGAAGATTATCTGGCCGCGCTGATGAAATTCCTTCGCAAGCATCCGGAATCGACGACGGGAATGGAGCTGGAATTGGAAGGGATCAATCCGGAAAGAAAATGGGCGGCCCTGCAGAGCGCGCGCGACAAACGCGTGCGGCGCGCCGCACCGGAACTCGCGCAGCTGACATTTCTGGCGCGCAGGGTAGACACGGACCTCGAAGGCCGCGCTTCCGTTTCCGGCCTGCCGCCGGGCGACTATTGGATTTCAACGCTGAACCTGGAAGCCAACGCCGGGGACATGCACGTGCGCTGGGATGTTCCCGTAAAAATCGCAGCGGGCCAGACCGCGCGGGTAGAGCTTTCGAACCTGAACACCACAGAAGCAAGCCGCGCCAATCCCTGACGCGGTGCTGCGCATGGGCACCCCGCTAAACTGGATCCTCTTCAACGCTTTCATCCTCGTTTCGATTGTGCTGGACCTGCGCGTGTTTCACCGGCACCCGCACAAAATCAAGTTGCGCGAAGCAGCCATTGCCAGTACTGGCTGGATTACCGTTTCCGTGCTCTTCGGGTTGGGCGTCCTGTATTTCCGTGGCGAGCAGCCCGCGCTGGAATTCTTTACTGGCTACCTGATCGAAAAAGCGCTCAGCGTGGATAACCTGTTTCTGTTTCTGGTGATCTTCCGCGGGTTTGCGGTGGAAGAGGGGTTGCAACACCGGTTGCTGGAATGGGGCGTGGTGGGCGCGCTGGTGATGCGCGGGATCATGATCGCCGCAGGGGCCCAATTGATCGAGCATTTCTCCTGGGTACTCTATTTACTGGGTGGCTTTCTGGTGTACGCGGGAGTCCGGATGTTTTTCAAACAGGTGGATATGCATCCGGAAAAGAGCAGGATCGTGGGATTCGCGCAGAAGTACTTGCGGGTCACGCCGAAGTTTCATGGTGAAAGCCTTTTTGTGCGTGAGGGGGGCAAACTCTTCGCCACGCAACTGTTTGTCGCGCTTCTGGTCGTTGAAATTACGGACGTGACGCTGGCGACCGACTCCATTCCCGCTGTTTATGGAATCACGCGCGACCCTTTCATCGTGTACACCTCGAACGTCCTGGCGATTCTTGGCCTCCGCGCGCTTTATTTTCTGCTGGCGGGAATCATTGACCGGCTGCGGTTTCTGGATGAGGGGCTGGCGGTGGTGCTGGTTTTTATCGGCGGGAAAATGGTTGGAGAGAAGTGGGTGCAAATCCCGGTGGGCATTTCGCTAGCTGTGGTTGGAGGAGTGCTGCTGATCGCGCTGGTGGCGTCGGTGCTGATGCCGGGAAAGAAGAAACCCGAAGACGTGCCGGGGGAAACGCCCCGGTAGAAAAGGCGCAGCAAGCTGCGCCACTACAAAGGACAAGGCAAGAAAAAGCAGATTCCTCGAGCAAACACCGCCCTCGGAATGACAGGCATGAAATGTGATGGGGGCGCTGGGGCGCAGCAAGCTACGCCACAACAAGGGAATCACCAGGGACACGCGCTAGAGCTCAGTCGGCTTCGAACATGAGTTCGTCGACATAACACCACATCCAGGATTCGCCGGGCTCTTGCGAGCGGACGATGGGATGCTTGGTGGCATGAAAATGCTTTGTGGCGTGTTTGTTCTTCGAGGAATCGCAGCAGCCGACGTGGCCGCAGCTCAGGCACAGGCGCAGATGCACCCAACTGTCGCCCATCTTAAGGCACTCTTCGCAGCCCTTGGTCTTCGGCTTCACGCGTTTGATTTGATCAAGATGGGTGCAGGTATCGGCCATGCGGACCTCCTTTGTTTATAAGCGTGATTCATACACGGCGAATCACATTGCGGCTTGAATCGGAATGCGGACTTGAAAGCGAGTGTCGCCGGGCGAAGAAATGACGTTCACTTGGCCGCGCGCGTTCTTCACGATGCGATTGACGATGTCAAGCCCCAGGCCTGTGCCTTCGCCGACGCCTTTTGTGGTGAAAAAGGGATCAAAGATGCGGGACTTGAATTCCGCGGGGATGCCGGGACCGTTGTCGGCAATTTCGACCAGGACGAAATCATTTTCGTGGGCGGTGCGGATGGTGAGCGTGCCGGCGCCCTTCATGGCGTCGGCGGCGTTGTCGATAAGATTGGTCCACACTTGATTGAGCTCACTCCCATTGGCCATGACCTTGGGAAGATTGGGGGCATACTCGCGGGCGACGGTGATGCCGCGCTTCAGTTTGTGATGCATGATCGTGAGGGTGGTTTCCAGGCTGTGCTCGATGTCCACTTCCTGCACCGGAGCCTGGTCCATGTAGGAGTATTCCTTGATGGCTTTGATGAGATCGGAGATGCGCGCGGAGCTGTTGTCGAGCTCCTCGGCAATGCGATCCATTTCGAGAAGGGTTGCGAAGCGCGTCAGCTCTGGACCGAGGGAGTCGCCCGCAGCTTCAGCGAAACTCTCGAGATGGGCATCGGTGAGATTGACTTCGGCGAGAGAGGGCGCGAGCTTCCAGGCGTCGGCGACATTGCGCGATTCGAGCCAGGATTGGATGGCGTCCTGACGATCGGCTCGGGCCAACTCATCCTTGAATTGAGCGGGCTTGAGAGAGGAGCGGATTTGTTCTTCGCGCTGGGCGAGAAGGGCACAGTCTTTTGGGCCAATGGAGGTGCTGCGAGCCGCGCCGCGAAGGCGGGCGAGACAGTCGCGAAGAGCGGCCGCGGAACGGCGAGCCGCGGCGGAAGGATTGTTGAGCTCATGAGCGAGGCCGGCAGACAGTTTGCCGAGCGCGGCAAGTTTCTCGTGCTGCTGTTCCTGACGGGTGACGCTGCGAACGCGGTCGGCAAGCAGGCCGACGAGGCGGCGGACGAGTTCGGGGAGGCGATGGAACATCTCCTCGAAATGCGAGACGTGGAAGGCCAGGTAATGAGAAGGAACGACGGCGCGCCCCGTGACACTGACAACTTTGAGACGGGAAAAAGGAAGCATGCCGCTGACTTCACCGCTACTCATAGTGAACACCGGTCCGTCGGCAGGGCCATGTTCGGCTCTGGCGCGAATCTCGCCTTCGAGCATGACGATCATGAACTCAGCTTTGTCGCCTTCGTTCATGACGATGTCGCCCGTGGCAATGCGGAGCTCCTGGCATCTGGAAACAAACCAGAGCAGGTCCTCCTGCGGGAGATCCGAAAAGACAGCGACCTTGCGCAATTGCTCAACGAGTTGTTCGGGAGGGGTGGTTATCAGTTCGGTCATGCGCGATGAGCTCTTTTGGCTGCGTGCTTCATTGAACTTTGGCCATGTATTGATGCATGAATTGAACGACGACGGCGCCTTCGCCAACGCCGGAGGCGACGCGTTTAACGGAGCCGTGGCGCACGTCGCCAACGACAAAAATTCCGGGAACGCTGGTTTCGAGCAAACTGGGATCGCGGCTGAGCGTCCAGGAGGCAGGCTTCTTGCCATCGTGAATCAGGTCGGGACCGGAAAGAATGAAGCCGCGGTCGTCGCGCTCGACAACGTTGCCAAGCCATGCGGTACGAGGAAGAGCGCCAATAAAGATAAAGAGGCTGCTGGCGGGTAGCTCCTTGGTTTCGCCGGAAGGCGAGCACTGAACAGTAATGCTACTCAGGCGCGCTTCACCGCGGACGCCGACGACACTGGTCTGCGTCCAGACTTCGATCTTGGGCGTTTTCTCAATTTGCTCGATCAAATAGTGAGACATGGTGCTGGCAAGGGAGTTGCCGCGGACGAGCATAACCACTTTTTCGGCGAATTTCGAGAAGTGCATGGCAGCCTGACCGGCGGAATTCGCTCCTCCGATGACGTAAACGGTTTCGCCTTTGCACGAGATGGCTTCGGAGGTGCCGCCGCCGTAGTAAACGCCCGCGCCCTGGAAACGGTCGATGCCGGGCACGTCGAGTGTGCGCCACTGAACGCCCATGGCAAGAAGGAGTACATGACAGGAAATTTCCGAACCGTCGGCAAGTTTTAAATAGCGATAAGGGCCGTCGATTCGAAGGCCGGTGACTTCCTGGGGAGCGAGAATCTCGACGCCAAAGCGCTTTGCTTGCGCCACGGCGCGACGGGCCAGGTCGCTGCCAGTGAGGCCAGAAGGAAAGCCGAGATAATTTTCAATACGAGAACTGAGGCCGGCTTGGCCGCCGGGGGCTTCGCGCTCGATGATCACGGTGCGCAAACCTTCGCTGGCGCCATAAACGGCGGCTGCAAGTCCGGCAGGACCGCCGCCAACGATGGCGAGGTCGTAGAAGTTCATTTGTGCGCGAGTGCGGAGGCCGATTTTGTCGGCCACCGCCGGAAGCGGCGGCTCGGCGAGGCGCGCGCCATCGGGAAAGAGAATCAGCGGAAGCGTTTGCGCTTCGGGGCCGAGAGAGTTTACGAGCCCGCGCACCTCAGGATCGCTTTCGGCAAGCTCGACATCAATCCATTGATAAGGGACTTGATTGCGCGCGAGAAAATCTCGCAGCTCGTAAGAGCGATTGGACCAGCGCGTGCCGAGGACGCGGATGCCTTCATACGGCGGACGAAATGTGGACGTCCAATCGTGGAGCAGGTCGTCAAGCGCGGGATACAGTTTTTCTTCGGGGGGATCCCAGGGCTTCATGAAATAGTAGTGCACGCGGGCTTCATTGATGGCGTCGATAGCGGCGGTGGTATCGGCATAGGCGGTAAGGAGGGCGCGCTTGGCCAAGGGATAAAGCGCCATAGCTTCAGAAAGGAAACTGACTCCGTCAATTTGCGGCATACGCTGGTCGGCAAGAAGGAGCGCGACTGGATTGTTGCGAGCTTTGAGTTCTCGGAGCGTGGTAATGGCGGCGGTGCCGGAGTTTGCGCGCATGACGCGATAGCGGTCCGCATAGCGGCTGCGGAGATCGCGCTCGATGGCGCGCAAGACCTCAGGGTCGTCGTCGACCGTGAGCAAAACTGGTTTGGGCATACCCCTCAGATGAATGGGAGACGGATTTCGTTGCGTCCCTTGCGAGCCTTGACCGGAGACGGCGTTCCTCGCGCGACATTTACGCTACAATTCCACGCCGCTCATGTCCAGTGGCCTATGTTCCGTGCTCGATTCATCTTGACTCTCACGCTACAATTCCAAGACCAGGCATGGGAAATCCACTTTCAGAAGCAGTTGCAGGTCTTTCGTCGGCCGAGCCGTCCGTAAGAAAAGCCGCTGCGGAAGAGGTCTACCGATTGGGACGCGCGGTTGCCGGCGTCGCCGTTGCCAACTGGTGGGGTGACGAAGAGCTTTCCACTTTATTGCTTGCCCCGAATCCCGTCATCACGGTTGGCCTTGCCGTGCCGCGCGAGGCGTTCAACCGGATTCGCATCGCAAATGGCACGCCCAGGCTCGCAGAAGTGCCGCCAGATCAGGACGCGGAAGAATTCGAGCTACATTTTCCAGCGGAGATTTCGCTGGATTTGTTGACGACGCGGGAGCCCGGCGGCGAGGGCGCGATCGCGCGTTATCTGTCGAAATTTGGAGAAGGCGTGCAGCAAGTGGAGTTCCAGTGCGCGAATGTGGACCGCGCCACGGAAATCCTCAAGGAGAAATTCAAGATTGCCCCCGTTTATCCTGCGACGCGCGCCGGGGCGGATGGCACGCGGATAAATTTTTTTCTGGTGGCGTCTCCGGACGGCGGCAAAGTGTTAATCGAGCTCTACCAGGCGTCGTCGAAGGCTCAGTCCTGAACAACTCATTACAATCATTTGAGCGCAAACACTGAGGTCCGCGTCGGTCAACTGTCGCCGTAGACGGGAATGGCCGCGCCATGGATGACCTTGGCGTCGTCGCTACACAAGAACAGGATGACGCGCGCGATGTCTGCGGGCTTTGGCCACTTCGCAAAATCTGCTTTGGGCATGGCCTTGCGATTAGGCTCCGTGTCTATGATGCTGGGAAGAATAGTGTTTACGCGCACGCCAGTTTCTTTGAGGTCCGCCGCGAGGGAGTCCAGCATGGCGACAGCCGCCGCTTTGGATGCGGCATAGGCGGAAGCGCCTGCGGAGTGCTCGAAAGCGGCTTTGGCAGCGACGTTCACAATGGCTCCGCGCC
>Ga0209166_10002313_pt1 | contig 14692 bp, 13 predicted proteins | sample Coa_R1_3_FD_187151 | JGI IMG/M metagenome (GOLD analysis project Ga0209166, IMG submission 187151) | Surface soil microbial communities from Centralia Pennsylvania, which are recovering from an underground coalmine fire - Coalmine... | ecosystem: Environmental > Terrestrial > Soil >... | reverse complement strand
GGTGTGCCACGGCGCAAGCTCGAAGTCATCCCGAATGGCGCCGACACGCGCCTGTTCTCGCCGCTCGTCGACGGCGCCGCGGCACGCGCGGGGCACGAACACGGACAAAGCCTCGACGGGCGATTCGTCGTGGCGTATATCGGCAGCCACGGCCTCTCGCACGGGCTGGGCGCGGTGCTCGATGCCGCCGCGGCGCAGCCCGACGTCACCTACCTGCTGGTCGGCGACGGCGCCGACCGCGTCCGCCTGCTGGCCGAACGCGACGCGCGTCACCTCACCAACGTGATCATGCGCCCGAGCGTCGGCAAGGCCGACGTCCCTGGCCTGTACGCCGCCGCCGATGTCTGCCTGGTGCCCTTGCGCGACGTGCCGCTCTTCGACGCCTTCGTCCCCTCGAAGCTGTTCGAAGTCCTGGCCGCCGGACGACCGATCGTCGGCGCTGTGCGCGGCGAAGCGCGCGACATCCTGACCCGCTCCGGCGCCGCGCTGCTGGTCGACCCCGAACGCGGCGATCAACTCGCCGCGGCCGTCGATCGCCTCCGCGCCGACCCGGCCCTGCGCGCCGAGCTGAGTTCCAACGGCCGCGCCTTCGCCGAAAAGTACTACGACCGCGACACCCTCGCCGCCGGCTACCTTGACCTGCTTCGCGAGGTCGTGAACCGCGTCTGATGATTCAGTGAGCCACGAACGTGGATGCTGCCCCGCGGGGACGTCGTGACTGGAAGAATCCTGCTCGTCGGCGGAACGGGATTTCTCGGGAGTTTTGTCGCGGCTCGGCTCGTTGACCGGGCGCCCATCGTGCTGGCGCGGCCGACGAGCGATCTCTCGGTGCTGCCGAGCGCGCTCGAGGTCCGGACCGGGGACCTGGCAGGGCCACTGCCGCTCGAGGGCATCTCGACATTGATCTACTGCGCCTCGATGGGCCTCGGCCACGTGCCAGCGCTGGTTCACCAGCTCGAAGCCAGCGGCATCAAGCGGGCGGTGTTCCTCAGCACGACGGCTGTCTTCACCCGGCTGCCATCGCGCAGCCACGCCGTGCGTCTGGACGCCGAAGCCGCGGTGGAGCAGTCGTCGCTGGACTGGACGCTGCTGCGGCCGACGATGATCTACGGCACTGCGCGGGACCGCAACATCAGCCGCCTGCTGCGCTTCATCCGGCGCTGGCCCGTCGTGCCCGTCTGCGGCAATGCAATGTGGCAGCCGATCTACGTCGACGACCTGGCCGCGGCCGTGCTCTCCGCGCTGGACACTCCAGGCGCGTCCGGCAAGGCGTACAACCTCGCCGGCGCCGCGCCGCTCGCGTTCAAAGAGCTTGTCCGCACCGCCGCTCGCGCCGTCGGCCGCCGCGTCGTCCTGCTACCCGTGCCCGTCGCGGCCGCCGTCGCTGCCGCGAGCCTAACGAACGTCGTCTCAGTCGAGCAGGTCCGCCGCCTGGTCGAAGACAAAGCCTTCGATTTTGCCGACGCAGCCCACGACTTCGGCTTCGCCCCGCGCTCCTTCGACGCCGGCGTCCGCCTCGAAGCCGCCGCGCTCAAGCTGGCCAGGTCGTGATTCGAGTGGACGCGCATGCTCTGGCAGGTGTGTCGCAAGAGGTCAGTCCATTCGCGATACTTGGTCAGCCATGGGCACCACCGCGCACCTGACCCTGGATCAGTTTCTCGAGCTCCCCGAGCAGAAGCCAGCGCTGGAGTTCGATGCGGACGGGACGATTCACCAGAAACAGTCGCCCAATACCCAGCACAGCGCGCTGGAGGCGCACCTGGCTCGCTTGCTGCTGAACTGGATTGACGTTGATCCGCCGCGCCGCCGGGGCTTCGTCTACACCGAGCTGCGGACCAACGTCGCCGGCGCGTCGAAGCTGCCAGACGTGGCGCTCTATCGCCGTCGGCCGCCTGAGTCGGAGCGTAAGCACGCGCTCCAGGTCGCCGACGTCGCCGTCGAAATTTTCGCTGTTCTTGCTGACTGAGTACTCAGTCCTGAACTGGCGCGCCGAGTGCGGCCGAGATGCCGTGCGCGGCCAGCGCGGTCGCCTCGCCCGTGCGGGTGAGGTCCTCTACGAGTAGCGAGCCCGTCAGGCCGACGATCAGGACCGCCGCGGTGAGCCTGCCGCGCGCGTCAAACACCGGTGCCGAGGTCGCGCGGACACCCGTCAGGTACTCCTCGTCGTCGGTGGCGTACCCGCGCCGGCGGACCCGCTCGAGCTCCTGGACGTACTCTTGCGGATCGGTGATCGTCTTCGCCGTCGGGCGAGGCAAATTCGCCCGGTGCTGGGTGCGCTCCGCGTCCTCCAGATACGCCAGGAAGACCTTGCCGGACGCCCCGGCCGCCAGCGGAATGCGTCGGCCGACCGTGGCCGACGCCTCGACCGCCACGCGTCCGCCGTCGACCTTGTCGACGATCGTCGCCCGTTCACCCTGCGGCACCACCAGCAGCACGGCGCCATTGATCTCGTCGGCCAGATCAACGAGAAACGGTCGCGCGACACTGGCCAGATCCAGTTGTCCCAGCGCGGCCATGCCGAGCCGCGCCAGCCGCGGACCGAGTCGATACTGCTTGCGGTCTTCGTCGCGCTCGAGCAGTTCGTGGGTGCGCAGGGTCTCCAGTAGATCGCGCGTGGTGCCCTTGTTGATCCCGAGCGCGCGGGCGAGTTCGGAGATGGTCATGGGCTGGCCATGCGCCTCGAGCAGTTCCAGGAGCCGCGCGGCGCGATCCACGGCCGGGACCAGGCGCGGCAGCACTGATTGTCTTGACAGCACAACGAAACCTCTCCAGGTTTGATATACAATACGTCGTTGTCCAGGCAATACCAAATGCTGCAACGCCTGCCGCTCGTCCTCAACGTCAACGGCGAAGCGCACGATCTGTACGTCCCCGTCCACAAGACGCTGCTGGAGGTCCTGCGGGAAGATCTCGACCTGACCGGCACCAAGCACGGCTGCGAGCTCGGCGAGTGCGGCGCGTGCGCCGTCCTGGTCGACGGTCAGCCGGTCCTGTCCTGTCTGGCGCTGCCGATCGAGCACCAGGCGCCGGTGGCGATCCTGACGGTTGAAGGCCTGGCGGCGGGCTCCCGCCCGCATCCCCTCCAGGACACCTTCGCCGAGCTGGGGGCCGCGCAGTGCGGCTACTGCACCCCCGGCATGCTCGTGACGGCCAGGGCACTGCTGGACGAGACCCCTTCGCCCAGCCGCACGCAAGTCGTCGAGGCCCTGTCGGGCAATCTGTGTCGGTGCACGGGCTACGTGAAAATCTTCGAGGCGGTAGAGCTGGCTGCCGAGCGCCTGCGGGCGATGCAAGAGGTGCCAGTCTGACACTCACCGAGGAAGCGTTTGACGTCATCGGCACGTCCATCGCGAAGCCGGACGGTCTGTCCAAGACCACCGGCAATGCGCGCTTTGCCGACGATCTGAAGTTGCCCCGCATGGCCTTCTGTCGGCTCCTGCGCGGCACGCGGCCACATGCCCGCATCCGGTCGATTGACACGTCGGCGGCGCGAGCCCTGCCGGGCGTGTTCGGCGTGATCACCGGCCGCGACATGCCCGTCAAGTACGGTGTGCTGCCGGTCGGCCAGGACGAAGAGGCGCTCTGCACCGACAAGATCCGCTACGTCGGCGATGCGGTCGCCGCCGTGGCCGCCGTCGACGAGGAGACGGCCGAACGCGCGCTCGACCTGATTCACGTCGACTACGCCGAGCTCCCGACGTACCTGTCCATTGACGAAGGTCTGACAAAAGCCGGCGAGCCGATCCACGCGGGCAAATTCGGCAACGCCCATCGAGCCGCCGCCCTGGAGTTCGGTGATGTCGACGCCGCGCTCGCGGCCGCCGACCACGTCTTCGAAGACACCTACTTCTTCCAGGGCAATACCCACCTGCCGCTCGAACAGCACGCGTGCGTCGTCGAGTGGAGCCCCGCCGAGCGGCTCACGATGTGGACGAGTACGCAGTCGCCCCACTACGTCCACAAGGAGCTGGCGACGGCCCTCGGGTTGCGGGAAGAACAGGTGCGCGTCATCGCCCCGCCCGTCGGCGGCGGCTTCGGCGGCAAGCTGGAGCTGTTCCAGCACGAAGCCGCCGCCGCGAAGCTCGCCATGCTGACCGGGCGTCCGATCAAGGCGGCGCTGAATCGAGAAGAAGTCTTTTACTGCCACCGTGGCCGCCATCCGGTTCTGATGTGGCTCAAGACCGGCTGGACCAAGACCGGCTGCCTGACCGGCATGGACTTCAAGTCGTACGTGGACGGTGGCGCCTACACCAGCTACGGCGCCGCGTCGCTGTACTACACCGGCGCGCTGCAAGCGGTCTGCGAACACCTGCCGGCGTACCGCTGGCAGGGCTTGCGCGTGCTTACCAACAAGCCGCCGTGTGGCCCGAAGCGCGGGCATGGCACGCCCCAGCCCCGCTTTGCGCTGGAGTGCCACTTCGACACGGTGGCCGAGCGGCTCGGCATCCCGGTGCTCGATTTGCGCCGGCAGAATTTCCTCGGGCCGAATCGCCAGACGGTCAACCACTTGCGCATCACCAGCAATGGCCTGCAGCAATGCGCCGACATCGTTGCTCGCGAGTCGCAATTTGCCGCGCGCCACGGCAAGCTGCCTTTCGGCAAAGGGCTGGGGTTCGCAGTGGGCGCCTACCTGTGCGGAGCGGGCCTGCCGCTGTACTGGAACGACATGCCCCACAGCTCCGTCACGATCCGGCTGGATCGCAGTGGCGTGGTCACCGTTGCGTGTGGCCAGATCGACATCGGCCAGGGCTCGAACTCGATGCTGGTCAGCGTGGTGTCCGAGGCGCTGGGCGCCCGCCCAGAACAGGTCGCCCTGGTCTCGGCGGACACTGATCTAACGCCCATCGACCTGGGCAGCTACTCGAGCCGTGTGACCTTCATGGCTGGCAATGCCGCGATCGACGCGGCGACCCGACTGCGCAACCTGCTGCTCGGCGCCGCCTCCGCCGAGTTGGACCTGCCGGTGGACGAACTCGTCCTGCGTCGAGGCGTGCTCTCGCGGCGCGACGGGATCGGACCCACGCTGAGCTTTGCCGAGCTGGTCAAGCTGGCCGAGTCGCGCGAAGGAGCGCTCGCGGCCACGGGCAGCTACAAGCCGCCGAAGCTTGGGGGCCCGTTCAAGGGCTCGGGCGTCGGACCCAGCCCGGCGTACAGCTATTCGGCGGCCGTCGTGGAAGTCGACGTCGATCCCGAGACCGGCTGGGTCACCGTCGACAGCGTCTGGCTGGCGCACGATATCGGGCGGGCGTTGAATCCGGTGCTGGTCGAGGGCCAGATCGAGGGCAGCATCTATATGGCGCTGGGCGAAGCGCTCATGGAGGAGCAGGTCTTCCGGGGCGAGCGCGGCCCGCGCGTGCTTGGCGTGCACACTATCCCGTCGATGCTCGAATACAAGAGTCCGACCACGTTCGAGACGCCGGCAATCCACACCTACCTGGTTGAAACGCTTGATCCGGAAGGCCCGTTCGGCGCCAAGGAGGTCGGCCAGGGCCCGCTGCTACCGGTCATTCCGGCGATCGCCAATGCCGTGTTCGACGCCGTGGGGGTGCGCATCGACGAGACGCCGATCACGCCCGACAAGGTCCTGCGGGCGCTCGAAGCGCGGGCCGAGGGCAAGCCGGCGCGCGTTGGCCCGACGAAGATCCCGACGTATCCGTTTCCGCGGCTGATCAAAGTCGCGCCCCCCTGGGAGGAGCGGCACGACGAGCCGCCGCCCGCTCTTCGTGAGCCCGTGTCACGCGGTAACGAGGCCACGCTGCTCTGATGCTGCGTCATCGCCACTTTTCGACAAGCGACGAGGCGACGCTGGCCTGATGCTGCGTCTTCCTCACTTTGAGTATTTCGCGCCGCGGGACGTGGACGAAGCGGCGACGTTGCTGGCGGAACAAGGTTCCCAAGCCGTGGTGGTGGCCGGCGGGACGGACCTGTACCCGAACATGAAGCGCCGTCAGCAGGAACCCCGCACAGTCATCGGCCTCCGTGGGATCCCGTCGCTCCAGACCATCGCGTCGCACGCTGGCGGCCTGCGCATCGGCCCGACCGCCTCGCTGCACGACGTGGCCACGCATCCGCTCGTGCGCGAACGCTCCCCGGCTCTGGCGACCGCGGCCGGCCTGGTCTCGACCCCGCACCTGCGCCGCATGGGCACCCTGGGCGGCAACCTGTGCCTCGATACCCGCTGCACCTACTACGACCAGACCTACCACTGGCGCAAGAGCATCGACTTCTGTCTGAAGAAAGACGGCGACATCTGCTGGGTTGCACCGGGCAGCAAGCGCTGCTGGGCGGTCTCCAGTTCGGACACCGCGCCGGTTGCCGTCGCGCTGCGAGCGCGGCTGACCCTCGAGAGCGCCCGAGGTGGAACGCGCAGCGTCGAAGCGGGCGAGTTCTACCGCGACGACGGCATCCTCTATCTGACGCGTCGCCCGGACGAGATCCTGTCGAGCATCGAGTTTCCCGCGCTCGACGGCTGGCAGATGACCTACGAGAAACTGCGCCGGCGCGGCGCGTTCGACTTCCCGATCCTCGGTGTGGCGGCCGCCGTCAAGCTCGCCGATGGCGTGGTCGCCGACGCGCGCCTGGTCCTCGGCGCGGTCGGCTCGTCGCCGGTCGACCAGTCGAAGCTAGCGGCGCCGCTGGTCGGGACGCGGCCCACCCTGGACGCGATCCGCGGCGTCGCCGCCGCCGCGTACAAGGGCGCCCATCCCCTGGACAACACGGACCTGCACTACGCCTGGCGCAAGAAGATGGCGCGCGTCTACGTTGAACGCGCACTGGCCCGCGTGTGTAATGTCAGTGTGGAAGCCCGTGCCTGAGCCACGCGCACCCGCTTGTCCGTTCTGCCGTGCGCGATCTGCCGAGCTGGTGTCGTTGTTCGGCTCGCAATTGCTGCTGAGCCAGTACCGCTGCGCGGCCTGCGGCAGCTACTTCGAAGCGCTGCGCGAAGATCGCGCGGAAACGGCGCCGATTGCACCAGCCAGCGGAGGTATGCACGATGGCAGTCGAACTGAACACTGAGGCGACCACCCTCCAGCGCATCAAGTCTGGAAAACTCGTCGAGGGCCTGGAGCACATGTCGCCGACCTACCTGGAAGGCATCAAGCGGATCCTGACGGTCTCGGCCGACACGGAGCTGATCAGCGCGCCTGCCTACTTCCGGGCCGCTCAGGACGCGCCGAGTCTGAACGCCTTTGGCACCGCGATCAGCATCGTCCAGGACGAATTGGCCCACGCCCACATCGCCTACCGCCTGCTGGAGGACCTCGGCGCCGACAAGGACTGGCTCATCTATCAGCGACCGGCTGGCCAGTGGAAGTACCCGTACGCCTTCGACGTGCCCCTCGACACGTGGTACGAGCTGGTGATGGCCAACGCGTTCTACGACCAGGCAGGCTACGAGCTCCTGAGCGACGTCTACCATTCCACGACGTTTGGACCGTGGAAACGCGCGCTCGCCAAGGTCGACAAAGAAGAAACGTTCCACCTGCGCCACGGGCAGCAGTGGATCCGCCGGCTGGCGCCCGACCCCGCCGAACGGGCCAAGCTCCAGCGCGCCGCGGACTGGATGTTCATGCTCACCGTCGAGTGGTTCGGCTTGCCGGACAGCGAAAAACGACACTCGGAGCAGCTCGACTACGGGTTCAAGGGCCGCAGCAACGACACCCTCCGGCAGGTCTGGATGAGCAAGGTGGTGCCGTTCTGCGACGAGGTCGGCGTTCAGGTGCCTGCCCACCTCGATACGGCATCTGGCCAGTACGTCCTCGACGTCCCCTTCCCGGCGACGTTCGATGCGCCGAACAAACGCTGGCGGTTCGAAGATGGCCCGATCGGCTGGGACCAGGTGCTCAAACGCTGGAAGGCGCGCGGCCCGATGAACGACGAATACGTCGCCTCACTCCAACGCGGCTGGATGCCTGAGCGGTCCTGATGTCTCGCGTACGAACGGGCTGCCCGCATCGCTTCGTTGACTCCCGTCCGCGCTCGCGCGGGAAGGATGGCGACGCTGATGCCTGGTGACACCGAGGATGTCGTTCGGTCGCTGTGGGCGGCGCTCCGCGACGTTGAGGATCCCGAGATCCCGGTCTCCGTTGTTGACATGGGCCTCATCGTCTCGATCGACTACGACCAGGCCGAACAGGCGGCGAAGCTGCGCATCACCTATACCGCCATGGGCTGCCCGGCTATGGACATGATCCAGGACGACATCCGCGCCCGCCTGCTGCGCGAGCCGGACATCGCCCGAGTCGACATCGACGTGGTGTGGGATCCGGTCTGGACGCATCGGCGCTTGACGCAGTCCGCGCGGGCAAAAATGCGCGGACTGGGGATCTCGGTGTGAGCCTCACGGCCGTCCGCGGAGTGCGCGAGGAGAGCAAGCCGTCACGTCGCGCGTGCTGGGTGGTCTTCGCCCGCCGTCGCTACGACGAGCCACTGTACGAGGTTGGCACCGTGACCAGCGACGACCCCGACATGGCGGTCCTGTTCGCCCAGAGCATCTACGACGAGCACCCCTGGATCGAGATGCTGGTGGTCCCGCGCCACGAGATGCGGACCGTCATTCCATCGTGACCGAGGTCGACGCGGGTAAAACGTCCGGGCTCTTCGAAACGGCGGCCGACCCGGACGCGCTCGATCGCGCCGTTGCGGCCGCCGCGCCCGTCGTCGTCGAGCGGGCCGACCTGGCCATGGTCAGCGCGTTGGACCCCGCCCTCCGCGAGCCCGTTTTCGGATTGCTGTCGTCGCTGGCCGACAACAAGTACTTGCTCGGTCGGCGATACGCCGAGTGGTGCACCGGTGCGCCGATGCTCGAGTCGGCGGTGGCCGCCGCGGCCATGGCCCAGGACGAGCTCGGGCACGCGCGGTCCTTCTACCCGCTGCTCCGCGGTTTTCTCCAATCGCGGGGCCTCGACGCAGGGCAGATGGAGGAAAAAGGCTGGCAGCAGCGCCCGACGAGCGCCATGACCTCCCTGGACCAGCGCTTCGGCGCCTGGACCGATTTTCTCGCCGCCAACCTGGTGATCGATACCGCGCTCACCACGCTCCTGGCCGCGGCGATCGACTCAGCGTACGAGCCGCTGCGGCAGCGCGCCCGCAAGATCCAGCAAGAAGAAACCGGCCACTGGGTGCACGCTGCCGGCTGGCTGCGCCGCCTGCAGTCCGCCGACATGGACGCCGCCCTGGCGCGGGTCTGGGACGACGCCTTCACCTGGTTCGGCCAGACCGACGATCCCGTTCTGACCCCACTCGTCGCCGCCGGCTTTCTCGCCGCGAGCCCCGACGACCTTCGCACTGCGCTCCGCGCCAGGTTAGAACCCCTCCTCCAGCCCGCCCAGGCGGAAGCTCTCTTCGCCCGCAAGCTCCCCTGGGACCGCTGGGACGCAACCGCGAGAAGACTGACTCCCCGAACATCCTGACCATCTTCCAGCACCCCGAGGGGAAGAAGGGAGACTGTGCTGAGCCTCCCTAACCGCGGTTCGCCGATAGCGCCCGAGCGCGAGCAGATCGCGGCCGGCCTCTACCGACCTCGTGGCCCAGCCCGGCATGAGCGTCGGCGCCAGTCACCTCAGGACGAACCGTCTCGACCCGCAACGGCTTAGCTTGCTCAGCCATGTGGTTCATGCTTTGACGGGCAGGTCGACGGAGTACAGCTCCCGGTCCGGACGGTTCCCGGATGCTCGCTCGGGTATTGCCAGTCTGAGATGGAGCCGGCCGAACCATACCTGCCTCCGCCTGACTTCAAAGGCCCGCTCATGGACAGCGTGAACCTCAGCAATCTCAACCCGATCTTAAGTCGGCGCGTCTTGACCGCCAGGCTGCGCGGCCGAATAATGCAGTGATGCTGCGCCGTGGCGGGGGTGAACCGGCGTGAAGAAGAATTGACTCGGTCGAGGCGATCTCGAAGTCAGCGAGATCGGCCTTGGCACGATGACGTTCGGACTCCGTGCCACCGAAGCGACCGCGCTGGGCATCCTGGATGTCGCAGATAGCGCAGGCATCACGTTCATCGACACAGCTGACGTCTACCCGCCCACGGATCAGCCGGCGATGCGTGGGCGCACCGAAGAAATCATTGGCAAGTGGTTGCGGGCACGCGGCGCGCGCCATCGGTTTGTAGTGGCGACGAAAGTCGGTAAACCGATGCGCGGCCGAGGCCAGAGCGGGTTGCGGCGCGCCCATATCCTGCGGGCCTGCGAGGACAGCCTGCGGCGCTTGCGGACCGACTACCTCGATCTGTATCAGCTGCACGCGCCCGATTTCGGTAGTCCGATCGACGAGACCCTCAGCGCGCTCGATGACCTCGTCCGAGCTGGCAAAGTGCGACATATCGGCTGTTCGAACTTCCCGATACCAGACTTCGTCGAGGCGCTCGCCACCAGCGCTCGCCTGGGGCTGAGGCGCTTCGTCTCTCACCAGGTGCGCTACAACCTCATCTGTCGGGATATCGAGGCGGGCCTGCGGCCGCTGTGCCAGGCTTACGATGTCCGTCTGCTCGCGTACAGCCCCCTCGCGGGTGGCTCGCTCACGCATGACGGCGGAGCCCGCGGAGCTTTCGCTGATCTGCGCCATCTGGCGGCGACCCGCGGTTTGAGCCTGACTCACGTTGCGCTGGCCTGGGTCATCTCACGCCCTGGCGTAGCCAGCACGATCGTCGGGGCAAGTCGCCCCGGTCAACTCGAGGACAGCCTCGCAGCCGTTGACGTGGTTTTCGATCAAGAGCTTCAGTCGGCCTGTGACGCTATTCACAACGCCGCTGCCCACCCGGAGGTGCTCCAATGTGCGTAAGCCCCGAGTCGCCGCAGTTCGAGCGAAGTATGGACAGACTTGTCGAGCTTGGACTCGCCATCTCGCGCGGGGAAGCGAGCTCGCGCGTCTACCTCGAGTACGCCGAGACGCTCTGGAACGTGCGCGACCTGCAGGCCACCATTGACGCGCTCGACAACGCGATCGCGGGTTCCCCGCCTTTGTCCAGCCTCGATCTGTCGCGCGCGTACGCGTCTCGATCGATTTGCTATGTGCAGCTGGGTGACATAGCCCAGGCGATCGCCGACGTGAACACGTCGATAGACCTTCTGCCGCGCGCCCACCCGTACGGTTTGCGGGCAATCACATTGTTGCATCAGGGCCGACAGTCTGAAGCCCTGGCCGACATCGAGCAGGCCGCGCGTATGGACCCTGACGATTGGGAAGTGCGCGCCTGGCGCGGAACGATTTTCCTCGAGATTGGTCGGTATGCTGAAGCGCTGGCCGACATCAACTGGGTGCTCGAGACCGGGGAGAATCACCGCTACGCGTCAGAGCTCTATCTTGCGCGAGCACGGGCTCAACTCGCACTCGGCAATCCGGTCGAAGCCGCGGCCGATTGCAGCCTGGCCATCGAGGAGGACTATCACGAACAGTCCCACTGGCCATTCATCGTGCGCAGTCGGGCGCAGGCTGCGTATACGGCGTATCTCGTTCGGGCTGAAGCTCGACTGAGACTTGGCGAGTTGGCCCGCGCACTGGGTGATTGCTGTTTTGCGGCAACGATCGCGCCCGGCGAAGCGGCGATCTACGAACTGCGCGCACGCGTCTACCAGGCGATCGGCAACATGCCTGAGGCGATACGCGACCTCATTCGTGCCGATCACCTCCACCCACCCTCGCTCCCGCTCGACGATGCATCGCCACGCGTCTCAGAAGCGGCGCTCGTCGGGGCAGGCGCGTAAGCGGCGATGGACGTGTTCGATCATATTCCTGTCCTTGGCGCCGGCCTTGGGTACCAGGACGAGTTGCATGCCGAGATCGTCGCCCATCGCGACGCGATTGACTTCCTCGAAATACCGACCGACCAGTTCCTGCGTCAGATACCGGAGTGGAACGACCGGCTGCGCGAGATCAAAGACAACTTCGCGACGGTGGCCCACGGGGTATATATGTCGCTTGGGGACGCCGGCGGCGCCCATGTCGAGTACCTGGACCGCCTGATCCCATATCTGGATACGTTGGACCCGTTCTGGTTCAGCGACCACATCGACATGGGGAACATTCCCGGAGACGATCTGGGAATGTACTTCCACGGCATGCAGGTCCCGTTCACACACGAACAGGCAGCCGTTTTTCGCCGCAACATGCAGGTGTTCTCCGACCGGGTTCGCCGACCGTTGCTCGTCGAGAACATTTTTTACAAGTTTGTTTTCCCCATGCCCAACGGGCTTTCCGAACCGGCCTTCATCCGCGAGATCTTGAAGGACTCCGACTGGGGCCTCCTGCTCGACGTCACGAATGTCTACATCAATGCGCTGAATTTCGACTTCGACCCCTACGCGTGGCTGGAGCAAGCACCCCTGGAACGCACCGTCGAAATACATATCGCCGGGGGTGAACTGCGCACCAGTGGCGATTGGCAAGGCAAGTGGGCGGACACGCACAGCCAGCCGGTCCCTGACGCTGTCTGGCGCATGCTGGAGTACGTGGTGGCTCGCGCCCCGGTCAAAGCGGTGTTGTTGGAGCGCGACCAGAACTATCCACCCATCCAGGAAATGCTCGCCGAGTTGGACATTGCACGCGGCATCCTGGCCAGCAGTCAACGTGGCCCCAACGTCGCTAGCGCCCGGCCCGCGGTGGCCGAACGCTAACGACAACGCGAGGGTATTTCGATAAGAAGGGAGGTGAGATAGACGTCACTAGAAGCGGTTCAGCGCATCATTGGGCGCGCGGTCACTGACTCCACGTTTCGCAACCTGCTGCAGACAAGTGCAGATGAAGTCTTCAAAGGCCGCGATGTAACGCCGGAAGAGATAACGGCGCTCAAGGAGATGAACTGGGACGCGGTTGGCTCCGTTTCGCGGGATCTCGATGCACGTATTTCCCGCATGGGCGTACTGCATGCCAGCTGCAAGTGACCAGGCGCACTGCAATAGGAATCCAGTTTGGATTCCCTCACCCTCCCCTCAGTCAGGCGCGAGCACGGGCGTGTTTCGTGGTTGACTGGGGGGAGATCCTATCTCCCGAACGCATCACCCCGTTTCTCGATCAGCGCGACTGACTACCTGGCATGACGGCCGACCTCGCCCCGCCCATCGACGACGCCAACCGGATTTCGATCTGGGAGCAACTGCGCGAGGTTGTCGACCCGACCAGCTACCGCCCCAAGCAGCGTGACGGACTCGTCTGGAGTCGGCTCTCCACAGTCCACGGCGAAGAGTACGTCATCATCCAGAACCCGCAAGCAGCGACCTACCTTCGGCTATCGGTCGAGGACTTCTATGTTTTTGAGCGCATGGATGGCAGCTCGACGATTCGCGACCTGGTGGTCGCCTACATGCTCAAGTTTCAGCGGTTCGCCCTCGCCCGCATTGCGCGCCTGGCGCAGGAGTTGCGCGCACACCAGTTTCTGGTAGACCCGCCGTACGCCACGTTCCCGCAGCTTCGACGACGTGCCAGGCGTCGGTCCGTTGGTAGCTTCTTCGATGCAACATTCAGGCTGGTTTTCAACCGCGAGTTTCCCATCAATGGCATCGATGGGGTCCTCGGGGCCGCCTATCGTCGCGGGGTCTGGGTGCTTTTTACCCGCCCAGCGCTGCTCGGCATGGCATTGATCGCGCTGGCCGGCGTACCGCTGTTCATTTATTACCTGTTTTCCCAGCAATACGTGCTGTTCAACGAAGATGCGGTCGGCCAGGACGTCGTCGGCTATTACCTGGCCTTCCTGGTCATCGCCCTGGCGCACGAGTTGTCGCACGCGTTTACCGTCAAGGCCGCTGGACGTGTGGTCCGTCGGGGTGGATTCGCCATCTTCTACGGGTTGCCTGGGCTGTTTGTGGATACCCAGGATATCTGGATGGAGCCGCGCGGACCGCGGATCGCGGCGTCCTGGGCCGGCCCTTATTCGGGCCTGGTCCTGACTGGCCTGGTGGGCCTGGCGCTCACTGCCGCGCCCCAGGCGAGCTGGGCACCGGTGCTGCGGCTATTCGGCCTGGCGGCGCTGATCAACAACGTGTTCCAGCTCATGCCGCTGATTCCGCTGGATGGGTACTTCATCTTGATGGACTGGCTGGAGATACCGCAGCTGCGGCGGCGAGCCCTGACGTTCGTGCGGCACGACCTGTTCTCGAAGCTTCGTCGGCGGCAAGCATTCAATCGCGAAGAGCGCATATTCGCGGTGTTCGGCGTGCTGGCGGCGGCCTACACCACGTACGCCGTTTTCCTGGGCTCGGCATTCTGGTGGAACCATGCGAGCAGCGCAATTCAGAGCGCACTACGCGTACCCAATCTGGCATCGCTGCTCGGCCTGGTGGTGCTACTCCTGGTGCTCATCCCCTTCAGCGTCGGTCTGATTCGCCGCGTGCTGAGCCTCGTGGAGGACCTGATGCGTGCCGCACGTCGCGCAACCGGGGTTGCGCGCGAACGCTGGAATCGCGAGCGGGTCGCGCTGATTGCACAGGTTCCGGCGCTCGCCACCCTGGGTAACGAACAAGCCCAGGTATTGGCCGGCCACCTGCGCGAGGAGCGGTTAGGCCCCGGTGCGGCGGTCGTGCGTCAGGGCGATCGCGGCGACCGGTTCTACCTGATTGCAGATGGCCAGGCCGAGGTCATCCGCGAAGGCCCTGACCACTCCGACGTACTTGGCACGCTCGGTCCGCTGGATTACTTTGGCGAACGCGCCCTGCTTGGCGACGTCCCGCGCGACGCAACCGTGCGAGCTACGAGCAAA
>Ga0209166_10002312_pt1 | contig 14702 bp, 13 predicted proteins | sample Coa_R1_3_FD_187151 | JGI IMG/M metagenome (GOLD analysis project Ga0209166, IMG submission 187151) | Surface soil microbial communities from Centralia Pennsylvania, which are recovering from an underground coalmine fire - Coalmine... | ecosystem: Environmental > Terrestrial > Soil >... | reverse complement strand
AGCACGATGCGTTCGGACGCCACGTCGGCAACGAACACCGCGTCGGCCATGCGGGCAAACAGATCCCCAAGGCCGAGCTCGATCGGACTCAGGGCCCGGCGGTGGCCGTTGGAGGCAATCACTGCTTGGCTACCAGAGCACACCGCGTACCACCCCGATGGGCGTGCGCAGGCAGAAGGGTTACGAAGCCCGACGCAGTGTTACGCCCTGGACGTTGCGGCTAGCCGTCGAGCGGCTTGCCGCAGGTCGGACATGCCGCCACGGCCGCTAGCGGCGGTGCTGCTTCGAAGGAATTGGACGCGCCGCATCTCGGGCACCCACTCGGCGGATGATGGGCCCGCACCAGGTTGCCGCAGCGCTGGCAGCGCCACCGATAGGCCAGCTCGCGGACCAGATCGGCGCGGCTGATCAAGCCGACCAGACGCCCGGCGCTATTGACCACTGGCACACGCTTCAGGCGCTGCGTGACCAGCAGCGCCCGCACCCGGTCGAGCGTCGCCGTGTCTGGCACCGACACGACCTCTCGTGTCATCACCTCACGCACGGTTGAGCCGATCCGCGCGATCAAATCGAATTCGCTGACGATGCCCGCGATGCTGCCGTCTTCGGTGACCACCGGCGCGCCGCTGATGCGTCGCTCGGACAGCGTCTGAGCCGCCTCGTGCACCGACGTGTCAGGACCAAATGTGACCGGGTCCGGGGTCATGACGTCGAGTGCGGTCACTGGCAAGTGGCGTTCGTCGAGCGCCTCGATGCGTTCGAGCAGCATGACCAGTTCGTGATCGTCGAGCACCACCCCGAGCGTGGCCAGTGCACCGGTCGGCGCCGTCAGCACCCAGGCGCGCAAGGCTGGCTCGCGGCGCAGTCGCTCGAGCAGTCCGGCAATGTGTTCGTGAGCTAGAAACGCGTCGTCTGGCTCAGACGGGGATGGCGCCGTCGTAGTGCCTTCCTGCATACAACTATGCTACATCGCGTTGAGCTCGTTGCCAGCCTTCAAATCGTCTCACCCACTTTTGGGTAACGAGTATGCAAACATGCTGGCCTGTATTCGCTGCGGGCTGTGCCTGACGTCCTGTCCAACGTACGTGCTTTCGCTGGACGAGTCGGAGGGGCCGCGTGGCCGCGTCGGTATGGCCCGCGCGCTGGCCGAGGGCCAGCTGGACGTCACCCCCGTGCTGGTCGAGCACGAGCTGAACTGCCTGGTGTGCGACGCGTGTACGGCGGTGTGCCCCGCCGGGGTGCACATGGATCCGCTGCAGGTGGCGCTGCGAGCGGCGCTCGAGTCCGACCCGCGGTCCGCGGTCGGTCCAGCCCGGCGTCGATGGCGGGTCCAGTTGACACGCCGCCTGGTCTTCGGCTGGCTATTCATGGACCTGGCCAGGTTTCGCCTGCTGGCCCGGGTGCTCTGGCTGTACCAGCGCCTGGGCGCGCGCTGGCTAGCCCGGCACCTCGGCATCCTGCGCCTGCTCGGCCTCGAACGCGCCGAAGCCCTGCTGCCCGACCTCCCGCGAGCATTCGTGATTCCCCACGACGAGGTGTACGCTGCCGCCCCCGGTGCCGCCGTCCCTGCGCTTGCCTCACCTTCTGTCGCTTCCATGGGTCCCCCAACGCCTGGCACGGAACGCAGCGTTGGACCGGCAGGCAGCCCCGGCTCGGAGCGCAGCGCCGGCGCAGAACGGAGCACCGGTACGCCGGCCGCGTTCTTTGCGGGCTGCGTGATGTCGACCGCCCTGGCGGAGATCGATCGGGCCACCATCCGCGTGCTGCAGCGCGCGGGTTTCGAGCTGCGCAATCCCGCCCGCCAGGGCTGCTGCGGGGCCCTGCACGCGCACGGCGGCGATGTGGCGCGCGCCATGCAGCTGGCGAAGGCCAATATCGCGGCCTTCGAGGACACGGCCGGACCGATCGTCGTCAATTCGGCGGGCTGCGGCGCGATGCTCAAGGACTACGCGCATCACCTGCGCCTCGATCCCGAGTGGTCCGAAGGATCAAAAGTGTTTTCCGCCCGCGTGCGCGATTTCAGCGAGGTGCTCGCCGATCGCCCGCTCCCGATCACGCAGCAGCTCCACGCAAAGGTCGTCGTGCAGGATGCCTGCCACCTCCTGCACGCCCAGCGCGTCAGCCGCCAGCCGCGCGATCTGCTGCGGCGGATCCCGGGCGTTGCGCTCGCCGAGATCGACGAGCCAGGTCTGTGCTGCGGCAGCGCCGGCGTCTACAACATCACCAACCCGGTGCAGTCGCGACAGCTGCAGCAGCGCAAGCTAGACAACGCCCTGGCGGCATGTCCGGCCGTCATCGTGACGACCAATCCGGGCTGCCTACTCCAGCTCAAGAGCGGCCTGGCCGAGCGCCGCGGCACCGTCCGCGTGGTTCACCTGGCCGAAGTGCTCGACGAAGCCAGTCGTCCGTGACCCTGGCCGCCGACCTCCGCGCACTGCTCAAGACCAGCCGGGTGCTCGACGCGCCAGCCGAACTGCGGACCTACGCCTACGACGCGTCGTTTCTGACTCAGCTCGCCCCCCGACCACCCGATGCGGTCGTGATCGCCGCCAGCACCGAGGATGTCTCCGCGGTGATGCGCTACGCCAATCAACACGGCGTCCCGGTCACGCCGCGCGGCGCCGCCACCGGTCAGGCTGCGGGCGCGGTCGCCCTGGGTGGCGGCATCGTGCTGGCCCTTAACGCGCTGAACCGGGTCCTGGAAATCGACGTCGCGAACATGCAGGTGTTCTGTGAGCCGGGCGTCGTGCACGCGCAGTTGAACGCCGCGCTGGCGCCGCATCGCTTGCTGTTCCCGCCCGATCCGGGCTCGAGCCGCATGGCCACCGTCGGCGGGATGGCCTCGACCAACGCGCACGGCATGCGCGCCGTCAAGTACGGGCCCACCAGCGCCTGGGTCCTCGGGCTCGAGGTGGTGCTGCCCGACGGCCAGGTGATCGAGACAGGATCCGTCAACTCGCGGGCAAAGCAGTCGTCGGCGGGGCTGGAGTTGACCAAGCTGATCGTCGGCGCCGAGGGCACGCTCGGCGTTGTCACCCGACTACGGCTCAAGCTGATGGCCATTCCGCCGGCGCGGGCGATCGTGCTCGGCCTGTTCGACGCCCTCGAGCAAGCCGGCCAGGCTGTCCAGGCCGTCTTCGGCGCCGGGGTAAGTCCGTCGGCCATCGAGATCCTCGACGAACGCTGCATCCAGGCGATCAATCTGTACCGCCCGGCCATGGCTCTGCCACGCGTCGAGGCGCTCATTCTGTTCGAAGTCGACGGTAACCCGCCAGGCGTGCGCTGGGACGCGGAACGCGTCTCCGAGGTCATCGGCCCCTTCGCCCAGCACACCGAGTGGTCCGACGAACCTGGCCGCATCAACGCCCTGTGGGAAGCGCGCTCGGTGGTCGGCGCGGCCGTGGGCATGCTGCGGCCAGGTTCGAACCGAGCCTATTGCGGCGAAGACATCTGCGTGCCCGTGGCCGCGATCCCCGAGACCCTGCGGGCGATCCAGGACATCAGCGCGCGCCACCGCATCCCGATCGCCACGTACGGCCACATCGGCGGTGGCGGCCTGCATCCGGGGCACCTGATCGACGGTCGCGATCCGGACGAGGTTCAGCGCGTGCTGCGCGTGGCCGACGACATCCACCACCTCGCGCTCCGGATGGGCGGCACCACCACCGGCGAGCACGGGGTGGGCGCAGCCCGCGCGCCGTACATGGCCGAGGAACACGGCCCGGCGCTCGAGGTCATGCGACGTTTAAAGCGGGCGCTCGATCCCAACGGCATCATGAATCCAGGGGTGATCTTCGATCCGTTGCCGCTGCCGTTTGAGCTGCCACTGGCCGGCCCGGTTGGCGAGCCAGCCTCCACCCTGGCCGCTCTCGATCCGGGTTAGTCGCTAGACTTTCCGCACATGGCCACCACCGAGCAGGCAGAGTTCGTCCCGGCGACCGACGAACTGCTCTATGAGCGCCGCGGAGCGGTGGCGCTACTGACCTTCAACCGACCTCAGGCCCGCAACGCGCTGACGTGGGCCATGTACGAGGGCCTGTACGCCTGCTGCGAGCACGTCGACGCCGACGACCGCGTCAAGGTCCTGGTGCTGCGCGGCGCGGGTGACAAAGCGTTCGTCGCCGGCACCGACATCTCCCAGTTCCGGGCGTTCTCTACGCCTGAGGACGCGCTCACCTACGAGAGCAACAACAACCGCTACGCCAGCCGCCTCGAGAGCCTGACCAAGCCAGCGATTGCCATGATCCGCGGCGCGTGCACTGGCGGCGGCGCCGCGTTCGCGCTGTGCTGCGACCTGCGGCTGACCAGTCCCGACGTGCGCTTCGGGGTCCCCATCGCGCGCACCCTCGGCAACATCCTGTCGATGCAGAACTTTGTGCGGCTCGTCTCGCTGATCGGCCCGGCGCGCACGAAGGATCTGATTTTCACCGCCCGATTGATCGGCGCCGAGGAGGGTCGAGAGATCGGCGTCTTCAATGAGATCGTCGCGCCGGAACGTCTCGAAGCCCGCACCCTCGAGCTCGCCGAGCAGATCGCCGCCAACGCCCCGCTGACAATCCGCGCCGCCAAGATGGCCGTGCAGCGCATCGTGAACAAGTTGCGGCTCGAGGAAGCTCAGGATCTCGTGTTGCTGTGCTACATGTCGGAGGACTTCAGAGAAGGCGTCGCGGCCTTCATGGAGAAGCGGTCGCCGCGGTGGCAGGGCCGTTGAGCGGCTTTGTCGCCCCTAATGCCCGGGTGATCGGCGACGTGCGGCTGGCCGCCGATGCGAGTGTCTGGTTCGGCACGGTCGTCCGCGGCATCGATGCGCCGGTCGAGGTCGGGCCCGAGGCGAACGTGCAGGACAACTGTGTCGTCGAAGGCCAGCCCGGCTATCCGGTGCGCATCGGCGCGCGCGCCACGCTCGGCCACAATGCCCGCGTGTTCGGGGCAACGGTCGGCGAACGCAGCATGGTCGCCATCGGCGCGACGGTCCTGGCCGGCGCCCGGATCGGCTCGCACAGCATTGTCGCCGCCAACGCCACCGTGCCCGAAGGGATGGTCGTCCCGCCGCGGACGCTGCTGATCGGCCAGGGGCGCATCCTGCGTGAGGTGACCGAGGCGGAGATCGAACGTATCGAGAGCGGCGCGACCAGCTACGCCCGCCTCAGCCGCCAGTATCTCGCCCAGCCACCCTGATCTCGCCAGCGTCGTCCGCGGCCTTCGGCTGCGTCCATCGCCATCAACGTTCAGCTGCCCCCACAAGCGCGTCCCCTACCCGCTGCCTGGTTTCTTCGCGCTCGGCGGACGTGGTAGCCCGGACTCGACGACCTGGCGTGCCGTCGATGTAGCTATCCTCGGGAAACTCGGCGCCCTCCGGCACGAGGGAGCCCGCCGTAACGATGCTGCCCGACCCGACCCGCGAGGTGCTCAGGACCAATCCGCCGTCCTCGACGCGCACGCCGTCGCCGAGGGTGCACGCGTGTACGACGACACTGTCCCCGAGCCACACGTCGCTGCCGATCCGTGTGGGCGAGTACGACTCGACGTGGATGGTCGACCCGCGCCCGATGTGAAACCGCGGACCGACCGCGATCGTGTTCTGGTCGCCGCGCAGGACGGCGCCGGCCGCGAGCAGTGCTGGCCCGGCCACGCTCACCTGGCCAACGATGTAGGCGTCGTCCGCGAGACCAACGCCCGCGCCGATCAGAGGGTGGTGGTCCAGGTACGTCAGGATTGGCACGCCGCAGTGATACCATCCGCCCCCGGAGGTAACGCCTCAGAATGGCCACCACTGAATCAGCCGCCGGCCAGGCCAGCTCCAGCGGCCAGATTGACGCTCTGCTTCAGGAAGATCGCCGTTACCCGCCGACGGCCGAGTTCAAGGCCCAGGCGAACTGGAACGATCCAGGTATCTACGCCCGCGCCGAGGCCGACCCTGAGGCCTTCTGGGCCGAACAGGCGCAGGCGATCGACTGGTTCAAGCCCTGGGACAGGGTTCTCGACTGGAATCCGCCCCTGGCCAAATGGTTTGTCGGCGCCGAGGTCAACGCCAGCTACAACTGCGCCGATCGGCACCTGAAGACCTGGCGCCGCAACAAGGCCGCCCTCATCTTCGAGGGTGAGCCGGGCGACAGCCGCGTGCTCACTTATCGCGACCTGTACCGCGAGGTGAACCGTGCCGCGGCGGCGCTCAAACGCCTGGGCGTCAAAAAGGGCGATCGGGTCGCGATCTATCTGGGCATGATTCCCGAGCTGCCGATCGCCATGCTGGCCTGCGCCCGACTCGGCGCGCCGCACACGGTGATCTTTGCAGGCTTCAGCGCAGACAGCATCGCCGATCGCGCGAACGACTGTGGCGCGACGTTTGCCATCACGGCCGACGGCGGCTGGCGACGGGGCAACAAGATCCCGCTCAAAGACACCATGGACAGGGCCCTCGAAAAATGCCCTGGGATTAAGACCGTCTTGGTCGTCAATCGCACCGACGACGCGAAAACCGTGTCCATGAAATCTGGCCGCGACGTCTGGTGGCACCGTGCCCTGGACGAGTCGGGTTCCGAAATTGTCGAGCCGGAGCACCTCGACGCGGAACATCCGCTGTACATCCTGTACACCTCGGGTACGACCGGTAAGCCCAAGGGCATGCTGCACACCACCGGCGGTTATCTGGTCGGGACGGCCTGCACCCACAAGTACATCTTCGACCTGAAGGAAGAAGACGTGTTCTTCTGTACGGCCGACGTCGGCTGGGTGACCGGGCATTCGTACATCGTCTTCGGCCCGCTGGCCAACGGCGCGACGTGCATCATGTACGAAGGCTCGCCCGATTATCCCGACAAGGACCGCTTCTGGTCGATCGTAGAGAAGTACGGCGTCACGATCCTGTACACCGCGCCGACGGCGATCCGCACGTTCATGCGCTGGGGCAAAGAGTATCCCGGTCGCCACGATCTCTCGACCCTGCGGGTGCTCGGGTCGGTGGGCGAACCGATCAATCCGGAGGCGTGGGTCTGGTACCGCGAAGTGATCGGTTTGGATCGCTGTCCGGTGGTCGACACCTGGTGGATGACCGAGACGGGTCAGATTCTGATCACGCCGCTGCCGGGCATCACCGTGCTCAAGCCGGGCTCGGCCACGTTTCCGTTCCCGTCGATCAAAGCCGATGTGCTGGACGAACAGGGCAACTCGGTCCCGTTGGGCAAGGGCGGTTATCTCGTCCTGCAGCGGCCGTGGCCCGGTATGGCCCGCACGATCTGGGGTGACCCTGAGCGCTTCCAGACCCAGTACTGGAGCCGCTTTCCGGGCAGCTACTTCGCGGGCGACGGCGCCAAGCGCGACGACGAGGGCTACTACTGGCTGCTCGGCCGGGTCGACGACGTGCTCAACGTCGCCGGGCATCGCATCGGCACGATGGAGGTCGAGTCGGCGCTGGTCTCGCATGCGGCGGTGGCCGAAGCGGCCGTGATCGGCATCACCCACGAGATCAAGGGCCAGGGCATCGCCGCGTTCGTGACGCTGCGCGGCGGCTTCGCCGGGGGCACCGAGATGATCGAAGACCTGCGCAATCAGGTCGCCGAGAAAATCGGCGCTATCGCCAGGCCCGACAAGATCTTCTTCACCGCCGAGCTCCCCAAAACCCGTAGCGCCAAAATCATGCGCCGTCTCCTGCGCGACATCGCCGAGGGCAAAGTCCTGGGCGATACAACCACCCTGGCCGATCCGACGGTCCTGGCGTCGATCAAAGACCAGTACGAAGGAACCGAATAGCGCACTTCGCACCGCTGGCTGGCTTGCCAGCCGCCCGCGCATCGCTGCGCTCGCTCCCTCCGGCTCTCGGAAGAGAATGAGGCTTGTTCGCGAGGTCCCGGATGTGTCGGCCGATGCCGACCCGAACAACGGGGACGCGGTGTTCTGTACGGTCCGGGCCGCTTGCCAGTGTGCTTTGCTCCGCGAGGAGCGTGCGCAGCGAAGCGGGCAGGAGGCTTGGTGCGTTGCTCCGTCGTCGCGCCTGCAGGCAACCCGCCAGGTCTCTTGGTTCTTTCCGAATCCTGAAAGGAGCGTGCGCAGCGATGCGGAGACGAGGTGCTCAGCTCGGAGTTGGGCCGCCGTCCCCCTGCGTCACTGGCTGCGTGGAGCTCAGCGCGGTGCTTGGCGCGGGCTGCGCCGCTTCCAGCTGAGCTACGCGCGTCTGCGCGGCCTTCAGTTGTTGCGCAACGGCGCGGTGCCGCCAGCGCAGGCCGACTTCACGGGATATCCCGAGCAGCAGCATGACCGCGGCCCCGAACGCGGCGGACAGCAGGATCAGCACCGAGGCCGGCACCAGCCAGGAAAACGAGAGGAACGTGATCGGTACCGACGTCGAGTTCTGGATCGCGAAGACCGCGATCAAGATCGAAAACGCCAGCGCCAGGAAGACGACGACCTGTGACACCAACGCCTCTCAGCGAACCTAGCCGACCGGCTCCGGCGGCGGCCCCGCCGGACGGCGCACCGCCGCGCGGTCTCGCGGCAGCTCCTGAGTTTGCCGCTCGTGCGGCGGCCGCGGATCGTGAATACCGCACAGAATGCGGCCATTCACCAGATGTCGTGAGGGTTGCTCAACTTTGCGGTTACATTCTTCGCAGCGCGCCATACTCAGGTCCTTCGAACTATCAGTGATTCAAGTGGTCAGTTGTTCAGTGCGCGTCAGCAGCGCGTGTTAGTCTAACGTAGCGCGTATACCAACCTCGGCTGATCTCTGACCTCTCTGATCCCTCGTATGCGCCTCGTGCACAACACCGCACCTTCCGTGGGCTCGAAGGTCAGTCCTCGCCCGCGAGTTGTGCTGGGAGTCGTCGTTGGCGTCGCCACCGTGGTGTTGCTGACCGTCGTCCTGAGCGTCGACTTGCTGCCGCGCGTCTACGAGCTCCACGAGGGCGACGTCGCTGCCGTGGCCGTCAAAGCGCTGATCAACAGTTCGTACGTCAGCCAGATCCGCACCCGCCAGGCCCGCGATGCCGCCGCGGCCCAGGTGCCGCCAGTGATCGAGCTCGATCGCGATCTGATCAATCAGCAGACGCGCGCCCTCGCCGATCTGATTCAAGCCGTCAACGGGGTGCGCGGCGATCAGACGCGGCGCACCCCGGACGACCGGGCACAGGCCATCGCCAGGCTCAGCACGCCACCGCTGAGCGACACCACCGCCCGTCAGCTCGCACTACTCGACGATTTCCACTGGTCGACCATTGCCAACGAGGCCCAGCGGGTCCTGCAGGACATCCTCAAGGACCGCATTCCTGACGATCGTGTCGACGAGGTGCGCGGCGGGGTGCCGCTGCGCGTCAGCCCCTTCTTCGCCGACGCCGATCGGGCCGTCGTCGTCGAGCTGGTCCAGCGCTTCGTGCGCGGCAACCAGATCCTGAACCAGGACGCCACGGCTCGCGCCCAGCAAGACGCCCGCGAAGCGGTCGCGCCGGTCGTGCAGACGTACCAGCGCGGCCAGACCGTGATCCGCGATGGCCAGGTCGTCGGGCCACTGGACGTGGAGGCGCTCGAAGCCCTCGGGCTGCGCAACCCGGAGCTTGATTGGCGCTCGGTCGCCGCCGCCGGGCTGTTGGCGACCAGCCTGATCGGCGTCCTGGCGGGCTTCATCTGGCACTTCGACCGACCATTGATGTATCGCGACCGCCGCATGATCCTGCTGGCCGGTCTCATCCTGGTGTCCACGGTCGCGGCGCGCATGGTGATTCCCGGACGCCCGCTGTGGGCGTTCATCTTTCCTTTGCCCGCCGTCAGCATGCTGCTGGCGATCCTCATCGACGCGCAGCTGGCGCTGAGCGTCGGTGTGCTGCTCTCGATCCTGCTGGCCTGGATCGCGGGCGGCAGTCTCGAAGTTGGCGTGATCGGGCTGGTCGGCACGATGGTCGGCGGCCTGGCAGTCTGGCGCCGGGAGCGCATGATTGCGTATTTCGTCGCGGGCGCCGAAGTCGCCTTCGCCATGATGGCCGCGTACGTGGCGTTCTTCCTGGCCAGTCGCTCTGACGACCTCGGCCTCCTGTCGATCGTCAGTTTTGAGCTACTGGTCAACGGCGTGCTGTCGTCGCTGCTGGCCGTCGGTAGCTTCGCGCTGCTCGGCCGCCTGTTCGGCATCCTGACGACGATGCACCTGCTCGAAATGGCGAACCCGACCCAGCCTTTGCTGAGACGGCTGCTGATGGAGGCGCCCGGCACCTACCACCACAGCATCATGGTGGGTAATCTGGCCGAGCGGGCCGCCGAAGTGATCGGCGCTGATTCGCTGCTGGTGCGTGTCGCCGCCTACTACCACGACATTGGCAAACTCGAGCGGCCGTGGGCGTTCATCGAGAATCAGGCCGACGCGCTCTCCAACGTCCACGACACGCTCGATCCGGTCGCCTCGGCCCAGGTGATCGCCGCGCATGTCACCGACGGCGTCAAACTGGCCGAGAAGTATGGGCTGCCGGCCAGGATCCGCGAGATGATCCCGCAGCACCACGGTACGCGCACGATCAGCTTTTTCTACCAGCAGGCATCGGAACGCACCTCCGAGACCGTCGATGCCGCGCTCTTCACCTACCCGGGCCCCCGGCCGCAGTCGCGCGAAGCCGCCATCCTCATGCTGTCCGACAGTACCGAGGCCGCCGCGCGCGCATCGCGCGACCACTCGCGCGAAGGGATCGAGGACCTGGTCGAGCTCATCGTCCGCCAGCGTCTCGAGGAGGGCCAGTTCGACGACTGCAACCTCACGCTGCGCGACCTCACGCGTGTCAAGCAGTCGTTCGTCACGCTGCTGACGGGTATCTATCACCCGCGCATCCCGTATCCGCCGACCGGCGGACCGCCTCTCGAGCAGCCGCGATCCGGCGTGGGTGCGGATGTCGCTGCCTCGGCCTGATCACATCGACGCACCTCCGAACACCCTCCGTGTGATCGTCGAGTACGTCGTCGAACACGGCCTGCACGCCGTCTGGGACGAGCCGCGCGTCTCGGCCCTCGTGCACGCGCTGGTCGATCGCGACTACCCCGATGGCGGCGACTACGCCATCAGTCTGCACCTGGTCGGCGAGGAGACGATTCGGCACCTAAACACCGAGCACCGCGGCATCAATGCGCACACCGACGTGCTGTCGTTCCCGCTGCATGATCCCAACGGGATGCGCTTCGTCTTACCCCCCAATCAGCCGGCCAATCTGGGCGACGTCGTGATCTCGTTACCGACGGCCGTCACCCAGGCGGAGGAGTTCGGCCACTCGGTCGATCGGGAGATCGGCTACCTGGTCGCGCACGGCGTCCTGCACCTGCTCGGCTACGACCACGAGGAAGTCGAAGACCGCCGCCGCATGCGTCACCGTGAGGAGGAGGCCCTCCGCCCCCTTGGCTTTACCCGCTAAGGACGCGCCTGCGCAGCGCGCAACTCCGCACCCTGGCGACGTGCCCGTTTCTGCCGCGGCTCCGCACCGCGGCGACGTGACTGCGTCGAGCGCCGCTCCGCTTCCAGTCGACCGACTGCACTGCGCTCCGCCCGTGAGCGAGCCCGCCGAACGCCAGCCGGCCACCTCCGGGCCCCTGCCCGAAAGTGATCCTGAGCCGAGCCAGGGATCACGGCCCGGCTTGCAGCACCTGGCGCGGATCGTCCGCTCCTTCGGCTACGCGTTCGAAGGGCTTGCCTTAATCGTGCGCACGCAGCCCAACTTCTGGGTCCACGTGTCCGCTGCCTGCGCGGCGCTGCTGCTCGGGCTCGTGTTCCATCTCAGCCCGATCGAGCTCGCGATCATCGTGCTGTGCATCACCCTGGTGCTGGTCGTCGAGGCCGTCAACAGCGGCATTGAGACCATGTGCGACCTGATCTCACCCGGTCATCACCCGCTGATCAAGCGCGCCAAGGACATCTCCGCCGCCGCCGTGCTCATTGCCGCGGGCGGCGCCGTGATCATCGCCCTGCTGCTGTTCGGCCCTCGACTCGCGACCCTGCTGCGCTGAAAAAAGTCAGTCCTGCCACTTCCAGACAGCCGTCCCCCAGCTCAAACCGGCCCCGAACCCGCTCAGCACCATCGTCGACCCGGTGTGCACTAGGTCTGCGTCGATGGCCTCGCACAACGCAACCGGCACGCTCGCCGCCGAGGTATTCCCGTACCGTTCCACATTGGAAAAGACCGTCGACGCCGACAGCTTGAGCCGTCGCGCCGTCGCGTCGATGATCCGCACGTTGGCCTGGTGGGGAATGAACAGGTCGATATCGTCCGTGGTGAGGCCCGCCTGCTCGAGGGCCAGCAGCACCGATTCCGGTACCACTCGCGTCGCAAAACGAAAGACGTCGCGCCCCTGCATCTTGACGTAATGCCCCCGCTCCGCGACCGTTTCGGCTGAGGTCGGTACGCGGCTCCCGCCCGCCGGGACATACAGGCTGCACGCCCCCGCGCCGTCACTGCCCAGCACGAACGACAGCAGCCCGCCGGGCGTCTGGCTCGGCTGCAACACGACGGCGCCGGCGCCGTCCCCGAACAGCACGCAGGTCGAGCGGTCCTGCCAGTCGAGGATGCGCGTGAAGACGTCGGCGCCGATGACCAGCACGGACTTGTGCGCGCCACTGAGGATGAACTGGCTGCCAGTGGCGAGCCCGTACACAAACCCACTGCACACCGCATTCAGGTCGAAGGCGCCCGCGTGCGCGGCGCCCAGCGCGTGCTGCACCAGCGAGGCCGTGGCGGGCATGTTGGTGTAGTCCGGCGTGCAGGTGGCGACGATGATCAGATCGAGGTCCTCAGGTCGGACGTGGGCGCGGTCCAGCGCGGCGCGAGCGGCGTGCACCGCCAGCGTGCAGGTTGTCTCGTCGGGGGCGGCGATGCGGCGCTCCCCGATACCGGTGCGCGCGCGAATCCACTCGTCCGAGGTGTCGACTATTTCCGCGAGCTCGGCGTTGGCCATGATCCGGACGGGCATGTACTTGCCCCAGCCGCCGATCCGCACGTAGTGCTCAGTCATGTTGGTGGTGTTTCACAGATGGGGCTCCGACTCGGCCGTCGCGCGCTCGCCTGGCTCGATGAGCACGAGGGCGTCGCCAGCGTGCACCAGTTGGCTCTTGTCGGCCGTGAACTTCACGATACGGCCCGAGCAGTCGGCAGTGACCTCGTTGAAGATCTTCATCGTCTCGACCAACCCGATGACGGCGTCCGCGTCGACCCAATCGCCTTCGCTGACGTAGGGACGCGCCGACGGCGTTGGCGACCGATAGAAGACGCCCGTAAACGGTGCCACCACCCGATGCAGGTGACCATCGACCTCAGGTACTGAGTCGATCGCGACGCCATTTTGCGCCACCGACCGCGCCGCCTCGGGATCGCGCCGCACGCGCACGCTGAACTCCTGGTGGGTAAGCTCGAGATCGGTCACGTCGCTGGCCTGCACCGCTTGCACGACCTGGCGGACGGCTTCGAGCCAGCCCGCGCTCACCTGCCGTCCACGGGATCCACCGGGTGCCGAGGTGTGTGCCACCCGCCGACTTCCTCGTTTATGCCTGGAACCGCTGCAACACGAGCGCGGTGTTGTGGCCGCCGAACCCGAAGGAGTTCGACAGCGCGGCGTCAAGATGCGCCGCGCGGGCGACGTTTGGCACGTAGTCGAGGTCGCACTCCGGATCGGGGCACTCGTAGTTGATCGTTGGCGGCAGACAGCCCTCCAGGATCGTCTTGATGCAGATGATCGCCTCAACGGCGCCACTGGCGCCAATCAGATGGCCGGTCATGCTTTTCGTCGACGACACCGGGGGCGCCTGTTGGCCAAAGACCGTCCTGATCGCCTTCGACTCGGTGCGGTCATTGTGCTGCGTCGAGGTGCCGTGGGCATTGATGTAGCCGATCGCCGCCGGCTCCAGGCCCGCCCGGCGCAGGGCCAGCTTCATCGCGCGCGCGGCGCCCTCGCCGTTTTCACTCGGCGCGGTGATGTGGTACGCGTCGGCCGTGGCGCCGTACCCGGTGAGTTCGGCGTAGATGTGCGCGTCGCGCCGCAAAGCGTGTTCGAGCGTCTCCAGCACCAGGATGCCGGCAGCTTCCCCGAGAATGAAGCCATCGCGCTCGGCATCGAATGGCCGGCTCGCCCGCTGCGGCTCGTCGTTGCGGCGCGAAATCGCCCGCATCGAGTCGAAGGCGGCCAGGCCGATACGCGTGATCGGCGCCTCCGATCCACCGGCGATGATGACGTCGGCGTCGCCGCGACGCAGAATCTCGGCGCCCTCACCGAGCGCGTGTCCAGCGGTCGAACATGCGCTCGAAACCCCGAAATTGGGTCCCTTCGCGCCGGTTTGGATCGCGATCAGGCCGGCGAGCATGTCCGGCAGCATCATGGGGATGACGAACGGGCTGACCCGATCCGGACCGCGCGTGTGCAGCACGATCGCCGCGTCGACAATCGTGCCGATGCCGCCGATGCCGCTGCCGACGATCACCCCGACCCGCTCGGCGTCTTCGGCGCGGACGTCCAGTGCCGCGTCGCGCATCGCTTCTTGCGCCGCGACGATGCCGAAGTGAAGGAAGCGGTCCATGCGGCGCGCTTCTTTGCGGTCCATGTACTGGGTTGGATCGAAGTTCTTGACTTCGCCGGCGATGCGCACATTCAGGTCGCTCGTGTCGAAGGCCTGGACGGGCGCGACGCCCGAGCGGCCATGGACGACCGCGTCCCACGTCGACTCGACGTCCAGTCCGACCGGCGTCACCGCCCCCATACCT
>Ga0209166_10002311_pt1 | contig 14706 bp, 13 predicted proteins | sample Coa_R1_3_FD_187151 | JGI IMG/M metagenome (GOLD analysis project Ga0209166, IMG submission 187151) | Surface soil microbial communities from Centralia Pennsylvania, which are recovering from an underground coalmine fire - Coalmine... | ecosystem: Environmental > Terrestrial > Soil >... | reverse complement strand
CCGGGGCGGCAGCCAGCAGCGCGACCGCCACCGACGGCAAACGCAGCGTCGAGGCCAGTTCCGGGAAGACCGGGGGCAGGCTGCTGATCGCGCCGCGCAGGTTGAACGCGAGCGCAACGATGCCGGGCACGAACAGCGCGGGGGCCCAGCTGCGGCCACCGGTCCGGGCCTTTTCCGGGGCAGGGCGCACAGTGGGCTCGGACATCTCCGGCCACGTTACCGCCTTGCCACGGTGCTGTGCGTTCAGCCCCGGGCCAGCAATATGCAAATAACATCTCGGGCATTTCCGGCAAGGTTACCCGCCTCCCGCGCACCGTGCGCGCCATAGGCCCCAGCAGACCCGGGGCGTGTCTTAATCCTGGGCCAGCAGTGACCGCAGCACGAACTGCATGATCCCGCCGTGCCGGTAGTACGCGGCCTCGCCGGGGGTGTCGATCCGCAGGACCGCGCGGAACTGCTTCCCGTCCGCGCGGACGGTCACCTCGCGCGGCACCGGCCCGGAGTTCATCTCCTCGACGCCGGCCACGTCGTACTCCTCGCGGCCGGTCAGCCCGAGCGAGGCCGCCGACTCCCCGGGACGGTATTGCAGCGGCAGCACGCCCATCCCGATCAGGTTGGAGCGGTGGATCCGCTCGAACGACTCGGCCAGCACGGCACGCACCCCGAGCAGCAGCGTGCCCTTGGCGGCCCAGTCCCGGGACGAGCCGGAGCCGTACTCCTTGCCGCCAAGCACGATCAGCGGGGTGCCCTCCTCGGCGTACCGCCGCGAGGCGTCATAGATGCTCATCTGCTCCTCGCCGGGCAGCTTCACCGTGACCCCGCCCTCGGTGCCGGGGGCAAGCTGGTTGCGCAGCCTGATATTGGCGAACGTGCCGCGGATCATCACCTCGTGGTTACCGCGCCGCGACCCGTAGGAGTTGAAGTCGCGCCGCTCGACCCCGTGCTCGGTGAGGTACTTGCCGGCCGGGCTGTCGGTCTTGATCGCGCCGGCCGGGGAGATGTGGTCGGTGGTCACCGAGTCACCCAGCATGGCGAGCACCCGGGCGCCGTGGATGTCGGCCACCGGCTCCGGTTCGGCGCCCATCTCGTCGAAGTACGGCGGGTGGCGCACGTAGGTGGAGTCGTCGTCCCAGGCAAACGTGTCGCCCTCGGGCACCGGCAGGGCCCGCCACCGGTCGTCGCCCTCGAACACGTCCGCGTAATCGCGGGAGAACATCTCGGCGGCCACCGCGGACTGGACCACCTTGGCGATATCGGCCGCCGAGGGCCAGATATCCCGCAGATACACCGGCGTCCCGTCGGCACGGCTGCCGAGCGCATCGTATTGCATGTCAATGTCCATCGTGCCGGCGAGCGCGTAGGCCACGACCAGCGGCGGCGACGCGAGATAGTTCATCTTGACGTCGGGGTTGATCCGGCCCTCGAAGTTGCGGTTGCCGGACAGGACGGAGACGACCGCCAGGTCGTTCTCGGCGACCGCCGCGCTGATCGCCTCGGGCAGCGGGCCGGAGTTGCCGATGCAGGTGGTGCAGCCGTAGCCGACCAGGTTGAAGCCGAGCTTCTCCAGGTAGGGCAGCAGGCCGGAGCGCTCGTAGTAGTCCATGACCACCTTGGAGCCGGGCGCCAGCGTGGTCTTCACCCAGGGCTTGCGCTCCAGGCCCGCCTCCACCGCGTTGCGGGCAAGCAGCGCGGCGCCGACCATCACCGACGGGTTGGAGGTGTTGGTGCACGAGGTGATGGCCGCGATGACGACCGAGCCGTGGTCCACCGAGGTGGTGGTGCCATCCTCCAGGGTGACCTGGACCGGGTGCGACGGGCGGCCGCCGGACTCGCCGGCCACCGGGTCCGACGCGGGGAACGTGCCGGCCAGGCCGTTGTCCAGGCCGGGGGCGTGCACGTAGGCGCCGAGCGCCTCGCGGAACGAGAGCTTGGCGTCGGCCAGGGCCACCCGGTCCTGCGGCCGCTTCGGCCCGGCCAGCGACGGGACGATTGCGCCCAGATCGAGTGTCAGCTCCTCGGAGTACCGGGCGCGCCGCCCGGGCTCGTGCCACAGGCCCTGCTCCTTGGCGTACGCCTCGACCAGCGCGACCTGGTCCGCCGGGCGGCCGGTGAGCCGCAGGTAGGACAGCGTCTCCTCGTCGATCGGGAAGATGGCGCAGGTGGAGCCGAACTCGGGGCTCATGTTGCCGATCGTGGCGCGGTTGGCGACCGGCACCGCGGCAACGCCGTCACCGTGGAACTCCACGAACTTACCGACCACGCCGCGCCGGCGCAGCATCTCGGTGATGGTCAGCACCAGGTCGGTGGCGGTAGCGCCGTCGGGCAGCTCACCGGTGAGCCCGAACCCGACCACCTTGGGGATGAGCATGCTGATCGGCTGGCCGAGCATGGCCGCCTCGGCCTCGATGCCGCCGACGCCCCAGCCCAGCACGCCGAGGCCGTTCTGCATGGTGGTGTGCGAGTCGGTGCCGACGCAGGTGTCCGGGCAGGCGGTGCCGTCGTGGGTCATCACGACCCGGGCCAGGTACTCGATGTTGACCTGGTGCACGATGCCGGTGCCCGGCGGCACGACCTTGAACTGGCTGAACGCCTGCTGGCCCCAGCGCAGGAACGCGAACCGCTCATTGTTGCGCTGGAACTCCAGGTCGACATTGCGGTCGAACGCGTCCGGCCGGCCGAATACGTCCGCCACCACCGAGTGGTCGATGACCAGCTCGGCCGGGACCAGCGGGTTTATCTTGGCCGGGTCACCGCCCAGGGCGCGCATCGCCTCGCGCATGGCCGCCAGGTCGACCACGGCGGGGACGCCGGTCAGGTCCTGGAGGATGACCCGGGCCGGGGTGAACTGGATCTCGGTCGCGGGATCGGCGGCGGGATCCCACTGCGCGAGCGCGGTGACGTGGTCGGCGGTGACCAACTGGCCGTCCTCGTTGCGCAGCAGGTTTTCCAGGAGGACCTTGAGGCTGAACGGGAGGCTGTCCGCCCCGTCCACCGCGTCCAGCCGGTAGATCGCGTGGTCGGTCTCGCCGGTGCGCAGCGTGGCCCGGCTCCCGAAGCTGTTCGCCGTCATGGCGTCGCTCGCCTCCTCCGACTGAGGTGCTATCCACGGTGTCCCTTTGCATCCTGCCGCAGTCGCCCGGCGGCGGTGACCCGGGGCCCAAATTATCTTGATATCAAGCTATCTCTGTTCACCGTAGGCCCAAGGTCTCTCGACGTCAAGCTAAACGGGGATGCCCGCGCGGCTGCGTCCGGCGGCCTCGCCGGTTCCCACTGCCCTGCCTGGGCCTTGACCATTCACGATCACAGACTGACAATCCGAAACACACAACGCTAGAGCGCCCGGGGTGCCCCGGCCCTCGCTGGGCAGGGTTCCGGGCTGGACGAGCGGAACGCGAGGCGGGCTCATGCACCTGCGGGCGCTAGCAGGCACGCTGGTGCCGGCCATGGTGCTGGCAGGCGTCCTGGCGGCCGTTCCGCAGCCCGCGCAGGCGAGCGTGGGGGTCGGCATCCAGGCCGGCCCGGTCCGGCTGCCCGGCGTGGCGCACCCGGGTCAGAGCGTGGCGCTGCCGCCGGTGTCGGTGGTCAACGCCGGGACCCGGCCCGAGTCGATCCGGGTCGGGGTGCAGCGCGACCCGCGGGGCGGCGGCCGGCCGGTTCCCCCGTCCTGGGTTCAGCCCGGGGTGGCGTCGGTGCAGCTCGCCCCGCACCACGCGATCCGCATCTCACTGCAGCTGACCGTGCCCGCCGGCGCCAAGCCGGGCAGCTATGTGGGTGACCTCGTGGCCACCGCCTCCGGGCAACTGTCCGTCGGCCACGCGAACCTCGGCGCGGCCGCCGCGACCCTGCTGGAGTTCCGGGTGGCACCGGACCCGGCCCCGGGGTTCTGGTGGTCGGTGTTCACCCAGACCCTCTGGGCCCTGCTCATCGTGCTCCTGCTCGCGGCCGTGGTGTTCGCCGTGCGCAGGTCCGGAATCCGCGTCCGGGTGGAGCGTGAGGCGGTCAGCTACGGCGCCGCCGATGAATACGGAGGCGAGCATGCGTAGCCTGCTGGTGATCGCGGCGATCGTCGTCGGCGGCTTCCTGGTCATCCACGTGGGCAAGGCGGTCACCGCCAAGGACCCGCCGCCCGGCGGGCACAGCGGCAGCACCGCGGTGTCGCTGAGCACCATGCAGACCTACCGCACCATCACCGTGTCGCCGACCGCGGTGACCTGCGGCGGCTACCGGCGCGGCGCTTACCCGAACCGGTCCAAGGGGGCAATGGGGTTCCCGAACGGCACTTGCGCGGTGGGCAACCGGGTGAAGGGCAAGGACCCCATCAAGATCACCTACAACGGTATGCAGGGCTTCGTCTACGTGCACGCCGGCTGGGCCATGCCCAACGGCAACGACGTGGGCACCCCGTGGAAGCCGTGCAGCAGCACGGGGCAAAGGGCGGTCCGTTGTACAGGCCCGAACGGCCTGCCCGGATACGACCAGTACATGGTGCGCACCTTCAGCCCGGAGGCCGGGATGCTGACGCAGATCACCGGGAACAACGTGTGCGACATGAACTTCCGCCCGGCACACGGCTGCTACGCCTCGCGCGGCAACTCCCAGCGTGAGGGCCTCTACATCACCGGGCCGTCGAAGATTCCGGGCACCGACACCGCGCAGTCGTGGACGGCCTGGGTTATCTGGACGGCGGAGCCGCAGAGCATCCGCCACCATCCCAAATAGCCGGCCGGCCTTCGCGCCTGTCCGGAACCCTGTGGCGTTACCGGGTGCGCAGCTTAGCCACCAGGCGGATGGCACGATCTCGGCCGGGAACGGCCGCACGGCACGGAACGGCACGTCTCCTGCCACCTGCGCCGGCTCCCGGTATCCGCCGTTCGCCAGCTCGAACGCCCGGAGGCTGGGCTGATCCAGGTCTGCCTGCCCTGAGAAGGACTCCGACACGTTGCAGTTACGAGACCAATGTCTTGGCTCGCTCGTAGCATCGAGGCAGTTCGCACGGCACACCGGTCGGCAGGGCCATATTCTGCGGTCAGGGGAGTTGCATGACGGCATTCCAAGGCAGCCTTGAGCTCGGTCTGCAAGAGCCCTCGGCTGGCCGCCCGGCAGCGAGCGTGGCCACCCGAAGTGGGTTGCGGCAGCCGACCGTCGCAGAGCCCAAAGGCATTGTCTACACGCAGCCCTGGGTCGTGGATTTGATCCTGGATCTGGCCGGGTACCGCGCCGAAGACGATCTTGCCGTGCGATACGCGGTTGAGCCGTCGGCCGGTGCGGGAGCTTTCCTCGTTCCGATGGCTCGCCGACTGATGAAGTCAGCAGCGTCCCATAACCGCAGTGTTACGGATGCCCGCGAAGCGATCCATGCCTACGAGCTCGACGGTGCCGCAGCTGGTCAAGCCACTCGACTCGTGGTCCAGGAGCTCCGCCAGCACGGCCTAAGTGACTCCGAGGCGCGTGACTTGGCGCGAAGCTGGATTGGAGTCGGCGACTACCTGCTCACCTCTCCGCGGGATCGTCGCGCCGATTTGGTGGTAGGCAACCCGCCTTATGTCCGGTATGACGACCTCTCGCCGGAAGCGCTGGACAAATACCGGCGCTTGTACCCGACGATGATGGGTCGCTGCGATATCTACGTCGCATTTATCGAAGCTGGGCTGCGTCAGCTTAATGACGGCGGAGCCCTAGCGTTCATCTGTGCGGATCGTTGGATGCGGTCGGCATATGGCGCCGCGTTGCGGCGCATGATCTCGGCTGCCTTCGGAGTTGAGATCGTGATCGAGATGCACAATGCACCCGTGTTCGAAGACGAAGTAGCGGCCTACCCCGCTGTCATCGTCATCCGGCGGGCTCCGCAGGCTAAGGCAGTCGTGGCCAGCGCAGGCCCCGGCGCTGGGCTCGCAGCAGGAATCGGCTTGGCCGATGCAGTGACTGGGCTCGCCCATGGACGTATCGCCGCAGTCCCGGGATTCACAGCCGCGACGATTGACCACTGGTTCCACGGCGCTAACCCGTGGCCTGCGCTCGAACCTCAACAGCTACGCCTGCTGCAACTACTGGAGAAACGCTTCGCTCCTCTGGAAGACGAGAACACGGGAACAAAGATCGGCATAGGCGTCGCGACGGGAGCTGACCATGTATTCGTTACTACCGACTCAGCGCTCGTAGAACCTGACCGGCTGCTGCCACTGGCGATGACAGCCGACACCCGGCATGGCACTCTACGGTGGTCTGGCCACTACCTGGTCGATCCGTGGGCTAAGAGAGGTAGCCTCGTCGATCTGGACGCCTACCCGAGGCTCCGTTCATACCTAAACAGTCACCGGGAGAGGCTCCTAGCTCGCCACGTCACTCGGCGGCGTCCTCGGGACTGGTACCGCACGATCGACCCCGTCTGCCACCAGCTCACCAGTGAGCCCAAGCTGTACTTCCCCGACATGAAACTCGCCAGCAATCCGGTTCTGGACCGTGGCGAGACATATCCACACCACAACCTCTACTACCTGACGTCAAAGTCGTGGGACCTCGAAGTTCTCGGAGGCCTGCTGCTCTCGCGCGTGGCTCAGCTGTTCATTGAGGCTTACTGCGTGCGGATGCGCGGCGGTACCTTGCGGTTTCAGGCGCAGTACTTGCGCCGCATCCGAGTCCCGGACCCTGATTTGCTGCCTGAGCGGATCCACGACCAACTCCGGCAGGCATTCCGCGACCGCGACCGTGATGCCGCCACAGCCGCTGCAATCAGCGCATACGAGATCGCGGACCAGGCTAGTGTTTTGGGATGCTAGCAGACCTCGACCAGCGGTTCCAACAGGCAGTCCAAGCGTTCTGGGAGGCGCGCGACCGTCAGCAGAGAAAACATTTGGGTGCCGGCAAGATCGACGCGGGAACCCGTGGCGCCGTTACGGGTGGCACCCAAATGGGTGCGCTGGAAACACTCCTGACCGACATTCTCGTCGCCGCAGGACTCTCCCGCGAGAATATCCGCGCCCGCACTGCCCTGGAGTTGCCTGGCTACTACCGGCCGGAGAAGAAGTGGGATCTGCTCGTCGTCGCTGACGGGCAACTCCTGCTTGGGGTCGAGTTCAAGTCCCAGGTCGGCCCAAGCTTCGGCAACAACTTCAACAACCGCACTGATACGGCAGCTGTAGTTCGTTGTGATCACTGTGTTGTCTCGGCGTAGGCGTTCCAGCGCTGGTGGCCTTGGCGGGCGCGGTGCTGGTGGCGGTGTCGCCAGGCCGACCAGATGCAGTTTCAGTTCTGCGCGTTCAGTTCTGCGCGCTGATGCCGGCGGTCTGAGCGGTGGCTGTGAGGTAGCGGTATTCGGTCTTGAGCCGGTAGCCTCCGGATGCCGTGCGATAGGGGGCGAGCGCGCTGGTGATCGCGTGTTCGACGGTTGCCTCGCCGGAGGTGCGGGCTGCGAGCACGGCCGGCGCGGATGAGCATTGGGCGCGGAGCATCGTCGCCTGGTCTGGATACTCGTACGGCAGCTCGACGTATCCCGTCTGGATCTGGGTCCAGCCGCTGCGTGCGGCCAGATCCTCCAGTGCGCCCGGGGGTGACAGCGCGAACGGCCCTGAAGACCCGGCCGGTCTCGGCGGAACCAATGGGTGCAGCGCTTTCATGACCGCCAGCAGCTCGGTGTGCTGCTCGCGGCCCCAGACGAGGATGTAGATGTTCCCTTGTGGCCTGGTAACGCGGCGTGCTTCGGCGAGCACCACAAGCGGGCCACGGACGAACTGGAGGCTGTTGAAGGCGGTTACGACATCGAAGGAGCGATCCTCGTAGGGGAGGGTCTGGATGTCCCCGACGTCAAACCGCCCGTCGGGAACGCGCTCACGCGCGATCTCCACCAGCGCTGGCGCTGCGTCGATCCCGGTGACGCTCGCCCCGGCGTCTGCCGCCAGGCGGCAGAACACGCCCGCGCCACAGCCCAGATCCAAAACGCTCCGCCCAGGGCCGATACGAGTGCGCCGGATCCCGTCCTCGTACTTCGGGCGATGCTGGGGCTCCTGGAACTCTGCCCAATCCCGCGCCCGCGCGCTCCACAGCTCGCCTTGAATCATCGCCGGGGTTGCCCTGTCACCGGCCGGTGCCATGGTCGTCCTCCTCCTTGCGGGGTTCCCTCAATACGGCAGCGTGAGTTCATGACCGAGGGGTTGTTGGTGCAGGTCAGATGAGTGACCGCGGAGGGGTGCGGCTGCCGCGATCATGATGGGTTGTGAGACACGATCAAGATGCGGCAGTCGCTACTGCCACGGTATCGGATGGTGCCTGGTCCGCGCTGCTGGCGGACCTGCTGGGGCAGGTGGCCGGGTGCTTTCCCCGGCGCGAGACCCGGCAGTCCTGCGGCCAGATGGTGAGCGGGCTGCTGATGGAGCTGGAAGATCACAACTGCTGGACGATCGCCGAGGCGGCCGGGCATCGCGGGCCGCACCGGCTGCAGCACTTGCTGTCGCGTGCGGTGTGGGACGACCAGCAGGTTCTGGACATCGCCTCGGCCTGGGCGGTCAGTCATCTCGATGACGGGGATGCGGTGCTGATCGTGGATGAGACCGCCGATGAGAAGTCCTCCACCGACGCGGTCGGCGCGGCCCGCCAGTACAGCGGCACGGCCGGCGGTATCGCGCTGTGCCAGGTGGCGGTGACCGTGACCTATGCCACCGGCCGCGGGCATGCGCTGATCGGCCGGGCTTTGTACCTGCCCGAAGCGTGCGCCGCCGACGGGGAACACCGCGAGCTGGCCGGCGTGCCGGAGGAGGTGATGTTCGCCAGTAAGCCGCAACTGGCCGACGGTCTGCTGGACCGCGCGCACTCGCTGGGGATCCGCGCCGCCTTCGTGGCAGGCGATGAGGTGTACGGCGGCCGTGAGCTGCGCCGCGGCATCCGCCGGCGCGGGATGGGTTATGTGCTGGCGGTCCGCGCCAACCACACCCTGACCACCGGCTCGGGCCGCACCGTGACCGCCGCCGCCGCTGCCCGCATGATTCCCGCTCACGCCTGGCACCGGATGCGCACCGGGTCAGCGACCAAGGGCACCCGTCACTACGACTGGGCGATGCTGGAGGTAACCAGCGACGACACCCCCGACGGGCACGGTCACGGGCACAGCCTGCTGCTGGCCCGGCGGCACCGCTATACCGGCAAGCTGTCGTACTACCGGTGCTGGACACCCGGGCCGGCCGCGCTGTCCCGGCTGATCGCTATCGCGGTCGTCCGCTGGCGCATCGAGGAAGATCATCAGCTTGCCAAGCAGAGCACCGGCCTGGACGCCGGGCAGGTCATCCGCTGGACGTCCTGGCACCGCTGGACCTCCATCTGCCTGCTCGCCTACATCTACCTCGCAGTCACCGTCGCTCTGCAACGCCAGCAAGATACCGGCTCAGACCTGGACGCCGGACTGATCCCGATCACCGTTCCGGAGCTGCTGCGGCTCCTGCGCGACACCGTCATCCCACCGCCTCGGCGAGGCCGGGCCCACCGGCTGCACTGGTCCACCTGGCGACGCCGCCACCAGCACCGCGCCCGCCAAGCCCACCAACGCTGGAATGTCTACGCAGAGGCAACGCCATGATCACAACGAACTACAGCTGCCGTAACTGAGGAAGCCATCGGCAACGCAGAGGACGTCTGGACCGCGTACAGGGAAGGCCGCTTCGGGCAGCATCCGCCCCCGTTCCTTGGGTACTTCTTCCTCCTTGAGGACTGCGCCCGCGTTCACGCCCCTGTGGCCAACGCCGAGCCATACTTCAAGGTCGATCCGGTGTTCAAGAGCGCGTCTTACGCGAAGCGATACGAGATCTTGTGCCAGCGCCTTGTCCTCGAGCGCAAGTACACCGCCGCCTGCCTTGCCCTCACCACGAAAGAGAACCCCTCCCGCGTCAGCCATCCTGCTGATTCTCTCGGCTTTCGCCGGTTCGCAGCCGAAGCCGACGCCCATGTCCAAGCTTTCCTCAATTCCAGGCCGTGAGGCCCTCATAAACAGGGAATACGGATGCTACGTCCGTCGGCGGACATCTTCTTGGCTGGTTGGGCCTGGCCAGTCAGATCTGAGGCCCGTGCTACCACCGCATCCGGCTCCTAAGCGCTGCGCGGGCCGATGCGGGCACCCATGTTCGGGACAACAATGAGGTCCTCCGGACGAGCAAGTTCGAGAACATAACACAACATAACCGCCACACGCTGATGCAACTGCCCCGGGTGCAGGCTCACGATTAGCGTCCCGTCAAGCGACTCGCAACGGTGCCCGTCGTCGGGCATCCGGTTCAAGTCGCTGACCGTGAATGGCTCCCCCGGCTTCCGCCAGGCATCAGAGCTGCCTGACGCCCTGGCCAGCCTGCGCATGGTGTCCCTGGTGACTGGGGCCCGGCGCAACCGGACCGGGGCCGCTGAATCCTCGACCTGCTCATGGACAGGCTGCGCTACCACGCCCCGGAGGCTCAGCAGCGCTGAGCGCCGGGCTTGGGCAGACCCAGGCTCGGAGTTCGGCAAGGAAGAGGTCCGACTACATGAGCACAGCGTGATGCCCGCCGCCGGGCAGGTTCCTCGCGGTGCGGGGCCGTGGCCAGCGCGGGCAGCACGGCAGTGCCACTCGGCCCCGGACTTCCTCCCCCAGGTCAAGAACGTTTGGAGCCCAGGCGGGTCATCCACCGGACGATGTGGATCCGGTGTCAGCGGTCTTTCACGTAGATGCCGCGCCCAGGCACGGTGACGACCAGGCCCTCGGTCCGCAGGATGCCAAGGGCTTTCTCGGCCGTGCCCTTGGCCACCCCGAAGCGCTGGGTGATGCTCTTGATCGATGGCATCGGCTGGCGTGGAGCGATCTCCCCCGATGTGATCATCTCGCGCAGGATACGGGCAAGCTGCAGGTAGGCAGGCTCCCCGGTGAGATGATCAATGGTCACCTGGCCAGGGTAGGTATCCCCTGGCAGACATGGGGATCAGGGGCTCCCTAGGTACCTTGGGTACCCTAGGTCGCTTGAGGTAGTATCGGGCCATGAGCCATAGCGAAGGACACCGCGCCCGCGAGCTTGCCGACTTGCAGCATGATTTTCCCGGCTACCGGATCTGGCAAGAACCCATGGGCGACCGGATTCGGTTAGTCGCAGTCCGCCGCAAGCCTGGGACCAGCCCGCACACCCTGGTCACTACCGACCTAGCCGAACTGCGCGCTGCGCTAACCAACTCCACACCGACCCTTGGGTCAGCATGACCGGCATCCGCGACGAGCCACGAACAGCCGGTGCGGCACGCTTGCGCGAGATCGCAACTGGACTCAGCGCGACCGGCCTGGTGGCGCGCTTGCACCGAACCCGGGCCGGGACGGATCTCACTGGAACCTTGCGCCTGCCTGGGCGCTGCGAGATCGAAGTCATCGCTGATGAGGACGGCTACACCGAACTCCGCTATTGGGCCAGCCTCGGCCGCCCAGCGACCGCAGCCGTGGCCACTATCGCCAGCCTTCTTGAGGTGCTCACGGCGTCCCGATGTCTGGCGTGCCTCGCGAGGCCATCAGGCGAGCCGGTAGCCGGTTACGATGGCGCGGTCACCGAATGTGCGGAAGGCAGCGGCATGGCGGGGCCCCAGGATCATCTGACCGAGCAGGGACGAATCCCCGACCAGGCACGCCCGTACGAGGCCGACAACCCCCACGACGCCCGAGTGCGCCCGGACGACCTGCAAGGCCGCCTGGAACGACTGCCCATCAACCACCCGTCGTCCCCTTACCGTGACGACGGCTCCCACAAGCCCCCGCCCCCGGACCTGTCCCAGTACGAACTCCCCCTCCCCGACGAGTTCGCAGACTCACTCGCTGAAGACCGGGCATGCATCGGCCCCGACGGTTCATGGTCATCGAAGGATTGCCATCTCACGCCGGATGAGTCCCATGCCGCCGACCAAGGGCTTGCCAAACGCCGTGACGCCGAGGGGCGCGATGTCGATGGCAACTACGGCGATAACGGTCTCACACCCGCCATTCGACGGGTCGCGGCTAAACTCGACTGTGGCGCGCTGGTCGAAGACACGGAGAAATACGCCCTCAAAGAGCCCGATCGGTTCAAAGAGAGACTGGCTGAACTGATAAAAGACGAACCAGACAAGCCAGTCGAGCAACATGTGGACGAGATCCATGACGGCATTCGCTATACATTTGTTTCCGATTGTGAGGACTATGTTCACACGGTGAACCAGGCAACAGTGATCCTCAAAGATACCGGCTTCGAGCTTGGCGTCCGTAAGAACACCTGGGCGAATGATGAATACAAGGGCGTCAACACCCGCTGGCGGGACCATGAGAGCGGCTGCAGATTCGAAGTACAGTTCCATACGCACGAGAGCTGGCAGGTGAAGCAGGCGACTCACAGCGCTTACGCGCGAATTCAAGATACTAGAACGCCCACGGAAGAACGAGAGCGCCTGCGCGCCTACCAGCGCGAGATCAGTTCGGCGCTCGCGTTACCGCCAGAGTGGGAAAGCATCACAAATTACCGAAAGGAGGGCTGGTGATAGAAACCACGGAGCGAGTAGAACACTATGCGATTGTTGGCGTCGGCCGGACGCTTGCCGATCCATCTGGACTCGCACGGCGCCGGTTCACCCCAGCCGGCAGGGTAGACGAATCGCTGCAGCGCGACCTGTCATGGCAGCCGACATCCTCAATCACGCAATGGGAGTACGGGAATCTGTCAGGTGACCTGGCGGCTATCAGTGAAGCCGAGGCGGACGAACTGGTCGAGCGGTTTCGGGAGAAGTGGGGCCAGGAGGGCTAGGCCGCGCGGCGTCGGGCGCGGGTCAGCGGGGGCGCAGGCGGGACAGGGTCTCGGGCAAGTCGCCTTCATGCACCACGCCGAGGCGCTGGGTGGCCCTGGTGATGGCGACGTACAGGTCGTTCAGCCCGGACGCCGAGTCGGCCACGATCCGGGCCGGGTCCGCGACCAGGACCGAGTCGAACTCCAGCCCCCGTACCTGCTTAACGCTGAGCACCACGACGGGCCGGTCCAGGGACGGGTCCTCCAGCACCACGTCCGGGACGCCGACCCCGACCGCGCGGGTCAGCTCGTCGAGGCGGTCGGCGGGCACGATGACGGCCAGGTTGCCGCCGCCGACCGCGGCCGACTCCTCCCGGGCCAGTTCACCGAGCAGCGACCCCAGTTCCCCGGGCGGCGCCTCAGCATGCCACGGCGAGATCCCCGTCTCCCGCACGGGGCGCGGCGGGTGCAGCCCGGGGTCGATGGCTTCGAGCACGTCGGCAGCCACCTCGGCGATCTCGGCCGGGGTCCGGTAGTTAATGGTGAGCCGCTCCATGCGGTAGCGGTCGGCCAGGTTCGGCCCCAGCACCTCCTGCCACGACGACCCGCCGCCCAGTTCGCTGGCCTGGGCCATGTCCCCGACGATGGTCATCGACCGGGACGGGCAGCGCCGCATGAGCATCCGCCACGCCATCGGGGATAGCTCCTGCGCCTCGTCCACCACGATGTGCCCGAACGCCCAGGTCCGGTCGGCCGCCGCGCGCTCCACGGCGGTCCGGTCGTCATCCTCCTCATACCGGTCGGCCAGCCGCTCGGCGTCGAGGATGTCGTAGGCCGACAGGATCTCGGCCTCCTCCTCGGGGTTCAGGTCCACCGAGCGGGAGCCGTAGGCCAGGTCCAGCACCCCGCGCGCGTAGGCGATCCGCCTGCGCCGCTCCTTACGGGCGCGCTCCCGCACCGTCCGGTCGTCCTCGCCGAGCAGTTCGGCAGCCTCGTCCAGCAAGGGCACGTCCGCGGCGGTCCACCCGCCGCCGGGCTCGCGTAGCAGCGCGTCCCGCTCCGAGGAGTCCAGCTCGGGGGCCGCCGCCTCCAGCCGTTCCTTGGCCGCGAACAGGTCGCCCACCAGGCGCTGCGGGGTCAGCGCGGGCCAGAACTCCTCCAGCGCGACCCGGACCGACCGGGTCTCCCGCAACTCCTGCCGTATCCCGGCGATGTCCTCCTCACCGAGCAGGTTGCCGCCGCCCAGCACGTCGTAGCCGATCTTGTCGGCCACCTGGCGGGTCAGCGCATCCAGCAGCAGCCGGTGCGCCAGCGGCCGGGCCTGGTTGTGCGGGAGCCGGGCGCGCCGGGCCCGGTCCCGGATCCGGACACAGGCGCGCCGGTCCAGCCGCAGCGTGTCCCCCTCGTAGGTCAGCTCAAGTCCGCCGGGAGCCGCGCCCTGCCGGTCCCGGACCGCGGCCGCGATCACCTCGGCCATGTCCAGGCGGCCCTTCAGCCGCGCGGTGGACACCGGCTCCTCGCGCCGCGCGGTGATGCCCGGGTACAGGTCGGCGATCGTGGACAGCAGCACCGAGGTCTCCCCCAGCGACGGCAGCACCTGCCCCACATAACGCAGGAACGTGGGACTGGGGCCGATCACCAGCACCACCCGCCGGGCAAGCTGCTCCCGGTGCGTGTACAGCAGGTACGCGGCGCGGTGCAGCGCCACGGCGGTCTTGCCGGTGCCGGGGCCGCCCTGGACCACCAGCACGCCCTTGTTCGGGGACCGGATGATCCAGTCCTGCTCGACCTGGATCGTCTCGACGATGTCGGTCATCTGGCCGGTGCGGTTGGCGTTCAGCGCGGCGAGCAGGGCCGCCTCGCCGTTCAGCCCGCTGCTCTGGCCCGCCCGCCCGGCCGCGGCCAGGTCGAGCACCTCATCGTCCAGCCGGGTGACCTCGCGGCCCACGGTCTTGATGTGCCGCCGCCG
>Ga0209166_10002310_pt1 | contig 14709 bp, 12 predicted proteins | sample Coa_R1_3_FD_187151 | JGI IMG/M metagenome (GOLD analysis project Ga0209166, IMG submission 187151) | Surface soil microbial communities from Centralia Pennsylvania, which are recovering from an underground coalmine fire - Coalmine... | ecosystem: Environmental > Terrestrial > Soil >... | reverse complement strand
AATCTTGATCGCAGTAAGGGATCGAAGAGATGGCTGGGTCGGACCGAGTTCCTGACCCGAACGATTCAAAGCGAGCCCCGGTTGGAAACGCGCAAACCATCCACTAGAGCGAAATGGCGCTCTTCTCGGAGTGCTCGCTCTCGTGTGCTCAAAAGTGCTTGACATAGGCCGACATTGTTAGAGATGGCGATTTTTCACCAGCCGACGTGGAGAAAGTCATTACGGTTCGCCAAGACCCTGTTGGGCTATCATCGGAGGCGTAGTCAGCCGTGATTGGAGGCCACTTGTCACAGGGTTCGCACAGAGGAAATCGGAAGTGAATCTCACTCAAGTCCCGGACAGAACGGCGGACGAATTACGCATTCTCGTTGAGAGTGAAATGCGGAAGATCGCCGATGCCAGCACCGCACAAGCAATCCGAACATTCTTAATCACTCCACGCCTTGAGATGAGAGCTTGGGGGTGGGCAAGACCGTCTGCGGACTATCCTGTCTGGATCGTTGCCGAAAGTTCTCGCTATGACTACGGAATCGCGTTTTCAGACTATGGCTTTGCTCCTGAGCATTCGTGGGGGCTTGTTTTCCTTTCGCACCGGGACTTCGATGCGGATTATTGCTGGTATCCGACATTGGAAGATGCGTACAGAGACTCTCGACTGCTTGAGGAGCATTACGAACGGCAAGCAGGACAGGGGCTTTGAGTGTAATCGCAATTTTCACCAACCAAGCGTCAAAGTTCGTTCGGATTCTGTTTCTTTCGCGTACGCATCTCCTTGAGAATCGTGGCGTCTTTTTTCTGCAAGTCTGCGCGAACCCTGCTTTCAGAAAAAGAGGGTGGCCGCGCCTTGTCGATTGCATGAGTCCAGAAATCACAATCGGCACAGATCAACCACGTTCGATAAGCGTCCGCGTCAGGATTCGTGAACCACGCAGAGACAGTGCGGTGCAGACATTTCGGACATTCAAGATTGTCTAGCTTTCCCGAATCGACTTCCTTCAAGAGCTGAATTTGCAATGATAGCGTTGGGCGTTCTGGATGTGAGCCTGCCATGGCGGCATTGTAAAGCCCCACAAGTCTCGATGAGTGAAATCGAGATGTTCAACAATTGCCCGGGACAATGACTGATATCGCGATGTTTCACCAACCGTCCACATCTCTACAGATGATCCGTAGTATTTGAACCATAGCGCATCGTAGAATCCGTGCGTGGCGCAACACTCAGAATCGGACAAACGGACTCGTGAAGCTATCTTGACGTGCCCTAACCGGCCGGCTAAGGCGTCGCAGAAAAACGTCCGGGGAAGAGAAGCATGCAGAAACGCAAACTAGGAAAGAGCAATCTTGAAGTCTCGGCGCTGGGGTTGGGTTGCATGAGGTTGAGTCCTGGTCACGGCACGGTGGCCGGGACCAGGCAGGAGATGATTGCGCTGCTTCGGGCTGCGGTCGAACGCGGCGTCACTTTCTTCGATACCGCAGAAGTCTACGGTCCGTTCGTGAATGAAGAGCTCGTGGGCGAGGCTCTCTCTCCCGTGCGGGATCAGGTGGTGATCGCGACCAAGTTCGGGTTCCAGATTGAGTCTGGGAAAGATCCGCATCCGACTGGTCTGAACAGCCGGCCGCAGTACATCAAAGAGACCGTCGAGGGCTCGCTGAGAAGGCTCAAGATAGAGACCATCGATCTGCTCTATCAGCATCGCGTGGATCCAGACGTGCCCATTGAAGAAGTAGCGGGAGCGGTGAAGGACCTGATTCAGGAAGGCAAGGTGAGGTACTTCGGATTATCTGAAGCCGGGGCACAGACCATCCGCCGAGCCCACGCCATTCAGCCAGTAACGGCGCTTCAGAGTGAATACTCGCTCTGGTGGAAGCGCCCGGAAGAAGAAATTATTCCAACGCTCGAAGAACTCGGTATCGGCCTCGTTCCGTTCAGTCCGCTAGGCAAGGGATTTCTCACGGGGACGATTACGGAAACCACGCAGTTTGACCAAGAGGATAATCGTGGCAGTTTCCCCCGCTTCTCGCCTCAAGCCCGCAAAGCAAATCAGGTTCTGGTGGATCTGATTGCGGCATTCGCTTCGAAGAGGAATGCGACGTCCGCTCAGATCGCGCTCGCCTGGCTCCTTGCACAGAAGTCCTGGATCGTTCCGATTCCTGGCACGAGCAAACTGGAGCGCCTTGAAGAGAACATCGGAGCGCTGGCCATCGAACTCACCAAGGAAGATCTCCAGGAACTCGACGCCGCTACCGCAAAGATCACAGTGCAAGGCGACCGGTACCCCGAAGAGCTGGAACGAATGACCTATCGCTGAGAGCTGGCGAAGCGTTAACCGGGCAGGCCACACCAATGAAGACGATGAGCGCAATGGAGATGTTTCGCCAATCGACGCCCTAGTCGACTGGGCATGGGCGGGCGTCCAAGGTGATTGAGACTGTTGCTGCCCGTTCATCAAGTCGCTTCTTCACGTGCCATGGGTCGTTGGAGGGGAACGGGAACACTGCGGAGTGTCGTTTAAGGAAAAGGTCAAAGAGCCTAGAGTTGTAGATTTGACCTGCCGGGAAATCCCTCAATATGTTCGGTTGAGCCGCGGTGTCCACACCCACGACTTCGATACTGCTAACGTAAAATTGCTTGCCTTCGTCCACATCAATTTCCAGATATACCAGCTTCTTCTCGTCGTCGAATGTTGTCGAGGGAACGCCTGTGTAGTTGATATAGCCGTACTCGCCGTAGACTTTTCGGAGGTTCTCCAAGCCTTTCGCGATCTTTTCGCGGCTGAAAATGTCTCCGTCTTTGATTGGAAATAGATCGCGCAGCGCAGCGGACTTGGTAATAGCACGATTGTTCTTGAACGTGATTCTGCCAAGCCGATACTGAATGTTCTCATCTACGTGAACAAACAGGGCGATCTGTATATCAGTTCCATTCTTTTTCAGAGCCTTCCCCTCGCCGCTAACCTGCACCTTGAAGTACCCACGGTTTTGCCATCCGGCCCTGACTCTTTCAAGCGCCTCCTCAACCAAACTATCAACAGAATATCCATGTGTTTCCCGCTTGATCGAAGAGGCTATATCGTCTTGATCAGAGACGGGCATCTGGATGAAGCCCGAGAAGGTCACATCGCTAATTGAGACTTCCGGGCCAGAAGGAGGTTTGTCGTTAGGGAGTGCTGAGAGACAGGGGACCGAATAGAGGGAACTCTCGTTCCCCGAGGTTTGTTTCTGTGCCTGGATAAGCTGCTGGCCAATCAGCAACCATGTACACAAAACGATGTGCGCCAATCGCAAGCGCATGGCAGCATTATAGCCGGGTTTGTCCCATCCGAAATTCGTCAACTGTCGCAAACAGACCTTAACACTCAAATTCCGAGTGCTTTCGATCCGCTTCACATCGGCACGCGCGGGAGAAGAGTGAAATTAGGATCGCCGGAAATCTCTTCCGCATCAATCGTCTCGCCCAACGGATAGCTGGGCGGTATCACCCACTTGCCGTCTTGGCGTTTGAAGCCGGCGACTTTTGCCGCGGTCTCTAAATCCCCGTCCAGAGTTCGCACCAGGAACGAGCACGCCTCTTTCTTGCGGGAACTCTCCACCGCGTACCAACACGGAACGTCGCGATTGGGTGTGGGTGTGACCTTCCATTGCTGCGGCACGGTCAGCGACAAGCCGCACTTCGCATTGGTCACGGTCTGTGCAAATACATTGCGGCTGGCTCCCAGCAGCAGAAAGAACAGCACCCCGGCGACGCACTTTGCCGACATCACCCCAATTTTAGCGCCACTCTGCCGCATGCCCGCGCACGTGTTGACCCTGCGTGCGGAATTTTTCGTCGCCTCTTCCTAGAAGCTCACCTTCAGCGCCAGCTGCATCTGCCGCGGACCGAAAACCTTGAACCACGAAGGACACGAAGGTTCACGAAGGAAATAGACGGCCTAGCATCTTTTTTTTGTTTTTCCTTCGTGCTCCTTCGTGTCCTTTGTGGTTTGTCTTGAATCCTTGCTACTTCAAGTCGGCCAAGTCCGACTCCAGTTGCTGCAGGTTGAATCCATTCGGCGCCACTTTCTTCTTGGTCAGGTAATCCTTGCTGATGATCGCGTATCCTTCATCGCAATACGTGTCCCAGAACGACCACGTCATCACCTGCAGCGCGCCCCACGTGACCACGGTGAGCCCGCGCGCGTCATACGCCACCACCGGCACGGCGTGGCCTCCCCACGATCCCGGCTTGCCGTCGCCCGTCGGACCGCCCGGCGGCACCGACCACGGCTGATGATTCTGCACCTGCGCTTGCGCGCTGATGGGCAACTGCATCCCGATGTAGCAGCCCTCGAAGATGTACACCGCGTCCATGATGTGATTGTGATTCGAAGGCTCGAGCGAAACGTATGCCCCGATCTTGTGCGCCGCGATGCCCGTTTGCCGCCAGTAATTCAGCACATCCACTTCGACCGCGCCGTTATCGTTCGCGCCGGTCGTGGGGTTGTAGCCGGTGATCGCCGAGTACGCCGCCACGATCTGCTTGTCGGTGGGCGTGACCATCTTCTTGCCTGCATTCGCCGTCCACTCCATGATCAGGTGCCCGGCGGCCGCGCAGGTGCAGTCGCCGATTTGATCGTTCTCCATCATTCCCCACGCCGGCACCTTCGTCGTGAGATCCACGCTCGAGGGCGGCGGAGGCAGAGCCGGCGACACGTACGACGCCATCAGCAACGCCCGCGGATCGTGCCGCGCCACGCCTTTGCCCAGCTTCAGCTTCTTCGGATCCACCCGCGTGGGATCGTTTCGCATCGTCACATCCTTCCGCGAATCCGGAAGCGACAAATCAATTTTCCTGACTGCCATGGGAGTTCTCCTTTTCAGAGTGAAATCGGAGGGCCGGGAACCGGTAGGGACGCGCGCCGGAGTTCTTTGCAGATCCGGCGCGCAATCCTCTCGGCACGTGGGGGAGGAAAAACGATGCGAATCTTAGATGGAGAACAGGTCCGCGTAACCGCCGACCGCAGATTGTTACGAAACCCGAACAGAGGTACAGGGCTTCCGGCTTCCGCTACCCGGCTTTCGAGCCGAGATTAGAGTTGGAGTTGGATCCGGAAGCCGAGAGCCGAAAGCCGAGAGCCGAGAGCGGAAGCCGCAAGCCCTCACCCCAGCCGTTCGAACTTCCCATCTTTCACGCCGATTTCGGCCAGCGCTTCTTCGCGCGTGCGCACCACGCGCAACTTTCCTTCCGGACGGTCGGCGATCATCTCGTACATGCGTGCCATGCCGAACAGGTAGTCGCTTGGCGCGACAATGTACCGCGGCGTTTCGAGCGGGTAGGGAGAAGGCTCTGACGCTGCCCGGCGCATGGAATGGCTGGGCACATTGAACTTCGTGATATCGCTGAAATCACTGATCCCGGCCAGAGGATGGAAGCTTTCGACGTGCTTGCGGATGTCGTCGTTGATACTGACCATCTCTTCGCCGCGAACCTCTTCCTCGAGCACAACCAGCAGGATCCGGTTGCGGAAATCAAATTCAAAGTGATGCGCCACGCCCCAAAACCTCGTGGTGTTAACGCACACAGTATCACGAAGAAAGAAACAGCGGTGAGCGGTGAGCAATGAGCGATGAGCCTACTCACGAGGGTTGGCTCATCGCTCATAGCTCATCGCTCATAGCTGATGTCTCACAGCTCACTTCACCAGCGCCCCATACACAATCTCTCGCATTCCCCTGCGGTACGCTCCGGCCTGTACGAATGGCATCTGCAGCATCATCACCGCGTACAGTTTCTCCTGCGGATCGATCCAGAAATACGTTCCCGCCGCGCCTGCCCAGAACGCATCGCCCACCGAACCGGAGACTGGCGAATGCCCCAGATCCGTACGCACCGCGAAGCCGAGCCCGAAACTTTGCCCCAAGTCAGGGATCGGCGTCAGATCTTGCGTCGCCTCCGGCTGTGCAACCCGCGCCGCCTTCGCCGGCACTTGATCCGAGGTCATCACCGCTAAAGTCTTTGGCGCTAGCAAACGCACGCCATCGACTTCGCCGCCGTTCACCAGCATCTGGCAAAAGCGCGCGTAATCCGAGGCAGTCGAAATCAGCCCGCCTCCACCCGAAAACCACTTCACTTTTTCTTTCGTGAGATCTTCGACTACACCCATCTCGGGCCTCTTGCCCGTGGCCGGGTCCACTTGCATCTGCACCATGCGCGCCATCTGCGCCGAGTTCGCATAGAACGCGGTGTCGCGCATGCCCAGCGGCTTCGTGATGCGCTCTTCGAGGAAGCGGTCGAAGGGCATTCCCGAAACCACTTCGACGATTCGTCCCAGCACGTCCACCGACATGCCATATTCCCACGTGCTACCCGGCTGGTGCGCCAAGGGCAGTTTCGAGAGCTTGGTCACAAACTCCGCCAGCGTCTGGCCATTGTCGAACAAGTTGGCCTTGTTGTACTCCTGGTGCACCAGCGAAGTTCCGAACGGTCCATACACGAGCCCCGAGGTATGCCGCAGCAAATCTTGCACCGTCATTTGGCGCACGGGCGCTTCCGTCGCGAGATAAGGCTTCCCGCCCGCGGGATCCATCTTCTCAACGCCCACTTTCACGTCTTTGAATTCCGGCAGATATTGCGCCACCGGGGCCATCAGGTCGATCTTGCCTTCTTCCGCCAGCATCATGACCGCGACGCTGGTCACCGGCTTGGTCATCGAAAAGATGCGAAAGACCGCGTCCGGCTTCATCGCGATCTTCTTCTCGCGATCCTGAAATCCGATCGCCTGCCGGTAGACGATCTTGCCGTTGCGGCCGACGATCAGCACCGCGCCGGGAATGTGGCCGTTGTCCACTTCGCTCTGAAAAAATTGCGTGAGCCGGTTGAGGCGTTCTGACGAAAAGCCCGCGTCCTCCGGGCGAGAAATCTTGGGCAGCTCTTGCGCGAGCGCTGAAATTGTAAAAACTAAAAAAAGGCAAACTGCGAGCCGCGTTCGTTGCCGGTTCATTTTGTCCCCTCGTTGAAGCGAGGCCATTGTAACTGCCTGGCATGGCAGGCGCGAGTGTGAGAGATCACATCAAATTTCGGGCAGACCAAGCACGACGCTCTCGATGCCGGCACCCTCGCAAGAAAGTTTTTCTCAGCGACCTCTGCGGGCATTACTCGGCGATCTTTGCGGTTTAGAGCTTTTTCAAAGATCTTAACCGCTGAGTGCGCAGAGAATTTCCGCAGAGCACGCAGAGAATTCCGCAGAGCACGCAGAGGAATCTGTTCTTGTATCCGGCTCAAATCTATAATGAGTGTTAGTCTCACTTCGTCCGAGGAGAGGCTTGCCATGGAACGCCGTGAGTTTTTGAAGACTTCAGCCGCTGCCGGATTACTCGGCTCAACCAAAATGCTTGAACCCCTCGCGAACGCAGAACCAGCCAACCACGCCGCCCCCATCCCGAGACGCCAGCTCGGCAAGACCGGCGAGCAACTTTCCATCATCGGCTTCGCCGGCATCGTGGTCATGGACAACAGCCGCTCGTATGCGGCCAACATCGTCTCGGAGGCGGTCGACCGCGGCATCAACTACTTCGACATCGCGCCCTCCTATGGCAACGCGCAAGAGCGGCTCGGCCCTGCCCTTCAGCCGTACCGCAACAAAGTTTTTCTTGCCTGCAAGGAAGAAGATTGGACCAAAGACGGCTCTGCCAAATTGCTCGACGAGTCCCTGAGGCAGTTACGCACCGACCACGTGGACCTCTACCAGTTCCACGCGCTCTCCAAAATGTCGGACCTCGAGCAGATCTTCGCTCCCAACGGCGCCATGGAAACCTTCGAGGCAGCAAAAAAGGCGGGCAAGCTGCGCTTCATCGGATTCTCCGCGCACTCGGTGGAAGTCGCCCACGCCGCGATGGACCGCTATCCCTTCGACACCATCCTGTTCCCCATCAACTTCGTTCTCTTCTCGCAAGCCAAGTTCGGCCCCACGGTTCTTGAGAAAGCCCGACAAAAGGGAATGGGCATCATGGCCCTGAAAGCCATGGCCAAGACCACCTGGAGCGATGCGGAAAAACACGATCACCCGCATCCCAAGTGCTGGTACGAGCCCGCGGCGTTTCCGGAAGAGGCGAGCCTGGGATTGCGCTGGACGCTCTCGCAGCCGATCACGGCCGCGATTCCTCCCGGCGACGAGCGCTACTTCCGCTTAGGCATGGATATCGGCCAGAATTTCCAGCCCATCACCGAAGGGGAAACGCAGCAACTGATCGCCGCGGCAAAAGGCGTGAACCCGATCTTCCACCTGCAAAGCGCATGAGGCGGCGCTTCCGAAAGCCGACAGCCGGAAGCTAAGAGCCGTCACATCGCAAACACCAGCATCGTCGCTCCGGGGCTAGAGACCGGCGAGCCGGTCGCGGTAAGCGCTCCTGTCGTTAAGTCAATCGACCAGATCTGCAGCCCCTTCACGCCCGATGTGTATAAGAAAGCGCCCGTGGAATTGGCAGCCATCGCGGCGGCATTGATGGCGAAGGGCGATCCGGCTATGGGCATCAGCACGCCACTTGTCGCATCGATCGTGTATCCGGAGATGGTGCCGTCCATCGAGTTGGAGACGTAGAGCACATTGTTGGCCGTGGCCAGGCCTAGCGGCCCGTTGCCCGTGGAAAAGGGCGAGCCCGGCACTGCCGTGAGCGCTCCCGTAGACGAATCAATCGAGAATCCCGCCACCTGGTTGGTGGTCTGCAAGATCACGTAAACGAATTTTCCGCTGGAATCGACCGCAATCTGCTGCGGCTGGTTGCTGGTTGTCCCGGAAATGGGGAAGGGTGAGCCGGGAACTGCGGTCAGCGCGCCGGCGGAATCAAGCGTAAAGGCGAGGACGTTCCCGGGCGGCGTGGTGTCAGAGGCAAAAAGGAATTTGTCAGACGGATCCACCGCGAGGTAGAGACCGGTTCCCGCGGGAAAAGGCGATCCACTGATCGCGGTGAGCGCGCCGGTGGGGTCGGCGTGCAAAGCATCAATCCCGCCCACATCGGCCACATAGAGGACCTGCGCGTTGTTATTGGTGGCAAGTCCGGCGGGCAGGCTGAGCGTGCCCAGGCTGAACGGCGACCCGCTGACCGCGGTGAGCGCGGCGCTATCCGCATTGATGGTCCACGCGTCCAGCGATCCGGCTGTGGCCATCGCGAGTGAATTCGAGGCGAAGAGAAACTGATCTCCCATGGCAGCCATGCCAAGGGTGAATTGCGGGCCGATGACCGAGATTGGCGTCCCGAGCGTGTCGCCATAGACCGGGAAGGACGAGATCTGGCCGTTGATGCCGGCGGCGAACAGATGTTGTGGGGGAGCGGGACAGGTACCAGCCGGACCGCAGCAGCCCGGTGCCACATTGCAGACGTGGATGTTATTGCCGGAGCCGCATCCGCCGAGGAACAACGCGAGGCAAGAGAGGATGATCGGAAAAATCACAGCCGGACGACAAGCCGTAATCATAGGCACTCCTTGAAACGGCGTCCGTTCCCCCCCATAACGGGAGGGTGCGGCAGGCCGCGTCAATCGCATCTCAAAGCGCGCTCATCTTGACATGAAGCAGGCGTGTCGAACCTGCTGCATTGGGACAGTTCTCCGGCTGTTCACAAACGAGAGCGCCGATGATTGCAACCCGGAAAGCGTGGGAAAGTTTTCTCCAGAAGCTGGAAACGGTGAACTATAACCAGAAGTCGCGGTTTGGAGCGGCGGTGGTGCTGCTCTGGGCGGCGCCGGCGGCGCGGCCCAGGCTGGGCTCGACGCGGTTGCGTCCGGCATGTTTCGCCTGATAGAGCGCGGCATCGGCGGCGTGCAAAACTTTTTCCAGGTCGGCGGAGGCTTCTCCCGTGGCCACGCCCAGGCTGAGGCTGACCTGCACGCTCGATCCGCCCACGATGATGCTGCAACCCGCCACGTGCACGCGCACGCGCTCCGCCAGTTCCCAGGTCTCGGCTAGACCGCAATTCGGGGCCACGATCAGGAATTCTTCTCCGCCATAGCGGCCTACCGCGTCATAGGGCCGGACCATGGCGGCAACCCCGCTGGCGATGATGCGCAGCACTGCATCGCCGGCAGCGTGCCCGCGGCTGTCATTGATGTTCTTGAAGTGATCCACGTCGATCATGATCACGCCTACGGGCTGGTGGTCGCGCTCGGCGCGCAGCAACTCGCGCTGCAGAATTTCGAATATGGCTTTGCGGTTCCACAGGCTGGTCAGGCCGTCGTGAGCGGCCTCGCGGCGCAGCGCCTCCTTCACTTGCAGGAGCCGGCCCTGCGTGACCAGCATGCGCGCGCTGGAGCACACGAATGCCAGGAACACAATGAGTCCCGCCAATGCCAGCCGCTCGCGCGCGATGCGCAGCGACATGAACAGCACCAGCAGCGGGTAGATGAGATAAAAAATCTCGGTATAAATGCGCTTTTCGCGCCGCGGCGCGTCGAGACTGATCTGCGGAGCCTCGACCTGCTTCCAGGTCGCCGCGATCGCCAGAGGAATGACGAGGAGCCCGCTCCACAGCAGATCGAACCAGGATCCCAGGTGCAAGCCCTGCACCGGGCCGTAATCCCAAAGCGCGTCGATGCAGCCCGAGAGGGTGAGGAAAAGACCCATGCGCCCCCAAAGCGCGCGGGCGTCGCGCGAGCGGGTGATCAGGGCGCGCAACAGGAACGCCACCACCACAAACGAGTAGCCCACGAAATACGGAGCCCACACCTCGTGCGAGAGCCCGCCGGTCGAATCCGCCTTGGGCAGATAAAAGAAGTAGACGTACGCTGCGACGCAGACCAGCACGGCCTGCACAAAATCGAGCGTCATCAGCGTGTCGATCTTGCCGGCTTCGCCGTCGGGATCGAGGAACATCGTCATCGCCAGCGGGACGAACCAGAAAGAAAAGAGAAGATTGTTGGTCCAGGCGACGGACGTTTTATGGAAGAAGTCGTTGTATACGCTGAGCACCTGGGCGACGAATAACAGCGTGTAGGCGACCGCTGTGAGCCGCCAGAAAGCAATGGCCATGCCCTCGGAGCGCTCGGCGGCCTGCACAATGGCCCAGATCAACAGCGCTCCCAGGGCGAGTTGCAGGGAATCGGACAGCAGCGGCCCCAGGCCGGCGTCGCCCAGAGACACGATCACCCCGGCGTGCGCCATCCACAACACGGCTGCGGCGATCAGAGGGGTGCGCGTCTTCGCCAATGCGATCCTTTCGGACAGCGATTTTACCGATGGCCGTGCGGGGAAGGAACTTAATTTACGAAAATGGCAAAACACTCGGCCGCCCCGGAGTGACTCCTGACACCCCAGGACTCATTAGTATGCCGATTGCAAGCGCCCTTTTCACGTGCCCATAGTACCGTAACTTATTCATTACTAAAGGTTCACCAGTTAGCGGTTTTCGAGGGCCTGGCGCAGCAGATCCACCGCCCGGCCCAGGATTTCCAACTCCTCAGGCGTGAGCTTTTCCAGGTGCGATGCCAGGTAGGCGACGCGCATCTGGCGTCCTTTCTGCAGCAGGCTTTTGCCTTTGGAGGTGGCGCGGATCCGCATACGGCGCGCGTCTTTCGGATCTTCTGTGATTGTGACCAGACGGCTGCGCGCCAGGCCGGCCACAATGCGGCTCATAGTTGGCGGCTGGACCTGTTCGGCGGCGGCCAGTTCGCCCAGCGTTTTCGCGCCTCCGAACACTAATACCGATAAAGCCGATAAACGGGCCGGGCCTTCTCCCGTGGCCACATCCTGCTTGCGCACACGGCGCAGCAGGTGGATCGCGGTCGAGTGCAGCTGGTCGGCGAGGGCCAGGACATCGGGCGCACGAGCAACCCCGGACGGATGGTTGGTTGCCGATTTTTGGCGGTTGATTGAAAAATCCTCGGGCATGGGCTTGACTTTGGTCTCCGAATATAGTTAGCTATGCTAACTAATCTGGAAAAGAAGATCAAGAGCAGGGAAGGAGATCAAGACCATGACTGCAAGCCCCGGAATCACGCGCCTGGGACAAATCCAGATTCGCACCTACGATGTGGAGCGTGCCGCGGAGTTCTACGAAAAAGTGCTCAGCCTGAAGCTGTTGTTCAAAGCCCCGCCCGATCTGGCGTTCTTCGATTGCGGCGGAGTCCGCCTGATGCTCGACCGCCCGGAGAAGAAGGAGTTCGACCATGCCAGCTCGATTCTCTACTTCGCCGTGCCCGACTTGCAGGCCGCGCACAGCCGAATGAAAGAGCAGGGCGTCCGCTTCGAGGACGAGCCGCACATGATTGCGCGCATGCCCGATCACGAGCTGTGGATGACGTTCTTCCGCGACACGGAAGAGAATTTGCTGGCGCTGATGAGCGAAGTGAAAAAGTAACGCCCCGCCGCCCGGATGACGGCTTCCGGCTTCCGCTCGCCGGCTTTCGGAAACCGCATGTGGACGGAGCTAAAACCGGAAGCCGAGAGCCGGAAGCCGGGCGCCCCGCTCTGTTATCATCGCTAGTTCGGAGTCATTCCGCCGTCATGAGCATTCCCGTCGTACCCCACATGCAGGACGAAGAAGAAGACGACGAAATTCCCGTCATTTCTGGAAGAGGAGAAGGAATCATGGATGAAGTACCAGCCACCGGTTCGGGTCACGCGCGCCGGAATGAAGACATCGCACTCGATCTGATGAAGTTCATTGCCATGACCACCGGATATGGCCGCACCTCCAGCGGCGGCGGAGTCGGATTCACCGGCGGAGGCGCCGCGGCCAAGCCCGAAGACTATGCTGCGCATTTGCTCGAACTGTACGGCAAGTGCCTGGGCGCGGTGGCGGGCAAGAAATAGGAATTCGAACGATCCAGTGGTGGGAGTTGGCGATCGCATGTCCCAGAAACGTCCGCTCGTCTTTGGTTTGATGGCTGTTCTTGCGGTGTCGCTGGCACTCGCCCAGCAAAAGCCTGCAGCGCCTCCGGCCCTGACGGCGCGCGATTTCTCCAAAGAGGCTTATACCATCGAGCGGCGTGATGTCCGGATCGCGTTCGAAGACGACGGCACCGGCTCGCGCCAGGTCTCCTCAGAAATCAAAATCCTTGCCGATGCCGGAGTGAAGGCGTTCGCCGTTCTGAACTTCACCTACACCAGCGCCAACGAAACCGTTGATATTGATTACGTCCGGGTGCGCAAGCCCGACGGCACCGTCGTCAAGACTCCCGACTACAACGTGCAAGACATGCCGGCCGACGTGACCCGCACCGCGCCGCTCTACAGCGACGTGCACGAAAAACATGTCGCGGTGAAAGGCCTGGGCGTCGGCGACGTGCTCGAGTATCAGGTGCGCTACCGCGTGGTGAAGCCGGAAGTGCCGGCGCAATTCTGGCAGGAATATTCGTTCACCAAAGCAGCGATCGCCAAGGACGAGCGCCTGGAACTCAGCGTGCCCGCCGGAAAGTACGTCAAAGTCGTCAGCCCTGAATTCAAGCCGGAGGTCGCAGAAGAGAACGGGCGCCGCATTTACCGGTGGAAGAATGCGAACCTGATCGTGCCGGAGAAAGATCCGAACGAGATTCCGCGGCGGATTCCGCCCAATCCCGATGTGCAGGTGACGACTTTCAGCAATTGGGAGCAAGTCGGCAACTGGTATGGCGGACTGCAGAAGGACCCGCTCGAAGTCACGGCGGCGGTTCAGGCCAAGGCGGCGGAACTGACCAAGGGCGTGAAGACTGATGACGAAAAGATTCATGCTATCTACAACTTCGTCTCGTTGAAGTATCACTACATCGGGCTGGATTTCGGCATCGGGCGCTACCAGCCGCACGCGGCCGACGATGTTCTCGACAACGGCTACGGGGATTGCAAAGACAAGCACACGCTGCTGGCGGCGTTGCTGAAGGCGGCGGGCATCGAGGCCTGGCCGGCTCTGATTCACAGCATGCGCAAGCTCGACCCGGATGTGCCCTCGCCCGCGCAGTTCAATCACGTCATCACGGTGGTGCCGCGCGCCGGCGCATATCTCTGGCTCGACACCACGCCGGAAGTGTCACCCTACGGATTGCTGTTGCGCATGTTGCGCGACAAACAGGCGCTGGTGATTCCGCTCAGCAAGTCTCCGTTGCTGATGACCACGCCGGCGAACGCGCCCTTTCCCGAAGAACAGGAATTCTCCATGCAAGGAAAGCTGGGCGGCGATGGAACCTTCACCGGCCATGCCGAGCAAACCTACCGGGGAGATATGGAAGTGCTACTACGAGCGGTGTTCCGCCAGGTTTCGGAATCGCAGTGGAAGGAAGCGGTGCAGCGCTTCTCCTATGGTTTGAACTTCGGCGGCGACGTCAGCAATGTGAAGATGACTTCTCCGGACGAACTGGACAAGCCCTTCCAGCTTTCCTACGACTACGTGCGCAAGAACTACGGCGACTGGGAGAGCAGCAAGCAGATCACCTCGCCGCTGCCGCCCATGGGGGTGGAATTCCCCAAGGAAAGCCGTGTCAAGAAGCCGTTGGAGCCCTATCCGCTGAATGGGCCGGGGACGATCATCTACCGCTCGCGGCTCGAACTGCCTCCCGGCTACAAGGCAACGGCGCCGGCCTCTTGTCATCTGGTGCAGCCGTTTGCCGAGTATAGCGATGACACGAGTATTGAAGACGGGGTCATGACCACGACCCGCAAGCTAGTGATCAGGAAGAGCGAAGTTCCGCTGAGCGGTTGGGAAGATTTTCGCAAGTTCGGGCGCGCGGTCAACGATGACGAGTTCGCGTTTGTCCAGCTGAATCGCGGC
>Ga0209166_10002307_pt1 | contig 14728 bp, 18 predicted proteins | sample Coa_R1_3_FD_187151 | JGI IMG/M metagenome (GOLD analysis project Ga0209166, IMG submission 187151) | Surface soil microbial communities from Centralia Pennsylvania, which are recovering from an underground coalmine fire - Coalmine... | ecosystem: Environmental > Terrestrial > Soil >... | reverse complement strand
GCGTTCAAGCGTGGCGCAGAGGGCCTTGTCGTAGAAAGGAAAGGAAGCGAGAATGGGTGAGGTGGTACGCAACCAACGACCGATTAAGAGGGCAAGATAAAAATCGTGCCCCCGCACGGACGACAAGCCATTGGCATGGCTGGTCTCCTTGCGGGGACGTCGGTCGGCGCGCGTGCCGCGCGAAGACGAAAGACAAACAAATTCAGCACAGTTTCCGGCACTGGTCCGCGAATCGCCTCGCGAGGGTCTGCCAGATGAGCCAACGCGACGACGACCTGCGCGTTCGGCCCGGCCGCATTGGCAATCGGGGCGGCGGCAAACAAAAAACATTCGTCCATCAGGTGCTGCGGGCTGCTAAGAGGGCAGGCGGGGAGGCTGGCGGCTGGGGCAGGGGCCGGTCCGGCCGCTCCGGGTTTGGCCGAGGCCGCAGCAGCTTCAGCCGCAGCCGTCTTCTCGGCTCGCAACGGCGGGTTCTTGTCAAGGCCCGAGTGGTGCGCGGCCGATCGCTCGGTGCGCGCCGCGCGCCGCTAGCGGCGCATCTGTCCTATCTGAAACGCGACGGCGTCACCCGCGACGGCACGAGCGGCCAGATGTTCGATGCCGCTCGTGACCAGGCGGACGACAGGGCCTTCGCAGAACGCTGCCGGGATGACCGTCACCATTTCCGGTTCATTGTCTCGCCGGAGGATGCCGGCGAAATGACCGACCTTCGTGCCTTCACCCGCGATCTCGCAGCCCAGATGGAGATCGATCTCGGCACGCGGCTCGATTGGATCGGCATCGACCACTGGAATACCGACAACCCGCACGTCCATCTGCTGGTCCGTGGCGTGGCGGCAGACGGCAGCGATCTAGTGATCGCCCGTGACTACATCAGCCGGGGCTTGCGCTCGCGCGCCGAGGACCTGGTCTCGCTCGAGCTCGGCCCGAAGCCCGAGCACGAGATCCGCTCGGCGCTGGAACGAGAGGTGGAGTCCGACCGTTGGACCCGGCTCGACGGCGAGATCCAACGCACCCGGCGCGACCTGGCTTGATCACCGGTTGGCCGCGAATGACGACGCATCGTTTGCGCTGGGCGGCTTCGGCGCGGAGGCGCGCGCGGCCGTTACGGCACGCGTCGAGCATCTGATCGAGGAAGGGTTGGCGAGGCGTCAGGGCCAACGCTTGCTCCTCGCGCGCAATTTGCTTGACACGCTGCGGCGGCGCGAGCTCGACGCTGTCGGCGCCCAGCTTGCCGCCGACGGCGGGCTACCATGCCGGCAAGTTGTCGCCGGCGAACGGGTCGATGGCACATTCAGGCAACGTTTCAGTCTCAGCTCCGGCCGCTTTGCCATGATCGATGACGGGCTGGGATTCAGCCTCGTCCCGTGGTCGCCGTCGCTGGAGAAGCAACTCGGCCGTCACGTGACCGGCGTTGCAAGATCGGATGGTGGCATCGACTGGAGTTTTGGGCGAAGACGCGAGCTTGGACTGTGATTATCTTTCGATGGAGCCGGCTCCAAGCGTAAGCAGAAGCTAGACTGCCTCGATAGGATAGTCAGGCATGTCCGCGAATTGACGAGCTATCGAGGCCCTCTACCTGGGACGTCTCGTCAGGCAGCTTGGCAAAGGTGGCGTGGGTAACCAATACCGAGGTTCCCTGGGGCCCGCTCGCCACATCAACCCGGGCTTCAAGTTGTTGGGCGAGCGCGTTGACGATGCTGGTGCCCAAGCCAGATTTTGCCTGCGCAAAGACGCCAACTGGCGCGCCAACCCCGTTGTCTACAACCGAAAGCTTCCAATTCGTTCCAGCGACGGCGAACCCGACATCTATCCGACGATCGGTTCTGTCGTCGGTGAAGGCGTGCTTGAGCGCATTCAGGATGAGTTCTGTGACGATCAAGCCGAGGCTTACGGCCTCACGCGAGGTCACACCACCAGCATCGCCGGTCACTTTCAGCATCGTCGGGCGATAGTCGCCTATCATCGATGTTTTTAGGCTGTCGCACAGCTGCGTCAGGTAAGGCGTCATTTCGACGGGGCCGGCTACCCCGGTTGCATGAAGGTGTCTTTGAACGGCGGCCACCGACATGACGCGTTTGTGCGCGTCCTGCAGTTGGAGCCGGGTCTCCTCCGAGGACACCATCCGCGATTTCATCAGGATGATGGCGGCAATGATTTGCAGGCTATTGCTGACCCGGTGTTCCAGCTCTTCCAGCAGCACATCCTTCTCTCGCAAGAGCACCTGCTGCTTCTGAAACAGGTCCTCCCTTTCGCGCTCTAGCGCACGTCGCGTGGTAACATCCTCAATACCTAACAGAAGGGTCGTGTGAGAATTGCCTTCGTAGAACACCTTGCGGGCATTCAGCAGCATCGTACGTTTCCCGATCCCAGGAAACTGATGTTCGACTTCGTAGTCGTCCATCACGCCGTGCTCTGGAACGATCCTTTCCAGCAGCAACCTGAGTCCGGGAATGTCCCATTGACCGTCGCCCAATCTATAAAGCAACTGGCCTTGAGTGATGCCCGGAACGACCTGGAACGTCGAATAGAATGAGCGACTGGCAGCGAGTACGCGAAGGTCCTTGTCGAGTACGAGAAGAGGTTCCCGGACGGTGTCGACGATCGCCTGAGCAAGCGTTCCGGCCTCCCTGTTCTCGATAAATGGCTGGCTATTGGACATAACGCACCTCTCGCAGATCGCATGCCGAGAGCCGTCACTGCGACAGCCTTTCCAACGGCGATTTTGGAATATCGCTGCGCATCGAGCCGTGCGATAAACACTCCGGCCACGGAACTGCAGCCAAAGGCGCCATCCGACGGCACACCAGTCGAGAGGGTCAAGGTTAGCCGTATAGTGAAGAGCTAGTCTGAGCAATATTGATCACTGAGACATAAAATCTTCGACCGGACCTGCCGGTTGGACTAGTGACTTCTCCGCTGGCAGTTTGGCCGTCACCGTAAAAGGAGTGCCATGCCGCTTTCGGCGTGAACTGGGCAGATCGCTATCGAACACAGAACGAACGCCAGAGATAATTTGCAAATCGTCATGCATTTTGAACGTCCAATGCTTCTGGTAGGTTTCCGCCCTAGGCGGCGGATGGCGTGAGCAGCCGGCGCCAGTCGAGCTCCGTTACCGCGCGAGACCTGCGACGGTTAACTCGCGAACCCAGGATTCCGTGACATGTCTGGCCCAGCTTCCCGTGCCGGGCTATTTTCTTCGAGAACCAATGTCGCGGTGGTAGCTGGTCACGGGCTACCCGATGCGCGGTGCATCCGATGAAAAGACGGCCTCGACTGTATCCCCGGCCTAAGCCGTATCCTTCCGACCGCATTTGGGCAGTGCAGCCGTCCATTCATGTAAATGACGGACCGGACCTGCGGCCAATGTTCGAGAAGACTTCAATTAACCGATGTGTCCGGTGAACCTAATGCTGGGTTGGAACTTGATTCACTGGAGAGACTTGCTTGAACCGCATATTGAAACTCTTTGTCTTCGCGATGGCTGCCGTCTACTTCTTGGTGGACGCGGCGTTTTGGACGCTCGCCAGACCTCTGGCTCGCCGGCTCGCCGATCACTGGATTTTCGACAACTTGCGGACCTGGGTTGTCTCGCTGCGCCCGTATCCTGCTCTCGCACTGTTTGCCGTGCCGGTCATTATTCTGGAACCCGTCAAGCCGCTTGCAGCTTATTTGACAGCAACAGGTCATATCGTTGGCGGGCTAACGGTTCTCGCCATAGCCGAGATTCTCAAGCTTGTTCTCATTGAACGCCTCTTCAGAATCAGTCACGACAAGCTATTGTCAATTCGTTGGTTCGCATGGTGCTACGACAAGCTTCGTCGGGTCCAGAACGGGCTCGAATCTCTAGAGGCTTGGCAGCGGACACGGCGCTGGGCGTCTACTGCCAAGTACACCATTCGCAATTATGTCTTCAAAATGAAGATGCATCTCTCCTGGCAGGAGCGCTGATCCGTTGTGAAACAAGCACTATCGCCTGCGTCCACGAGGTTTTTTTAAACGTACCGGTCAATTCCCTGCCTGCCACCGGCACGCCAGGAGTTGCTATCGATGCCGCCCCCACATCGCGTCGAGGCAATGGCCTGTCGTCGTTTCGTCTGCTAGGCTCCGAACATCTTGAAGATGGAAGGCAGACGAGCCATGCTTTTGCCCGCACAATACACTTGGTTTGAGCCAGTACTCATTGCCACCATCGTGGTGTTTATCATTAATTTAGTCGGCAACTCGATTGGTTTCGGCAACCGAGTCCTCGGCGCCCTGATGAGCGCAATCGTGTTCGCCCTCGTCTTCGGAATCCTTGTCTATTTCGGTTATGGCAGCGTGTCGATGTCCGTAACGACGACGCCGAGTACAACTGCCCCTGCTCAAACGCAAAAGTAGATCAGTGAAATGCTCGCTTCTTTACATCCGCTAGCTCTCGCACCGCGCGTCAGCGATTACAATGCCGGCTACCGCTGATCGCGCAGAGCGAAGAGCATTATGTTGAATTTCAGATAGCCCAATCTTTGTTTTATCCGGACGTTGGCGCGTGCGGTCGATTGGAGCCCGCCGTGTGAGAGTCTTACCAATGCCCCCTGCGGCGACCCCAATATCCACCGCCGCCGAACAACAGCACCAAAACAACGATGATGAGAATCAATTCCATAGGAAGTCTCCTTGGTGGTAATGACTTCAAATAGGGAACTGCCCGTCGTGAACAAAGTTCCGCCACATGCGAAAGAGGTGATTGCGAAAGAGGTGATATTGCGGTCATGACGGAAGAAGGGACTTGCACCGACGATAAGACGTCCATTTGTGCGGGACACCAAAATCTCACGCCGCGGCGATTATGGACCTTCCAGGCGTGGACGTTGCGCTAGATCGGTCCGCGGCACCCGCGGCCTCGATGCAGAGTCTGACCGCCTCGCCCAGGCTCGCGGCAGTAAGATCGGCTTTCGCGCTATCCCGCAATACTTCCAACCCGGTCGGGTCGATGTCCTTGACCCAACAGCCCAGAATAATGATTGCCTTTGGCAACTTGCGCCTCAGGCGTCGAACGGCATAGCGCATATGCGCGGATCCACTCGCATCGAGATAGACCATGCAGACGATCGCAACGCCGGTGGTATCGAGTCGAAAGACATTTGTGGGAGAGAGCGCTTCCGCGCCTTCGACCCGCGCCGCGAGACCATGTGCAGTCGAAAGCTGAGCCAGCATGATCGCAGCCGCTTCATCGATGAGACTACGTCCGGCCATGCAGAGGACCGGATGCTCACCCAGCCAATCGGGCGGCAAGTTTTCCTTGTTGATAGTGGGTAAATTTTCATGCGCCGCATCTTCCGCGACGCTTTCTACGGCGGACGAGGCTTCTGCGTCAGTGGTTGAATGGACTTTCGTTGGCGGCCGGTCATCCTGATCGGCAAGGTCGCTGGAAAATTCGCTGACGGCATCTCGAATCTTTGTGAGGCGTACCTGGTCAAGCGCGCCGCGCTCGGCATCAACTTGCGCAAGCTGCAAACCCTTCAAAGCAACCTCATCATAGTATGAGGCTAGAGAACGTTCTTTCAGGAATTGTTCGGCCTTTTCGGCAGCTTCGGTCGGATCGCCAGCCAGCATGCGCTGGTAAAAGATTTCGGGGGGAGAAAGCGCTGGCCGGTCCCCAAACATCACGTCAAGGAACTCTAAGCGTTCCACATGACGCCCAAGCACAACAAGGCATACCGTCAGAGGCGTAGCAAGGACCAGCCCAATGGGCCCCCAAAGTGCGGTCCAAAACGTGGCCGACGCAACCACGGCAACGGGAGAAAGCCCTGTGCTGTGGCCGTAGACCATCGGCTCGATGACATGACCTATAACCGGCTCAACAATAAGAAAGAGCGCAAGTGTCCACAGCAGCATCGACCAGCCGGGATCGACGGCCACCGCCAGAGCAAGCGGAAACGCAGCCGCGATGACTGCGCCGATGTAGGGTACGAAGCGGAGGACTGTCGCTAGGATGCCCCATAAGACCGCGCTCGGAGTGCCTATCAGCCACAGGCCCATGCCAATCACCAAGCCAAAGCCGCTGTTCAGAATGAGCTGAGTCAGGAAAAGCCGACTAAGGCGTCTCGCCGCGTCGTCGAGCGCCGCTGTAGTTCGTTGGAGGTCATAGGAGCCAGCCAGCCGAATGACTCGATTACGAAGATCCTCACGCTGAAGCAGAATGAAGATGACGAAAATAATGATGATGCCGGTTGTCGCCAGGGGATGAATAAGCGGGGAGATCAGAGTCCGAAGGCTCTCCAACGCTCCAGGATCGGGTTGGCGTACTTCCACCTGAACGGGCTCCTGTGGCCCAGGAGCACCAGAACTAAGAATCGAGCTTGGTACGCGCGCAGATGTGATGTCTTTCGGCTTATCGATTTCCTTGCTGAGATCCTTCAGCATGTCGGAGGCGCGTTCTAGCGTTCCCCTACCAGCTTTTGTATCCCGAAATGACTGGATCTTCTCGCTTATCGTCGACTGATAACGTGGGAGATTTCCGGCGAGTTGCGTCAATTGCGAAGCGAGAAGACTCCCCATTGCAAAAATGAGCGCGAAAGCAAGTACAGCCACGCTCACGACCGCCAATCCGCGCGGCACACGGATATGCTGTAGTAATCCGACCGCCGGCGCCAGCACAAAGCTGAGAAGAATCGCCAATGCAATGGGCACGAAGATCTCACGACCAAAATAGAGCATCGCGATAATGATGACAGCGAGGATCGCAGTCGCCACCGCGCTGAGCAGTGCCATGAGCTCTTCGGTGGTACGCGCTTTGAACGGCTGCCTGACCACAGGCGTCATTTGTTTTTCCAAACTTCGGTTGTCACCGAATAATTTGCCAATGTCTGATTCAAGTGACGACGCGAGCAAGTCCATAAAAAAAGCCGCTCGGACATGACTCCGCGCAGCCTTCGTAAACGACTGCCGACTTCCCGGCTCCGCCGCCTAATATACAATAGGTGAGCAACTCAAAGGTTTCGTGCTCGGACAAAGAAAGAAGGCAGCTACGGCCGATGGAGGTGCGGCACACCCCTGTAGGCCGAAGGCGGGAGCACACTCTCAGTCACCGGAGGACGGCCTACACTGGGCGGTGACGGATAGAGCGATAGACCCTGCACCAGCTACATCTCACGCGCTGGTCAATATTGACCAACTTCTAAGATTTCCCCCTTTTCTGTGTTCAAAGTGTCAAGACCGCGTGACCCAAAGCCATCAAGCGATCGCATCCGAACTACTTCGACATTCCCATTACCATCGCCTTGTTCATGGGGGTTTTGCAGCCTGTCACGGCTTTCTTTTCCATCATTTCTTTCGCCATGGTCATTTCCTTCATGCTCAAGGTCTTCTTGTCACCCGCCGCCCAGCTTGTCCACGTCGGTGTCACAGCAGTATCAACATGACCAAAACCGCTTCGGTTGAAAGGGCTGGGCAAACGCTTCCGACCGAACCAACCGTCCAACCGACCCCAAGCGTTGAAACGGCAGCAGTTGACGCCAATAACAAAGAGAGCCTCCGCCGGCGGGGCTTTTTGGACCAGGCGATTTCCTGTCGCCCGGTCAAAATTGATCAGATTTTTTCCATTTCAGTGTTCAGGGTGTTTCATCGGCAATCAACCAGACGAGGAAACCGCCACCAGTTGCTCGTTTGGTATTTGAGGGAGTTCCGCCGCCCCCGAGCGGAACTCCCTCTATTCGCCTGACCCGGTCAAATGGCTCCGGCACGCCGTTTTATTCGGAATGGTGGTGGCGTATAACGCCTGCGCCGCGCACCTGCGACGGATTAAAGGGACGACATGGTAAGAGAGCCAGGCAAAGACTTGTTCGACCCTCAAGCATTTCTCGCCAAGGTTGGGGCGGGGAAGACAATATCGGTTTATCGAAAGAATCAAGTCATCTTCTCTCAAGGAGAAGTGGCCGATACGATTTTTTACATTCAAAAGGGCAGCGTAAAAATTGTCGTTGTATCTGACCAAGGCAAGGAAGCGGTTGTCGGCATTTTAGAGGCTGGCCAATTCTTCGGCGAAGGATGTATGAATGGCCATCCGCTACGAATCGCAACAAGTACGGCGACCGAAGAAAGCCTGATCACCGCGATAACGAAGCCTGCAATGATTGCGGTCATGCATGACGAACCAAAGTTTTCGGAGCTGTTCGTGTCCTATCTATTGACCCGAAATAGCCGGGTTGAAGATGATTTGATCGACCAATTATTTAATTCCAGTGAGAAGCGACTTGCGCGGCTGCTTCTTTTGCTCGCGAAATTCGGCAAGGAAGGGAGCCCAACCCCCATCAGTCCAAATATCAGTCAGGAAACCTTGGCCGAAATGATCGGCACGACACGATCCCGCGTCAGTTTCTTCCTGAACAAATTTCGTAAATTGGGCTTCATCAACTACAACGGAAAAATCGAGGTTCATAATGCGCTGCTGGATGCGGTCCTGCACGACAAGCCCGAGCTACAAAGGGAAAAAAAGCTCCCCTGAGGCGGTCCCATCGAGCTAGAGCACCGCGACGGTCAGTCCGCGAAGAATATCAGTAATCGTCTCCGCCGTGTAGGGTTTGGGGAGGAAAATGCCGCCTTCCGGTAAGTCACGATCGCGCAATGCGAGCACCCCGGACGTTGCAATGATCTTGATGGGCGGCCATCGGGCCCGCACGAAGCGGGCGAGTTTCAACCCGTCCATCGAGCCGGGCATTTGGATATCGGTAAAGACAACATGAATGTCCCGCCGTGCTTCAAGTATCGCAATCGCTTCGTCGGCGTTAGCAGCTTCTACAGCATCGTACCCGGCTGCTTCGATCATTTCGACCGCGTTCACCCGCAGCAGAAATTCGTCCTCTACGATAAGCACCAGGGGCCGCTTCGTTGAATGCTCCATTAGAAATTCATCCTCCGCGAACCAAGAGACGCGAACTACTTTGGTTCCGTTCGGCTAGGATATCCTTTTCTGTTCGCCGCTTATGTCCGGTACTGGATTTTTGTCTTCTTGCAGCCGAGATCAATAACGCGGCGGTGTCCGCGACGACGGGAGGAGCCGGTGCATTTGGGTTCTGGAATACGCGACCCGACTTAGGAGTCAAATTAAGCTAATGGATGTACCAACACCACGATCTATCGAAGACGAACCCGACTATCTGAAAGAACTGCTTGCAAAGGCAGGTGTTGACGCCCAGGCGCACACCTTGGCGGCTAAGTTGCAGGAAGTGGTCATCGGTGAGTTACATCATCGGGTCAAAAACACGTTGGCCATCGTTGCCGCGATAACGTCTCAAAGTCTGCGCACCGCGAAAAGCGTTGAGGAGGCGTCGAAGGCAATCGGAGATCGACTGCAAGCGCTGGGAACAGCGCAAGACCTTCTTGTTCGCGAACGGTGGACGGGAGCAAGCTGCCGGACACTAATTGAGAGTGCAGTGAGGGCGTTCCAATCCAATAGCGCGGATCAATTCAAAATCGTTGGCGATAACCTCACGATTTCCTCAGGTCCTGCGGTTTCGCTATCAATGATGATACATGAACTGTGCACGAACGCCATAAAGTTTGGATCCTTGTCCGTACCCAATGGTCAGGTTTCAATCGAATGGACCGTTTCAAAAGAAGAGCCTAGGCGGTTCATTCTGCGGTGGATTGAGACGGGCGGTCCGGCCGTTAAAAAACCTTCGCGAAGCAGCTTTGGTAGCCGCCTCATTGAGCAGGCGCTGCCGGGTCAACTTCGAGGCGACGCGAGACTGCAATATGAGCCAAGTGGCCTCATTTGCGAGATCAATATTCCGCTGACTTCCATGCAAGAGCGGTAAAGTGGACGGCTCCATTCTCTCGATCGAAGGCGTTGCGCGGTTTGCGGATCAAGTCGTCTAGTGGAAAGGGAGCGCCTTCCCCGGCTGCATCTAGGAGCACCGCACAAATCCCTTTGTCACGAAGCGGCATCGCCCACGTGTTTCCTCGGACCGCGTATTTCTGAGGAGGACCATCGAGCGGCCGCCCGTAACCATGACCCCACCATTGCGGTGTTTAAGGGCATCCATCAGCGCGAAGAACAACGTTGAACATTATCGCGGTGCGGAACTCATCACAGTGTCCTAATTCGTTAACTTTTTCAAAAGTGAGCAAAATGGAACAGCGCCGAGATCGTGGTGGTTGCAAGATGGCTTCATCACCGCCCATCACGGCATCTATCGGTGACTGAGAGCGTTGTGCTCGCCTGATGTAAGGGGACTGCATCATGGTCAAGAAGAGAACTGTTGAGCAGAAATGGCACGAGCAATCTGAAGCCGCGAAGCAGGAAGCAGCCAAGCTTCCCCATGGAAGGCTGAAGGACCAACTGCTGCTAGAGGCCCGTCAGCTAGAGACCGCCTCCCAGATCAATCAATGGCTATCATCGCCGGGTCTACAGCCGCCCACGTAACGAAAAAATCTGGCCATACTGGCGTTGACTGGAATGGTCAGACTTTTCTTTGTTGAGTGCGCTTTCGGGGCTTTCCCCGGAACGAAATCCGATTTTCCGCTTGGCGTATGCAGGATAAGCAATTGCACGGAGGTTGCGCGGTGTTCGACAGCCAATCCATGTTCCAGCCTGAGAAAGTCATCGCCGACGTTTATTTCGCCATCGCGATTGCTGGCGCAAATACGCTGATCGTCATGGGAGCGGCTCTCGCATTCGTTATCATATGAAAGGCCGCGTCCGGGAGCAATTCACCCCATCGGTTGGCGGGGCTCTTTCAATCCACTTAGCCACTCTTCAACTTCAAAGGAAGAGCGGTTGACCGCTAGATTTGCCTCGCCGGCTGCATCGGCCGCGCCCAAAGGCTACGACGCGAAAGCTACCGGCGCGGCGCAGCACCAAGATTGCATGAAAGGGACATTGGCCTGCGGAACGGAATACGAACGAATGGATTGGTCTATTCAAGGAAGTCAACCATGCCACAGACCAATCGCAACCGAGGTCCGGCTGAGACAGGCGAACGGATACCTGCACGACCGCACGACACCGGCAGTCAGTCTAACGAGACAGACGATGGTCTCGATTCTATCACTGAAGCATTGCGGCACGCGACGGAAGACACCGCTTCCGGTGCCGCGCCGGATAACATCGAAAAAACGCCAGTGTTCGATCGGGCCGGCCTAGCGCCGAAAATCTGACTGAGGGTGTCATGGCAACCAAAGCACGCGCTCGGTTGGAGCGCCAACGGGTGAGACAATGTCAAAGAGCCCAAAAATAGAACACGAGTATCACGCAGGCAAAGACGAGCTGAAGATATGGGTCCACGGATACGCGCTCAAAAGCAAAAAGACGCGCGACAAAGTTATGAAGTCGCTTTGCGACGAAGTTGAGCGGAGCCCGGACCGCCTGATGGAAGACGCCAAGACGAAAGCCAAAAAAGGAAGCATCGGCAAAAAACTCCCCGAATACCACAGGGGCGTCAAGCCTGCTGAGGTTGGTGACTGAAACGATCGGCCTGCTTAAGAGCTAGGGCCGGGGGTGAAGATCGAGTCCGAATTTCTCTAGCGATGTATTGTTCCGGGAGTTCTCATCCTTTCTTAGTCTGGATCTTTGGAACAGTTCGGTGTCCTTCGCCTTGACCTTGCGGAGGAGCTTTGGTCCGCTTATGGAAGACAGCAGTTCTCATCGTTGCCACAGCCTATTTCGTGGTGGACGGTGTGTCATCTTACGTGACGCGGCGGATAACTGTGTGGAGCGCTAAGAGGAATATTTTCGAGCGAGCGGCTCTGCGCCGCTTCTTTGCGACCCTATCCGGCGCTCGCGCTTTTAGTGGTACCAGTAATCATCCTGGAACCGGCAAAGCCTCTGGCGGGATATTTGATGGGAACCGGTCGTTTCGGCGCGGCTGCGATTACGTTCATCACCCCGAAGTATTGAAGCTGACCTTCGTCGAACAACTGTTTCAGCTTAATCGAAAGAAGCTGCTGTCGATTCCCGCTTTCGCTTCCGGATACCAATACTGGCGACAAATGATGGACCTGGTAAAATCGATGGAAGCTTGGAAGGTCTCACGAAGGCTAGCAGACAAAGCTGCATATTTGCTTCGAACTCGCTGGCTTCAATTCAAGCGAGTGCATCACCTTCAATTCCGCTTGTATCACAAATAAAGCTCCATCTTCAGACGTGGGGCGAGTCTATTGAAGCGAGAAAGGGCGGCTGATAGCCGCCTTTCCTGCGTCAGAACGCGTCACAAACAGATGTGTCGCCTACCATCTTCACCGCAGAGCCATGTGCTCGGCTGACAAACGAACCCGTTGGTTCTGGATTAGTCGTCCCTGAAGAGGAGCTGTCGCAATCGCTGCGTCAAGCCTGGTCTTCAGGCGTGCAGACCAAAGAAGCCTGCAACAATGATGATAACTACCACTACGCCGATGATGTAGAAAATGTTCATTGTGTATTCCGATCGAGGTATGCGCGATTTCAGTATGAAAGCGCGGCGCTTGCATGGGAAACAAACGTCTGGGCCGGACGGTACGTTCCATGGTTCACCGAAAGCAGCGACTTCGGTGATGGTCCCGACATCGATCAACCGTCGCGCACAGATCTTCTGTTTGCGGGCAACGAAAGGTGGTCAATTCCTGTTTCCCGGCGAGTTCGGTACGTCAGCTCATTCGCGAGATGAGCCGCCTGCGACAATAGCATTCAGCTCGTCCTAACGCCGGGGCAGTTTCTTTGGGCCGGTAATGGCGATCTGGAGCGGGACGAAGTGCGGCTACGTTAGCTCAGGTCACCGCGATGCCGGTGAAACGGAGGCGACGATGCTTTTGGTCGCGGCGCACATAAGGCAAGCGTACGTGCGCAGATCGAAGCCGGGCTTATCCGGCTCAAGAAGTGAGAGGATCATCGGAGCTTCGCAGTCCGCGCAAAACGGGTACTCGCTGGTAGCTTTGCCGTGGAAAAACGAAGGAGAGGGATGATTCAGCATAGCGCTTTCCCCTTGATCGCGGCGGGAGCGCAATGCTCTCAGTCACCGATAGTTGCCGGGACGGGGCGGTGATAACGCAGCATGACGTTTCGGGTCGATACTGGCTGGTCAATATCGCTCACTTTCAAAGATTTTGAGCTGCCGCCATCACAACTGGGAGCTTGAACTCAAATCTCTCTGAACCATCGCTGTTTAATAGCGAAACGTCTCTTCGGGCGGGTTGTCGACTTCTCACACCTATAGAGGAGAGATCTAATGACCATGCTAAAACTTCTCACCGCGGCTGCAAAGCGAGAATAACGCAAATCCCTGCGAAAGCAGCGGCACGCCCAGAAGGGCAGAATACTGCCCTAGTTTCTGGCGTCGATTTCCTGATTGAAGTGGTGAAGGTAAGACAGCGCCTCCACTGTCAAGCGGTGTTCGTCTTTTTCGCCCGCGATGTACATTTTCATCAGATGCTCGGAAAGTCGTTCACGGGCACCCTTGATCTCGGAACGGTTTGCAAGAGCGCCATATATGATCAGCGCGCGATCAACGGGTAGAATATTCATCGACGTTCTCTTTGTCTGTTCGAGCCTCTGAATTAAGGTAAGACTCATTGATCCCTATGGTTCCGTGAAGACCGGCGCAATTTTTTGGAGGCAAATAAGCTGGATCTATTTGGAAGACGAGCAGGCGAGCAACTCGTTGTGATCCATTGTCCTGATCCGAATTGCATCCGAAAGGTTATGGAGCCGATAAGGCGATTCTACCGACGATCAAGGGCGCGCTATCGACATGAATCATGCAGCGATCTCCTGGTGGCAAAAGGGAATTCTCTACCAAATCTATCCAAGGTCGTTTCAGGACTCGAATGGCGACGGAATCGGCGATCTGTCCGGAATTATCAGTCGTCTGCTCTATCTCCGCGATTTCGGCGTGGATGCGATTTGGCTGTCGCCGATTTTTCCGTCGCCCATGGCCGATTTTGGCTACGACATCTCCAACTATCTGGACGTCGATCCGGTATTTGGCACGCTGGACGATTTCCAAACGCTGGTCGCTGCGGCGCATGCGAGCAATCTGAAAGTCATTCTCGATCTTGTACCAAACCACACATCCGACCAGCACCCCTGGTTCATCGAAAGCCGAAGCTCACGCGATAATCCGAAGCGCGACTGGTATCTCTGGCGTGAGCCGAGCGCTGACGGTACTGCCCCAAGCAACTGGATGTCCGAATTTGGCGGCAGCGCTTGGAAATACGACGCCGGCACAAAGCAATATTATTATCACGCGTTCCTGCGAGAGCAGCCCGATCTGAACTGGCGCAATCCGGCAGTGCGTCAGGCGATCTACGATGTCATGCGTTTCTGGCTTCGGAGGGGTGTCGATGGCTTTCGCGTCGATGTACTCTGGCATTTGATCAAGGATGCGGAATTCCGCGACAATCCACCCAATCCTAATTTTCGCCCGGGCCGGCCACCGCACGAGGCATTGCTGCCTCTATATTCCACGGATCGACCAGAGATACTGGAGGTGGTCACGGAGATGCGGCGCGTGGTCGATGAGTTTGCCGACCGCGTGCTGATCGGCGAGATCTACCTTCCGGTCGATCGGCTGGTCGCTTACTACGGTAGGGAATTGTCCGGGGCGCATCTTCCATTTAATTTCGCGCTATTGTCGGCGCCCTGGAACGCGCGCGCAATTGCGAAGCTGATCGACGATTATGAGAGCGCGTTGCCGGCGGATGCGTGGCCTAACTGGGTCTTGGGCAATCACGACCGTCCGCGCGTCGCAAGCCGGGTGGGGCAGCCCCAAGCGCG